>Ga0111538_10002193_pt1 | contig 27506 bp, 25 predicted proteins | sample SoiMethybrSBSTD1_FD_79669 | JGI IMG/M metagenome (GOLD analysis project Ga0111538, IMG submission 79669) | Bulk soil microbial communities from a Populus tree surrounding site in Tennessee, USA - Soil MetaG P. TD hybrid SBSTD1 (version 2)... | ecosystem: Environmental > Terrestrial > Soil >...
GAAGATTGATTTCGAGGGGACCTGCCCGTGACCGAACCTGAGGAAGATTTCGCCGCACTATTCGAGGCGTCGCTCAAAGCGAAGAGATTCGAGAGAGGCCAGACCGTCGAGGGCACCATCGTCGCGATCGGGCCGGCGGTCGCGTTCGTCAACGTCGGCGGCAAAGGCGAAGCCGTGATCGACCTCGACGAGCTGAAGGACGCGGATGGCCGCCTGGAGTTCGCCGCTGGCGACCGCATCCGGGCCACGGTCGTGTCCACCGCCGAAGGCCTGACGCTGTCCCGGAAGTTGATGCGAGGGGCGGCGAGCGCCCGGCAGCTCGAGGATGCGTTTCAGTCCGGGCTTCCGGTCGAAGGCAAGGTCGTAAAGGCAATCAAGGGCGGCTACGAAGTCGACATCGCCCACCAGCGCGGCTTCTGTCCCCTTTCTCAGATCGACACGATCAGAACGGCGGATCCGTCGACGCACGAGGGGCGCGTCTACTCGTTTCGCATCCTCGAGTACAAGGACGGCGGCCGGAATCTCGTCGTCTCGCGGCGGGCATTGCTCGAGGACCAGCAGCGCGCGAACGCTGCCGAGGCACGGCGCTCAATCGTGGCGGGCGCCGTGGTGACCGGCCGCATCATCTCGGTCCGCGACTTCGGCGCGTTCGTCGATCTCGGCGGCGGCGTGCAGGGCCTGCTGCACGTGTCTGAGATGGGGTGGACTCGCGTCGCGAACCCATCTCAGCTCGTGACGCCGGGTGAGTCGATCACGGTCAAGGTGCTGCGCGTCGACGATGAGCGCCAGAAGATCTCGCTGGGGCTGAAGCAGCTCACGGCCGATCCATGGACGAGTGTTCCCGCAAAATATCAGGTCGGCCAGGTCGTCAGCGGACGCGTTACGCGTCTGGCCGAATTCGGCGCGTTCGTCGAGCTGGAGCCGGGCGTCGAAGGCCTGGCACACGCCTCAACATTCCCGCCGAGCGGGCGGCCGGATGGATGGACGGATTCGGTCGCCGCGGGCACGACCAGAGCGTTCGAGATTCTGAACATCGATCTGGAGAGCAAGCGGATCGGCGTCGCCCTCGTTCCCGACGGCGAAGCGCGCGCAGGCGCGACGGCGCCATCGCGAACCGAGATCGCACCGGGCGCTCGCCTCACCGGCAAAGTCGAGCGTCACGAAAAGTTCGGCGTCTTCGTGTTTCTCGCACCCGGACGAACCGGGCTCATGCCCATGAGCGAGACCGGAGCCAAAGAGTCCGACGTGCCCAAAGCCTTCCCAGTGGGATCGGACGTCGAGGTGATGGTGCTCGAAGTCGACGCGTCTGGACGCCGCATCCGTCTCAGCCGCAAAGCGGTCCTCGAGGCCCTCGAGAAAGACGAAGTGCGCGAGTACACCGATCGTGCCGACGCCTCGACAGCGGCGGGTTTCGGGTCGCTGGCCGACCAGCTGCGCGGCGCGCTCACCCCGCGTGACAAATAAGCAAGCTGCTCGAGCCCGGCCAGACCGGTGGCCGGGGCGCTTTCTGAAAGAGAATGTCCGGTCGCCGCTGTTCGAACGTCATATCTCCGAAGGCACCGTTAGAGCATGCCTGAGGAGGAGACGCAATGAGCCAGTACGTATATCTCTACCGCATGACGCCCGCCGCACGGCAGCAAGCCATGGGCACACCCGCAAGCGCCCAGCAGAGCATGCAGCGATGGATGAAGTGGATGGCCGATCTCGAAGCCAGAGGACACCTCAAGGATCGCGGACAGCCGCTCGAGGGCGCCGGCAAAGTGGTGCGCGGCGAAAAGGCCGTGATCGACGGTCCTTATGCCGAAGCCAAGGACGTGGTCGGCGGCTTCACCATCGTCGAGGCGCGCGACATCGACCAGGCCGTCGAGCTGTCACGGGGCTGCCCCATCCTGGCGGGCGGCGGCTCCGTCGAGGTCCGGCCGGTCATGAAGATGGATTATTGACGCACCAGTGGAACTGAGCGAACACCTCTTCCGGCGTGAACATGGGCGGCTCGTCGCCGCCCTCACGCGGATCTTCGGGATCCACAATCTGGCGCTGGCAGAAGACGTCGTACAAGACGCCTTCTGCCGCGCACTCGAGATCTGGAAGGTGCGCGGCGTACCTGACAATCCGGCCGCCTGGCTGATGACGGTCGCCAGGAACCGCGCCCTCGACATCGTCCGCCGGGAGCGCACGGCCCGCACTTTCGCGCCCGAACTGGCACGCGCACTCGAATCAGAATGGACGCTCGCGCCGACCGTCGACGAAGCCTTCGCGACGTCGACGATTCGAGACGAACAGCTGCGGATGATGTTCTCCTGCTGTCATCCGCGCCTCGCGGAAGAGGTGCAGATCGCGCTGATCCTGAACATCCTCTGCGGCTTTGGCGCGGCCGAGATCGCCAGCGCGTTCCTCATCGGCCGGGCTGCTGTGGAGAAGCGGATCGTTCGCGGCAAGAAGATCCTCGCCGGCGCGAAGCGCCTCTTCGAGCTCACCGACGCCGAGTTCGGCCAGCGTCTGGCCGTGGTGCAGCGCGCGCTGTACCTGCTCTTCAACGAGGGGTATCACAGCGCGTCCACGTCGACGCCCGTCCGGGCTGACCTGTGCGCCGAGGCGATCCGACTCACCGCCTTGCTGCTCGAGACGCCAGGAACGGCACAGCCCAACACCTGGGCGCTCGGGGCGCTGATGTGCCTGCATGCGGCCCGGTTGCCGGCGCGCGTCGATGCCTCAGGCGAGCTCAGCCCCCTGGCTGAACAGGACCGGACTCGGTGGGACGCCGGCCTGGTCGAACAGGGGCGGGCATGGCTCGAGTGCGGCGCAACCGGATCGGTCGTCAGCAGCTACCACCTCGAGGCGGCGATCGCGGCGGTCCACGCCTCGGCAGACAGCGTCGAGCGAACGGACTGGGCGGCGATCGTGCGGTTGTACGACTCGATGATGACCGAGGCGCCGTCGCCGGTCGTGGCGCTCAACCGCGCGATCGCGATCGGACAGCGTGACGGACCCGAGCGTGGGCTTCACGCTCTTCGTGAGATTTCGAATGCCGACCGGTTGTGCCGATATCCCTTCTACCCGGCCGCGCTCGGCGAGTTCGAACTGCGTCGGGGCAATGTCGAGGCGGCGCGCGCGCACTTCGCGATGGCGGCCTCGCTCGCGAGGAATCCTTCCGAGCGTCGGTTCCTCGGCCGGCGCCTGCGAGAGTGCGGCAATATCGCGCACGGGTCAGACGTCGAATCCCGCGATCCAGAAGACCGCCTTGCACGAGCGCGCCACGGCGACAGCCGTCTGCAACCATGAGTGAACGCCATGGCGACTACGGCTACGACGCGCCGTACGCCCTGGCCCTTCTCACGGCGCTGGGTGTCGGTGGAGTGGTGGCGTCGGTGGTCGCGTCGGGCCTGCGCGACCGCGCCGCGACGCCGCTGGCCCTGGCTGGGGCGTTCTATCTCGCGAACGCGTTCAGCTTCTTCTACACGACGCGCCGCGGCAAGTTTCAGGTCTGGGAAGAAATCCTCGGGAGCCTTCATCTTCACGGCGACGAACGCGTCCTCGACATGGGGTGCGGGCGCGGCGCCGTCCTGACCGCCGTTGCCGGGCGGCTGAGGACGGGGCGCGCCACAGGCCTCGATCTGTGGAGCACACACGATCAGTCGGGTAACTCGTCGGTGACGACCCTGCGGAACGCGTCGCTGGAGAACGTTCGCGAACGGCTCAGCGTCGCGACTGGCGATATGCGGGCGATGCCGTTCGCCGACAGCACGTTCGATATCGTCGTGTCGAGCCTGGCCATCCACAACATCCGCTCGCATGCCGCTCGGGCACTGGCGATCGGCGACGCCTGGCGCGTGCTGAAACCCGGGGGCCGTCTGGCCATCGCCGACATCCGGGTCACAGCGCGCTATGCCGCCGCATTGAAAGGCCTCGGCGCGACCGACGTGAAGCGCCGGCGACTCGGGTGGCGCTTCTGGTACGGCAACCCGTTTGCCGCAACGACCCTGGTGACCGCGACCAAGCCCGCTCATTGATCAGCTCGAGCGGACCGCGCAATCTTCGCGTACCTTTTACAGTTCAACGCCGGTCTTCGCGCTATGCTTCGCCTCCCAAGCGGAGGACAGCATGGCCGAAGGCTCTTGGCGGCGACGCGTGCGGCGCTCGCGGCAGGATACGTGTGTCGCGTTCGCGATCGGACTGGCGATGGTCCATGCGCTCTGGGCCGGACCAGCGGCAGCAGGCACCTCGTCGAGTGAAGACGAGTGCGCTACGGCGGACGTCGTCAGATTCCTCGAGCAGGCGACCTTCGGTCCGACCGCGGCGCTCATCGATCACGTGTGCCTCGTCGGTTTCGAGGCCTTCCTCGACGAGCAGTTCAGTACGCCGGCGTCAAGCTACCCGACTCTGCCGCTCTACCCCACGACGCGAGATACGACGGCGTGCCCGAACAACTCGACCTGTCAACGCGACAACTACACGCTCTATCCGCTGCAGAACCGGTTCTTCAGCAATGCGCTGTACGGCGAAGACCAGTTGCGCCAGCGCGTCGCGTTCGCTCTGCACCAGATCGTGGTGGTCTCGGGCCTCGAGGTGACGCAACCAAGCTGGATGGCGCCGTATCTGCAGCTCCTCGATCGGCACGCCTTCGGCAACTATCGCGACCTCCTGTACGACATCACCCTCAATCCCGCCATGGGCAAGTACCTCGACGTCGCCGGCAATACGAAAACGCGACCGAACGAGAACTACGCCCGGGAGATTCTGCAGCTCTTCTCGATCGGGACCGTTCGCTTGAACCGCGACGGAACGCAGCTGCTCGACGAGGGCGGCCAGGCGATTCCGACGTACACGCAGGAAACCGTGAACAACTTCGCGCGCGTGTTCACCGGCTGGCGGTTCGCGACGGCTCCTGCCGCTGGCGTCCCCAACTACCTCGACCCGCTGGTGCCGAACGAGACGCAGCACGATAGAGACGCCAAGACGCTCCTGAACGGCGTCACGCTCGATGCCGGACACAGTGCGACGCAGGACCTGAACGACGCCATCGACAACATCTTCAACGACGCCAACGTCGGACCGTTCATCTCCCGTCAACTCATCCAGCATCTCGTGACCAGCAATCCCAGTCCCGGCTACGTCGGCCGGGTCGCCGCGGCGTTCGACGGGGCGGCATCCGGCGTTCGCGGTGATCTCGCCACCGTCGTTCGCGCCATCCTGCTGGATGACGAGGCGCGCGGCGACCGCAAGGCCGAACCGACCTACGGCCGGCTGCGGCACCCGGCGCAATTCGTGGCCAACGTGCTGCGCGCCTTCGGCGCACGCTCGGCTGACGACAGCGGCGAGAGTGACGGCTATCTGAACCCGCAGACCTCGGCGATGAGCATGGACCTCTTTCGTCCGCCATCGGTCTTCAGCTATTTCTCGCCTTCCACCGTCGTGTCCGGCACCGCCGGCCTTCGCGGACCGGAGTTCGGCATCTACACCACGTCGACCGCGCTGCGGCGGATGAACTTCGTGAACACGATGGTCTTCTCGCGAATCGCCGTCAGCGCGAATGCGCCGACTGGCACCTCCATCGACTTCGCGGCGTGGCTGCCGCTGGCCGCTGACGTCCCGGCGCTGGTCGACGCGCTCGACCGGCTGCTTCTCCACGGCACGATGTCCGCTGACATGCGCGCGACGATCGTCGACGCAGTTGGCCGCGTGTCGCGCACCAACGCGCTCAAACGGGTCCGCACGGCGGCCTATCTCGTCCTGACCTCGTCGCAGTATTCAGTGGAGAAATAGCCATGGAGATGACACGCCGGCAATTTCTGCTGCAAACCGGGTCGTGCGTCGGATACGCGCTGGGCGCCGCGGCCTTTGTCGCCGGAGTCGAACGGTTCGGCCTGATCAACGCCTTCGCGCAAGGGCTGGACTACCGCGCCCTCGTCTGCGTGTTCCTGGGAGGGGGCAACGACGGCAACAACATGATCGTGCCGACCGACACCACCGAGTACGACGCGTACGCTTCGGTGCGGAGCGCGTCCGGTCTGGCGATTCCCCGCGAGACGCTCCTGCCGATCACGCCGCTCACGGCCGGCCAGTCGTTCGGGCTGCATCCGAGCTTCGCCGATCTCCACGCGCTGTGGAGCAACCAGAAGATGGCCGTCGCCTGCAACGTCGGCCCACTGGTGCAGCCGATCAGCAGGGAGTCGTATCAGAGCGGCGCCCCACGCCCGTATCAGTTGTTCTCACACTCCGACCAGATCGCGCAGTGGCAGACGGCGATTGCCGACCGCGTCGGCCAGACCGGGTGGGGCGGACGGACGGCCGATCGGTTCGCGGCCTCGGCATCGGGGTTCCCGGTCATGACCGCGCTGTCCGGCGGCATCTTCACCCGCGGCCAGAGCAGCACACCGGTTTCGGTCGCGGCGGCGCCCACCGCACTCAATCAAGTGCTCGTGCTGAACGGTTTCGGCACCGCCGACGATGAGCGCGCGCGCCGGCAGGCAATGGATCACCTGCGGACGATTGACCTGGAAAGCGCGCTCGTTGGCGCGAGCAGCCGGACGACACAGCAGGCTGTGGACATCGGAGCGATTCTCGACAGCGATGTGTCGCTCGGCACAGCGTTCCCAAACACCACGCTGGGCAATCAGCTGCTGCAGGTGGCAAAGCTGATCAAGTTCAACGCTCAGTCGCCGTCGCTCGGGCTGACGCGGCAGATCTTCTTCTGTCAGCTGGGCGGCTTCGACACGCACCAGAACCAGGTGACCACACAGGCCAGCCTGCTCACACAGGTCAGCCAGGCGCTTGCTGCCTTCTACAGTGCGACGGTGGAGCTTGGACTCGATCGGCAGGTCACGGCGTTTACGCTGTCAGACTTCGGGCGGACGCTGCAGCCCGCCGGCTCGGGTTCGACCGTCGTCGGCAGCGACCACGCGTGGGGGAATCATCACTTCGTGGTCGGGGGAGCCGTCCAGGGTGGCGACTTCTTCGGTGTGCCCGGTCCGAACGGCACCCTGTTCCCGGAGCTGCGGCTCGGAGGCCCTTGCGACACCGACACCCGAGGGCGCTGGATTCCGACGGTCTCGGTCGAACAGTACGCCGCCACGCTCGCTTCGTGGTTCGGCGTGAGCGGATCAGACCTGCCGCTGGTCTTTCCGAACATCGGACGGTTCAGCACGTCAGACCTGGGCTTCATGAGCGCGGCGTGAGCTCAATCGTGCGGCGCCGCCGGGACGAAGCGGTGCGACGGCGCCTGTCGGGAGCGGAGATCGCTGCCAGCTCCGAGAACGCGCGCAGCATCGCGGCATAGGAGAAATGCGCGTTCCGTCCACTCGGATTTGGCAGGACGAACACCCGCGAACCCGACAGACGCACCTGCTGAAGACCGGGTGCGACCGGTGATTCTGGCGCGACCGCGAAAACGACGCGGAAGAGCGTGACGCCCACCAGCGCAACGACGCCGGGCTCGAGCCGCGCCACCTTGCGCCGCAGCGCCGGCAGACCCGCGAGGAACTCCTCGCGTCGCAGCGAGCCGATTCCGGCGGTCGGTCGTGGCACCAGGTTCGTCAATCCGTATCCCCACGACACGACGCGGTAATCGTCCTCGGGCTTCAGCCGCTCCGGCGTGAGTCCCGACTCGAAGAGCAGCTTCCAGAACCGGTTGGATGGACCCGCAAAATGGTGCCCGACCCTCGCCGACGTCAGGCCGGGATTGATCCCGACGAAGAGCACACGGGTCCGCGCAGGCAATCGGTCGGGAAGCGCGTTCATCAATCCGCAAACGCCAAATCGACGGCGGCGGCATTGGCCAAGGCCATCAGTTCGAGAGGCCGCATCTGCCGGCCCTCGTGCCAGAGGAGGTGAAAGCGCTCGTCGTCGCCAAGCCGCATGCGCGCGGCGCGTACGGACTCGGCGAGTGATGTCACCCAATATCCCGATAGCGCCAAGCCTGTCTTCTCCCGCAACTGCTCGGATCCACCCCAGAGCCGCGCGGCAAGCGCCACGTCTCCGCCGAGCGCCACGAGCCTCGCCAGCACATCGACAATCCAGGCGACCGCCGGCGTCGCCTGTTCATCGACGAGGCTCATCCCTTCTCGCACATAGTCCGCCGCGGCCATCGTGTGGCCACGCTGCAGTTCGGCTTCCGCGATATCCGACAACGCGGCAACGCGGAACCATCGGTCGCCGGCAGCGCGACAGCGCTCGATCTCCTCCGCGAACCATCGCGCCGCATTGTCGTAATCGTCGCGAGCGCGGCTGACCATTCCCATGCACCCCAGTGCCGTGCCCAGTTCGAAGCCAGTACCGAGGCGCCGGCCCAGTTCACACGCTTCGACGGCGCAGGCGTGAGCGGCGTCCACTTCTCCCGTTTCGATGAGGCCGTGCGTCATCATGCGAAGCGCGACGACGGCAAGCGCGTCACTGCCGAGTTCACGTGACAGACGCAGGCTGGTCTCGAGATGACGAGCGCCCTCCTCGGGCCGCCCGAGGAGCACCGTCGTCAGCCCCAACCCCAGGCGGCACTCCGCGGCGGCAAGATTCGGTGCCACTGGCGGCGCCGAGCTGGCGAGCACTGTCGTCAGCCAGCGCTCGGCTTCGTGGAAGTATCCGCTCATGAACCAGAACATCCAGAGGTTGGCGGCAAGCGCGAGAGCGCTCTCGGCGTATCGGATGTCAGCGGTCGTCCACTCAAGAGCTTTCCGCAGGTTGTCGTGTTCGCGGTTCAATCGACGAAGCCAGCTGGCTTGAGCGTGGCCTTTGAGGGCTTGCGCGCCCTCGAGTGCGAGTTGCGCGCACCAGTCGGAGTGGCGCCGATGGACGGCTTCGACGTCACCGGACTCTTCAAGGCGATCGCGGCTGTAGTGCTGCACGGTCTCGAGCATGCGATACCGGCGTCCCGTCCGCGGATCGTCGGCCGCGAAGATCAGAGACTTGTCGATCAATCGGGCCAACAGCTCGATCGTTTCGAATTCGTCGCGTTGCTCGTCACATACGGCGGCAGCCGCTTCTATGGTCCAACCTCCCTGAAACACCGACAGCCGCCGCAGCAGCCGCTGCTCTGCTGCGTCAAGCGCGTCGTAGCTCCAGTCGATGGTCGCGCGAAGGGTCTGCTGTCGCGACGAAGCCGTTGGACTGCCGCCCACCAGCAATCGAAACCGGTCGTTCAGACGCGTGGCGATCTGATCGACCGACAACACCTTGCCGCGTGCGGCGGCAAGCTCGATGGCCAGCGGCAAGCCGTCGAGCCTGTAACAGACACTGCTCACAGTACGCAGGGTGTCGGGCGTCATCGGCAACGAGGGTTGAACCAGGCTGGCGCGTGAGACGTAGAGCTTGACCGCGTCGGCGTCGGCAATCTGCGTGACGCTGGCGTCCGAGGGCGGCAACGCCAGACCGGATATCGGGAGGGCGTGCTCGCGTGGGACACCGAGCGGCTCGCGGCTGGTGGTGAGGATTCTCAACATCGGGCTCGATTGGAGGAGCACGACGGTGAGTCCGGCGCAGGAGATACGCAAGTGCTCGCAGTTGTCGAGCACGAGCAGCATCGACTTGGAACCAATGAACGCCGCGAGGCGGTCCAGCATCGATTGGCTGCCGCTCGGACGGACGTCCATGGCCGTTGCGACAGCCTCGATCACCAGTCGCCCGTCGGTCAGGGGCGCGCAGTCGATCAACCACACACCGTCCGGCGCGCTGTCGGCCAGCAGACTCGCCGCCTGAATCGCCAGCCGCGTCTTTCCACATCCACCCGGGCCGATGAGCGTGACCAGCCTCGCCTGGCCGAGACCTTCGATGATCGACGCCAGCTCTAACGTCCGTCCAACAAACGATGTGTGCGGGACGGTCAGATTGCCGTGTGGTGGATGCTGCAGGAATCCGTCGACCGCGACATCGGGCAGAGAGCGCGCCACGTCGTCGAAACCACGCGCTTCAATCGGCCGATCGAAGAGGTATCCCCGTCGAGCGACGGTCTTCACGATCGAATGGGCATCGTCGGCGAGCGCCTTGCGAATGTCCGTGATGCATCTCGCCAGCGACTCGTCCGAGACAAACGTGCCCGGCCAGCCTACCCGCATCAATTCTTCTTTCGAGACTAGCCGGCCGTGCCGTTCCATCAGCGTCGCCAGGAGGAGGAACGCCCGTGGCCTCAGCTTCACTTCCCGGCCCGCGCGTCGAAGGTTTCCGCGATCCAGATCGAGAACGACTTCGTCAACCGAGTACGTGCGGTGGGTTTCGCGCGGAATTTTTTTCAAGGTTTTTTCCGGTGACGTTCAAGACATGCCCCGGCCAGTTCGGCGATAGTCGCGACGCCGGCATTTTATGGTGCCGTTCCGCCTGATAACGACAAAAACCGGGGCAACGCCGAAGGAGGGATACATGCCACGCGTTCTGAACCGGCGATCCGTACTGCGCGCCTGCCTGGCGATCCTGCTCGTCGCGACCACCGGCGCGACAGCGAAAACTCAGCAGGACGACCAGAAATCAAAGACCATCGTCGGCTCCTGGTGGACCGATGTGCAGCCGACGGTCCTGCCGCCGTTCCTGGGGTTGGGCACGTTCACCGCTGACGGCGGCGTCGTCAACACGACGTCGTTGTCGCTGGCCACGCCGCTCGAAAGTCCCGGGCACGGACAGTGGGTTCAGACCGGTCCGCGGGCCTTCGCGATCACGTTCGCCACGCTCAGCGCGGACAGCGCGGGCACCTTGTTGTGGACATCGAAGGTTCGGGCGAGGGTTCGGTTGGGCCAGAGCGGCGACGAGTTCACCGGCGTGTTCACGGTCGAGTTGTTCGAGCCGAATGGATCGCTCATCGCGTCGGACACCGGAACGGTCCGTTCGACTCGCATCAAGGTCGACCCACTCTAGCGGATCGTTGGAAGCGCAAGCAGAAGGCCACCCGAATCCGGGTGGCCTCCAGCCGGCCTTTATCAAACCAACGCTGCGGCGATTTCGGCGATCGCGTGCTCCTCCTGCTGGCTGACGCGAGTGCCGCCGATGCCGAGGAATCCGCCTTCTTTCGACGCTTCCGCCACCTTCCGGCTCACCGTGACCAGCGCATCGGAGAACGACTGAGCATCGACAGGACTCTTGGCCTTCACCGCCGCCGATGCTTCGCGAAGGACGGCAAGCATCTTGACGCGGGCATTCTTGTCGTCGAGCCCTTCCCATTCGAGCTTCTGATCGTAGCTGCCGAACGCCACGTCGACGAGCGACGTCGGCATCGCTGACTTCACGAGCTCCTTCAGGGCGTCGCCACCGGCGATGACCTCCTTGGAAAGACCTGCGACGCCTGACGGCGACGCGCTGATGACGTAAAAGGTGGCCGCGATCGGCGCCAGTTGGATGTTCTTCCACTCTTGGTCCGGGAAGCGTTTCCTGAGCTCTTCGGCTTTGTCGCCGAGCCGGAAGGCCTCGGTCAGCACCGCCTGGACCTCGGGCCTGGCCGCGGCCATCGTGGCCGTCGCCTCCTCCTGCAACGTCTTGGCGATGTCGGCCGAATTGAGCTTGTGCTCCTTTGCCGTCGAGCTGATGACCCCGAGGATCGCCGGCGCCGCGAGCGAGAGCAGCGGCGTGGCGTCGAAGCCCAGACGTCCGCCGAGGGCTTTGCCAATCGTATTGACACCCGGGCCGAGGACTCCTGACAGAAGGCTCGAGGCGGCGATGGGACTGGCGCTTCCGGCCATGCTCACGACCTTGCCGAGCAAGCCAGTCCCGGTGTCGTCAGGCAGCAGGCGCATGATGGAGTCCATGCCGCTGACGGTTTCGCTTTTACGCGCCAGACTCCCGAGCACGAGGGGGCCGATGACGTCGAGGCCCTTCTGCGCCTGGTTGCTGTCGACACCCGCAACGCGGCTGAGCTTCCCAATAGTGTCTGGCGTCATCAGTTGAGTGAAGGAGCCGAGTAGAGACGTCATGACGACCTCCTGATTCCTGACATCCGCAAATTCACGCGACAGCGTTCCTGAGGCGAAACGCGTTGATGATGCCGGCGATGCCGCCGGCGATAGCGAGCACCGCCACGACTTGCACGAGCGCGCCGGCCGACACGATGGGCGACGCGAGGAGCGTGAAGCCAAGAAGGATCGACAGCACGCCGAACAGGATGATCCAGCCCTCGCCGTGAATCGCGCGGCGCACGCGGATCGCCCACACCACGGTGAAAATGCCGCTGAGTATCGCGCCCGACGCGATGAGGCTGACAACGGCCAGCGAGGTCACGACGAAACCCAGCATCGGCCTGGCCAATAGAAGCAAGCCGACAACGACGCTCAGCGCGGCGCCCGCCAGCGCCAGGAGCGCGTGCGGGTCCGAGTCTCGTCGAGACAACGCGCCCAGCGCATCGAAGACTCCACCGACCAGCCAGTAGGCGCCGAGGAAGATCGTCAGGGCGACCACCGTCGGCGCAGGACGAATGAGCAGCGACAGGCCGATCACCAGCGCGGCAATCCCCTGCAAGAGCGGGATCCACCACGTCCTGCGGATTACGACTCGCAGGGCATCGGCGGTCATAGTCAGCTCGTTCATGACGCACCTCACCGTTTACGGCGTTGACACATCGGGGCCACCACACTCGGCGGCCGTCCACGGGCCCTCGCGGCGCATGGAGCGACGGGGCGTCCGCCTCCGGTGTGTGAATAGAAGTGCTGCGGCTTTCGCGTAAGGACCGCAGGCAGGCTGTATGCCAGCAGGGCCGGCTCAGCCGTGAGTGTTCAATTACAATCCGCTTTCATTTCGTGATGACGCGGCGTGCCGCCGCGAAAGGAGCATCATGAGACAGCGCTTCGTCGTGTTCGCGATCCTCATCAGCGCGGGCTGCGGCAGCAGCGACACTGCGCCGAGCAACGCTCGCCCATCGTTGAGCTTTTTTGTCTCGAGCGAGACGAGCGTCACCGGCAACTTGGGCGGGCTTGCCGGCGCCGACGCGAAGTGTCAGCGGCTGGCCGCGTCGGTTGGGTTCGGCGAGCGCACCTGGCGCGCCTACCTGAGCGTGGAGCGCGATTCGTCGAACAACAACCAGCCGACGCACGCGCGCGATCGCATCGGCAGCGGCCCCTGGTACAACGCGAACCTGCAACTGGTCGCGGCGAGCGTCGCCGAACTGCATTCGCGCTCAGGCGACGCCGCGCTCTTCATCGACGAGCGCGGTCAACGGATCAACGGTCAGTGGACGAATTCTCCCCAACCAGTGCAGCACGACATCCTCACGGGGTCGAACGCGGACGGCACGCTCGCGGCGGGGCTGACCTGCGCCGACTGGACGTCAAGCTCAACCACGATCGCCGCGCAGGTCGGACACTCAGACGGGATGGGCCCCGGTCAGAGCACCACGCCACCGCTCAATTCATGGAACGCCGCGCACACCAGTCTGAACTGCGCCGACACGGCGCCGCGGGGAGGCGCCGGACGTATCTACTGTTTCTCTCGCTAGACCGGCGAGACTACTGCGAGCAGCCGCGGGCGGTGACGTCCCAGACGGTTTCGACTTTGTCGCCGCGGATGCCGTACATCTGATTGAACTCGTTCACGACCGGGTCGCAGTGCGGCACGATCAGCTCGAGCTTGTCGCCAATCGCGTACTGCTTGTGCGGCGGCTGGCTGAAGCGGATGCTGCCGAACTCGTCCGACCCGGCGTTATACGTCATCCCAGGCTCGCCGATGACCCCGGCGGTCGGCGTGTTCAACGTCAGCGCCTTCGCGCCGGCGTCGGTCGTCAACGTCCCGGCGAAGCGATTGTTCAGGACGGTGGCGATGACGGTGAGCGAGGATTCGAAGTCGTTGAACACCGCATCGCCGCTCTCGCTGCCAATCGCGAGGTACTGCATGTCCATGAAGAGATAGCTGCCCACCTGGACGTCGGTGAAGTGCGGCACCTCGTGCATGATGTTGTAGGTGCCGCTGCCGCCGCCGCTGAAGATCTCCATCCGCAGCCCGGCCTTCTTCATCGCCTCGAACGCCACGACGTTTGGTTCGATCGCCGACAGCGCCCGCGACCGGCGGTTCGGAAATCCAACCGCGTGTTGAACGCCGCCATCGTAGGACAGCACCCCGCGCAACTGCAGGTTCGGCAGCTTGTCGATTGTCTGTGCGAGTGCCAACGCCTCGCTGGCAGGGATGCCGCTGCGGGTCCCAACCGCGATGTCGATGACGACGGGCGCGACGATGCCGGCTTCTTTGGCCGCGTCGTTCAGGTCACGGGCATTGCGTTCGTAGTCGACGGCCTGGATGAATTGCGGGTGTGCCTTGGCGAGCGCCATCGCCCGGCGGACCTTGCTCACCGACGGATTCGATGTCGTCATGCAGATCTTGTCGATGCCGGCTGACGCCAGCGCCTCGGCCTCGGTGAGCTTCGCGGCGCAGATGCCGATCGAACCCGTCTCGAGCTGGTAGCGGGCGATCGCCGCCGTCTTGTGCGTCTTGGCATGCGGCCGGCTGGCGAGACCGTTCTTCTTGAGCGTCGCCTGGACCTTGGCGACGTTCCGCTCCATCTTGTCGAGATCGACGCACAGCGCGGGCGTATCGAGTTCCCACTTCGACACTCCCGGTTTGACCCGCTCGGCGGACTCGCCCGCGATCATCTCAGCGGCCGTGTAGCCGCGCGCGGGCTTCGGGACCCAGACGTAGGCGGACGCGCTGGCGACCCCACTCAGAAACGAGCGACGCGACGGCTGCGAGTCCATACATCTCTCCTTGGCGGCCCGTGGCCACGGGTGCCGATTGGGCACCGGTACGCGATTGAGCCTACGCGATCCGCGGGTGATTTTCGAGCGACAAGTCTCTCCGGTCCTAAGTCTTAAGTCTTAGGTCTTAGGTCTTAGGTCTTATGTCTCAGGTAGGGCTTAAGAACATGAGACTTAAGACCTAAGACTTAAGACCTAAGACTTAAATCGTCCGCCTTCCTCACCTGGGCCAGCCGCGGAAAGATTTTCTCGAACGCGAAGCGGTGCATCTCAGCATCCAGCGACGTGCAGGCGTCTTCGACGATGACGAACGCGAAGCCCAGCCCGGTGCCCTGCCTGGCCGTCGATTCGACACCGAAGTTGGTCGCAATCCCGCCAAGCACGACGGTGTCGACGCCGCGCTGCTTCAATGCCTCCTCCAGCCCGGTGCCGGCGAACGCGCCCCAGTGCCGCTTGGTGATCAGGACGTCGCCGGATTCGAATCCCGCATCCGTCGCAAGCTCGGATGCGATTGGCGGCGGTGGCGGAGCCTGAGGATCGCGCCACGGCGCGTCAACCGGCAGCGTCAGCATGCGGGCCATATCGACGCGGACGTAAACCACCATCGCGCCCTTGGCGCGGAACGCCTGCGCCAGGAGGCGTCCTCTCTGAACCACGTCTTTCGCGGCATATGGCGCAGTCGGCATCGAGAGGATGGCGTTCTGATGATCGATCAGGACAAGCGCGGTTTTCTTGGCGTCGAGCTGCAATGCACTCATGGCGTCTCCCTGAAATCGAGCGTCTCAGTCAGCCGCTAGTGCTACTTCGGCCACACGGGACTGGTCAGCTCCGTCCGCCAGGAATCGCCGCCGGTGAACAATGGGCCTTCGGACTTGATGAAGGCCGGCGCACTGCCGCCGAGCACCCACACATGCGTGTCGGGCGGCTCTTTTCCGACGATCGGCGCGATGACGCCGGCGACGCCGCCAATCTTCACTTTGACGATGTAGTGCGTGGCCTTGCGAGAGGAACCGGCTAACGAGAATGGATCGGCGCCGGCCGTGGAGATCTCCAGCTTGACGAGCCGCGGTTTGGGTGTCGCGGCCACATATGAGAGCGTAGGCGGCGGCCCGCCGGTGACGATGTTCTTCAGCAGGGTGGGCATCATGCCATTCGCCACGTCCGGCGGCAGGTCGAGGCGCTCCGACTCCACTTTGTCGGCGCCCTTGTCGTCCTTGTAGCGGACGGTGACCTGGCCTGACGCCGCGTCAATCGACATGTCCAATGGCTGCTCGAAGGTCGGCCCTTTCTGGACCACGCGATCCGAAACGAGCCGGAAGGTACTGCGCTGCGAAAACACGGTCGTTTCGTCGTAGGTCGAGCCGTCCTTGAATCGGTACGTCAGCCGTGTTGTGACGCGGTCACCGCTTGCGTGCTGCGTCAGCTCGCCAGTCGCGAGCAGTTTACCGTTCAGCGTCCTCAACGTCAGAAAGCCGTGGGTCAATCCCTCTCGATGACGCACCGCGACAGGGTCCGCGCTGGCGACGGCGGCCACGGCCAGGGTCACGCCAACGACGAGCCAACCTATCCAGTTCCGCACCTCGAATACCCTGTTCCCTTCCCATGCTTCGGCCCAGGCCGACCGCAAAAAGTCGGTAAAGCAACATCGCTGCCTATCGTCTCTTGAGCTTGACTCTCATCAGCACGGCTGCTTCGATCTGAGCGGCGTCCGCACTCATCCCGAGATTCGCAGGGAGCTCGCATGCGCATCCTTCTGCTGTCAATGCCGGATTCGTTCGAGCACACGCCGACTGTTGCCGTCCGCATGCCGAACGGCGCGCTGGCGTCACTCGCCGCCAACGTCGACGCGCACCACGAGGTCGCGATCGCCGACCTCGTGCTGGCGCAGTCATCGGTGCGGCGGACCGTGGAAAATCTCGTCGGCCGCCTCCGACCGGATCTGGTCGGCCTCTCGGTGATGACGTTTCAGCGCGGCACGGCGCGGCGCATCATCTCGCTCGTCCGTGCGCTGGCACCCGGAGTCAGGGTCGCCGTCGGCGGCTACGACCCGAGTCTGGCGCCGGACTGTTGGACGCATCCGGAGCTCGGGGTGGACTTCATCATCCGCGGCGAGGGCGAGCTGACCTTCCGCGATCTGCTGCGCGCGCTCGAGGCCGGAACGCCACCGACCGCAATCAGCGGACTCTGGTACCGCGACGGCGCCGCGTTTCACCGGAACGCGCCCCGGCCGGTTGCGGCGATCGAAGATGGTGAGCTGAAGCTGCCGAGGCGCGATGCTCGGGTGCTCTCCGGCTATGCCGTCATGGGGCGGCAAGTAGAGGTCGTCGAGACGTCGAGGGGATGTACCTACGATTGCAGCTTCTGTTCGATCATCGAGATGCGCGGCCGCAACTTCCATCGCTTCCCGATCCCACGCGTGCTCGAGGACATCGCCGACGCCCGCCGCCGCGGCGCCCGCGTCATCTTCTTCGTCGACGACAACATCACGATTGACGTACCGCGCTTCGAGGCGCTGTGCCGCGCCATCGTCGACGCCCATCTCAACGACGTCGACTACATCGTCCAGGGCATGACCGCGCCATTCGCCACGCACGGCGCGACGCTGGTGCCGCTGATGAAGAAGGCCGGCTTCCGGTATGTCTTTCTCGGCATCGAGAACGTGCTGGCGGACGACCTCGCCTTCCTGCGGGCCCGCGCCAAGAACAGCCGCCACGAGCCAGGACAGCGCGCCGGCAACGCCACCGTGGACGCGATCGAGATCCTGCACCAGCACGGTCTGCTGGTGGTCGGCGGGTTGATCGTCGGCAATCCCGACGACACGAGAGAATCGGTGCAGGCGAATCTGGCGTTCGCGCGCCGTTACGTGGACTGGCCGTACATCCAGCATCCGACGCCCTATCCCGGCACGCCGATGACCCGGGACTTCGTCGAGCGGAATCTCATTGTGAACCAGAGGACCGACGAGTACGACGGCACGACGGCCGTCACGCGCAGCGCGCAGCTCGACGCCGAAGACATCGAGTTCATGCGATGGCGGGAGGAACGCTGGATGAAGCTGCGGCACATGCCGGTCGCGGCGCGACACGATCCGGCGTTTGTGCTCAAGCACGGCCGCCAGATGATCGCCCATACGTTTCGCGGGACCACGTGGCGGTCGGCGCTCGGGCTCGAAAGCGCGCGCGACGTCTTTCGCCGATACCGCGCCATCCGGCGGCGCGAGCGCGAGTACCTGGACTGGCCCGATCCGCTGCCGTCGGCGTCCGTCGCGGCCGATCATCGCCATCCCGACTTGATCCCGATGTCCCAGCTCGTGGCCAGGTAGCCGTGGTCGATCTGAGCCGGCGGGCGATCGAGCCCGAGCAGCTCGACGAGGGGGTTTCACGGGAAGAGACGGCATCCAGCCTTGCCGATCTCCGGTTCGTGAACGACTGGCTCGGCAACCGGGATCGCGTGCTCGACGCGATCCGGCCACATCTGCACGGAGCCGGTCGCGCGCCATTCCGGGTCCTCGACGTGGGCTGCGGTTCGGCGGACCTGCTCGTCTGGCTGCGTGAGCACACCTCGCCGCCGATCGGCACTGTCGGCGCCGACATCAAATGGCTGCATCTGACGCACGCGCCCAAGGACATCCCCTGCGTCGCGGCTGACGCGCGGTCGCTGCCGTTCGCCGAGGACACGTTCGACGTCGTCACGGCGTCGCTCTTTCTGCACCATTTCGACGGTCCAGAGGTTGGCGCGGTGCTGCGCGAGCTCTTTCGCGTCGTGCGCCGCGCGCTCATCGTCAACGACCTGCGGCGAGCCTTCGTCCCATATGCATTCGGCCGCCTGGTCTTTCCGCTCGTCTTCAAATCTCCGGTCAGCGTCACCGACGGGCTGATCTCGATTCGTCGGGCGTTCACGCGCCACGAGCTGGCGGCGGCGTTCGCCGACGCCGGTATCGACGTCCGCATCGAGCGCACGTGGCCGTACGGACTGATGGCCATCGCGGGGAAAGCGGCGTGACGACGAGTGTGCGCGACGTCGTCGTCGTCGGCGGCGGCCCGGCTGGAGCGGCGACGGCAATCCTCCTGCGACAGCAGGGGCATGACGTCGTGCTCGTCGACGAGGCGGTGTTTCCGCGCGACAAGATCTGCGGCGAAAGCGTCTCGCCGGAAGCCTGGCGGCTCCTCGGCTCGATCGGGGCGCGCGACGCGGTTCGGGCGCTCGTTCCCTATCCGTTGCGCGGCATGCAGCTGGTCTCCTCGTCGGGAACCGCGTGCCGCGGAACCTACCACCGCGACGGCGATGAGCTCGGCTTCGCCGTTCGCCGGGACGTTCTCGATCACACGCTGCTTCGTGTCGCTCGCGACTCGGGCGTCGAAGTGCGGGAAGGCACCAGGGCGCGCGGCATCGCGCTCGCCGCCGGGATGGTGACCGGCGTCTCGATCGACGACGCCAGTGGATCGTCGCGAGTCGACGCGCGGCTCGTCGTCGGAGCCGATGGCCGGCGCAGCGTCGTCGCCCGACGGCTCGGTCTGCTGCGCGAACATCGGACGTGGCGCAAGTTCGCCGTTCGCGGACATTGGGAGGGTATGGACGACCTCGGCCCGTGGGGAGAGATGCACGGGAGCGGCAAAGGCGGCTACTGTGGGGTGGCCCCGCTCGGTCCGAATCGGGCGAACGTCACGTTCGTTCTCGACCGGCGCGAGATGACCGAAGCCTCGACAGGCCTCGAATCGTTCTATCGCCACACGATCGCGGCGCGCTGGCCGCGCCTAGCCGAGAGACTGAGAACGGCCGAGCTCGTGACGCCGCCGAAAGCGATCGGGCCTCTGGCCATCGTCGCGCGACGCCTTTCGGTGCCGGGTGCGCTGCTGGTTGGTGACGCGGCCGGCTTTTATGATCCATTCACCGGTGAAGGCGTAACGCTGGCGTTGCGGAGCGCAGAGCTCGCCTCAACGGTTGCCGACCGGGCGTTGAGGTCAACCACGACATGCGATCTCGCCGCGTACGATCGACTCCGGCACGCGGCGACACGCGACAAGTTCCGGCTCAACCGCATTCTCCAATATGTGGTCTCCCGGCCGGCTCTGGCGGACGCGGTTGCGCGACGGCTCGCGGGCCGGCCGGATCTCGCCGATCGCCTGGTCGGCATCGCCGGCGACCTCGTCCCCGCCCGATCGGCGTTTGGCCCACGGTTCGTGTGGGACCTGCTGACCGGCTGATTCCTGTAACACCACGCCGGCACGCGCCACTAGTCCGGTGGCAACGACATGGTGTCTTCTTCCAGCGTGACCAGACTGATCCATCGCGCGCAGCACGGCGATGCCGAGGCGGCTGATGAGCTGTACGCCGAGCTGTACAGCGAACTGCAGAAGCTGGCCCGCTGGCGCTTGCGGGCGCGCAGCAGGCTGACGCTGCTCGACACGGGATCGCTCGTGCACGAGTCGTTCATCCGGTTCGCCGCAGCGCCCGACGCCAGGTTTGAAAGCCGGGTGCACTTCCTTCGCTGGGCTGCCCAGGTCATGCGGTCGGTGATTGTCGACTTTGCGAGACGTCGTTCGGCCGATCGGCGCGGCGGAGGATTGCCGCGCCTGTCGATGGACGATGTCGCCGCGGCCACCAGCGGCGGAGAGGAGATTCTGGGTGTTCACGAAGCCCTCGAGCGCCTCGCCACCGTCGATGCGCGTCTCGGACAGGTCGTGGAGCTGCGCTACTTCGCCGGGATGTCGGAGCCAGAGATCGCCCAGTCGCTGGGCGTCACCGAACGGACGGTTCGGCGCGACTGGCAGAAGGCACGTCTGCTGCTGAAAGAAGCGCTGGCGTGAGCGGATGTGTCTCAGCTCGACGAGAGCCGTGAGGCCTGGGCATCACTGAGCGCCCTGCTGGACGAGGGCCTCGACCTGCCCCGCGGCGATCGAACCCGCTGGATCGACAGTCTGCCGCCACAGCACGACGCGATTCGCCCCCGGCTGCGGCGCCTGCTGGCCGGCGTCGATTCGGCCGGCACTGACGCCTTCCTGCGCACGCTGCCAAAGGTCGATTTCACGAACGGCGTTTCGGGGCACCCGGACGACGCGGCACCACCCGATCCGGAATCCATCGCGCCTTACCGCGTCATCCGGCTTCTCGGTACTGGCGGCATGGGCGCCGTGTGGCTCGCCCATCGGACCGACGTCATGGTGACCGTCCAATCGCGCTGAAGCTGCCGCGCGCGGTCTGGCGCGGCGTGGGGCTCGCCGGGCGGATGGCGGAGGAGCGTGAGATTCTGGCCGCGCTCGAACACCCGAACATCGCGCGCTTGTACGATGCCGGTGTTGCGCGCAACGGCCAGCCCTATCTGGCGCTCGAGTACGTCGCCGGCCGTCCGATTGATGAATTCATCAAGGTGAAGCAGCTATCGATCCGCGCGCGGCTGAAGCTGTTTCTGCTGGCGGCGCGCGCCGTCGGGCACGCGCACGCCCGACTGATCGTGCATCGGGACCTCAAGCCTTCCAACATCCTGGTGACCGAGGACGGCGAAGTAAAGCTGCTCGACTTCGGCATCGCGAGGCTGCTCGATGGGCGCCCGAGCGAAGGTGGATTCGTCGAGATGACGGCCCGCGCCTGCACGCCCGATTACGCGTCGCCGGAACAGCTGGCCGGTGCGACGCTTGGCATCGCGACCGACATCTACTCAATCGGCGTCGTGCTGCACGAGCTGCTGACTGGAGTGCGGCCGGCTCACGCTTCGCATGCACCAGCGGCATCGCCTTTCCAGGCTGGTGGCCGGCGGCTGCCGAGCGACATGCTCTCTGACCGTTCGACGCGGCGCGCCGTGCGTGGCGATCTCGACGCGATCGTGCTCAGGGCGTTGGAGGAGCGGCCCGACGATCGGTATGCCACGGTCAACGCGCTGGCCGACGACATCGAGCGCCACTTGCGGAAGCAACCCGTACTGGCTCGGCCTGATTGCGCGTGCTATCGGCTGTCGAAGTGCCTCGCCCGAAACACGATCGGGTTCAGCGCGGCGGCGGCGGTGCTGCTCGCGACTCTCACTGGCACCGGCCTCGCCGCCTGGCAGGCACACGTCGCGATGGACGAAAAGGCGGCGGCGCTGGAAGTCCGCGATTTTCTCGTCACGCTGTTCCGCGACGCCAGCCCCTACAACGCCGGCGGGCAGGCGCTGTCCGCGCTGGAGTGGCTGAAGCAGGTCAAGGCCCGCGCCGACCGCCGGCTGGACGATCGGCCGGCGCTGCGTGTGGAGTTGCTGAACATCGTCGGCTCCAGCCTGCTGACGCTGCAGGATACCGCCGCGGCCGAGGAAGTGCTCGCCCAGGCCATCCACGAGGCGACGTCGCGGCTGGGACCGGATCATCCCGAGACGTTGCGAGCCCGCGTGCTGATGACGCCCGTCCACCGGTTTCAGGGCCGAACCAAGGAGATGCGTGCCGAGCTCGACCGGTTGCTGCCGATACTGCGTGCGCAGCAGGATCGCCTGGCCGAGGACCTCGTCATCGCGTTGAAGAACCAGGCACATCTCAACATCGATGAGGGCCGCTACGATCTGGCGGAGTCGGCGGCGCAGGAAGCGGTCGAGGTCAGCCTGCGTGCGCTGGGCGATCAGCATCCGGAAACCGTCGCCGCGCTCTTGATGCGTGCCCTGACGTATCAGTACAGCCGTGACCCGGACGTTGCGCTGAGAGCCACCGAGCACGCGTATCGGACGGCCGTCGACGTCTTTCGCGACCTGCCGCGACATCCACGGACGATCGAAGGGCGCCTCATCTACGGCCGTGCGCTCGCCGACGCCGGCGAGCCCATGCGCGCGGTGCCACAACTCGTGCAGGCGGTCGCCGACGCAGCCGACGTCTTCGGGCCGTCGAGCCGGATGGTCGGATTCTTCTCGCTGCCGCTCTCGGAATACCAGTTGGAAACTGGTCAAGTGTTCGACGCGGTCGAGAGCAGCCGCACCGCCGTCGACATCATCGCCCGGCACACGAACGCGCGCTCGTATCGTTATGCGGCCGCGATTCATCAGCGTGGGGTCGCGCTTCTTGGGGCGCGGCGAGCCAGTGGCGCGTTGCCCGATCTGGTCCTGGCGGCCGAGACGGTGGGCGAGATCCTGCCAGGCGGGCACCCGATCACGCGGGCCTTTCAAGCCGATCGCGCCCTGGCGCTGGCACGCGCCGGCCGACATCGCGACGCTGAGGAACTGCTCGCGCCTCTTCTTCCCCAACCGGGCGCGGCGGTGGACGACTCACACAGCCTCGCGCTCTACGCCATAGGCGTGGCGAAGCGGCTGGCGGGCGATGCTGAGGGTGCGCTGCACGTTCAACAGGAGGTCTTGCAGACGATGCGCCCCGGGCGCGGCAGCGCCATCCGCCGGATGCGGGCGCTGACCGAAGCCGGGTTGGCGCTGCTCGATGTCAAGAGACCGGAGCAGGCCGCCGCGTCCCTCCAGGACGCGCTGACCCTCTCTGAACAGCTCCAGATCGAGGCGTCGCCGGACCGCATGGACATTCTCGAAGGCCTCGCTCGGGTCAAGGTTTCAGGCCGCTCGGCGAACGCAGGTTGAGAAGGGCGCCGACAGGTTTGGAGAAGGGCGCAGCGGCCACGAGCTGACCGCCGCGCACTGGGGTTAGTTGGTTGCCGAGAAGGGATATTCGCCGTAATCACCGAAGACGGCGTCGAGCACGGTGACCGTTCCGGCCATGTAGCGGACTTCGCCCGGGACATCGTCCGCGACATTGCCGGTGAACACGCGCTCCGCGTTCTGATTGCTGGCGTTGCGGTGCACGAAGTGGATGCGGCCTGTCGACGGGCAGTACCAGCCGCGAATGCTGGCGACCCCAAGCTCCCCGTTGATGATGCGGCAGGTCGATGCGCCGGGCGCCCCCGGGCCACTCTGGCTGGTGATCACGAGCTGAACCACCTCGCGATTGATCTGCAGGTTCCAGACGGTGTTGCCGAGGCTGGCAGGTGGCGCCGCCGAAACCGTCGCGGCGGCGAGGAATGCCGCAGTAGTGACAGCGAACGTAAACGTTTTGAGCGATGAATTCATGAGCGTTCTCCTTGGCCCATTACTTGGGGACGACCTCGGTGGCGAAGGTCGCCTTCACCGACTCGAGAGGATCGCTGTGGCCGATGAGGATGTGATTCAGGTTGGCGTTCCAGCCCTCGAGCGTCGCGCTGACGAGATTCCTGGCCGGCTGCGCCGAACCCGGCGCCTTGAACTTCAGCGGACTGCCTACGGTCTTCTCCACACCGTTGTGGCCGGCGATCGTCGGCAGCTCTTGCGTCACGAACTCGGAGACGAACGGAGCGGCGGCGCCGTTGTTGGCCACGGTCGCACCGTTCAAGCCCTTGATGCGCAGCGTGACGTTGGTGAGCTCGAGCGGTCCGTTGTTGCTGACCTGCACCCTGAAGGTTGCGGTCTCCGCCGTGTTCAACGCCTGGTCGGGAAAGTCGACCTCGACAATCTCGAGCTTCACGTCGGTTTCGGGATAGGTTTTCAGAGCATCGGTCATGTCATCGAAGAAACCCATACAGAACATCCTCCTTGCAGCGAAGTGACTGGTTAACGAACGACTAACAACTACCTTCGCTTTGTAACTACGCAAGGAGAACGGGAATCCGGACATGAACCGGTGAACCTGTGAACCGACAGTCGTGAACCTGAGGTTCACGGGTTCACGGGTTCACAGGTTCACAGGCTCACGGTTATTGCGCAGGGCAAATGAGCCCGTGTCCGGTGCAAGAAGGGATTGGAGGGACGGGCTCGATCACGTCTGCCCCGGCGAGCGATGTCGCTCGAAGCCGCTCCTCGAGCCTGCTTCGCAACCGCGCGGCCTGGCCACGGTCGAAGCGCCACGCCGGGTCTCCTTGGTGGTTGATCGCCGTCGCCGACCATACCGCACGCATCAATCCAGTTATTGAATGGCTGGACGTGCCCAGGAGCAGATGACCGACTTCGTGGGCAATTGCGCGGCCGATCAACACGCCGGCATCCACGTCCGCGACGGTAGCCAGACGCCGGATGCGATCCACGTACACGGTTGCGAGCGAGCCTGCCGCCAACGCCGTGTCGACGTTCGCGTCAGCCAACGCACCCTCTGCCGCCGCCGACGGCGCCGTCATCAGGCGGACGATCAGGTCCTGGGCCTTCAGCACATCGCCACAGAGACGAGGAGCCGCCGGTTCGGCCCGGCACGTGACGAGCACCACGTCGATTTGGGCGCGGCCGAGGACATCAGCGACCGTGCGTTCCGCGGCGGCGATCTCATGCGGCGAGACTCCGGTCATGTCGTAGGCGCGAAGAACGAGGAACAGAGCGAGGACCGTGGCGTGCATGGCCCCACTCTGCGATCGGGCCGTGGGTGCCTCAATGATGAGGAGGTAACGAGAAGGTAATCAGTTGGTGACTTGGAGAACGGAGTCCGAATTTGGCTGGTCCCGGACCGCGTTTCGAGCGATCCTGAAGGCTGCTTCAGACGCGCAGAATCTGCGCCGAGTGAAAGCCGGACGGACATGCAGCGAGCGGACAGCCCCGTACGTTTTGCCGACTTCGAGGTCGATCTCCGAGCGCGGGAACTGCGACAGAACGGCGTCCGCGTGCGGCTCCAGGATCAGCCGTTCCAGATCCTCGCGCTGCTGCTCGAACGTCCGGGTGACGTGGTCAGCCGCGATGAGCTAAGGGCGCGTCTGTGGCCCGAGGGCACCTTCGTCGACTTCGAGCATGCGCTCAATGCGTCCATCAAGCGTCTGCGGCTCGCCCTCGGCGATACGGCAGAGAATCCGCGGTTTGTCGAGACGCTCCATCGCCGCGGTTATCGGTTCGTCGCGTCGGTCGACGCCGCCAGCGGCGGCGGCGCTGACCCTGGTGACCGCGCGCGCAGACAGCTCAGTGCTCGCCTCGTGGTCCTGCCGTTCACGAACCTCAGCGAAGCCGAGCAGAGCTACTTCACCGATGGATTGACCGAGGAAATGATCGCGCAGATCGGACGACGCTGCGCCGGCCGCATCGGCGTGCTCGCTCGCACCTCGTCCTGGTTGTACAGGCAGGGGGCGCGCGCCGCGGGCGATATCGGCCGGGCTTTGCAGGTGGATTACCTCGTTGAAGGGAGCGTGCGCCGCGAAGGGGATCGGGTCCGCATCACCGCGAAGCTCATCGAGACGAGCGGCGAAACGCAGCTCTGGGCCGACAGCTACGATCGACGTCTCGAAGATTGCCTGGCGGTTCAGGCCGACGTGGCGTCGCAGATCGCGCAGGCGCTTGCGCTCGAGCTGCTGCCAGCGCCGGCATTGAACGATGTCGGCAGCAGGCATCCGGGCGCGTATCAGGCGTTTCTCCGCGGCCGCTACTACTGGAACCTCAGCGGAGGCGGCGGACTGACCGAAGCCATTCACCACTACGGTCAGGCGATTGCCCTCGACCCGGAGTTCGGCAAGGCGTACTCGGCGCGCGCCCGCGCCGGCCTGGCGCTCTGCGAGTATTACCGCGGCGAACCCATCCCCGTCCTCGAGGGTGTCCGCCGCGATGCCACTCGCGCGCTGGAGCTCGATGGTGGCGACGCCGAAGCGCTGGTCGCCCTCGGCGAAGTGCATCGCATGCTCAACTGGGATTCGTCGAACGCCGAAGTAATGTACCGGGCGGCGCTCGAGGCAAATCCGAACAGCGAGTCGACGCACCGCTACTACGCCTTGTTTCTGGCTTCACGTGGACGGGCCGAGGCCCGGCGCATCGTCGACCGCGGCTGGGAGCTGGATCCGCTCTGCTCCGTCAACAACACCGCCGCCGCTTCCGTGCGCTTCTACGCCGGCGACTACCAAGCGGCCGTCGAGCGATGCCTCGTGACGCTCGACATGGATCCGACCTTCGGGCCGGCCCGGCGCCGGATGGCGTCGGCTCTCGCTGAGCTGGGACGCTTTCGCGAGGCGCTCGACGAGTACTCGCTCATCTCGACGACGAGGCTCGATCCGGTCTCTCGTGCCTGGATGGGCCACACGCTGGCGCGTTCCGGGAACCACGCCGCCGCCCGCGCGGTCGCCGCGTCACTCGAGAGCGGTGTCGACGGCCAGACGGTGCCGCCATTTCATCTGGCGATGTTGTATGCGGGGCTCGATGACCGCGATCGCGCCTTCGATCTGCTGGAGCGCGCCTGCGCAGCGCGCGATCCTTGGGTCGACACCCTGGAGGTCGATGCGCGATTCGGCAACCTCAAGCGCGACGCTCGATATGGTGCGATCGTTGACCGTTTGCGTCTGAGGTCAAGGCTCGTCGAGATGTGACACGGCGAAAATCAAGCTGCAGAGAGCTCGTCCAGGCTCGAGATGGTTGCGTACGAATGGCTCGTCTGGACGGGAAGGTTGCCCGGCCGGATGACCAGCCGCACCTGCAATCCGGCTTGAGTGGCCGCCTCGAGCTCACGCATCGCATCTGACAGGAACAGCACGGATTCGGGCGGCACGTCGATCGTCCGTGCGATGCGGCGATAACTCTCGGGGTCGACCTTGGCGCCGACGTTCGTATCGAAGTACCAGCTCAGGAGGCTCGTCAGATCGCCGGCCGACGAATAGCGGAAGAGCAGCTGCTGCGCGAGCACGCTACCAGAAGAGAAGATGCCAACCTGCACGCGCTGGCTTCGCCAGCGCTCGAGCGCCGGACGCACATCCGCGAACACCTGTCCGACCAGATCCCCTCGCGCATACCCGTCCTCCCAAATCTTCCCCTGGAGCTCCTTGAGCGGTGTGAGCTTGCGATCCTGGTCCATGAGCCATTCGACGAACGCCACGATCGTCGTCAGCCGGACGGTGTCCGGTTCTTCGGTCCGCGCAGGCGTTGGTTCGCCACTGCGGCGCGCCACCAGGTATTCCTCGCCGAGGCGCGTGATCAGCGCGCGC
>Ga0111538_10002194_pt1 | contig 27491 bp, 20 predicted proteins | sample SoiMethybrSBSTD1_FD_79669 | JGI IMG/M metagenome (GOLD analysis project Ga0111538, IMG submission 79669) | Bulk soil microbial communities from a Populus tree surrounding site in Tennessee, USA - Soil MetaG P. TD hybrid SBSTD1 (version 2)... | ecosystem: Environmental > Terrestrial > Soil >...
CGACTGCGGTTCGTGAAAACGGGCGAAGCGCGGCTCGAGGATGTCGTAGTATCCGTCGGCGGTGGAGGCGACGGATGGCAGGGACGGGACGGGATGCTTCGCGCTCTCGGCGATCCGTCGGTAGCGACGAGGTACAATCATGAGTCGTTTCATTCAGCTGGGGTCCCAGGGCGAGCTCGACGAGCGCCTGCTGCGAGCCGTCATGGTCGCGAACGCGCGCCACGCCTGCAGCGACGCCGCGGGCCGCAACCAGGGCGACCCGATCTTCGAGGAGGTGGTGGAAGGGCGCCAGCGCTGGGCCGGCTACTCGAGCTGTGCCGACCTCGTACACTGGTGCCTGCGCCGCGCCGGCTTTCGCGACGAGCGAGTGCTGAACCGCGAGGACGACGACGGAAGCGTTCCATGGCGGGTCGGCGTGAACGTGTCGCGGTTGGTCTATGCAACCGGGCGCGCGTTCAAGCCGTACAAGAGCGGATCGCCGCACGCGCTCGAGCCCGGGGACATGGCGTTGATCGGCGAGCACGGCGCGGAGCACGTCTTCATCGTGGCCGACGTCGGGGCCGACACGATCACGTCGTACGACTACGGCCAGTTTTTCAACGGCAAGCACGGCGGAAAACGCGTGGTTCGCCACGTGCACACCGGACCCGGTAATCGGCTCCACCTGTATGGATCGACGTTGCCCGGTCGGCCCTTCATCGGGCGGCTCGATCCGGGTGAGCTGCTGGAAGGGCCGTTTCTACGACAGGAGCTCGAGGCGGCCGAAGTGCCTGACGATTTCGGCGTCCCGGCGCCGTCCGCGCCCGCGCCGCCGCCGTCGAACGCGCTGGTGACGACGCGGGAGATTCAGACCGCACTGGCGAAGCTCGGGTACGACGTCGGTCCCGTGGACGGTGTGTGGGGGCCGCGCACGCGCTCCGCGGTGAAGGCGTTTCAGCGGGACGCGGGGCTGGTGGCGGATGGGGTCGTGGGCCCGAAGACGAGAGCCAAGCTGCGCGAGCGACTTCTAGGGTAGGCGCATGGCACAGGTAAAGATCTACGGTCTACGCAAGAACCTGTCGGCGATCCGGCCCGGGTTGTCCGATGCCATCCACGAGTCGTTGATGCTTGCCTTCGCGCTGCCTCGCGAGAAGCGCTTTCAGCGCTTCATTGCGCTCGACGCCGAGGACTTCGTTTTCCCTTCGGATCGAAGCGACAGCTACACCATCGTCGAGATTTCGGTGTTCGAAGGCCGATCCGCGGAGGCCAAGCAGCGGCTGATCACGACGCTCTTCGCCCGCGTAGCCGAGCGGTGTAACCTTTCCGCTCAGGACCTCGAGATCACGATCTTCGAGACACCGCGGGCAAACTGGGGGATTCGCGGCAAGCCGGGCGACGAGCTTTCGCTGGACTACAAGGTGAACGTCTGAGATCGCTCAATGCGTGGCCTTGCCGCGCACCTCGATGCGCCGGGTGCCCCGCGTCTCGAGCTTCGGGATCTCGACCTCGATCTCGAGCACGCCGTTTTCGAACGTCGCCGATGCGGTCTCTGACTTTGCGCCCTCCGGCAGCGGAATGACGCGAGTGAAGCTGCCGTAGCTGCGCTCGCTCCGATAGATGCCGCCCTCGGTGCGCTCGGTTTCGCTGCGCCGCTCACCGAAGATGTAGAGGTCCTTGCCGCGCACTTCCACGTTCACGTCGTCCTCCTTCAGGCCGGGCACGTCGGCGCGGACGACCAGCCGGTTGCCGCGCTGAAACACCTCGATCTCGGGCCAGCGCGTCATCTCGCCGAACCAGGACGGGGCGAGCGACCCAAAAAGCCCCGTGCCGAAAACGCCGAAGGCTCGATCCAGGTCCCTCGAAACGCGCCGCAACAAGTCGCGCGGGCGGCCCCCCTGCTTTTCGGGCTCACGGCGAGCCGGTGCCGTCGAAGAGCCGGTCTCTACCGACATCGCCTGAGCTTGCTCTTCCTCCGCTGACGTTTCTTCGCGCGCCATGACTTGCTCCTATTGGGTTTGAGACCGAACTCATCGCGCACTGGCGCAATGAATTCGCCTCTGACATCGTGCAATGCCGGGTCCATCCTCGAGCCACGTCGCGGCGTTACGCGACGGCTGGAAGCGGACTCGCCTCCACGCCGCGTGGCGAGTCGCTCCAGTGAGTCGGTTCTCAGCACGCATCCTTGCGCTTGCGACCGAAAACGCCGTGGACAGGTTGGGCGGGATGAGCCTTCCCTCGCTCTGGAACGCGGACACCCAGCTCCCGTCCTTTCAGCGGTTGAACGGCAATCTCGAGGTCGATGTCGCCGTGGTGGGGGCGGGCATCGCCGGCGTGACTGCAAGTCTTCTGCTGCAGCGCGCGGGACGGCGCGTGGTGCTGATCGAAGCAAACCGGATCGGCCGCGGAGAAACCGGGCATACGACCGCGCATCTCACCGAGATTCTGGACGAGCACTACCACGTTCTCGAATCGAAGTTCGGACTCGCCGGCGCCCGGCTCGCGGCAGAGTCGTCGCGCGCCGCGATCGATCGCATCGAGCAGTTCGTCGCGGAGTTCGGCGGAGGCTGCGGCTTCGCGCGCGTGCCGGCCTACCTCTATGCCGGGAACGCGAAGCAGCGCGCCGTGCTCGAAAAAGAGCTCGAGAGCCTGAAGCGGGTAGGGACAGTGGCGGCGCTAGGGGATGTGTGCCCGCTGCCGGTCAACGTCGATGGCGTGCTCCGGATCGAGCACCAGGCCCAGTTTCATCCGCTCGAGTACCTGCGCGAGCTCCTGGCGCGCTTCGTCGAGGGCGGAGGCAGCGTTTTCGAGCGCACGCGCGCGCTCGACCTGGACGATGGCGAGCCGTGCCGCGTGACGACCAGCGGCGGCGTGATCACCGCGAAAGACGTGCTGGTGCTGACGAATCAGCCGGTTTCCAGCCTGTTCGCCCTGCACACGAAGATTGCCGCGTACCGCACTTATGCGCTCGCGGCGCGGCTCGAAGAACCTTTTCCCTCCGGGCTGTTCTGGGACATGGAGGAGCCGTATCACTACGTGCGCCTGCAAAAGACCAGCGCCGGGCCGTTTCTGATCGTCGGCGGCGAGGACCACAAGACCGGGCAAAAAAAGGACACGCGGGACTGCTTGCAGCGGCTCGGCGAATACATGGCGGCTCGCTTCGACATCATGGGAGCCACGTACCAGTGGTCGGGTCAGGTGGTCGAGCCGGCCGACGGCTTGCCGTTCATCGGCAAGAACTCCGGAGCCGATCACGTTTACGTCGGGACCGGTTTTTCGGGTACGGGCCTGACCTTCGGAACCGTGGCGGCGATGATCCTTTCCGACCAGGTTCAGGGGATCGGAAATCCGTGGAGCAAGCTGTACGACGCGACCCGCGTGAAGCCGCTGGCGCAGGCGCGCGAGTACGTTCGCGAGAACGTCGATTTTCCCCGGTGCCTGGCCCGCGATCGGCTGGACAGAGGCGACGCGGAGAGCGCCGAGCAGGTGGCTCCCGGCGAGGGCCGGCTGATTCGTTCACAAGGCAAGATGCTCGCCGTGTATCGGGACGACGCGGGCACGATTCACGCGCGCTCGGCCGTGTGCACGCACCTCGGGTGCTTCGTGCGCTGGAATCAGGCCGAAAAATCGTGGGACTGTCCGTGCCACGGAAGCCGCTTCGACGTGGACGGCGCCGTGATCAACGGGCCCGCGACGAAAGAGCTCGAAGAAGCGACGATCGAAGCGATCGCCGCTGCGCACGCGTCGGCTTCGCCGCTGTGAGGATCAGTCCCGGGGCAAAGACGACTTCGAGTTCGAGTGCACCGTGCTACGCGTCGCTTTCGCCTGCTCGAAATACTCGTAGCGGCGCGAGCCTGCGATCAGCGCGCGACCGCGCAAGCTGAAAGCGAACTCTCTACCGCGCTTCGGCCGCTTGCACTCGAGATCGTCCGCTTCGCACACGCGTCGCAGCGGGACCGGGCCCGTGTCCACGACGAACGGTTCCACCTGGTACTGCACGCTGCGGCCGACCAGAGCCTCTTCGAGCACCCGGCCTTCGGCCCTGGGCAGCGAGAGCTTCAGCAGCGAGGCCACCGTCGGCGCGACGTCGAGGTTGCCGGAGGGGTAGTCGCTGCGAAAACCGCCGCGAAAGTCGGGGCCGACCGCGATCAGGACGTTGTGAATGTCGCGCGGCGAGAAGGCGCCGTGCATGCCGCGTGCGTTTTGCGAGGTCGAGTGCTCGGTGCCCGGCGTGTTCGGCGCGGCCTGGCTGACGGCGTCGGCGTCCCAGTCGAAGCTCGCGATCAGATCGGGCATCGGCGGCGACGTCGAATCGGCGCTCTCCAGGCCGATGCGCTCGAGCGGCAGCGTCCCGGGGACCTTGCCGTACGCCGAGCGTACGAACAACGGGCCGTACGGCGCGCGTTCCTGAAGCGCGCTCACCAGGCGCCGCATCAGCGCCGGGTTCCGTTGCAAGAGGTAGTAGTACTCGGAGCCTCCGTTCGGCGCGACCACGATCGCGTCGTCCGGCAACTCCCCCTTGTCGAGCTTGTAGCTTGGAGTGGTGTAGCGCGGCTGCTTTCCGCAGCCCGGGTCTTCGCGGGTCGGGTACCGGGGTTTCCCGCGCGCATTCAGGCCGTTCAAGACCGGATCGAAAACGCAACCGGTGCCGTCGTAGACGTGGGGAAATCCGGCGCGCCGCAGCCAGGCCGAGCTGCGCAGGTTGCCCGAAACCACGTAGCCCGGGTTTGCGATCGCGCCCACGCGGGCCTTGCCGTCGGGCTCGCCGTCGAGCGCGCGCGGCGGGAACACGCGCGGATCCGAGGCCACGGTGCTGTGGCCGTGATCGGACACGATCAAAACATCGGTCGATGCGCTGCGCCCGAGCCGCTCGAGGGTCGCGAGCAGCTCGCCCAGCAGCTGGTCCTGATGGCGCAGAGCGTCTTCGACGCTGGGCGTGCCTGGGCCGTAGGTGTGCTCGGTGCTGTCCGGATTGCGGAGCCAGATCACCGCCAGCGCTGGATCGAGCTTCGGCAGCACGTACTCCAGGAATACGCGCATCAGATAGGCATTGCGCTGTTTGTGCGGCGACCCGCTCGCCGCGCGCGGATCGGGCGTGACTCCGTCGGCGAGCGCAACGTGCCCGGGCGGAACCGCGGCCGTGGGATCGCCGTTGTTCTCGGCCAGCGTCAGCGCACCGTCGGGATAGGCCTGTTTGACGGTGTTCTTCGGCAGTGGCAGCCCGGCGGCCAGGAGCGCGAGCCCGAACGCACGCGGCACCACGACGTTCTCGTCCAGGATCACGCCGGTCTTGCCGTCCTGGCGGTAGTTCTGCAAAAACGCGGGCCCCTGTTTGCCGATCGCCGCCGTGCGCAAACCCGCGGCGTGCGCGGCTTCGAACAAGGTCTCGACGCGCAGCAAGGCCGAGCCGCGCTGGCGATAGAACGCGTCGAGTGTCTGCAGGATCGCGTGGTCCTCGCTGAAGAACGGTTGCCGGTAGTCCACCATCACGCCCTTCGCGTCGAGGCCGAGCGGCCCGGGCTGGTACTCGTAGTTGCCGTAGTAGCCATGCCTCCCCGGCCGTGCACCGGTCGCGAACGCCGCCGCGTTCATCATCGTCTGTGTCGGATAGACGGCGTGATGATCGGCGAAGTTTACCCCGCGTTGATCGCGCAAGCGCGCGAGCTCGGGCGTCAGCGCGGCGCTGATCGAATCGGGCCGGAGCCCGTCCCACACGAACACGATCACGCGCCGCGCGAGCCCCGGAGGCGCCGGCGCTGCTGCGTCGGACGAGGCGGGGCGCGGGGTCGCGGCCGCTGCGAGGCCCGGCTTGCCTTGCAACGCACGAACGTCGGGCGGCCGCGCCGCGGGCTCGGCGCAGCCGAAGGCGCTCGACGAGCCCAGCATCAATACGACGAGCCAGCGCGCTTTCAAGTGACGCGGCGAGGATAGAGGGTTTCGGCGCGCGAGCATCCGCACGAAATCCGGACGAGTTTCGTCCCATACGGTGATCGCAACGCTCGAACCGGCGCGCTCCGCCGTCCCGCCGCCGGCTGTGCCGGAAAGGACTCACCCCCAAGAATTGGGGTCCCGCGTGAGCGCAGAGATTTCACGGTGGAACCGGGTGAAACACGAAGGGATGTTCCAGGTCTGTTCCACACGCGTAGCAGTGATCGCCTCCTGCGGCCGTAAAGCGACGGCAACCGCGGCTCGCGGTTGGCCCGTCGCTTGCACGCTCGCCTTACGCCGAATCGTTTTAGGGGCGAGCACGGGCTCGACGTGCCAAGCCGAAAATCCGGGGGTGAGTCCGATGTTCAAAGAAAGCTGGGGAGTACGGGGCGCGGCTGGGGTTGCCGGTCTGTTCGCGTTCGCGGTCGGGTGCGGCAGCCCTGATCTAGCGGAGGACGCGGCGCGGACGCAGAAGGCCACAGAAGCCGTGATTGCAAACTGGGGGAGTACCGTCCCCGTGAGCACGGAAGCGAACGCTCGCGAGGGCGCTTTCCCCGAAGTGATGTTGGCGGCGCTGTCAGGCGGTTGCACCGGGACGGTGATCGGGCCGTACACCGTGCTCACGGCCAGGCACTGCATCGACAGCGTCGAGCTCCCGGGCGCCTACGTCGCCTGGCACGGCGTTCCCGCTCTTCCAGTCGCCAAGATTTACTGGAATCCGTACATAAATCCCGCTTACACGCCGAGCTGGTGGGTAACTCTGAACGAACTACAAAAGGCCGAGCCCGGCGGCCGCACGGACGACTGGCCCGCGCAGCACGATCAGGCGATCCTTTTCGTTCCCGACCTGACTCCGCAATATCTCGTGAACAACCGGCTCACGCCGGCGGCGGTGTATCCGCCGAACCGCGCTACTTCCAGCAACTTCACGCTGGTGGGCGTCGCAAGCACTGGCGGACCGTCCCGCGACTACTACCCAACGCGCTTCCGCGTTGCCACGCCGAACGAGATCAGGATGCAATGGGCATTTTCGCGTGACGGCTACTTCACGCGAGAGCCCGAAATACCGAACTTCGGGACAGCGACCGGGGGAGATTCGGGCGGACCGACCGAATGGGTCGAAAGCTTCCCGTGGCCGGGCGGCGCTCCGTACGTCACTCAACGCGTGGTCACGGCCGTGACCCACACCACGTTTGCCGCAGCGCCGATGGGTTACGACCCCGGGCTCGGGATGACGGCGAACCAGACGCTGACCGCGAACCTCAACTCGATGTGGGCGCAAGCGCGGATGCTCGACGTGGATGGTGATGGTCTTCCTACCGGGTGCGACTCCTTTCCAACCCTCGAGAACACCGAGGACACCTGTCCATCCGCGATCGGCGGCCCGCGCGGCACCGCCACCCGGGACGTGCCGATCGGTCAAATCGAGTGCAAACCCGGGTACATGCCGGTGGGTATGAAAGGTCGCTACGGAGCGCTGATCGATCAGCTGGCGCTCAAGTGCCGCGCCCTTTCTTGCGTCGCCAATCCGTCGGCGCCGTGCGGCGACGAGTACTGGACCGAGGCCTTCGGTGGCGAAGGTGGCGCGGCCTTCAGCAACGAATGCCCGGCTGGATACGTCATGCGGAGCACTTTCGGCTTCGCGGACGACAACTTGATTTTTGCGCTGGGATATAGCTGTAGGACATTGGCCGGTTTGAAAACCGGCACGGGATCGGTGCTCGTGAGTTCGGTCGGCAACGTGAATGCCGGCGTCGCATTCGACCGGGCCTGCGCCGTGGGCAAGGCGCTCACCGGGTTTCAGGCGCGCACCAGCGACAAGCGCTTCGTGACCGGGCTTCAGCCGATCTGTACCAGCGAAACCTCCGGCTACCGGACGTACGCGGGTGGCACGGGCGGTCTCGGAGCCGCCCTCAAGTGCCCCTACGGGCATCTCGCGGTCGGTACCGTGCAGCGCAACGAGGGCCAGTCGATCAATGCGTTCGGCGTGCTTTGCGCTCCGCAGAGCCTGATCTTCGCGGGAACGACGCTGAACTCGACGAATCTCCAGGTGGCTCATGGTGGTTTCATGCACTTTGGCCTGGGTGTTCAGGCGTACGCGCTGGTCGAGCCGCTCACCAGTGCGCACTTGCCCTCGAGTTACGTGACCGCGCAGTGCCCCGCCGGGTACGCGGTCGACGGGGTTTTTGGTTATGCGATGAACATCCTCAACTCTGTCACGGCGGTCAGGTGCCGCGACATCAGGCCGAATCAGTCCGGGGTCGTCACCCTGTTCCCGATGGTGGGATCCCTCGTCGGGACCGAAGCCGCCCAGACCTGCGACACTGGCCAAGTCGTCGACGGGCTCTACACGCGCTACGGCTGGATGACCGACGGGCTGGCGATGCACTGCCGGAGACTGTGAACCGAGCGCATCTTTGCGCAGGCTCGTCAGGCCCGCTGTTCGCGCTCGCTCTTGGCGGCCAGCGCCTCCGCCGCTTTCATCATCGTCTGTGTCGGATGGACGGCGTGATGATCGGCGAAGTTTACCCCGCGTCGAGCGCGCAAGCGGTGCGAGCTCGGGCGTCAGCGCGGCGCTGATCGAATCCGGCCGGAGCGCGCTTTCAAGTGACGCGGCGAGGATAGAGCGTTTCGCGCCGCGCCAGCATGCGCACGAATTCGGCGATGCGACGCGCGCGGGTTTCGGCTTTCTTGGCGGTCTGGACTCGAAACAGGATCGCGTAGCGATTCCTCGCGTCGAGATCGGCAAAGAAGCTGTGCGCCCGCGCGTTCCGCGCTAGCGCCTGCTCGAGGTCTTTCGGCAGCGCCGACCGCTTCGGCGAGTCGTAAGCGGCCTGCCAGCGCCCGTCGCGCTTTGCCCGCTCGATCTCGGCCATTCCGGCCGGTTTCATCTCGCCGGCGGCGATCAGCGCAAGCGCGCGCTTGCGGTTGAGCTTCGACCAGATGCTGCGCTGGCGGCGCGGCGTGAACTTCACGAGCCACCAGGTAACGTCCTTGCTTTTGCCCTGACCGTCTATCCAGCCGAAACAGAGCGCGACCTCGACGGCCTCCGGATACGTGATCGACTTTTTTCCGGTGCCCTTCCTGGCGAGCTGCAGCCAGATCCCGCGCGACGACGCGTGGTGAGCAGCGAGCCAACGCGACCAGGCCGCGCGCGTCGCGAACGAAATCACCTCGAGCTCGTCAGGCCGCGCGCTGCTCTTCTTCGTCGCCATACTTCACCGTCACTAGACCACGCGCCGGGGTGAGAACGGAAGTCGGCGCGCTTGGTTCGGCTGGGGGGTGGGGTCCTGTTCGGCGCGAGGCGAGGGGGTTCGCCAGCGTCGCACTCCGTCGCGGACGAAGCGCGACTGGCTTGGTCGTCCCGCCGACGGCTGCGCCGACAAGTGCTCACCCCAAGAAATTCACGCAACCACTCGCAACCAAGAGCCGAAGAACCTGTGTGGTAGAGCGAAGTGCAGGGTGGCTCTCGTTTCCAGCGCCGTCTAAACTACTCACACGCGATGGCCGTCTCGAACCCCTACGCCGAAACCGTAGTCCCACGTGGCGCGGTGACCTTCCCGCTCCGGCTCCCCGAGCCCGACGGTTTCGATCCCGACCAACCGGAGACGTGGCCGCACGTGACGGGGCGGCTCGAGTATCGCGACGGAGCTCTCTGGTTCATGCCCCCGTGTGGCGATGACCAGCAGGAAACGACGGCGGATGTCGTCACGCAGCTCGGCCTCTGGCGTCGCGATCGACAGGGCTTCGTCGTTGGGACGAACGAGGCTGGGATGCGCCTCGGAGACGACGTGCGCGGAGCGGACGTGGCCGTGTGGCGCCGCGTCGACGTCGGGCCGAACACGGGAGGCTTCCGCCGCGTGGCGCCCTTGCTGGCCGTCGAGGTTGCGGGTACCGACGACACCGTCGAGATGCTGAGCGACAAGACGCGCTGGTATCTCGATCACGGTGTGAAAGTGGTTTGGGTGCTCGTGCCCGAAGAACGCCGCGTCATCGTGACGACCGCCGACGGTGAACGGAGCTTCGGCCTCGGGGACGTCATTCCCGAGCATGAAGCGCTCCCGGGGCTGACGCCGGCGGTTCTAGACCTGTTTGGACAGCTCGAAGGGCGCTGACTCGACCAGGCCGGGACCGCTGACGCCGATCACGCAGGGTCCCCTCCTTGCTTCGCGGCCAGCGCCTCCGCCGCGCGCGCCAGCCGCTCGGCATCGAAGGTCTTGTGCGGGCCGTCCTGGCGCAGCGACGTTTCGACGTCGAACACGAGCTTCACCTGGCTCAGCCGCTCCACCATGATCGACGGCGGCATGCCGAACATGCCGCGAAAAGTGCGCGTCATGTGCGCCGAATCGGCGAAGCCTGCGCGGTGCGCGGCTTCGGTCAAGGTGTGTCCCATCGCCAGCGACAGCACCACGTCGCGCAAGCGCAGCCAGAGCACGTAGCGCCGCACCGGAAGGTTCATCTGCTCGCTGAACAGATGGATCAGGCGGCCCGACGACAGCCCGACGCGCTTGGCGAGCTCCGCCGCTTTGGGCGGCGACAAGAAGTCCTGTTTCAGGATCGTGAGCACGGCGCGCACGCGCGAGTCGAGCTCGCGTACCTGGCCGCCGGGGTCGGCGAGGGCGGATACGACGCGCTGCCAGAGCTCGATGCCACGGCCGCCGCCGCGCGCGAGCTCCGAGGTCTCCCGGCGCAGCCGTTCGACGATCTCGCCTTCCATGGCGTGGACGCGCCCGCGGCGATCGAAATGATGCGCGATCTTTCCGTAGTCGCTGGTTTCGGGGTCGACTTGCAGGATCACGACGCTCGTGCCCGGCGCGTCCATCTGCTGCTCGACGTTGGGGGCGACCATCACGCCGTCGGTGCTGAACCAGTCGCCGTGATTTCTGGTGCGGATCCGGAACGGGCGGTCCAGGCTGTACATCACCGACGCGGTGAAGTGCCGGTGAGGCGCATTGACCATGTCCTCGCCGATGAAGAGGACTCCGTTGGCCCAGACGTGCAGCGTCCCTCGGCTCGAGGGGCGTGGCAAAGCGCGTCGCTTCACTCCACCAATCTATCAAAACGAGCCGAGCCACGAAGGCTTCGAGCACGATGTAGGTGAATGAAGGCCCCGGCCGGCAGGTCAGGAAGGGGGGAGACCTTTACGCCGGCACCGTTTCGGCCGTTTGGACATCAAGGAGCATTGTCGATGCTGGTAACCCCGTCCGGCGAGCAGCCTCGGATCGCGGGCCGCTATTTGCTCCTGGAGAAGATCGGCGCGGGTGGTATGGCCACCGTTTATCGCGCTCTCGACGAGACGACCGGCCGTGTCGTCGCGCTGAAGCAGCTCGCCTCCGCCGTGCCGGAGGGCCGTCGCAAGACCGCCGATGCGCTTTTCGAGCGCGAGTATCACACGCTGGTGCGGCTCAAGCATCCGCGCATCATCGAGGTCTACGACTACGGGCTGACCGAGGCGGGTCGCTACTACACGATGGAGCTGCTCGACGGCACCGACCTGAATCAGCTCGGCGCGCAGCCTCATCTCGAGGCCTGCCGCTTGCTGCGCGACGTCGCCTCGTCGCTCGCGCTGATGCATGCGCACCGACTCGTGCACCGTGACGTGAGTCCGCGCAACATCCGCCTGACGCGGGACGGCCGCCCCAAGTTGATCGACTTCGGCGCAATTTCGCCGTTCGGCATCGCCGAAGACGTCATCGGCACGCCGCTGTGCATGGCGCCCGAGCTGTTGCACTCGCAGCCGCTCGACCAGCGCACCGACCTGTATTCGTTGGGCATCGTGGCTTACTGGTTGTTGACCGGCCGGCACGCCTATCCGGCGCGGCGCATCCAGGACCTCTTGATGATCTGGGAAACGCCGCCGGTGCCCCCGTCGCAGCTCGTCAAGGAGATCCCGCCCGAGCTCGACGCGCTGGTGCTGTCGCTGATGAGCCTCGATCCGATCGGTCGTCCGCCGAACGCCGCGGCCGTGATCGACCAGCTGACGGCGATCGCCGGCCTCGAGCCGGAGGAGCACGAGCACGCCGCCGAGAGCTACCTGCTCTCGAGCCGCATGGTCGGGCGCCAGACCGAGCTCGAGTGGGTCGACAAGCGCGTCAAGCGCGCGCTCGCGAGGCGCGGCGCGACCGTGGTGATCGAGGGTGCGCCGGGAATCGGCAAAACCCGCCTGCTGCGCGAAGCCGGCGTCGCGGCGCGCCTGCGCGGCGCCGTGTACTTGAAGGCGGATGCTCAGGCCACGCCGGAGCCGTTCGGCCTGGCGGCCGCGCTTTCGGTCGAGCTCCTGGACGCGTGCCCGGATCTCGCGCGCCGCGCGGCGGGCGAAGACGTCGGTCTGCTCGCTCACCTGTCGCCGCAATTGCGCGGCCGGTTCGGACAGGTTCCCGCGGCCAACGTGCCCGTCGACGCGAACGAGCGGCGCGCGCGTTTTCAGACCGCGCTGCATCGATGGTTCGCGGACGTGCTGCGCGAGCGCGTGCTTTTCGTCGCGGTGGACAACGTGCAGTCGGCGGACGAAAACTCCGCCGCATTTCTGGCCGCGCTCGGCCGCGAGTCGTCGCGGGCCCAGCTGGTTCTCGTCGTCACGCTGCGCACCGGGGAACGGCTCGTCGCGGAGGCGGCGGTGCGGATGATGCGGCAGCGCTCGAGCCGGCTCAAGCTCGCGGGTTTGACCGCGGAATCGTGCGAGCAGCTGGTCAAATCGTTGTTCGGGGACGTGCCGAACAGCGGCCGCGCGGCGCGACTGCTGTTCGAGCGCAGCGCCGGGGTGCCGCAGCAGTGCATGGATCTAGCGCAGCTGCTGGTGAAAAAGCAGATCGCGAAATACGGCGGAGGCACCTGGATCCTGCCGCAAGACGTGGCGCCCGAAGAGCTCCCGAGCCGAGCCGAGGAGCTACTTTCGGCGCGCCTGGCCGGGTTGAGCCGCTCCGCGCGCCGGCTCGCCGAAGCGCTCAGCATCCACTCGAAGCCGGTGAATCTGGAGCGCTGCCTCGCGCTGCTCGAGGGGACCAGCGAAAGCGAGACGTACGCCGCGCTCGACGAGCTCGTGGCGGAACAGATCCTGCGCGCCGAGGCCGGCAGCTATCGTTTCGCGCACGAGGCGCTGCGCTGCGCGGTGGCCGAAAACCTGGACGAGGCTCGGCGCCGCGCGAGCCACGCGCGCGCCGCCGAGGTGCTCCTGGCCTCGGACCCCGACGGTATGGCGGCGCGGATCGAGGCGGCGCTGCACCTGCTCGATGCGAACGAGGAAAGCCGCGGCGCCGAGATGCTCGCCAAGCTCGGCATGGGCCTGCTCGGCGCGGTCGACTTCAACGCCGGGTCCGAAGCGGTGCTCGCGCTCGAGCGCGCGCTCGAGTGCTTCGAGCGCCAGGGGCGCTCCGACTACGAAAAAGCCGCGCTGCTGTTTCCGATGATGAAGCTCGCCTACTACTCGCCGCACTGGCGGATCATCCACAAGTATGGCGAACGGACGCTGGACATCGGGATGCGGATCACCGGGCTCAGCGCGGCTCAGCGGCTGCGGCCATTCTTCCGGCCCCAGCTGGCGCTCAAGCTCGGGCTCACGCTGGGCGCCAAGCGTTTCGCCGAGCAGCAGCGGCGCGGCCTCGGCTACGACCACCGGACGGCGATCGTCGCGTCTTGCGCGAGCTTGCCGCCGGTCCTGGGAGGCCTGGGTACCTGTCTCGACACCGAGGGCGTCGAACGCATCGCGAACATCGTGGAGCCGCTCACGCTGTTCGGACCGGAGCACGTGGCAGGAGTCCTGTACAACTGGGCTCCGCTCGAGCGCTTGATCACGCTCGGGCGGGATGCCGAGGCGCGGGCAGCGGTGGAAAGGTTCATCGAGCTGAACCGCGCGCCCCACGTGCGCGAGGCGATGGGCGAAGCGAACTGGCGATCGCAGTACGGCGGACTCTTGTTCATGCGCTCGCTTTACGACGCCTACGCGTTCGGCGACGTGGCGCTGCGCGGCGTCGAGGAGCTGGAACAGGTCGGGTTCCGGGTCTGGGAAATGGCCGCGGATCAGGTGCGGTTGCTCTATCACGCGTACCGCGGCGAGTCGGAAGACGTACAGCGCTACCGGGAACGCGTGGAGCTGTTCGCGGTCCAGGGCAGCACGACCTGGCAGGCCGAGATGTTCTGGCCGGCGATCTTGCTGGGCGCCGACGTGCTTGCGGGGGATGCGATTGCGGCGCGACGCACGGCCGAGCAACTGGCGCGCCGTGCGAAGGACCTGCCAGTCTTGCAGAAGTTCGCCGACGCGGCGCAGGCGGCGCACTATTTGCTGCGCGGCGACATTCCACGAGCCCTGACGCTCTACGAGAAGATTCTTCCCGAGTATCCGCTGCGGGGCCGGGTCATCTACGAGCGCACCTGGTTTCAGTATGCTCAGGCGCTCAATCTGGCCGGCGAGCACGCGCGCGCCAGGGCCCTGATGCTCGAGCTCATCTCCGCCATGGCGAAGCCAGACCACACGACCGTGGTTTACCTCGAAGGCTACCGCCAGCTCGCGCTGGCCGAGGCTGGCCTAGGGAATCCGACCGAAGCGCTGCGAATTCTCGACGAGCTTTTGGCCGAGTACGGCCACCACGACAACCGGCTCGTGATCGGCCTCTTGCACAAGGCGCGCGCCGAAGTCGCGCTGGGTACGGGCGACGCCGCCGCGTTCGAGCTGCACGCGCGCGAGATGGAGCGGCGCTTTCGCAGCACCCGCAATCCCGCGCTGATCGCCCAGTGCGAGCGCTTGCTCGATCGCGCGGGCCGGCTCGGCGTCATCAAGCTCGAGCCGCTGGCCGCCGCAGACGGGGACGCCATCAACGAGTTCGGCACGGTGACTTCCGGCATCAGCGAGCTCAAGCAGGCGATCGACCCCTGTGCCCACGCGCTGAAGCTCGTTCAGGCGCGGACCTCCGCTACGTCGGCCTATCTGTACCTGCGCCGGCACGGGGCGATGTCGCTGGCCGCGGCCAGTGCGGCGGACGTGCCGCCACGGGCGGTGGAAGACGCGTTGCAGACGCTTGCGGACAATCCGCCGTTCTTGCTGGGCCGGACCGAACAAGGGCCGGGCACGCAGCCGCTCACCAGCCTGCATTCGAGCATGAGCACGGCGTCCAGCACGACCGGTACGTCACAGCTCACCGGTCAGAGCGTCACTGGTGGGAGCGTTTCGAAGCTTTCGGACGACGATGACGAGATCGACGAGACCAAGCTGATCAGCGAGGAGCGCGGCGTCACGGTCTTCAAGCGTTCCGAACGGCCGCCGAATCCCCTGGATCGCTACAAGCTGGTTCTGCTCGATGCCCGCGAAGGCGAAGGTCGAGTCGTGATCGGCGGCTTCATCCTGGAGGCCGGGGCGAGGCAGGTGGCGCGCTTGAGCAAGGAGCTCTTGGAAGGCCTCGCGCAGGTGCTCCACGATCGGCGGGTCACGACCGTGCTCGAAAGCCGCGGAGCGGGCACCGGGGCGTGACCCCGTAGATCCGCTTGCCAACGAGCGCCGCTCGAATAGGCTCCCGGCGCTGTGACACGGTTCTGGGTCGGCGGAGCGAACGGATTTCTCGGCAGCCACTTGGTCGAGCTGTTGACGCAGCGCGGCCACGAGGTGGTCGGCGTGTCACGGACCGGAGGGCAGGTTGGCGGGCTAACTCTGCAACGGGTCGACGTGCTCGACACGGCCGCCGTCGCTGCGAGCGCCCGGGGCTCTAGCGGAGCCTTCCTCGTGACCGGCCGCGTGTCGCGGGACAAGGACGACGCCGAAGAGCTGCACCGCTTGCACGTGCTCGGCACGCGCAGCGCGCTCGCCGGCTTGAGCCAGGCAGGCGTGTCCCGGGTCGTCGTCGCCAGTACCAGCGGGACGCTCGCGGTCGGCACCGACCCCGATCGCGTCTACGACGAGAGCGCGGCCGCTCCGCTCGAGATCATCGCGCGCTGGCCCTACTACCGCACCAAGTACTACGGCGAGCTCGAAGCGCTGGAAGCGAACCGGACCGGCTTCGAGGTCGTGATCGTCAATCCGTCGCTGTTGCTCGGTCCGGGGGATCTGCGCGAGTCGTCCACCGGCGACGTGCGGCGCTTTCTCGAGCGCTCGATCCCCGCGGCGCCGGCCGGCGGCATGGCGTTCGTCGACGTGCGCGACGCCGCAGCGGGCCTGCTCGCCGCGTTCGAGCGCGGAAAATCGGGCGAGCGCTACCTGCTCAACGCCAAGAACCTGACGATCGCGGCGTTCTTCCAGCGCCTGGAGCGGATCACCGGCGTCGCGGCGCCGCGCTGGTCGATGCCGCGGCAGCGCGAGCTCGCGATCTCGGCGAACCGGCTGTTCTCGCGCGCGCTGCGCGCGATCGGCGGCGAGCCCCCGGTCGACGAGGTCAGCGTCGAGATGGCGCAGTACTTCTGGTACGCGAGCTCGGCCAAGGCGGAGCGCGAGCTCGGCTGGTCGGCGCGTGACGTCGGCGAGACCTTGCGCGACACGGTCGACGACTTGATCGCGCGTCAGGTCGCGTTCCCGAAGCTCGAATCCGCGACGCCGTCGCTGCGCTCGATGGCAAAAGCGGTGTTCAAGCAGGGGTAGCGCGACTACGGGGCCGGCGGTGGGCAACGGGGAGTGCCGCTGATCAGCGAGGGCTCCGTGCAGACGGGCGGATTGCAGTTGTCGGCGTCGGGCTGGTAGGGCCCGCCGCAGTGCTGGCAGCAGAGCAGCCCATAGGTACAAAGGCTGCGAGCGGGGTCGCAGGATTCGCCGGGGGGAACGCTGCCCGTCCCGCACTTGTGCTCGATGCACAGGCAGCTCGGCGTGACGATCGGGCACGCTATGCCGCAGCCAATGATCGGCGGAATGGGATCGGTCTTCGCCAGGCACGCCCCGCAACAGCCGGAGTTGACGCGATAGATGCAGTCCGCGTCCGTGTTGCAGGCCCCGAGCCCAGCATCCGTGCCGCTGTCGGGCGGGCAGGCGCGGTTCGTACAAACCCATTGCCCGTCCGCACAAGAGCAGCTGTTGCAGCCGTCGTAGCAATTCGTGTTCGAAGTACATCCCGGCATGGGGGTACACGCCATCCCGCCGCTTCCCCCTGCGCCGGAGATCCCTGCCGTTCCGCCACGGCCTGAAGCCGCGCCGGTTCCGCCCGTGCCGGTTCCGCCCCTTCCAGTTCCGCCCGTTCCGCTTCCGCCGTTCCCGCCGCTTCCTCCACCGGAAGCGCCGCTCGCCCCCGCGCTACCGGCTGCCGCGTCGTGTCCGGACTCCGAAAAGCTGCTGCCGCCGCAGGCCGCAAACACGAGAGCTGCATACGAAAAGAGATAAGGATTGAAGCGCATAGGCCTTCTCCCGGGGAGGCACCCAGTGCCGCCCAGTGGTGTGACCGCCACGCGTAAGATTAGCGCCGACGTGGGCCGGGCGCCAAAGGCAGGATCAGCCTACTTGGGAATGCAGGAGCTCGGGCGGCAAGCTTCGGGAATGCAAATGTCGCTGACACCGGCGAAGCTGCAGCAGGTCGCGCCCGCGCCGCAGTCGCTGTTGCTCGAGCAACCGAGCTTGATGCAGATCCCGGTGTCGGTGCCCTGCTGCCCGGCGGTGCAGGAGAGGTCGCTGCCGCACTCGTTGCCGCCCTGGGTGCAGGGGCGGCCGATGCCGCTCTCCGGGACAGGTTGATCGCCGCAGGTTCCGGCGTCCGGGTTCTTCGGTACGCCACCCCCGTCGGCGCCCCCCGCGCCCGCGGAGAAGCAGCCGTTGAGCTGGCTGGTCGCGTCCTTCGAGGCGACGGCGAAACCGATGCCGAAGCACATTTCGTTCTTGGTGCTTTCGCCGAAGGTGATCGTCTCGTCGCGATCGTTGTCGTAGTTGCAGGTGATGCGGGTCAGCGTGCCCTTCGCAAGCGTGAGGTCGAGCGGCTCGATCGTCTGCTGGTCGAAATCGTACGGGTCGCGCTTGTAGAACTCGGTGAGGCTGTTGGCGTCGGCGCCGAGCTCGAGCGTGAGCTTTCGGCCCTGGTAGTGCATGTGCGGCATCATCGCGAAGATCCGCGTGTCGTTCCGGACCGTGCAACTGTTCTGGACGACCCCCGGCGACTTCGGCGCGAGCTGGATGGCGGTCGTGCCGAACACGTACAGGCCGACCGGATTCGGGTCGGCTTCTTTCGAAGCCTCCATGTTGACCTCGGCGAACTCGGTGACCGTCTTGCCGGTCGCGTTCAAGAGGTGCATCTGCAGGACGACCTGCGACCCGGAATCGACGAAGCGAGCCGCACCGTCGGGAACGTCGATCTCGGCGTCCCCCGCCCCCGCCACGAACATCGGGCGCCAGCTGATCTTGAACAGCACGTCGCACTCGCTGACGCCGTACGGCTCTTTTTGCCCCTCGACGCTCGACAGCAAGAAGTGGTGAACCACCGATTTTCCGTTGACCCAGAAGCGCTTGACCGAGAGGTCCTCCGGCGCGTCGGTGGCGTAACAGAGGAAGCGTTCCTCGCCGGGGCCGAGCGTGAAGTTGTCGGTCCGGAATCTCCAGCCGGTCTCGGTCTTGTCGAGGCTGGTGCCGCCGGACGTCGGCGCGGGCGCGGGCGGCGCTTCGGTCTCGTCCTTGCTGCATGCGCAAGCGAGCAGAGCCGTACACAGAGCCGTGAATTTCAGCGCTCGGATCATCGCGTTCCTCCGGAAAGCCGATGATCGCATAGCGCGTCCCAGAACGCGCTTCAAACCCCACACGAGAGCTTTTGCGGCCAATGATCGGCGCGGAATCGCCTGGATCTTTACACCCGGTCGAGAGGACACGGGTGTCCTCACTCGACTCAGCGCTTGCGCCGCACGACGCCGGCGCGTTCGCCTTCGTGCGCTGCGCTTTCCGATCGCGGCGCGTTGTCCCGCGCCGGACCGGCCAACTTCTCGCGCAGCACGTCACCGAGGCTACCCAGGGTGCTGCTCGACTGCGCGGCTGGCCCGCGTGCCGCGAACTCGCGGTAGTTCTTGCGCTCCTCGACCGCGGACACCGAGGTCGCGCTGAAGCGCAGCTTGCCGCTGCTCGGGTCGCGACTCAAAAGCACCACCTTGAACTCGCGTCCGACCGGAAACGCGCGACGGTGATCGGCGCCCGGTGCAAGCCCGAGCTCCCGCACCGGCACCAGCCCCTCGCCGGCCGGAGTATCGACGATCACGCCGTGGGCCAGGACCTGGGTCACTTGCGCCATCAGCACCTCTTCGGGCGCGGCGGTGGGCTGCGCGTTGCCAGGCTGTTTCAGCGCTTTCATCGACAGCCGCACGCGCAGCCCTTTCGGCGACTCTTCGACGCTGAGCACGCGCACCTTCACGGTCTCGCCGAGCCGCACCAGATCCTCGATGCGCTCGACGCGGCGATCGGCGAGCTCCGAGACGTGGACGAAGCCCTCGATGCCGCCCAGGTCCACGACCACGCCGTGGCGATCGATCGCGTGCACGGTGCCTTCGAGCTCGGCACCGATCGTCAGTCGTTCCACGGCGTCGCGCTCGCGCTCGCGTCGCTCTTCCGACAGCCGAGCGCGCCGCGAGACCACGACCGAGCGCCCATCGTCGCGGATTTCGAGCACCTTGAATTCGAGCGTGCGGCCGACGAAGCTCTCGAGCTCGGCGGCGTAACCGAGCTCGATCTGCGAGGCCGGACAGAAGGCCCGCAAGCCGGAGATGTCGACTTCGAGTCCGCCTTTGACGGCCTGCGTCACCTTGCCCTCGACGGTGGTGCCGCTTTTGAGCGCGCTTTCGAGCGCGGCCACGTCGACGGCGCCGCCGCGGCCGATCGACACCATCAAAAGCGGCGCGTCGGGACGGGCATCGACCACCGTGGCGCGCACGCGCTGCCCGAGCTTCACCTTGAGCTCGCCTGCGGAGTTCATCAGCTCGCTGCTCGGGATACGCCCGTCGCCCGGCGTGCCGATATCGACGAACACGCTGTCCTTGGCGATCTGAATCACGGTGCCTTCGACCATCTGGCCGACCTCGAGCCGGCGTCCTGCGCGGCTCGTACCGTCGGCATAAGAGGCTTCGAGCAGCGCTCCGAAGCCCTCTCTTTGAGCCGTTCCCCGCCCGCCGGCCGGTGTTCCACGTTTGTCGAAGTCGCGCGCGCGTGCCATCGGGAGGCAGCATGCCACCTACCCCGGGTTGTGACCAAACGCCGCGCACTTTCGCCTGAAACGCCCGCTTTCCGCCCTTGCGCGGCCCTGGTCGAGCCTCAGGTTCTAGTGAGATGCGCGCGAAAGCCAGAGTACTCCTGGCGTCGGCCGCACTGCTCTTCGTGGCCGGCGCATTGCCGGCGCGCCGGCAATCGACGCCGCCGCGGACAACGGCGGTCAGGCGGCGCAATGCGTGCGCTGGCGCAGCGAGTCGCGCTACGCGAACGGCGGCTACAACCACGTGGTGATCCTGCAAAACGCCTGCGATGCGCCGGCGATGTGCACGGTGACGACCAACGTCAATCCCGACCCGATCCGCGCGACCCTCGCACCGGGCGCGGTGACCGAAGTTCTGACCTTCCGCGGCTCGCCGGCCTACGCGTTCGAGGCCCGGGTGCAGTGCGCCCTCGAAGCCCGTACCCACGCCAGCGACTGAGCGGGTGCGAGAGCTACGGATTGGTTCGGCGCGTGCCAGTGCGCTAGCTTGCGCGAGATATGTTCGACGTCGCCCCCGGCCAGGCTTCGCCGTTCGAGTCACTGACCATCGAGCTCGAACGAGCGGCGCTGGAGCAGCTGAGGCTCGGCTGGGAACGCGCCAACCAGGAATGGTTCAAGGGGACGCTGCGCCGGCCGGTGCTCGAGATCGCCGACCTTCAAGGTCAGCTCGGCCGCTGGATCAGCGAGCATCGTACGATCCAGATCGCGCGCCGGCTCTTGCTCGAGCACGGCTGGGGGATCGTGATCGAGGTCTTGAAGCACGAGATGGCGCACCAGTTCGTCGACGAGGCGCTCGGCTTGAAGGCCGAACCCGCGCACGGGCCCGCCTTCCGGCGCGTGTGCGAAGAACGGGGCATCGATCCGCGCGCCGCCGGTCTGCCCCAGTCGAACGGCGCAGTGACCGAGGAGCACCGCGTGCTGGAGCGCGTGGCCAAGCTGCTGGCTCTCGCCGAAAGCCCCAACGTTCACGAGGCGCAGGCGGCGATGAGCGCGGCGCAGCGCATGATGCTCAAGTACAACCTCGAGGCGCTGGTCGGCTCGCCGCGCCGCAGCTACGGCTTTCGCCACCTCGGCGAGCCGAGCGGGCGCATCGACGAGAGCCGGCGCTTTCTGGCCTCGATCCTCGGCGAATTCTTCTTCGTCGAGGTGATCTGGGTCTCGGTCTGGCGCGTTCGCGAAAACAAGCGCGGCAAGGTGCTCGAGGTCTGCGGCACGCCGGAAAACCTCGAGCTCAGCGCCTACGTGTACAGCTTTCTTTCGCACACCGCGGAGCGCTTGTGGAAGGAGTACAAGCGCGAGAACGGCGTCAAGGGCGATCGCAGCCGGCGCATCTTCCTCGCCGGCGTGATGGCCGGCTTTCGCGACAAGCTGATGAGCGAGCGCCAGGAGACTTCCGAGCAGGGGCTGGTCTGGGTCGGCGACAGCGATCTTTCCGCGTACCTGCGCCGCCGCCACCCGTACATTCGTTTCACGCGGCACCAGGGACAGCGCCGCAACGAAGCTTGGAAACACGGACGCGCCGCGGGCCGGCAGATCGTGCTGCACCGGGGAGTGAATCAGGGGCCGAGCGGCGGCACGCGTCTGCTCGGCGGCCGCCGTTAGACGCTCTCACTGCCAGCCGTGGAGCTCGCGCTGCCAGAGCCAATCGACGATGCGGTCCACGGCCGCCGTCAGATGGCGGCGATAAGTCGAGAAGGGCAGACCGAGCCGTTCCGCGGCGAGCTCCTGCGTCGGTGCGGGACTCAGGTACGTGATCTTGAGCGCCGCGAGCAGCTTTTCGTCCTTGGGCGCGGCGGCGAGGCTCTCCGCCGCGGCTTTGACGACGTCGCGCAGCGCGGTCGCGCGCGTTTCGGAGTGCTTCGAGTCGACGACCACGCGGCAGCGCGCCAGGGGATTGCTAGCCAGCGCATCCGGGCGCCCGAGTTCGCGCAGCGCCTGGCGGATGGCGTCGCTGAATTCGGCCTGGGACAAAACCAAGAGCGGCGCTTCTTCCGGGCCGGGCTCGTTGCTGCCGCCGTAGAGCTCGCGCTCCATCATCAGCGCCATGAAGACGTCCAGCGGTCGCCGGCGCCAATCGTGCGCGGTCAGCACGTACTCGGTGGCACCGAGTTTCACCGAGGGCCCCGGATGGTGGTCGACATATGGATGAAACGGGAGCCATATCTCGAGATGGCCGCCGATCGCGTAGAAGCTCCAAGCCAGGCGCGGCGTGAAGTAGTTCACCACGCTCTGAACCGCGACCTGGGCGATCATCGGGCCCTTGTCGATGTACCGCTCGTAGTCCATCCAGAGCTGCATCAGGATCGACTCGCCGGGGCGCGGCGGGCCCATCGAGCGCGCGTAGTCGAACGCCGCGACCACGCGCGGATCCGCCGCGCTCGCGTCCTCGTCGAGCGTTTCGAGCAGGAGCGAGCAGAAGTAGCCGACCGGCCGCTTCGGCGACGCGCGAACGACGTTGAAGGCCTGCGGCTGGCGATCGAGCCAGAAGCGAATCGCCCGCGCGGCCTCTTCACCTTCGAACCGAGCGGTCGCTGCGATGATCTCCGGGCGGTCCTCGTCGGTGAGCGGCGCGATATAAAAGGTGCGCGCGAGCGTCCAGTCGACGAGCGGGCGCATCATCGGGCTATACCGGTGCATCCAGCAAAAATCGCTCGCGACCCGGAACAGCTCGGGACCCCGGGCGCCGTGCAGACGTTCGACGAGGGGTTTGCGCAAGCGGGCGTGCAGATCCGCGTAGGAGACGGGGTCGCGCGCCCGGAGCTCGCTGTCGAGGGTCTCGGCCGCAACGTCGTGGAGATAGAGCCCCTCCGGGCCCTGCTCGACGAACGACAGCGACCGGAGCCAGTCGTAGAGCGCTGGCGCCAATTCCGTATCGACCACGTCGCGCAACGTGGCTTCGGTCGTGACGCGGGAGTGCGCGGCGGCGTAAAGGGCCCTTCTGTGGCACTCGTCGGGAGCGTCGTGAGAGAAGCGTTCGAGCAAGGCGCGAACGACGTCGGGAGACTGCTCGGGATGCGGCGCATCCGCGTCGCGGTCCTGCGTGAGCACCTCGGACACGAGCGAAAGTGCCAGCGGGTGTCCGTGCGTCGCGGCCAAGAGCCGGTCGTGCTTGGTCGCCGGAATCCCCCGCGCCGCGAGCAGCGCCCGGCTCTCGTCCGGTGACAGATTGCGCAGCGCGATCACGCGCAAGAGCTCGATCCATCCCGGATCCGCCCGCCACGCCGGCTGCGGCGGCTGGCGGCCGGCCATCGCGATCAGGCAGCTCTCGGGCAGGCTCGGAAATAGCTGCTCGCGCAGCCAGTCTTCGAGCGGGCCGAGCATTTCCGCGGTGTCGATCAACAGCGTGCGCCGCACGCCGTCGTGAAACGGGCGAATCGGATCGGCGTCCGCGGAGAGCCCCAGCACGCGGCGCAGCAAAGCGTGGAACGAGTCGGGCGAACCGTAGAGATTGCGCGCGTCGATCGCGATCGGCACGACGCCGGCTGCAGCGGCGATCGCGGCAAACCGCCGCAGCAGCGAGGTCTTACCGATGCCGCCGGGCCCGCACAGCCACATCACGACGAAGGGCGCGCTTTCGCTCGCGAGCGCCGAGCTGAACAGCTCTTGCTCGCCCACGCGCCCGACGAAGTGCCGCTCGCCGACACGGCTCAGGCGATCGGCGATCGTGGTGTTGCCGGCAAAATACCGACCCTTGTCATTCGGCATCCAGCTCTCGAACATAACCAGCCGCGCCCGGCGCTACCAGCGGCGCTGTCGCGGCTCGGGAGCTACCTGCGCGGAGCACGCGCGCGACGATGCCGGGAGCGAACAGCGACGCCGGCGGCGCGACCAGATGCGTCACGCTGATGAACGCCGTGGCGACCGTCGCGTCGACGGTGGCCGCGTTCAGCAGCCGCCGCATGTACGCGTTGGTCCATTGCCAGGCGCGGGTGCGCGCGCCCTCGACCTCCTCGAAGCGCAGATCGTTGCCGACGGTGATCGCCCACGGATTGTCGATGATCGACGCGGCGCCCGAGAAGAAGCGCTGCCAGACGCTCCCGCCGGTTTGCACCAGGCCCCGTAACAGCTTGGCCTCGAGCGCCGCCACGCTCATGCCCTGGCCGTAGATCGGATTGAAGCTGCACAGCGCGTCGCCGAATACCAGGAGCCCCTCGGGAAAGCGCGCCAGGCGCTCGTAGCGGCGGCGCTGGCTGTGGGGGAACTTGGCCGTCACGAGCGGCTCGAGCGGGTTCTGGTCGCGAACCAGCTCGTGGATGATCGGCGACGGCAACCTGCGGGCGGAAGCGGCGAATCCCGCCGGGTCGCTGGGCACGTGCTCGCCGAGGTAGCTTGCCAGGGTCACGATCCAGCGGTCGCGCTCGAAAGCCACTGCAACGCCGCAGTGGCGATTCGGCGGCGCGGCTCCCACGATCAGCACGCGATCGCCGCCGACCTGGTCCTCCCGCCGCGGAAAGATCCCCGTCGTGTAGCTGACGCCGACGCGCACGCGTTCCTCTTCGGGCGCCTCGAGGCCGAGCGACGTGAGCCACGCTGGCATGCGCGAGCCGCGCCCGGTGGCGTCGACGACGAGGTCGGCGTCGAGGTGCTCTTCGGCGCTTTTGTCGGCGCGCCGCAGGATGCGCACGCCGCGAATCCGGCCCGCGTCGCCGTCGAGGCCGAGCACGTCGCAGTCCTCGACGGCCTCCACGTTCGGGAGCGCCAATGACCGCCGGCGCACCTGCCCCTCGAGCAGGGGCCGGTTCACGCCGATCGAGCAGAGCTGGCTCGACGCTTTACGCAGCAGCTGACCGCCGATGACATACCGGCTGTCCCACATCGCGTCCCCGAGGAGCGCGCCGCATTCGACTAGCTCGCCGCCGATACCCGGGAAAAACTCCTCGATCACGCGATAGCCGCTGCTGAGCAGGCCGTGCGTGTGGCGGCCTTGCGGGACTCCCTTGCGCTGCTCGAACCCGGCCGGAAAGCGATCCCGCTCGACGAGCGTCACTCGCCCGAAGCGGTCGGAAAGAGCCCGCGCAGCGAGCAGACCGCCCAGGCTCGAACCCAAAATAACGACGCGACGACCACGAGTTTCCATGAGAAACCTCCTTGGCCGTCAACCTGGAACTTCCGGCTGCTCACTCGGAAGACCACTCCCTGCTCAGTGTTTGCTCGGTCTCAATCCGATACGGGCTGCCGCCATTTCCACGGGGTATCGAGCGGCGGCTGGGGACGCCGTGATGGTTCGGTGAATTTGGCGTGACAGCGCAGGGCTAGGTGACTGCCGGGCGCCCGTGATAGCCGTGGTACGTCGAATGCGTGCCTCTAGTCCGGGACCCGAAAGCGGGGGCGAACGACGTGGTCAGGGTGGAGCGGAGGACCAGCCGCACGCAGGCCTTCGCGCGCTGGCCAAGGCGCTGACCCAGCTGGCGGAGCTCGCGAGCACGGGACCGGTGCCGACGAAGCCGCTGCAGGCGTGGATCGAACGCCAGCGCGCGGCGCTCGAGAAGGTGGAGCGGGCGCTTTCTGCGCGAAGCCACAGCGTACCGCCGCCTGCCGAGCAGCATCTGCTCTCGCGGCGCGCGGCCGCGGACCTGATTCAGGCGCTGGGTGCGGTCTCGGCCGCGGATCGGGTGCAGTCGATCGAAGTCGCGCTCAAGGCGTTGATGGAAATAACCGGGGCGCATCGCGGGTTTTTGGCGCTGAAGCAAAGCGATGGCAGCTTGACGTTCCCGGTCAGGATCTCGTTCGCGGCTCTGAGCGGCACGGAGCCCGAAGTGGCGCTGTCGAAGACGATCCTCGACGCGGCGTTCGACGGCCAGGCGTCGATTGTCACCGTCGACGCCCAGTCGGACAGCCGCTTTTCGCGGCAGCCGAGCGTGCAGACCTTCGATCTGCGGGCCGTGCTGGCGGTGCCGCTGATCGCGCGCGGTCAGCCGTTCGGCGTCCTTTTCCTGGACAATCCGCTGCGCGCAGGCGCCTTCAACGAAGAAGCTCAGCGCTCCGCCGAGGAATTTGCGCGGGTGATCGGGCCGATTCTCGAGCGCGATCTCGAGCTTTCGCGGGTACAGGAACACAGGCTCGCGCGTTCGGCGCGATTGCGGAACGACTTCGAGCTGTCGCGCATCGTCGGCCAGAGCGATGCCATCCTCGAAGTGCTCGACGTCGTTTCGCGCGTGGCCGGAACGGATGCCGCGGTGCTCGTCACCGGCGAGACCGGGACCGGCAAAGAGCTCGTCGCCGAATCGATTCACTCCAATTCGCCGCGCAAGGATCGGCGCTTCGTTCCGGTCAACTGCGGAGCGCTGCCGCAGGACCTGGTCGAGTCGGAGCTGTTCGGTCACGAGCGCGGCGCCTTCACCGGCGCCACGGCGACGCGCGTCGGGCGTTTCGAGGAAGCCGACGGCGGCACGCTATTTCTCGACGAGGTCGGCGAGCTCTCGCTGCCGAGCCAGGCCAAGCTGCTGCGCGTGCTGCAGGACGGCCGCTTCTACCGCGTCGGCGCGTCCCAGCCGCGGCGCGCCAACGTGCGCCTGATCGCGGCTACGAACCGCGATCTCCAGGCCGAAGTGGCGGCAGGCCGCTTCCGGAGCGATCTTTTGTTTCGGCTCGACGTGATCCGAATTCACGTGCCGCCGCTGCGTTCACGCGGCGACGACGTGATCCTGCTCGCGCAGCATTTCGTCGACCATTACGCGCGCGTTCACCGCTCCAAAGCCCGAAAGTTCCATGCGAATGCGCTGGTGGCGCTGAGCGCCCATCACTGGCCCGGCAACGTCCGGGAGCTCGCCAACGTGGTGGAGCGGCTGGTGGTGCTGGCGCGCGGCGAGGAGATCGCTTCGTCGGCGCTGCCGCCCGAGATCGGCGGTCGCTCCGCGGAGCCCGAGCAATCGGAAACGTTGAAAAGCGCGCTCCGCGATTACAAAAGGCGATTGGTGCAGCGCGCGCTCGAGTCCGCCGACGGGGACCGCAGCGCTGCGGCGCAGAGCCTAGGCGTTCATCCGAAGTACCTTTACCAGCTGCTGCGCGAGCTCGGCTTCGAGCGGCGGTAAGAATTTTCTTACCGCGGGGAGCCCTTCGACCAAGGGCTTCTTACCAGATTGCCACGATCGCCGGGGTTTCCCGCCGCAGTCGGACGGCACGCTGTGTGCTGATGTGCGCTGCCGGGAGCTCGCCGAATGTACCCGCAATCTGCTGCCAGCGAAGCGATCGATCCGGGCCAGCGAAGGCCGTGGGTTTCGACGATGGCGACGGATCGGCCGGGAGAGCGTCTTTCGATCCATCGATCACCGGGCCTCGAAGGCGTGGAGTTCTGGTCGGTTTCGGGTTCGACGCGAAACTGGGCCATGTACCACGAGACGTACACGGTGAGTCACGTGCGCGGTCCCCGTTCGATGACGACGAAGTGGCGCTACCGAGTGCGCTAGCGGGTCGTGGCGGCCGGGCACGTGCAGCTGATGGAGCCCGGCGAAATCCACGCCACGGCCGGCG
>Ga0111538_10002195_pt1 | contig 27488 bp, 20 predicted proteins | sample SoiMethybrSBSTD1_FD_79669 | JGI IMG/M metagenome (GOLD analysis project Ga0111538, IMG submission 79669) | Bulk soil microbial communities from a Populus tree surrounding site in Tennessee, USA - Soil MetaG P. TD hybrid SBSTD1 (version 2)... | ecosystem: Environmental > Terrestrial > Soil >...
GTCGGGCAGGAACTGGAATGCAGCGCCGTTCATGCCCTCGGCGAACGTCTGCACCGTGAACGCCTCCGTTTTCGCCGCCGCCGGCGCGCGCGTCTGACCGAGCCACTGGGGCAGCGGCTGGTAGCCGTCGGGTGCGGCGCTCTCCCCAGCCGGTGGCTGGCCTGGCGCCTGCGCCGGCGGGCGCGGAACGGTCTTCGCTTGACCGGCGAGCACGGCGCCTGTTACGAGACACACGGCCCCAACGACCAACGCGCAGCGGAACATGATTCCCCCTCCCCCGAATTCTGTGTCAGTTCGCCGGTACTTGCGGTAATGCCGGCATCTTAGATTCTGTAACCTGCGGAATCTAGAGAGTCCCGTCGGGTCGTATCCCATTCGATTCACCTGCGGCTGGCCAGCCACGAACCGCAGGCTCCGTCAGGCAAGCCGCGCAGAGAGAATGCCCTCGTAACCGACAAGCCTTTGCCAGCCGTGGGAACTGGCCGAGAGATTCGGGGTCTAAGACCCTCGGGGCGAACGCGTGAATCGACACCTTGCTCTTTGCCTTGCAGGCGGGTGATGTGTCTGCCTTCGTCGATACCGGAATCAATTACGCGGCATCCTGAGCATCAGAACTTTACCCGCCGGGCATCCGTCTACGATTGAACTGGGGGGACCACGTGGCGCTCTGGCAAGACCTCCGCTACGGCTGCCGCATGCTGGCGGCAAGCCCCGGCTTCACCATCGTCGCCGTTCTCTCGCTCGCCATCGGCATCGGCGCCAATTGCGCCATCTTCAGCTTTGCCGATGCGCTGCTGCTTCGCCCTCTTCCGGTCGCGCGCCCAGGCGAGGTCTACACCGTCGGCTCGAGGTCGTCGTTCGAAGCGTTCAACGCCAGCTCGCTGGTGTCGTCGTACCGCGACTATGTCGACATTCGCGATCGCAGCAAGAGCTTCGACGGCCTCGCGGCGTTCCAGTATCTTTCGGTCGCGTTCGCGAGCGATCCCGCCGCGACAGCCAAGCTCAAGATGGGCATGATGGTCAGCGGCAATCTGCTGCCGCTCATGGGCGTCGTGCCGACCATCGGCCGCACGTTCAGGGCCGACGAGGATCAGGTGGCGGGCCGCGACGCGGTCGTCGTGCTCGGGCGGACGATGTGGGACCAGGAATTCGGGTCGGACCCGGGCGTTCTCGGCCGCAGCGTGCGGATCAACGGCGTCCCGTTCACCGTGATTGGTGTCGCGCCCGAATCGTTCACCGGGATGAACGCGGTCGTGCGCTCCGACTTCTTCGTGCCGTTGGTGATGTCACCGCGCGTGATCAACGACCAGCGCGCGGGCTCGCTCGAGGCGCGCGACGTGCGAAACCTGCGCCTCAAAGGGCGGCTCAAGTCCGGCGTCACGCAGGCGCAGGCCCAGAGCGAATTGACCGCGATCGCCACCGACCTCGAGCGCGCGTATCCGGCGACGAACAAGAACCAGCAGTTCTTCGTGAACACCGAGCTGCAAGCGCGCGTCGCCGAGGATCCGCCGGACGCGACGCTGGTTGCGATGCTGTCGACGCTCGCGCTCGGCGTGCTGCTCGTCGCCTGCGGAAACGTCGCCGGGCTGCTGACCAGCCGCGCCCCCGTCCGCGCGCGCGAGATGGCGCTGCGCCTCGCGATCGGCGCCGGACGCGGCCGGCTCGTCCGCCAGCTGGTGACCGAGAGCCTGCTGGTGGCGATTGCCGGCGGCGTGCTCGGTCTGGGCGTCGGCTATGCGGGCATGATGCTGTTCAGGCAGATCGAGATTCCCACTGATTTGCCGATCGCGCTTGGGTTTCAACTCGATCGGCGCGCGCTGCTGTTCAGCCTCGCCGTCTCGGTGGCCAGCGCCGTGATGTTCGGTCTCGTGCCGGCGGTGCAGGCGTCGCGCGCGGATCTCACCGCGATCATGAAGGCGGGCGACGCCGCGGCGCCCGGACGCCGGCGCCGCTGGGGACGAGCGCTGCTGACGACCGGACAGGTGGCGGTCTCGGTCGTGCTGCTCGTCGTCGCGATGTTCATGTATCGCGGCTTTCGCCATGAGCTCCTGGCCGGCCCCGGCTACCGGACCGATCACCTCATGATGATGGGTTTCAACACCAGCCTCGTTCGCTACACGGATGCGCAGTCGCAGCAGTTCTTCCAGGAGATTGCCGATCGTGCGCGCAAACTGCCCGGCGTCGAGACGGTGACGATGACGACGTCGATCCCGATGTTGAACGACACGCTCGGCGGCGTGGAGATTGCGCCCGAAGGCTTTCAGTTTCCACCCGGCAAGGAGAACACGCGAACGCTCGCGTCTCGCGTCGACGAATACTATTTCGAGGCGATGGATATCGCGCTCGTCGCCGGGCGCAATTTCACGCGCCGAGACGACGAGAACGCGCCACCGGTCGCGATCGTGAACCAGCATCTGGCGCAGCACTACTGGCCCAACCAGGATCCGGTCGGCAAGCGCTTCCGGCTGAAGAGCGCGAAGGACGCGTGGGTGGAAATCGTCGGCGTCGCCAGGACGAGCAAGTACATCTTCATCGCCGAGCCTCCGACAGATTTCCTTTATCTGCCGTATCGGCAGAATCCCGTGCAGTCGATGATGCTGGTGGCGCAGAGCAGCGGCGACGCGGCGGCGCTCGCGGCGCCGCTGCGCGGTGTGGTGCGCGGCCTCGACGTCAACGTGCCGCTCGTCAACGTCCGGACGATGGCGCAGCTCTATCAGATGCGCGTGATCAGCGTCTTCAACGTGCTCGTCACGATGGTCGGCGCAATGGGTCTGATGGGGCTTGGGCTGTCGATCGTCGGGTTGTACGGCCTCGTCGCCTACGCCGCGACGCGGCGGACGCGCGAGATCGGCATCCGCATGGCGATTGGCGCGACCGCGCCGAACGTGCTCCGCATGGTGCTCGGTCAGGGTGTCGCGCTCGCGGTCATCGGCCTCGTCGTCGGCCTCGCCGGCAGCCTCGGCGCGGGCAGACTGCTGACGGCCGCGTTTCCGGGCGGTAGCGATCAGCGCGACTTGATGGCGCTCGTGCTCGTCGCGCCGGTGGTGCTCGCCGTCACTGTGCTCGCGACCTACATCCCCGCGCGCCGCGCCTCGCGTGTCAATCCGATGCAGGCGCTCCGCTACGAATGACCGCGGTCGACTTCAACGAACAGCCTTTTCGTCGGCACGAGCCGCGGCCAGAATGTCTTCAATCACCCGCTGGTTCCCTTCGTGACATGCGTCCTCATACATCTTGTTGTCTGTCCGTTTGAGGCGAACCATCGCCGTCCATGGCGTCGCCCAGGTCGTGGGATCCGTGAGCGTGATTTCGTAGCTGATCCTGTCAACCGCGGTGCGTGTGAACCGCTCGACCACGTGCAGGTTCTCCGCCGATCCGAGAAGGCTGCTCTTCGGAGAATAGTTCGTCGTCTCGACGACCAGCGTGCGGCCCTCCCATCGACCGCGCGAATCCCCGAGCCAGCGGCGGATGTTCTGTGCCAGGTGCGGGCGGCCGTCGAGCGGAATGATGCGAGCGTCGTGCATCGCCTCCGAAAGCAACATGACGTAGCCGGGAGTCTGCACAATCTGGTAGTAGTTGTGGTAGCTCGCAGCGGCGCCACCGAGCCTCGGCGCTCCATACGTGAGGCACCGGATGAAGTTGCTGAGATCTTCAGGGCCAGACGGCGGGCTCGGCCTGGGCACCGCGAACGCCGCGGCGTCTGCCGCGAACCGTCTCTGGCGTCCATCCGGTGTCATGAGAGGAATCTTCCCGTCAGGCGGATCCACGATCAGCGACGTTCGGTTGTCGATCTCTCTGTCCGCGCCAACGCCGCTGCCCGTGGCGTTTCTGTTCTTATAGACCTCGGGATTTGCCAGCGCGGCGAGAAAGAAATTGTCTCCTCCAGCGGCATCGCTGTTGACGTCGCCCCCGAAGAGCCGCGCGGCGTTCTTCCTCAGCGCGGCCACTTCCTCGGGTGTTAGGAATCGTTTGCCTTCGAGCGCCTTCGGACGTTCCAGCGGAGTGGCGTCGTTGTTCAACCAGATGCCTTGAAGGTCTGGCCGGCCGGCCGGCGTCAAAGGGGGAGTCCAAGGTTTCGCCGCCTCGGGTTTCACGTTCGCTCCGGCCGCTCGAGACTGGCCGGAGATGAAGACCGGCGTGAGCCACACGAACACGATCGTCAGCGCAGCGAGCGACACGAAAGATCGAAGACGCATCGTGAACTCCTTTCTTCGACCCAAAACGAGCCTTCGACGCGGGACTCGAGTCTATGCTTCTTCTCCTTCTCGAGGTATGGAGATTCGATCGGCGAGCGTGTCAGCCCCGGTAGGATTCCCGCAGCCCCGCAGGGGCGTAGGCGGACTTCCTCTCCGTTTCGATCCACCCGAGAGTATTCGACGTGGCGATTAGGTTTATGCTGCGAGCGCCGTCTTCGTGGTCAAAGGAGCTGGCAATGAAGATCCTGGTCAGCAGCCTGGGTGCGTTTCTAATCGCTGCCTTGATGGGCGGGCAGACCCTCAACGCCACCACGTCATGTGAGGGGTTGGCATCGCTGACGCTCCCGGACACGACGATCACGCGGGCCGAGGTTGTGCCGGCGGGCGCATTCTCGCGATCGGCCGTTGGACGGGGCAGCGCCGGACAGGCCTTCAGCAATCCAGTTCCGTTCTGCCGTGTCGCGGCGACGCTCAAGCCATCCTCAGACTCCGACATCAAGATCGAAGTCTGGCTGCCCGTGTCGGGGTGGAACGGCAAGTTCCAGGCGGTCGGCAACGGCGGATGGGCGGGGACGATCAGCTACCCGGCGATGGCGGAGGCACTTCGGCGCGGCTACGCGACCGCGTCGACCGACACGGGACATGCAACCGAGGGCGGTTCGTTCGCCCTCGGCCATCCCGAGAAGTTCATCGACTTCGCGTACCGGGCCGTGCACGAGATGACGGTCAAGGCGAAGGCGATCGTCCAGGCCTTCTACGGCACTCCTCCGAGGTATGCGTACTGGAATGGCTGCTCGACGGGTGGACGCCAGGGTCTCGCCGAAGTCCAGCGCTACCCTGACGACTTCGACGGCGTGATCGCCGGCGCACAGGCAAATCCGAGAACACGTCTGAACGCCTGGCAGCTTTCGATTGGACAGGCGGCCCTGAAAGATCCCGCGGCCTTCATTCCGAGCAGCAAGTATCCGGCGATCCACAAGGCCGTCGTCGACGCCTGCGATGCGCTCGACGGCCTGAAGGACGGATTGATCAGCGACCCGCCGCGCTGCCGCTTCGATCCACAGGTTCTGGCCTGCAGGGGCGGCGATGGTCCGGAGTGCCTGACGCTGCGGCAGGTCGAGACGGCCAGGACGATTATGAGTCCCGCGCGAACCAGCCGCGGCGAAGAGGTGTTTCCGGGCTATGCGCCCGGAACGGAACTCGGCTGGGGTCCGCTGGTGGGTGGGTCCGAACCAACCTCACTGGCCATCGACCAATACAGGTTCGTCGTGTTCAAGGATCCGAACTGGGATTGGCGAACGTTCAATCTCGATCGCGACCTGGCGCTCGCCGACAAGGTCGATCGTGGAACGATCAACGCAATCGACCCCAACATCCGGCCGTTCACGCAGCGTGGCGGCAAGCTGCTCATGTATCACGGCTGGGCCGATCAGCTCGTGGGCCCTGGGACGAGCATCACCTACTACAACAGCGTAGTGAAGGCTCTTGGCGGCGAGTCGGCAACGACCGGTGCAGTGCGGCTCTTCATGGCGCCCGGCATGGGCCACTGCGGCGGCGGCGAGGGCCCGAACACATTCGACACAATCAAGGCGCTCGAGCAATGGGTCGAGCACGGCAAGGCGCCAGACGAGATCATTGCGTCTCACGCGACGAACGGCGTCGTCGATCGAACGCGGCCGCTCTGTCCATACCCCCAGCTCGCGACGTACAAGGGAACAGGACGCACGGAAGAAGCGGCCAACTTCGTCTGCAAAGCGCGGTAGGGTCGCGACGCGGCGAGCCGACTCAGGTCGATTCTCGCGCCGGCGTGGCCACGCCTCAACCGTATCGCGCATCAGCTTGAGAAATCCAGTAGGCGCGACTAGCATTGATGCCGCGCGAGTTCTCGCGCATTCCGTTCACAGCTGGACCGTAATCAAGCGTTGCCGGGCGAGCGATACCGCTGCGCGCGCCCCGGGGGTCAAGTGAGTCGCTGCGCCTTCCTGTTCCTCGTGTGTCTCTCGACTGTCGTCGCCGTCTCAGTGCCGTACGCGCAGGAGCGCAGCCGCGACGGCAAAGTCCGCCGCGTGCGCGGCGCCATCGCCGGCCGCTACATCGTCAAGCTGCGGACCGGCGACGATCCGGAAGCGGTCGGCTTCGAAAGCGCCTTGATCCACCGCGGGCGGCTGCGGCATGCCTACCGCCACGCGCTGCGCGGCTTCGCGATCGAGCTGCCCGAGGCCGCGGCGCAGGCGCTCGCGAACGACCCGCGCGTCGAGTACATCGAGGAAGACGGCGTCACCACCGGTGACGGCGTGTCGGTGCGGACGCCGGTGACGCCGTGGGGCATCGACCGGATCGATCAGCGGCTGCTGCCGCTCGACGGGTCGTATCGTTACAGCAGCGACGGCGCCGGCGTCAACGTTTACGTCGTCGACACCGGGATCAGAATCACCCACCAGACGTTTCGGGGACGCGCGTTCGGCGCCTACAACGCGGTCGGCGACGGCGTTCCGCCAGACGTGGACTGCGCCGGCCACGGCACGCACGTCGCCGGCATCGTCGGCGGGGCCGATCTCGGCGTCGCCGGGGGCGTGACGCTCTATTCGGTGAAGGCGCTCGGCTGCAGCGGCACCGGCAGCTGGTCGGGCTACATCGACGCCATCGACTGGGTGATCGCGAACCACCGCAAGCCGGCGGTGATCAACGCCAGCATCGGCGGCGGTTACGTCACCGCCGCCGCCGAGGCGATCGACCGCGCCGTGGCCGCCGGCGTCACCTTCGTCGGCGCCGCCGGCAACAACAACGCCGACGCCTGCCTGTCGATTCCCGGCGCAGCCGCGAGCTCGATCACCGTCGGCAACGCGACGCAGCTGGACGAGCGCGCAAGCGATTCGAACTACGGCGACTGCGTCGCCTTGTTCGCGCCAGGCGCCAGCATCGAGTCGGCGTCCAACGCCGACGACACCAGCACGATCTCGATGTGGGGCACGTCGATGGCGGCGCCGCACGTGGCGGCGGCGTCCGCCCTGTACCTGCAGCGTCATCCGGCCGCGACGCCAGCAGAGGTGCGCGCCGCTCTCCTCAACACGGCGACGTCCGGCGCGCTGTCGAACATGGCGCCAACCGGCCGCAACCTGCTGCTGTTTTCGCTGCCGCTCGGCGACTCGGTCGCGCCGGCGCTCTCGATCATCGCGCCGGCCCCCGGCGCCGTCGTAACGGGTACGGTCAAGGTGCGGGCGACGGCGACAGACGATGTGGAGCTTGCGTCGGTGCGCTTCCTGGTGGATGGAACGACGCTGGGCGTCGTCTCGCTGCCGCCGTTCGAGATCCCCTGGGACACCACCAGCAGCACTGACACCGGCCACACGCTGACCGTCGAGGCCAGGGATCGGGCCGGCAACCTCACGCGCAAGTCGATCGCGACCTCCGTCGACAACGACAACGGCAGCGGCGCGAGCGGCTCGTGGAGCAGCGGATCGGTGGGCCCGACGGCCAGCGCCGGCGGATCGAGCTTTGCTGCCGGCGTGTTGACCGTGGAAGGCGCCGGCGCCGACGTCTACGGCACGGCCGACGACTTCTACTTTGCCCACCGCGCGTGGACCGGCGACGGCGATTTCGTGGCGCGGGTGGCGTCGCTGGCGCGTCCCGCCGACGCGCAATTCGCGATGGCCGGCCTGATGTTCCGCGAGTCGGCAGCGGCCGGAGCGCGGCATGCATCGCTCGTCCTCGGCAGCGACGGCAAGGTGAAGTTCAGGCGCCGCACCGCGGCGGACGCGGCGACGTTGAGCGACGGCCCGTCTGCGGGCGCGGCGTCCACACCTGCCTGGTTGAAGCTGTCGCGGCGCGGCAGCGTCTTCACCGCGTCGTTCTCGGCTGACGGCGTCGTGTGGAAAGCCGTCGGTGGCGCGACGACGATTGCCATGCCCTCGACCGTGGAAGTCGGGATGCTGGCGTTCCGCAACGGCGGCAGCGGCCTCGCGCGCGCGAGCTTCGATCGCATCGGGCTCGGACGCGTGCCCGATGGCTGGCGCGTCGCGGACGTCGGCGCGGTCGGCGGCATCGGCACGACGACGGCGTATGGCGGCGCCTTCGCGCTCGAAGCCACCGGGACGGATCTCTGGTCGACTGCTGATGCCTTCCAGTTCGCCTACACGCCGTGGACCGGCGACGGCGAGCTGACGGCAATGGTCGACGGGCTGACCGCGCCCGCCGGCGCCAGCTTCGCGCTGGCGGGGATCACGTTACGAGAATCACTCGACGCCGCGTCGCCGCACGCGTCGCTGGCAGTCACGACCGACGGCAAGGCGAAGTTCCGCCGCCGGACGAGCGCCGGCGGCGCGACCGCGAGCGACGGACCATCGGCCGGTTCGATCACGTTGCCGCTCTGGATCCGGTTGACGCGCCGTGGCCAGGAGATCACCGCATCGATGTCGGCCGACGGCGTTCAGTGGCAGCCCGTGCACACCACGCAGACCGTGACGATGCCGTCGTCGATTTACGTCGGCGTGCTGGGGCTTCGCAATGGCGGCGCCGGGATGGCCTCCATCCACTTCAGCCACGTCGCGATCAAGCCCGGCGGGATGACGCCGTAACCTCGGCCCTAAAGGGCTGCGCTACGGGTAAATTTTGAAACCCACTCTACGCGCCAAACAAAAACCGCGCGGCCGGTGTCTAAACGACGAAGCTGCGCATGTTGCGAGCATGCCTTTGCGTCGCGACTGTCCTGGCCCTGCATGAGCCGGCTGCCAGTCAGCCTCCGGCTCGCGACAACCCACCACCCCGCACCGGCACCGCCAGCGTGAGCGGCCGCGTCGTCGACGCGTCGACCGGGCGCGCGCTGCCGCGCGTCGAGGTGCTGGCAGAGTCGGGCGGCGCGATGCCGCACAGCACCCTTACAGAGGGCGACGGTCGCTATCACTTCATCGGGCTGCCAGCCGGCGCATACGTCATCATCGCAACCAGACCCAACTACATCCGCGCAGCCTGGGGCGAGACGCGGCCCGAAGGACCCGGGCAGCGAATCACGCTTTCCGAAGGCCAGCAGATTGGCGATCTGAACCTGGCGATCAAGCGCGGCGGCGTCATCACCGGACGCATCGTCGACGAGGTTGGCGATCCGCTCCCCGAAGTGCAGGTCAGCGCGCTGCGATACCAGTACATCGAGGGCTCGCGCCGGCTGATCCATTCGGGCCGCGGCGGCCAGTCGAACGACCTCGGCGAATTCCGCGTCTATGGGCTGCCGCCAGGGCAGTACTACGTGTCGGCGGCGTCGCGCGACTTTCGGTCGGCCCCTGATGGTGGCAGCGGATATGCACCGACGCTCTATCCGGGCACGGGCAACGTCGCTGAAGCGCAGCGCCTCACGGTTGTTCCCGGGCAGACGATCGCAGGCATCAGCGTGATGCTGGTGCCGGTGCGCACCGCGAAAGTCAGCGGCATCGTGATCGATGCGAGCGGCCGGCCGCTGGACCGGCCCAGGATCAGCGTCTCGCAGCGCGTCGGCGGCGCACCGATCGGCGGGTTCTCCTTCTCGATTCACTCCGACGGTACTTTCAGCGTGCCCAACCTGGCGCCCGGTGACTACACCGTTCGCGCGTCCGGACCCGAGGGCGAGTCGGCGCGCGCCGACATCACCGTGGCCGGCGGCGACATCAACGGCCTGCAGCTGGTCGTCGCGAAGCCATCGGCGATCCGCGGCCGCGTCGTCTTTACGCCGAGCGCAACCGATCAGCCGCCGCCGAAGCCAACCGCGATCGATATCGGCGCGTGGCGCGAGTGGGCGTTCGGCGAGCAGGTGCGAGTCAGCGGCAAAGTCCACGACGACGCGACGTTCGAGATTTCGCTCGCGGCGGGTCGCGTGCATCTGCGGGCCGGCGCCCGGGGTCCTGCTCCCGCCGGCGCGGTGCCCTGGCGCCTCAACCGCGTCGTGGTCAACGATGTCGACGTCGCCGACAGCGGCATCGACGTGCCGCCGAACGGTGCGATCGAAAACGTCGTCGTCGAGATCACCGATCGCATGGGCGAGCTGTCTGGCCGCGTCATCGTCGACAACGGCGGACAGGTCAACGACTGCATGGTGATCGTCTTCGCAAAGGACGCCGCGCACTGGTCGGTGCAGTCGCGTCATGTCATCGTGGCGCGGCCGGGCCCGGACGCCGTCTATCGCGCCCGGCTGCTCCCAGGCGACTACTACGTCGTGGCGATGAAGGAGCTCGAGCCCGGTATCTGGACCAACGCCGAATTCCTGGCCGCGGCGCGGGAGCAGGCGACGAAGCTGTCGATTGCCGCCGGCGAGAAAACGAGCATCGATCTGCGCCTGTCGCCGGTGCCGGTGCTCTAGCATCGTCGAGGAGCCATGCTGCATCTGGCTGTCCCGCTTATAGTAATTGCGTCGGCGGCTGCAACCGCAGCCGGCGCACAGAAGCCGGCGAGCGCGGTGGTGCCGGCAGGCACTGCCACGCTGCGCGGACACGTCGTCGCCGCCGACACAGGTCGGCCGCTGCGGAAGGCGCGGGTGCTCCTGTTCCTGCGCGAGGGCAACGAGCGCCGCGAGACGACCACCGACGATGCCGGGGCCTACGAGTTCAAGCAACTGCGCGCCGGGCGCTACAACGTGTCCGCCAGCAGGGTGAACTACTTGTACGGCATTTACGGCGTTGGTGCCGATCACGCGGTCGAAGCCGTCGAGCTTCGCGACGGCCAGACGGTCGATGGCATCGATTTCACGCTCCGCCGCGGCGGCGTGGTGACCGGCGTCATCCTCGACGAGTTCGGCGAACCCGCGTCCGACGTCGAGGTCGCGCTCGAGCGGTTCGAAACGAGCCAGGGGCAGCGCCGCCTTGCCCCCGCGACCGGCACCGTCATCACCAACGACATCGGCGAGTTTCGTCTCTACGGCATCAATCCGGGCCAGTACTACCTGTCGGCAAGGTGGCGCAACCCGGCGCAGCCGTTCCTCCGCGACAGCGCCGCGGCGCGAACGGCGTACGCGCCGATCTACTTTCCGGGCACGGTTGTCGAGAGCGAGGCTCAGCGTCTGACGCTGCGCGCGGGTCAGGTGATTGAAGGCATCGTGATGACGCTGCAACCGATCAAGGCGTGGCGCGTCAGCGGCACGGTCACCGGCTCCGATGGCAAGCCGCTCGACTCGGCGATGATCCTCGTCAGCTCGGTGGAGGTCTCTCCCAACGCGTCGCGCGGCTTCACCGCGCCCGTTCGGCCCGATGGCGCGTTCACGATCAACGGCCTGGCGCCAGGCTCGTATACAGTACGAGCGCAGCGGGGAATGATGATGCCGGGCGACGTTCCAGAGGAGGCGTCCACGACCGTTACTGTGATCGACGCCGACGTCGACGACGTGCGTCTCGCCGCCGTGAAGCCGTCGACGCTGAGCGGCCGCATCGTCGTCGATCCCGCCGCGGCGCCGTCGCTGCCGAAGGACCTGACGCTGAGCGCCAGGCCAATCAGCTCAGTCGGATCGGCGGTCATATTCGTGCCGCCGACGCGCGTCGGCGACGATTTCGCCTTCGAGCTCAAGTCGTATCCGGGTTCGACGCGCATCGCCCTCGGCGCAGGGTTTGATCAGACCGTCGCCGGATGGGCGGTGCGCGCGATCCGCGTCAACGGCATCGACGTCACCGACGCCATCGAGGTGAAGCCGAACCAGAACATCAGCGGCATCGACGTCGAGCTGACCAACAAGCTGACGGCGGTGGCCGGCGTTGTGAAAGACACTCGCGGCGACGCCGTGAAACGCTATACGGCCGTCGCCTTCGCACAAGACAGGAACAAGTGGGCCAGCCCGCGGTACGCGTCGAGCGGGCATCCTGGCGCTGATGGCCGGTTCACCATCCGTGGACTGCCGGCCGGCGAGTACTACATCGCCGCGGTCGATGCGCTGGAGCCGGGACAGGAGCGCGACGCCGCTTTCTTCGAGCGCCTTCGCGCGAGCGCGACGGCGATTTCGCTCAACGACGCCGAGACGAAGGACCTGCAGCTGCGCGTGGTCGTCGCTTCCGCTTTGCCCGCGCGCTGACGAACCGGTGCGCGCCGGCGACCAGGTCGCGCAGCGCGTCGGCATCGACGCGCGACAGCCGCACCAGCACGCACGGATAATTCAGGTAGTGGTTCTTCAGGTAGTAGGTGGCCGGGTCTTCTTCGATCAGCGCGTCGCGATCGGGAAAATCCATCATCACCACCAGCGTGTTCGGCTCGGCGGCCTTGTTGGTCGCGATGCACACGAACATATTGCCATTCACCTTCAACGCCGGTGCGCCATAGGCGGTGGTGACCGTGACGTCTGGCAAGGTGCGGCCGATCGATTCGACGGTCTTGAAGCTGATGCTGCGCGCCATCGCGGGTGATGGTAACGCGTGACGGGCGGCGCGCGCCTCAAAACCTGAACAGCGGCCTTCCGTTCGCCAGCCCCGGCCACGGCACACCGGCGACCATCGCCGCCACGGCGACGGCGAAGCAGACGTAGCGTCCTTTGCGCCGCGCCGGCGAGGTCGCGCTCAACGCCAGCACGCGTCCGGCGCGGACCGCGACGAGCGCCACCACCATCGTCACGACGTGCGTAATCGCCCAGAAGCGCAGGCCGGGATCGCGCACCGCCAGCCCGATGTTGGAGAGGGCCTCCCGAGTGAACGGGCTGAACCCGAAGTACAGCATCAGCCCGAAGAGCGCCTGCAGATCGAGCGCGAGCATGAAGAACCAGTCCCAGCGCTGGCCGGGGAGGTGCTCGCCGGTATGGGCGCGATGCCGGAACGCGTTCAATGTCGCGGCGACGCCGACCAGAAGCGCCGCCCATCGCAACCAGGAATGAAGAATCAGCACGAATGAATACACACGGACCTTTCAGCGAATCATCGACCATCCCCGCACGACCGGCGCCGCTGCCAACCGCAGGCCGCGCCACGCGAAGAGGCAGGCGGCAAACAGCATCATCAGCAGCGAAACGATCAGCGAGTCGATCGCCACCGTCCAGCGCCGGATGCTCGAGAACAGCGGCGCGCACCCGATCGCGCCGGCCACCAGCACCAGCCACGTGTCGACGCCGATCGGCGGCGGCACGCGCGCGGGCGGCGGGTTCAGGCCCGCAAGCGCCGCCAGGAACTGCAGCGCGCCGGCGACTGTCTGGCTGCGAAGGATTACCCAGCCGAGCAGCACCACCGCAACCAGATAGAGATGCCGCATCGGCGACGGCAGCCGCCTGACCGCCGCCTCGAGCCCGGCCCACTCGAGCGCAATCAACGCCGCGTGATAGAGGCCCCAGACCATGAAGGTCGAGCCGACGCCGTACCAGACGGCGCAGAGCAGAACGACGAGCGCTTCGCGGGCGGCGGACGGCGGCGGGATGCGATCGGCCTCGAGCGGGAGGTCCGCGTACTCGCGGAACCATCCCGACAACCCGATATGCCAGCGGCGCCAGAACTCGCGCACCGTCTCGCCGACGTACGGCCACCTGAAGTTCTCGGGCAAACGGAGGCCGACCATGCGCGCGAGGCCGATGCCCATGTCGGAGTAGCCGGAGAACGCGTAGTAGATCTGCACGGTGAAGCTGACGAGGCCGAGCCACGCCTGGAACGTGGTCAGGCTGGCCGGGCGCAGCGCGAAGATCGCGTCCGCCTGCCTGCCCGACAGGTTCGCCATCACCAGCACCTTCCACGCGCCGATCACCAGCCGGCGCACGCCGTACGAGTAGTCGCTGAGGCTGGGCAGGTGGCGGGCCAGCTGGCGCGAGACCGTTTCGTAGGCCAGCGGACCGCCGACGATTTGCGGCAACAGCAGCAGGTGCACGCCGAGCTGCCATCGGCTCGGTTCGGCCGCGGCGCGGCGGCGATACACGTCGATGAGATAGGAAATCGCGTGGAAGGCGAAAAACGAGACGCCGAACGGCACCAGCGCCGCGCGGACGCCTCGCGCCGGCGCGGCGGTGAAACCGGCGCGCGCGATCACCGCGACGATGGCGAGATGCATGGCGATGCCGGCGGCCAGCCACGCGCGAGCCGGCGTCAACGCGGTCGCGGAGTGACGGCTGCCGCGATCCCGCCCGCGTTCGATGGCGAACGCGATCCAGTGCGTGAGCAGCACCGACGCGGCGACGAGCGCCGCGACCAGCGGCCCGCCGATCGCCCACGCGAGCGCCAGGCCCGCCGACGACAGCACCAGCGCCTTGTCGAACGTGCGGCGCCAGTGGCGGACCGCGAGCGACGCAATCAGCAGGACCAGCGCGAAGAAAATCGGGAGGAGGATCGAGAGCCAGATGGGCTCGAGGAAGAGCACGCCGGTGCGATGCTATCTCGCGCGCTCCCGCGCGGGCAAGGCACCGGCGTCGAGGTCTACTTCGATTCGGGCGCGCCTTCCTCTTCGGTGACGAACACGTCGGCGATGATGCTGACGTGCGCTTCCCACCAGTGGCCGCCGCGGACCGATCCATCCGACAGCGCCACCGTCCCGTGGCCGTGGACGTTCGCGCGTCCCTGGTTGTCGGTGCTGATCCCGCCCATCAGCGACACGATTTCCGCCTCCTGGTTCATCTCGATCTTCTTCTGGCCGAGCCCGCGCTCGACGTCCGACCAGCCGAAGAGCCCCTTGTTGATCGCGCCGAGCGCGGTGAAGTGGCCGTTCTTGATCTTGTACTTCTCGGCGAAGTCGGTCAGGCCCGACATGATCTCGTCGCCCTTGACCATGTGGACGCGGTAGGTGCGTCCGCCTTTGCCGAGATCGGTCACCGTCATGCCGGGCGCGAGGCCCTTCCCGGGCCGTGTGCCTCGCGGCACGTACCCCTCGGGTGTCGGCGGCGCCGCCGCGGCTGACGCCGGCCCGCTGGCCATCGCCGGCGGAATCGGCTGCGTCACCTTCCCGGTCGCCGCCCACTCGGCGCCGCGCGCGAAGGTGGTGCCGAAGGCCACCGTCTGCACCTGCTCGACGTCGTGTCCGAGCGCGGTGACGAAGACGCGTCCCTTGCCGTAGTCCACGGTCCACAGCATCGGCTCGTTCGCGCTCGGGCCGACCAGCGGCTGCGGCGCGCGCGAGTCGGTGCGGCTCGCGGCATAGAGCGCATGATCGTCGTTGGCCGTGGCCAGCACGTGATAGGAGCCCGCCGGCTGCCAGCGCAGGTTGGCGTAGAGCTCGTCGTTGGCCTGCGGGAACGACAGCTTCAGCCCCTTCGTGATCGGGTGCTCCTGATCCTTGATGTCGACCGTGAAATTGTGCGGCGCGGAATGGTGGCCGTTGTCCGGCCTCCAGTTGCCGCCCGACAGCTTTTCGTACTCCGTCCAGCCGTTGAAGGCGGCCATCGCGAAGTGATAGACGACCACGCCCTTGCCCGAACGGACGTAGTCGAGAAATGCCGCGTCGGCCTTCTCGCCCCATCGCAGCTCGGGGCGGTTGCGCTCCATGTAGTTCAGCACCACCAGATCGTAGGGGGCGAGCGTTTCCGGGCCGGCGCCGCGGAACTCTTCGGTGACCCGCACCTCGAACTTGCCGGTGTCTTCGAGAATCTTGCGCAGGATCGGTGTGGTGCCGCGCCAGTTGTGCCCGTGCTGGCCGGTGATGATCAGGACGTTGAGCTTCGGCGGTCCCTGCGGCGGCTGATTCGGCTGCTGCGCCGAGGCCAGGCCGCCGACGATCAAGAGGAGCGCCGCAAGAGGAGTCAGTCTTCGTGTCACCGCCTCACCTCCGTGGATTTGCGGTGTCGATACTAGCTCAGGTGAAAGCGCGGAGCGTTAGAATATCGCGCCATGGCGATCTGCCGCACCTTCTTGCTGGTCGCTGCCCTTGTCGCGATCGCGGCCGGGCATTCGAGCGTCGCCGGTCAGGCCGGCCGAGGCGGCGCCGCTTCGCAAATCGCGAACCTTCCCCACCGTCTCGTCGAGTGGCCGGTGCCGCCGGCCAGCGCCGCGGGCGTGCCGGGCATCTGGAACTTCATCCAGGTGTCCTCGGTCGCGATCACCTCGCGCGGCACCGTGCTCGTGCTGCATCGCGGCGCGCATCCGGTGCTCGAATTCGATCGCGACGGCAAATTGATTCGCTCGTGGGGCGACGGCCTGTTCAGCGAGGGCAAGGTCGCGGCGATTGCGGAAAAGCACTGGACGCCCGACAAGTCGCACTACTCAGCGGTCTACGGGCCGGCCGGCTGCGCGTCGTGCGGCGCGCATTCGGTGCGCGTCGATCCGCAGGGCAACATCTGGCTGGTCGACGCGCCCGGCCATGTCATCTACAAGCTGAACGCCGAGGGAAAAGAGGTGATGCGCCTCGGCCGCAAGGGCGTGTCCGGCACCGGCCCCGACACCTTCAACCTGCCGACCGACGTCGCCTTTGCGCCGGGCGGCGAGGTCTACGTCACCGACGGCTACGGCAGCGCGCGGGTGGTGAAGTATTCGCGCGACGGCAAATACCTGCTGCAGTGGGGCAAGAGAGGCAAGGGGCGCGGCGAGTTCGGGCTGCCGCACAACCTGGTGATCGACGCGCAGGGCCGCGTCTACGTCACCGATCGCGACAACCAGCGCGTCGAGGTGTTCGACGCCAACGGCACGTTCCTCCAGGAGTGGCCGACGACCGACGGCATCTCCGGCCTCTTCATGACGAAGGACCAGCGCATCTGGACCGGCGGCGTGCTGCGCAACCTGGATGGCACGGTCGTGGGACGGCTGAACGCGCCCGGCACCACCGGCGCGCACGGCGTCGCCGTCGCCGACTCGGGCGACGTCTACCTCGCGCAGTTGAGCGGCATCGTCCAGAAATTCGTTGCGCAGTAGTAGACGCCGCCGATCAGCTGCCCTCCTTTTCGCGGTAGATCGTCAGGTGGAAGCCGTCCGGGTCGTCGATCGAGATGCTGCGCCCGCCCCACGGCTCGTCCTTCGGCTCCTGCGCCAGCTTGCCGCCCCCGGCCTTGATCCGGCCCGCGAGCGCATCGATGTCCTGCGCCGTGGTGCACCAGATGCGCACGGCGACGCCGCGCTGCCGGTCGCGTCCCTTGGCCCAATCGTCCTGTGACAGCCCGATCTGACACGTGCCCGCCTTCAGCATCGCCCCGCGCAGCGTGCCGCTGTCGTCCTTGAACTCGTCGCCGACGACGAACCCCAGCACGTCGGTGTAGAAGCGAATGCTGCGCTGCAAGTCGGTGACGGTGAAGCTCGGTTCGATCGAGCGCAGCCGCAGCGTCTCGCGTGTGTTCTGCCGGCGATCGGGCTGGACGGTCATGAACCCTCCCTTCGCGAAAGGGCGATTGTATGTCGACGGCCGCGAGGTGGGAACGCGAGAACGGCGCGGACCATCAATGGTCCCGCGCCGTGATGCGGGGTCGCAGGCGCGCCGCGGCGGCAAGGACTGTCGGGCGGCGCGCCTGGGCGGGATGTCAGGCGGGCGAACGTCGATTCAGGTCTTGCTCTACGCGGCCGCCGGCCAGCGCGCTTCGAGCGCCTCGGCGACGGTGTCGCAGATGCGGTGCGCGGCGCGCCGCAGCGCACGCACTTCGCTGTCGCTCAGCGGCAGCGCCCAGTCGCTCGCGTGCTGCAACGTGCGGTCGGGGTCGCGAAGGAACGCATCGCGGAGCTCCTCGTCCGCCATCAGCTCGCCAATCAGGATCTCCAGGGTGTCGTCGGGATGCCGGTCAATGCTCGTCATCGTTCCCTCTCGCGGGAGTGAGATGGCAAAGCGCGCGCCGGGAGGCGTGCCGCGGGTACCGTGGGGCGCAATCGTTTGAGGGTCAGTGAGTTAGGCGGGAAGCCTGGCTGATGACCAACGGCGGCGGGCAAGACGCCGCTGTTCAGCGAGGCGCGAAGTGCGCATTTGCGCACAGAGTGTCTATGTCGGCGGGGCTGAAGCCCCGCCCCACGTGCGTACAATCCCTCATGCTCAGGCACCCCATCATCCACCGGGCGCCCGTCATCGCGGCGGTCGTCGTGGCTGCCGTCGTCGGTAGCGCGCGGCCGGCGCGAGCGCAGCAGGAGCCGGGGCGCGGCGTGATCGTCGACGATGTGAAGTGCGCCACGGACGGGTCGCAGAGCTACGCGCTCTACCTCCCGTCCAACTACTCGCGCGATCGGGGATGGAGCCTGCTGATGGCATTCCACCCCGCGGCGCGCGGGCGCGCGATGGTCGAGAAGTATCAGGCGGCCGCCGAGCGCTACGGCTACATCGTCGCGGGCTCGAACACGTCGCGCAACGGGTCGTTTGCGGCGTCGGCCGCCGCGGTCAAGGCGATGTCGACCGACCTCGGGCAGCGCTTCGCCATCGACGCCAGCCGCGTGTATCTCACCGGCATGTCGGGCGGCGCGCGCGTCGCGCTGATGGTCGCCCTCGGCAGCAAGGGCATCGCCGGCGTCATCGCCTCGAGCGCCGGGTATCCGGACAGCAAGCCGCGCGCGTCGGTGCCGTTCCCGATTTACGGGACCGCAGGCACCGAGGACTTCAACTACCTCGAGATGCGGCTGCTCGATCGCCGGCTGACCTCGCCGCACCGCCTGGCGATCTTCGACGGCGGGCACACGCTGCCGCCCGACGAGATCGCGCTCGATGCGATCGAGTGGATGGAGCTGCAGGCGATGAAGTCGTCGCTGCGGCCGAAAGACGATGCGCTTGTCGCGCGCTGGTTCGAGAAGCGACAGCAGCGGATCGCGTCGGCCGACGGCGCCGCGGCCGCTGTGCCGCTGCTCGAGGCGCTGGTCGACGATTTCAAAGGGCTCCACGACGTCGCGGCCGAAACGTCGCGGGTGAAGGAACTGTCCTCGCAGCCCGACGTGAAGAAAGCCATTGCCCGCCAGCGCTCGGCCGACGACGCGGAGAGCCGGATGCTGACGGATATTTTCGAGCTCGAGGCCGGGCTGACCGACGAGAGCCGCCGCGCCCTGAACCTCGGCCGGCTGCGCGACCAGTTGCTTCGTTACAAGCGCGTCGCCGAGAGCGAGACCGACTCGCCCGAGCGAAGCCAGGCACGGCGGCTGCTGAGGTCGGTGACCTTCGGCGCGAGCGAGCGGGTCGAGGATCCGCAGTACCTCCGCCTGTTGCAGGAAATCAATCCCGGCGTGCGCCGGTAACCCGGGCGACGCTATAATCGCCGCCACACCCTTATATATGCCTTACGAAGCTGGCGGCATCGAGGCCGGCGTGGGCGAGCGGCGTCTCAAGGCCGAATACGTCGCGGCGCGAGTGCTGCTCGACGCCAACTCGATCGAAGAGGCGGCGTCGCGCATCCTTCAGGCAATCTGCGAATCGCTCGGCTGGGAGCACGGCGCGCTCTGGACCGTCGACGCCGAGAGCAACTGCCTTCGCTGCGCGCAGATCTGGAGCGCGTCGCCGGCGCAATGCCGCGAGTTCCGCGCCGTAAGCGAGGCGATCACCTTCGAGCGCGGCCTCGGCCTGCCCGGCCGGGTCTGGGAGAGCGGCGTCCCCGCGTGGATCCCGGACGTCGTCGCCGACAGCAATTTCCCGCGCGCCCCGATCGCGGCGCAGGAAGGGCTGCACGCCGCGTTCGGCTTCCCCGTGCTGCTGCGCGGTGAGGTCTTCGGGGTGATGGAGTTCTTCAGCCACGAGATCCTCGCGCCCGACGAAGACCTGCTGCCGATGCTGACCACGGTCGGCAATCAGATCGGCATGTTCATCGACCGCCGCCGCGCGCAGGAGGAACTGTCGCGCTTCTTCTCGCTGTCGCTCGACATGCTGTGCGTCGCGGGGTTCGATGGCTACTTGAAGCGCGTCAACCCGGCGTGGTCGAAGATCCTCGGCTACACCGAAGCGGAGCTCCTGTCGCGCCCCTACATGGACTTCGTCCATCCCGACGACCGCGAGGCGACCGCCGCCGAAGCGGCAAGGCTCGCCGACGGCCAGCCGGTCATCAACTTCGAGAACCGCTTTCTCCACAAGGACGGATCGCTGCGCTGGATGCTGTGGGCGGCGACGCCGTTCATGGACCAGCAGGTGCTCTATGCCGCGGCGCGCGACATCACCGAGCACAAGGCCGCCGACGAGCTGCGCGCGCGCAGCGCCAACGTCGATCTGCTCGACGACCTGCTGACGGCGCTCGTCGATTCGGGCGATCTGCCGGACGTCTTCGGCCGGATTTCAGCGCTGGCGAAAAAAGTCCTGGTCCACGACGCGGCGGCGCTGATGGTGCGGCTGGCCGATGGACGCCACGCGCGCCTGCACGCCAGCGCGGGGTTTCCGGCCGGGCTGCCGGAGATTGCCGAAATTCCCGAGGACGTGCTCGAGAACCCGGACTGGGACCATCACATCCGCAACGACATCACGATGCTGCCCGAGCCCCGCTACGGCCGTCTCGTCGGGATGGGGTTCCGCTCGCTGATGCGGGTGCCGATCCGCCTCGACAACCGGTTTGCCGGCGCGCTCATCTTCCTTTCGAACACGGCGGCGAACTTCAAGCCGGCCGACGTGCCGATCGCGCGGCGGATGGCCGACCGGATGGCGGTGTCGGTCGCGCGCGTGCGCGCGCTGGAGGCCTCGAAGCGCGCCGACGAGGCGACCGAGCGCGCATCGAAGCTCGAGGCGCGCGTGCGGATGCTCACCGAGGAGCTGGACGCACGCACCGGCTACCGTAAGGTCGTCGGCGAGTCGGCGCAATGGCGTCAGGTGCTCACGCAGGCGACGCAGGTCGCATCGACCGAGACCACGGTGCTGCTCCTCGGCGAGTCGGGCACCGGCAAGGAAGTCGTCGCCCGCTTCATCCACCGCGCCTCGGCGCGCCACGCCGGGCCGTTCGTCGCGCTCAACTGCGCCGCGCTGCCGGAGCAGCTGCTCGAGGCCGAGCTCTTCGGCTACGAGCGCGGCGCCTACACCGGCGCGACCCAGAGCAAACCGGGGCAGCTCGAACAGGCCGCCGGCGGCACGCTGTTCCTCGACGAAGTGGGGGAGATGAGCCTGCAGGCGCAGGCGAAGTTCCTGCGCGTGCTGCAGGAGCGCGAGTTCCAGCGCCTCGGCGGCACCCGCGTCCTGCGCAGCGATGCCCGCATCGTCGCCGCCACCAATCGCGATCTGGAGCGCGCGATCGCCAACGGGCAGTTTCGCGAAGACTTGTACTACCGCCTCAATGTCTTCGCCATCCGCCTGCCGGCGCTGCGCGAGCGGCGCGACGACATCCTGCCGCTCAGCGAGGCGTTCGTCACCGAGCTCGGCCAGGGGCTCGGCCGGCCGCCCGGCGGCATCTCGCGCGATGCGCGGCAGCGGTTGGCGGCGTATCACTGGCCCGGCAACGTCCGCGAGCTCCGCAACATCCTCGAGCGCGCGGCGATCCTGTGCGACGGCGGCCTCATCACGGCCGACCATCTCGCGCTGGCGGCGCCGCAGCCGACCGCGCCGGCGCCGCAGGAGCCCGCCGCCGCGGCGGAGCGTGCCACCGCGCCGCTGGTCTCCGGCGATCTCCAGACCATGGAGCGGACGATGATCGAGCAGGCGCTCCAGGGTGCGCGCTTCAACAAATCGAAGGCAGCGAAGGCGTTGGGGCTGACGCGCAAGCAGCTCTACATCCGCATGCAGAAGTACGGCTTCGAATAGAACTGAGGAACCAGTCGGCAGTCGCCAGTCGCCGTCCCAGTGGCGAGTCGCGCCTTCTTTCTACCGCGTCGCGGCGTTTCGCACCGGGTTGGTCGCACCGTCCGGACGCCGGATGCCGACCACCGTCACCACGCCGTTGCGCTCGCGCAGCGTGATCACCACCGGGTTCGACCACCACGCATACGCCGGATCGATGGTCTTGATCGAGGCCACCGCATAGCGATCGCATGCCTGGTCGCGTGTACCCCACGCGTCGGACGGGACGACGAGGCGCAAGCCGGTGATGGGTTTTTCGGCGCCGGCCGGCGTCTCGGTCCCCGAGGCGTTGTCGAGCGCCGTCCAGCGCACCATGTACTCGCCGCGCGCCGTCGCGAGCCCGAGCCGCACCGCCGCGTTGTCGAAGGTCAGCTCCGTGCCGCTGCCGCCGCGCTCGATGGCGAAGCGATCGAGCGGATTGGTCCGCGTCATCCACCAGGCGACGACCTTGTTGCGCCGTTCGATCAGCGCGCCGGTGAGATACCGCGCCGCCTCCGGATCGCTCAGCTGCCCGGCGTCGACGATCGCGCGAATCATGTCGTCGCTGAAGCGTGAGGCAATCGACGCCGCCCAGAAGCCGTCGGCCGCGTCCATCTGCTCGAACGCCGGCTGCGGGTATTCGGTCTTCCACTTCCACGGCTGGAAGAACTCCGACTCGATGTTGCCCAGCGAGGGGTTGGCGGGGTAGTCGACCCTGGTCCAATCGCGGCGCCAGAAGCCGAAGGTGGCCAGGCCCTTGGCGATCTTGTCGCCTTCGATCAGGTACTCGTAGCCGCCGCGCGGCTGCTGCGCCGAGGTGCTGCCGCTGCCCAGGTTCGAGCCGAAATCCTGGAGGTAATGGCGGATGTAGCTGCGGCCGTTCTCGGTCACGTAGGTATCGATGCTGTTGATCGACCGCGCATCGTCGTGATTGAGCCAGGCGGCGAACACCCGCATGCCGCGCAGCTCGCGCCGCCGCTCGTGCGGGTAGATGTCATTCGCATCGTCGGGCCGCGTGCCCGTGAAGCGGAACTGGCCGACGACTCTGCCCGGGACGTAGCGGCTGGCCAGCGCGGGATCCGGCCGTCGGCGGTGCGCGGCGTGTTCGCCAGCCAGCGCCGCACATCCTTCATGTCAATCGCCCGCTTCGCGCCGGAGTCGGTCCGGATCTTCGCGCCCGACGCGACGTCGAGCCGCGATTCATCGAAGGAGACGATGAAGTCCTCGGGCACGTGGTAGCCGATGGCGTGGAAGATCTTGGTCGAGATCAGTTCCACGGAGGACGGGAGCTCGGGGAACGCCGCCGGATCGAGCTTGATCAAGTAGGTGTCGCCGCGCGCGTCCTTGATCGTGAACTTCGGCGTGATGCCGGAGTCGGGGCGCCCGGTGACGTGCCACATGCCGTCGGCGGGGCCATCCACCTGATTGGGCCCGCGCAGGATCTCGTCGATCGTCATGTCGCGCTGGCCGAGGCGGTTGGAGAACCAGCTCGAGTCGGGCACCTCGTCGAGCGTGTTGACGTTGAGCGCGCGGCCGCGCGACTTGACGGTGTCGCCGAAGGTCTCGAGCACGAACTCGTAGCTCTTCGACAGATCGAAAGAGGCCACCGGTGCGGCCGGCCGGTCAGGAGGTAGTAGGCGACGCAGCCGAGCGCATAGACGTCGGCGCGGCGATCGGTGTCGTGATCGCCGAGGATGACTTCCGGCGCCATGTAGCCGGGCGTGCCCATGGTGACCGACCGCGCGGTGACGAGCGTCGGCGCGTCGGGGCGGTTCTCGTGCCGCACCAGGCCGAAGTCGAGCACCTTGACGAAGTCGTACTCGAGCCCCATGCGGCAGGCGTAGATGTTCGCCGGCTTGATGTCGCGGTGCACGAGGCCGATGGCGTGCGCTTCCGCCAGCGAGCGGCAGACCTGCCGCATGACGTGCATGGCGCGTCCCGGCGGCAGCGGCCCGAACTCGCGCACCAGCGACTCGAGGTCGCGGCCGTCGAGCAGCTCCATCACGTAATAGAACGTCCCGTCGCCGGTGAGGCCGAAGTCGAAGACGCGGATGGTGTGCGGCGAGGTGAGCGCCGCGGTCGCCTGCGCCTCGCGCTCGAACCGGTTGACGCTGACCACCGGATCCCGGCCGCTGTCGCCGAGAATTTCCGGCCGAATCAGCTTGATCGCCGCGCTGCGCGCCAGCAGGCGGTGATGCGCGAGCCACACCTCGCCCATCCCGCCTTCGCCGAGCCGCTCGACCAGCTGATAGCTGCCGAGCGCGCGCGCCTCGCGCACCTGCCGGCCCAGCCGGTAAAGCACCTGCGCCGGCGCCACGGCGAGGATGGCGCAGACGTAGTTCGGGTAGAACATCAGCACCGTGCTGAGCGCGGGCGGCACCGGCAGCGCGCGCAGGTGCGCGATCCAGACGCCGAGCGGATCCATCGACGCGGCCGCGACCGCCGCGGCCAGCAACCATCTCGCCGCGCCGCCCTTGCGAGCTGCGTGCCGTCCCGCAAAGACACGCGGCGAAGCCGCGACCTTCAGGCGAAGCCTGCCAACTTGCACATCGCTGAGCAATGTGCGCCGATCGGCGCAGCCTGCGCGCCGGCGGCCAGACCGCCGCGCGGCTGCAGACGGCTTTCGGACGGCCGCAACCCGCCGGAAATCGCGCGTTTTCCGCAGGTTACGCGCGGCCTTCCTGCGGCCGGTCCGGAAGTTGCCTTGGGTCGCCCGCGAAAGGCGGTCAACTTGGCGCAACGGATGATCGAAGTGCTCATCGGTCGGCTGATCACCGACGAACAGTTCCGTCTCGAGTTTCTCGAGAACCCCGAACGAACCCTGCTGGACCTCTGCGATCGCGGCCTGGAATTGAGCCGGACGGAGATCGCGGCGCTCGTCGGCACCGATCCGACGCTGTGGTCGCGCACCGCCGACGCCATCGATCCGCGGCTGCAGAAGGCCAGCCTGAAGAACGAAGCGAGGGTGTCATGAAGAGGCGTATCGTCGCCGTCCTGTGCGCGGCGCTCGTGCCCGCCGCCGCGATCGCGCAGCCCGCGGCGCGAGGCGAGGCGCTGACGCTCAAAGCGGCGCTGCAGCTCGCGCTCGCCAACAACCGGCAGGTGCAGTCGGCGAAGCTGCAGATCGAGAAGGCGGAGGCGGAGCTCGAGGTCGCGCGCATCCGCCGGCTGCCGAAGTTCGAGACCGAGGCGCAGGCGTCGCAGCTGCTGACGCCGGTCGGCTTCTCGTTCCCGCGCGGCGCGTTCGGCGAGTTCCCCGGCACCGGCCCGATTCCCGCGGCCGACACCACGGTGGACGTGCCGCTGCAGCCGACCTTCTACCTGCAGTCGCAGGTGTCGCAGCCGCTGTCGCAGCTGGTGCGGATCAACCTCGGGATCAAGAGCGCCGAGACCTCGCGCGAGATCGAGCGGGCGCGCATGCAGGCGCAGCAGCTCGCGGTGGCCGACCAGGTGAAGCGCCTCTACTTCGCCATCCTGCAAAGCGAGAGCGCGCTGAACGCGCTCGAGGAAGGGATCGCGCTCTACCGCGAGCTCGATCGCACGCTGCAGGTGCGCGTGCTGCAGCAGGTCGCGCTCCGCTCCGATTCGCTCGACGTCCAGTATCAACTGGCGCAGGCCGAGCTGTCGCGCACCGTCCGGCGCAACGCGATCGCGACGCAGAAGGAGCAGTTGAACCAGGTGCTCGGCCGCGACATCCGCACGCCGTTCCACGTCGAGGCGGTCTCGGAAATCGCGCTCACCGATATCGACCTTGAGGCCGCGCACACGCGCGCCCTCGCCAGCCGTCCCGACGTGCGTGAAGCGCAGCTGACGCTGAAGCAGGCCGAGCTCGATCGCCGGCTGTCGCGCGCCGAGCGCATCCCGGAGATCAGCCTCGCGGCCTCCTACAGCTCCTACTTCAACATGAGCGTCATGCCGCGCAACCTGGCGACCGCCGGCGTCAAGGTGTCGTGGGAGCCGTTCGACTGGGGCCGCAAGAGCCGCGAGGTCGCGGTCAAGACGCACGTGGTCGAGCAGGCGCGCCTCAACGTCCGCGACGTCGAGGATCGCACCGCGCTCGAGTTGAGCAGCCGCTTCCGCACGCTTTCCGAGAAGCGCGCGCAGCTCGCCGTCGCCCGCGCCTCGCAGACCGCCGCGCGCGAGAAGCTGCGCGTCAAGACCAACCAGTTCGCGGTGCAGGCGGTGCTGCTGCCCGACGTGCTGCAGCAGCGCGCCTCGCTTGCCGACGCCGACGACGCCTGCCAGCAGGCGATTCTCGCCTTCTGGGTCGCCAAGGCCGATTTCGAAAAAGCGATTGGAGAGGAAGTGATTCCATGAAGCCCCTGAACGTCTTGATCGCGCTGTCGGCTGCCGCGCTTGCCGCCGCCGGTTGTACCAACGTCCGCGGCGAGGAACCGAAAGCCGCGCGCCCGGTCAAGGCGCAGGCGGTCACGCTTTCGACGCCGTCGGTCGCGGTGCGCTACTCGGCGGCAATCGAGCCGTTCGAGCAGGTGCCGCTCGCCTTCAAAGCCTCCGGCTACGTCGACGACGTGCGGCGGCAGGCGGGGGCGGACGGCCGCATGCGCAACGCGCAGCCGGGCGATCTGGTGGCCAGAGGCGCCGTGCTGGCGCGGGTCCGCGAGAGCGAGTACCGCGAGCGCGTCAACCAGAGCCGCTCACGGATCGCGGAAGCCGACGCGGCGCTGGCGAAGGCGAGGCTCGACCTGGATCGTGCCCGCACCCTCATCGCCGCCGCCAGCCTGACGCGGCCGGAGCTCGACGCCGCACAGGCGTCCCACGACACCGCCGAAGCCAAGCTCGCCGGCGCGCGCGCCGATCTCGAGCTGGCCGAGACCGCGCTGCGCGACTGCGCGCTCGTCTCGCCGGCGACCGGCATCGTGCTCGAGCGGAAGATCGAGATCGGTTCGCTCGTTGCCGCCGGCACCGTCGGCTTCATCGTCGCCGACATCAGCGCGGTGAAGGCGCACTTCGGCATTCCCGACTCGATGATTCAGTCGGTGACGCCGGGCGAGCGTATCGACCTGGTCGTGGAATCGGTCGCCGGCGCGACCTTCCAGGGGCGCGTCACCGCCGTCGCCCCCGCCGCCGACGCGCAGAGCCGGGTGTTCGACGTCGAGGTCACGATCCCGAACCCGGACCGCCGCCTGCGCCCCGGCATGATCGGCAGCGTCTCGGTGCGTCCCGCCGACGGCCGCGCGGCCACCGCGTCGCGATCGGTTCCGACCGTGCCGCTGACCGCGATCGTGAAATCGAAGAGCGATGCCGGCGGCTACGCCGCGTTCACCATCGAGCGCCGCGGCGAAACCGAGATCGCGCGGGTGCGGCCGGTGGAGCTCGGCGACGTTGCCGGCAACGCCATCGAAGTGGTCAAGGGCCTGACGGCCGGCGAGCGCGTGATCGTCACCGGCGCGAGCCTGCTGGTCGACGGCGAGGAAATTCGCGTCATTCCGTAATCGAATTACTGACAGCTAGCAACTAGCAACCAGCAACTAGCAAACCACCAGCGAGCAACGATATGAGCCACGGTCATAACGAACAGCAGCAGATCGAGCGCACCCACAACACCGCGCGCTTCTTCACCGAGACGCGGCAGATCTCGTGGGTGCTCCTCATCGGCACGATGTTCTGGGGCATCTACGGCTACTTCGGCATGCCACAGCGCAAGGACCCGGAGGTTCCGGTCCGGCAGGCGGCGGCGTTGTGCGTGTGGAAAGGGGCCAGCGCCGAGAAGATCGAGCAGCTGGTGACGCGCCGGCTGGAAGAGAAGATCGCCGAGAACGTCAA
>Ga0111538_10002196_pt1 | contig 27475 bp, 21 predicted proteins | sample SoiMethybrSBSTD1_FD_79669 | JGI IMG/M metagenome (GOLD analysis project Ga0111538, IMG submission 79669) | Bulk soil microbial communities from a Populus tree surrounding site in Tennessee, USA - Soil MetaG P. TD hybrid SBSTD1 (version 2)... | ecosystem: Environmental > Terrestrial > Soil >...
CACTAGACGCACCGCTTCGGCTTTAAACTCCGGGCTGAACTGCCGTCGTCGCTGTCGAGCCATCGTGGACTCCTTGGCGCATTCTGCGCCGATCAAGGTGTCCACGAAAGCGGATCAACATCAGGGACCCATGGACCAGGGACGGACCAAGGACGGACCAAGGACGGACCAAGGACTAAGAACGAAGGACTAAGGACCTATCTCCCCGCGACCGCAGCAACGCTCTCCCGAACCCGCTCGACGACTGTGTGCGTTGCGTCCTCAGACATGCCAACCCAGAGCGGCAATCGAATCAGACGGGCGCTGACATCGTCGGTGACGCTCATCGATCCGGTCGCACGGCCGAAGCGTTGCCCGGCCGGTGACGAGTGGAGCGGCACGTAGTGAAACACGGCGTTCACGCCGCGCGAGTTCAGATCGGCGAGGACCTCGTTGCGATGTGTCGGGAGCGGGAGGAGCACGTAGAACAGATGCGCGTTGTGCCCGCACTCTGCCGGTATCACCGGGCCTCTCAACCCAAGCGCTTCAAGAGACGGCAGCGCGTGGTGGTAGCGGTTCCAGAGCTCGAGCCGGCATGACGTGATGGGCTCGGCCTCCTCGAGCTGCGCCCAGAGAAACGCCGCGGTCAACTCGCCGGGCAGGAACGAGGATCCGATGTCCATCCACGTGTACTTGTCCACGCGGCCGCGGGAGAACTGCGACCGGTTCGTGCCCTTCTCCCAGATGATCTCCGCCCGCTCCACCAGACGCTCATCGTTGATGACGAGCGCGCCGCCTTCGCCGGAGATCAAGTTCTTCGTCTCGTGAAAACTGAACGTCGCGAGGTGCCCGAAGCCGCCGAGCGGACGGCCCTTGTAGCTGGCCATCAGCGCATGCGCGGCGTCTTCGATGACGATGATGCCGCGGCGGCGGGCGATGTCCATGATCGCGTCCATCTCGCACGCCACGCCCGCATAGTGCACGACGACGATGGCCTTGGTGCGAGGCGTGATAGCTGCCTCGATCTGGCGCTCGTCGATGTTGAGCGTGTCGGGCCGGATGTCCACGAACACCGGCCTCGCACCGCGCAGCACGAACGCATTGGCGCTCGAGACGAACGTGAACGACGGCATGATGACCTCGTCGCCCGGTCCGAGATCGACGAGCAGTCCGGTCATCTCGAGCGCCGCCGTGCACGACTGCGTCAGCAGCACCCGCGGCGCGCCGACCCGCTGCTCCAGCCAGCCCTGACACAGCTTGGTGAAGCGACCGTTGCCGGCAAGCTGCCCCGCCGCCACCGCCTCCTGGATGTGCGTGAATTCTTTGCCAGTGAGATAGGGGCGGTTAAAGGGGATCAATTCAGAGTCTATCCACTGAGGCGGCTTCGGAGCGGTTGAAGTAGACGACGCCCCCGCTGAAGATGGCCAGCATCATCGCCAGGCCGGTGATGACGCTGACGGCCGACACATGACCGATCCCGAGTACGCCCCACTTGTACATCTCGACGACCGGACTCATCGGATTGAGATACGCGATGAAGTGCAGCTGCGGCGGCAGTAGCTTCAACAACTCTGAGAGCGGAAAGATCACCGGCGTCACGTAGTGCCAGAGCTGCATGAAGTAGCGGATCGAGAACTGCACGTCCTTGTGACGCGTCTGCATCACCGTCGTCCACAAGCCGACGGAGATCGAGAGAAACGCTGCGAGTACTACCGCCAGCACACCGACCAGGAGCTGGGGTCCCACACGCAGATAGAACACACCGTCCTTCACGAAATAGTAGATGCAGGTCAGCACCAGCAGCGTGAAGAGGACGCCGAACTCGCTGAGCGACGGCGCCACCGACGAGATTGGCGCGATCAGACGCGGGAAATAGACCTTCTTGATCAGCGCGCGGTTCTGATCGAGGCTTCGCGTGACGCGGATCACCCCGCGTTCGAAGATGCGCCAGCACGACATCCCGGCGAGAAAGAAAAGGAAATACGGCACGCCATCGGACGGCACCTGCAGCATGCTGCCGAAGATCATTGTGCTGATGAAGATCGGCGCCAGCGGCTGGAAGAACAACCAGAACTTGCCGAGCGTTTTGTCCTCGTAGCGCTCTTTGATGCGTCGCGACGCGAAGAACCAGAGGATACGCCGATACCGCCAGAGCTCTTCGGCGCGGGCAATGAGGCCGACCCGTGCCGGCTCGATCACCCACTTCTGCGCTTTGCGATCGAGGATGGCGTCCTCGACGACGCCCGCGCCCGCGCGGGACGCGCTCAACCCCAACCAGCGTCTAAGCGCCAGCAGCATAGGCTTCCTGCCGCACCGTCCACTCGAGGCGCGGCGCGATGAACCCGACGCGATCCAGTCGCCCGGATCCCGGGAGCGAGTCGGGCGTTTCGGTGCCGTAGACGAGGAACTGCAGCGCGTTGTAGACAACCAGTGGGTACTCTTTCGCCTCCCCCTCGCGCTTGAAGATGCAGCTGACGGTGGCAATGTAGGGCAGCTCGGCGAGCAGGTCGCGCGGAATTTTGGCCAGCGCCTCGTAGACGCCCGCCTCCGGCAGCGGCCGTGCCTCAGTGTCAGCGGTGCGGAAAATCAGCTGGCCCTTGGTGCTCAAGTCGAGCGCGCACTTCACGGTCATGTTGGCCTTGACCGTACGGAAGCGCGTCTTGATGTAGACGTCCTCGGAAATGGGCGCGCCGCCGATGTCACGGCCGCCCGACGACATCAGACGCACGTTGAGGATCTCGGCTAGCCGGTTCGAGCGCCGACCGCGCTCCGACTGCGCGATGTCCGCCTGGCTCCAGATCGCGTTCTGGTATTCGTCCACGACTTCTTCAGGATCGCCGAGCCGGCGCACCGCGCCCTGATGCAGCCACATCACGCGGTTGCAGATCCGCATGATGGCGTCCATGTCGTGTGAAACGAAGAGCACGGTGAGCCCCTGCTGTCCCAGCTCGGCGACCTTCGCCAGACAACGCTCCTGAAACGCCTGATCGCCGACCGCGAGGATCTCGTCGGCCAGCAGAATCTGCGGGTTCATGTGGATCGCGACCGAGAACGCCAGTCGCAGATACATGCCGCTCGAGTAGTGGCGCAGCGGGCTGCCGACGAACTGCTCCACCTCGGCAAACTCGAGGATGTCTTTGATGCGGCGCTGGGCCTCGGCGCGCGGAATGCCCAGGATCGCCGCGTTCATCAGGATATTGTCGTGTGCCGGCAGATCGGGATCGAAACCCGCGCCCAGTTCGAGCAGCGACACCACACGGCCCACGCCAACCACGCGGCCGGTAGTCGGCGTAATCACTCGCGCCAGGACCTTCAGCAGGGTCGTCTTGCCGGCCCCGTTGGGGCCGATCACGCCGAGGATCGTCCCGGGCTCGACGCGAAAGCTCACATCGCGCAGCGCCCAGAAGTCGCGTGTCTTCGACGTGGACTCGGAATCGCCGAGCGGGGATCTCAACCGACGCCAGAACGAGCGCGCCGATTTCCCCTCGGAGTCACGGCTCAGGATGTAACATTTCCCCAGGCCCTCGGCGACCAGATTATCCATGGATCATCAAGGTTTTATACTACAGGCACCGGCACCCCTCTAAAGAATGACACTCTCAATCGCGCTGGCGCAGCTCAATCCGACCGTGGGCGACGTGGCCGGCAATCTCGCGCTCGTACGCCGGGCGCGCGATCGCGCCGCTGAACTCGGCGCCGATCTCCTCGTCCTGTCGGAGCTCGTGCTCGTAGGGTATCCACCGGAAGACCTCGTGTTGCGTCCCGCGCTGGTCGAGGCGGCCGCATCCGCGCTGCGCGAGCTCGAACGCGATTCTGCATCCGGCGGTCCCGCGCTCATCGTCACGCTGCCCTGGCGCGCTGACGGCTGTCTGCACAACGCTGCCGCACTCGTCGCCGATGGCCGCACCGAGTTGCGATTCAAGCACGAGCTGCCCAACTACGGCGTCTTCGACGAGAAGCGGCTCTTCAACCCTGGCCCGCTGCCGGCGCCGATTGCGTTTCGCGGCATTCGACTGGGTATTCCGATCTGCGAGGACATCTGGCTGCCGTCGGTGACGGCGCACCTCGCACGTGGCGGTGCAGACATTCTGCTCGTGCCGAACGGGTCGCCATTCGAGGTCGAGAAATTCGACGAACGGCTCGAGCTCGCCCGTGACCGGACGTCGGAGTCGCGGGCACCGCTTGCCTACGTCAACCAGGTTGGCGGTCAGGACGAGCTGGTGTTCGACGGCGGTTCGTTCGTCATGAACCGTGACGGCACGCTCGCCCATCGTCTTCCCTTCTGGCGCGAGGCGGTCGTCGTCACGAGATGGGAGAAGGACGACCAGGGCCTACGCTGCGTAGGGCCGGTCCTCTCGGACCGGCCGGGCGACGCATCCGTTGCCGAACCTCCACGCCTCGACTCGATCTACAGCGCGATGATGCTCGGCCTGCGCGACTACGTCCGTAAGAACGGCTTCAAGGGCATCGTCCTCGGCCTCTCGGGAGGCATCGACTCGGCGCTGACAGCCGCCGTCGCGGTTGACGCGCTCGGCGCTGACCGTGTGCGCGGCGTCCGCCTGCCCTCACGCTTCACCTCGCAAGCGAGCATGGACGATGCAGCGGACTCCGCGTCGCGTCTCGGCATCAGGCTCGAGACGTTGGCGATCGGTCAGTCAGTCGATGCTGCCGAAGCCGTGCTCGCGCCGGTCTTCGTCGCTCGCGATCGGGACGTGACCGAGGAGAACCTGCAGGCTCGCGTGCGTGGACTTCTCTTGATGGGCCTGTCGAACAAGTTCGGCGAACTGCTGGTGACGACGGGGAACAAGTCGGAGATGTCGGTGGGCTACGCCACGCTGTATGGCGACATGTGCGGGGGCTACTCGGTGCTCAAGGACATCTACAAGACCGAGGTCTACGCACTCTCGAAGTGGCGCAACGAAAATGTGCCCGAGGACAGCGCGTTGAGCACGAAGGACGTTATCCCGCAATCCTCCATCACAAAAGCGCCGACCGCGGAACTGCGGCCGAATCAGACCGATCAGGATTCACTGCCGCCGTACGACGTCCTCGACGGGATCCTGCAAGGGCTCATCGAGGACGAGATGAGCGTCGAGCAGATTGTCGCGAAAGGATTCGACCGCGCCACAGTCGCGCGGGTCCAGCGCCTGCTCTACTCTGCGGAATACAAACGACGCCAGGCACCGCCCGGCGTCAAGATCACGCGAAAGAGCTTCGGCCGTGACCGGCGCTACCCGATGACAAACGCGTTCAGGGAGTAGGTTCCAAGAGTTCCGGAGGTTCCGAAGGTTCCAAAGGTTTCAGTTCGGAGGGTTCCACCTCGTGGTTCGCAGGATCGTTGAGTGCGTTCATCACCGGGGTCTGACCCCGTTCTGACCCGGGCCTGACCCTGGCGCGCACACATCATCCGTGCAACGCCCTCGGCGGACGCGATTGGCCGCGATGAATTTGTAGATGACGTGGCCAAGGTGACGGATGCCAGGCAGGCGGCCGATCAGACCGAACGGCCACATCAGCGGCACAACGCGCGAGATCTGCAGGTAGCCGTCGAACCCGCCGTGCAACCGCTGGCGCTCGTCAACCACATACATCTCGACCATCACCTGCGCTTCGGTGAGGGACGGCGCGAAGAAGGCGCGCGCCTCGGCGTTGGTCGCGTCCACGAACTGCAGCCGCTCGTTCCAGTCGAGCGTGCGGATGATCCGCACTGTCCGCCGGCACAGTGGACATCCGCCGTCGAAGAGGACCGGGAGTCGGGAAGTCATCCCCTCAGTGCTCGATCGTATCCGAGTCTTTGCCGGCCTTCAGTCATCCGCGGCACGCCGTCGGATGAAAGGACGCACGAGGGCGAGGCCGATGGACGATATCAGGGACCGACACTCGCCGATTTCTGCCATCTTGACCAGCGCCGTCCGCAACGCATCCACCGAGATGGCATTCAGCTCCGAGGCGATCTCTGGACATTCCAACGCACGAAACGCCGGCAAGTCGTGTGCGCATACTGTGTCGATTCGCTGCGCGGTCGTCGCCACGATCAACCAATCCGGCTCTGCGACGGGCTCGTCCACGATGTCCACGCGAGGCGGCGCGATCGTCCTGAGCTGACGAAGCGCCTGTCGGCTCGCGCCAATCACGAGCACCGTCATGCCGCGATCAGCTCGCGCCGGACGCGTCGAGGAATGAGGCCAGCATCCGCGTGTTGGTCATCGAGTCATCATCCCCCAGCGCTTGTCCTGCTCCGACAGCCGCGACGGCGGCAGGGGCCACTGAATCGCGAGCGTCGGGTCGTCCCAGCGGATGCCGTCGCCGAGCTGCGGCGCATAGTAGTCACTGAGGTGATAGTGCACCGTGCTGTCATCACACAGTGTCTGATATCCGTGTGCGACGCCTTCCGGCAGGAAGAGCGCACGCCGATTCTCCGGTGTCAGCTCGTACCCCTCCCAGCACCCGAACGTCGGCGAGCCGGGCCGAACATCGGCCATCACGTCGTAGACTGCGCCGCGGATGCACGCGACCAGCTTCGCCTCCGAATGCGGCGCGCGCTGGAAATGCAGACCGCGCAGCGTACCGCGGTGATGGTTGTGCGAGATCGCGCTGCGCACGAATGAGCCATGCCAGCCGCGATCGGCCAGCGCCCGCAGCTGATAAACCTCGGTGAACGATCCGCGGTCGTCTGCGACCGTGGACGGCTCAATCAGGAATGCGCCGTGAACGCGTGTCGGGTGAAGAATCACTGCAGCTCGATTCGGGCGCGGCTCATCTGGTTGTGGTCTCTGACGCCAGCGTAAGCCCGGGAACGCCATGATGGCGCGCGACCTCGGACATCGGCGCGCGTCCGGCATTCGGCCGCGCCACGGTTTCAATCACGCTGGCTACGACGCCGCTCGCCGGCACGTCCAAGCCATTCGGCCGGATGAACCAGCGCGTGAACTCGCGGCGTCCCTCGGCGCGCTCGTCCGCGCCGTTCATGATCCGCCGCACGTGCGCGACGAGATCGTCCATGTCACGGCAGATCTCGAGGAAGCCGCCCTTGAGCAGGTACCGGAAATGGCCGGTGCGTCCCTGCGCCGGCCAGTAGGTGTCGCTCACGATTGTCAGGCACGGCCGATGGGCGACGACAGCCTCGAGGAACGCCGTCGTGTTCAGACCGAAAACGCACGTCGCGCCAGCCAGTTGATCGTAGTACTCCTGCCACGACTCCGGCGAGTCAGCCTGATCGCCGCCGTTCGGGTGGATGACGACGCCAGGGCGAGCGAAGGTCTTGAACGGATCGGGATTCGTTGGGTGCGGCCGGACCACCAGCGTCGGCGCATTGGCGCCGAATTCGCGAGCCAACGCATCGGCCATCGCCGTCACCATGGACGTCTCGTCGTCCCAGATGCTGCGCGAGCTGCACAGGAATACCACGTAGGGCGCGTCCGGACAGCCCATCTCGCCGCACATCTGTGCGCGATTCAGGCGCGGGCGCAGCGAGAAGAACGTGTCGAGATGCGGTGCGCCAGTGATCCGGACCGTGCTCGCCGGAATGTCGTGAATCTCGACCGCCTCGCGGGCGATCGGCTCGTTCCACACAATGTAGACATCGGGCACGACGTGCACGGTGCCTTTGCTGGTCAGGTTGTCCCAGCTGTTGACGTAGCCGATGGTCGGGATGCCCAGTGTGCGCGCGGCGTGAAGATAATCGGCTTCGACCGGATCCCTCGGCCAGATCGTCGGCGAAACGAGCATCACGTCTGGATCGGTTTCTTTCAATAACGACACGACGGTCGGGCTCGCCGGACTCGCGGCTTCGATCCAACGCCACACGCGCAGCGCGGCGCGGGTGCCAAGCGCGGATCGCCACAACGGCTTGTGCACCTTCCCGCGCAGATCGTCGGGCATGTCCTTCTCGATGCCCGCGACAACTCGCTCCGGTGATGGATGCCCTTTACGAAAGTAGATGCCGCGATTGACCAGCTGCCGGCCGACGCGCAGACGCTGTGGCCACGCTTCGGACGGCTCCGGCCGGTAGCCGCTGGTGACGCCGGCGATCTCGGACTGCGCCATCTGCAACCCCCGGCCGAGCATCCGCTTCTTGTTGTCCTGCGTCAGCTTCTGCGACACCCGCGCATCGTCGAGGCGCGTGCCGTGCAGGAAGACGACCTCGTGCCCACGCGCGCACAGCTCCCGCATGACCGTGTCGAGATTGCGGAAGAAGTTCACGTGCTGACCGATCATCAGGACTTTCATCGGGCCGGTTGCCTATCTTGATCCGGAGGCAAGGCGTCCTGCAAGCAGCGTCGCCTCGACGAGACTCGCTGGATCGGCGACGCCTTTCCCCGCGATGTCGAACGCCGTGCCGTGATCGACCGACGTGCGCACGATCGGAAGGCCGAGCGTGACGTTGACCGACTGGCCAAAGGCGAGCAGCTTGACCGGAATCAGTCCCTGATCGTGATAGCAGGCGATCACGGCGTCGAACTCGCCTCGCCGCGCACGCACGAAAACGCTGTCGGCAGGGAGCGGACCGACGATGTTCACACCGCGCGAGCGCGCGGCCTCGACCGCGGGGCGAATCACCGTGCGCTCCTCTGCGCCGAGCAGCCCGTCTTCGCCCGCGTGCGGATTGAGACCGGCCACAGCGAGACGAGGACGCGCAATCCCGAAACGCGGCAGCTCACGGACGGTCAGATCGATCGTCTCGTTCATCACGTCGAGCGTGAGCGTCACCGGCACCGCAGCGAGCGGCACGTGCACGGTGGCCAGCACGACCTTCAACGGCTCCGACCAGAACATCATGGCCACGCGGCGGCTGCCAGTGAGGTGACCAAGCAGGTCGGTGTGGCCCTTCCAGGGCAGACCGGCCTTCGAGAACGCGAGCTTGTTGATCGGCGCGGTCGCGATCGCGGCGATCGTGCCGGCCTGCGCGTCGCGGACGGCGGCGCAGATCGCGTCGTACGCCGCGCGCCCCGCCTCGGCGGAGAGATGGCCGGGCGTGAACTGGGTGCCCTCCGGCGGTCCGTACAGCACCGGCTCGCACACCTCGCGGACGCGCGGATCGTCCGCGGTCTTCCGTGCGATTTCCGGTCCGATCCCCGCCGGATCACCGACAGTGATCCCGATTCGTGGCTTCATCGATGAACAAAATGCACAAGGCTCAATGCACAAGGCTCAATGCTCAATGCCGCGGATCGGAAGAGCACTGTCATTGAGCATTGGGCATTCGGCATTGGGCATTGTTCAGAGTTGCAGCACGAGCCAGTCAGCCACGATCTTCGGACTGGCATTGCGCTCGAGCGCGGCCAGCGCCTCGTCCACGGCCGCATAGGCGCTGGCGGTGCGCTTGCCGTCGAACGATTTCGCCAGCGACGCGAGCTGGGGTTCGAGATCGCTATTGCCAATGAGGCGTCGATCGCCACCCTCAGCCAGAATCCCGACGTCGCGCAAAAGCGAACCGAGCGACCGCAGGCATGCCGCCAGCTGATCGCGCTCGCCGACCGACGTACTTTTCTTCGCGGTCACGTCTCTCGCCGCGTCGAGCCGCCGCGAGGGATCGCCGGCGCGAGCGGTGTAATCGAGCAGACGCTGGGCGCCCTCGCGCGCGTCAACGAGGTCCACCGACTCGGCTTGAAGCGCCCGGCCGACGCTGCCTTCGGCATCGACGGCCACCGCGCGCGCATCCTGCTCCGAGTAGCCATGGTCGCGCCGCAGCACCTCGGTCAGCTCCGCCGGCGACAGCGACGCAAAGCGCAGCCGCGAGCATCGCGAACGCACCGTCGGCAGCAGCGCATCGGGAATCGACGACACGAGCACGAACATCGACGCCGACGGCGGCTCCTCGAGTGTCTTCAGCAACGCATTCTGCGCGGCATCCACCAACGCATCGGCCTCATCGATCACGACGACCCGCCGTCGTCCCTCGAACGGCCGGTACTCGGCGCGATCGATGACATCGCGCACCTGCTCGATCTTGATCGAGCCCATGTCGCCAGGCTCGATGACGATTACGTCGGGATGCACGCCGCGCTGGATGCGGCGGCACGCCGGGCACTCGCCGCACGAGTCGCGCATGAACTCCGGCGTCTCGACCGGCTTGAGACAATTCACCGCCTCGGCAATCGCCACCGCGGCGCGGCGCTTGCCGACGCCGGCAGGTCCGGCCAGCAGCAATGCCGGCGGGAGCGTGTTACGTGCCACCGCTCGAGAGAGCAGCGTCAACAGACGGCGATGACCGACGATGGTTCGAAAGGGCACGAGGATAGATTATGTGCGCCGTCCCTATGTGACAATGCCTTCGTTGAACACTCGTGGTCCGCAGTTTGCGGCATGGGCTCTCGGCGCGCTGACCGCGGTCGCGCTTGCCGGGAGCGTCTACCGGATGCCGATTCAGGTGTCCGACTCGCTCGAGGTCATTCAGCGGGTCATTCCGATGCCGTCGGCGACCGCGGCCTTCGTAGACGGCCTCTACAACTCGCCGACGATGCTGCGGCCGCTCAAGGAAGTTCGTACCCGGCTGCTCGTGCAGGCCGGCGAGGCCTTTGGCGGCCGCTACCACCTCGTCTTTCGCGGATATCACGCCATTGCCGGCGCGATGCTCATCGCCCTGTTCGTGTGGGTGTGCCGTGCGCGGAGTTGGACCGACGTGGCCGCGCTCGCCGCCGCCCTTCTCGTCCTGACCGGGATGCATACGTTCGTGGGACTGTTTCGCGAAGCGTTCCCGGTCAACCACTACCTGATCGTGGCGGTCAGCACGCTCGCGACGTTTGCGCTCGCGCAGTCCAGAGGCGGGTGGCTCGTTGACCTTGCCGCGATCGTGCTGCTGACCAGCGCCACGCTGTCGTTCGAGTCGGGCCTGCTGGTCTGGCCGGTTGCCGTCGCCGCCTATGCAGCGGGACTTCGCGGCATTTCCCGGCGGGGCGTGGCGGTCATGACGCTGCTCGTCGTGCTGTATGCCGTGTTTCGCGTTGGCTATCTGGGCAAACACGGCGCGGGTGTCGGCGAGCGAGGCACCGGGTTTGGCGCCGGCGCGCTGACCGAATCAGAACAGATCGCGCGCTTCGGCAATCGTCCGTCGCTGCTCTACGCCTACAACGTCACGATGGCGGCGACTTCGGTGCTGCTGTCCCAGCCGCAGGTCGGCCGCTTCACGGTGGCGACCGCTTGGAACAACGGTCAACTGCCACCGGTCTTCATCGTGCAGATCGGTTCGTCGATCCTCATGTCGCTCGTGATCGCGTGGTACGTCCTGACGCGCGGTCCATCAGCATCGAAACGGTGGCGCGAGCCCGCAGTGCTGACGTTCTTCGCCGTCCTCGCAGTGAGCGCGTTGATGTCTTATGCCTACGCCAAGGACGAGATCATGAGCACGGCCGGCGTCTTCTATGCCGTCGTGGCATACACCGCGGTACGCGGCCTCCTGGCGCTCCGTCCTCCAACCTGGGTCGGCGCCTTGCTCGTCCTCCTGGCGATGGTCGCCAGCAGCGCATGGGCCGTCCGCTCGGCCGGTCTGCACCTGCGACTGCGTCACGGAGCATTCGAGGCGCGGGCCGAATGGGCATACATCCTCTCCCCATTGGGGAAGGACAACTGGCCGAAGGACCCGCACGTGCTGCAGGTGGTGTCGCGCATGCGGCAGGAGGCGTTGCTGCAACCGACAATCACGCCGGCGCTGCTGCCCCGGTGGACCGAGGAGTGGTGGGGCGAGGATTGACGATGCGCGGGACGACGATCCTCATGGCGATCGCTCTCGCCGTGCCGGCGGCCGGAACCATCGTGGTGCTGGCCGCGTCCGGCACGATGGCGCTCGTGCGCGGCCAGCCACTGCTCTGGCCCGCGCAGCAGGTGACGCTGACCGAGGCGATCGGCATGCACGACACCGGCGAGATCGTCCGGCAGATCGCGCTCGGCGCGGATCCAAACATCCGCTACGACACCTGGGACATCCTCAAGCGCTATCAGCACGTGTCGGTGACGCCGCTCGAAGCCGCAGTCGCCACGCGCGAGCGATACCTGTTTGAAATGATCGTCGCCCACGGCGCGCTCGTCACGCCGGAGAACGCGCGCACGCTGCACTGCTTTGCGGTGCAGGAGCACGCCTCTGACATTGCCGCCTATCTGGCCGACCGCTTCCCACCACCGGCTTCATGCGATGGAGTACGGCTGCCTTGGTAGGCCGGGTCCTGTTCTTTTGGACCCGGCGGGGTAACGCGGAGATAAGCTGGCGGGTCTTACGAACAAGACCCGCCCTACGCTACGGATTTAAACCGGCGTGACCGGATTCGGGAGCGGAAGCTTCGAACGAATCCAGCTGACACTCCGCGGGACGATGCGTTTCTCGCGCGCGTCTTCGAACAGTGAGTAGGCGACCGGCGTGACCAGCAGCGTCAGCAACAGCACCAGCGTCTGGCCGCCAATCACCACGTAACCAATCGCGTGGTTGGTCGCCGAGCCGACGCCGCTCGTCAACACCAACGGAATCATCCCCGCGACGAACGCCAGTGTCGTCATCAGGATCGGCCGCAGACGATCGCGGCAGGCCTGAACGATGGCGTGGCGTGTGTCGAGTCCGGCTTCCTTGAGCTGGTTGGCGTGGTCGATCTGCAGAATCGAGTTCTTCTTGACGACGCCGAACAGCACCAGCATGCCGAGCGCCGAGAAGATGTTCAGCGACTGGCCGAAGATGACGATCGACAGCAGCGCGAACGGCAACGTCAACGGCAGCGACAGCAGGATCGTGACCGGGTGCAGCCACGACTCGAACTGCGCCGCGAGCACGAGATACATGAAGATGAGCGACAGCGCGAGCGCCTGGAGGAAGGCACTGGCTGTGCGATTGAGCTCGCGCGAGCGGCCGGCAAAGCCGGTGCGATATTCGGAGCCGAGTCCCAACTCGCCGGCCTGGGCGGCAATCTGCTCCTGCGCCGCCGACTGCGACGTGCCAGGCAGCATGTTCGCGCCGATGGTCACCTGACGCTGGCGATTCAAGCGCCGGATGTCGGCCGGCGCTTCGCCATGCACAAAGGCGGCGATGTTCTCGAGGGGCACGGTGCCGAGACGCGATGACGGCACCGTCAGACGCGCAATCGCCGCTTCGGATCCGCGGTCCTGCTCTTCCGCGCGGAGATGAACCTCGTACTGCTCACCGGCCTCGTTGTAGGTCGTGACCGAGTCTCCACCGACAAGCAACCGAAGCGCATCGGCGGCATCGGAGATCTGCACGCCGAGGTCTGCCGCCTTGGGACGATCCAGGCGCACCGACATCTCCGGCTTGCCGACGCGCAGCGACGTGTCAACGTCCACGAGACCCGGGATCGTTCGCGCTTTCTCGGCCAGCGCGTTGCTCGCGCGCTCGAGCGTGCGGAGGTCGGGGCCCTGCATCACGAACGTGACGTCGCCCTGCCCACCCTGGCCTCCGCCGCCGCCACCTCCGCCGATACCCGGCGCCTGCAGCGACGTCTTCACACCAGGACTGGTGGCCTTGGGCAGGACCTCACTGCGAATCAGATCCATGATGGCGAATTGATCGCGCGAGCGCTCGTCGATCGGTTTCAGCCGCACATACACCGACGCCGTATTCAGCGTGCCCGCTGAATCGCCCGCGACGGTGATAATCGTGTAGACCACTTCGGGGACCTGGCGGATGGCGGCCGAGACCCGGTTGGCCATCACTTCAGTCGCCTCGAGGCTCGTCCCTTCTGGCGCGCGCAGACTGACGTCGAACTCCGATTGATCGTCCTGCGGCGTGAAGTTGATGTTCACGATGCGGAACATCGGCACGCTCGAAAGCAGGACCATGACCGCCAGCGCGGCGACCAGCCCGCGGTGCGACATCGACCACTCGAGCATCCGCGTGTAGATGCGGTCGATCGGCCCGAAGACTTTCGAGTGCTTGGAGTCGTGAACGTGATGGTCCTCGTCCTCGGTCCGCGGCTTCACCTTCAGCCACCGGCCGCTCATCGTCGGAATCAGCGTAAAGGCGACGAGCAGCGACACCATCACCGCGAAGGCCATGGTCAGACCGAAGCTGCGCATGAAGCGGCCAACCATGCCGCTCATGAAGCCGACCGGCGCAAAAATCGCCACCAGCGACATCGTCGTTGCCAGCACGGCGAGACCGATTTCCCGGGTGCCTTCGATGGCTGCCTGAATCGGCGGCATGCCTTTCTCTTCGATGAACCGGTAGATGTTCTCGAGGACGACGATCGCATCGTCAATGACGATGCCGACCGAGAGGGTCAGGGCGAGCATCGTCAGCATGTTGAGCGTGAAGTTCATGTACCAGAGCAGCGCGAAGGTGGCGACGATCGACGTCGGAATCGAGATCGCGGCGATGATGGTCGAACGCAGGTTGCCGAGAAACACCAGCACGACGAAGGCGGCCAGGATCGAGCCAACAACCAGGTGCTCTTCGACGCTGCGAATCGATGCCTCGATGAACTCCGCCCCATCGCGAACGATGCGCAGCTCGTAACCGGGCGGCAGCGCCTGGCGCACATCGTCCAGACGTTCCTTGACGTTGTTGACGACTTCGACCGTGTTGGTGCCGGACTGCTTGCGCACCTGGAGGAGCACCGTTGGATTGCCGTCGATGCTGGCGAGCGTGGTCGCCTCGGCAACGCCGTCGTCCACTCGCGCGACGTCTGCGACTTGCACCGGACGACCATCGACCTGCCGCACCACCAGGTCGCCGAACTCCTCCGGCCGCTCGACACGGCCCCGCGTCCGCATCGTGACCGACTGCGCACCGGCGTCGATGCGCCCGCCGGGGATATCGGCGTTCTGCGACTGCAGCGTCCGCGAGATGTCGTTCACGGTCAGGTTGTAGGCACGCAGTCGATCGGCATCCACCCAGACGTTGACCTGGCGTTTGCGGCCGCCAAGCACCAGCACCTGACCAACGCCATCGGCGCTCTCGAGGCGACGCCGCAGGACCTTGTCGGTGTACTCGGTGACGTCGCGAATCGGTTTGTTCGCCGTCACGGCAATCGTGAGAACCGGCGCAGCGTCGGGATCCTGCTTCTCAATCGTTGGCTGCAGGATCGTTCGCGGCAGCTGCGGCAGGATCCGGTTGATGCGGTCGCGCACTTCCTGCGCGGCGACGTCGGCGTTCTTCTCCAGCCGGAAGGTGACGATCACCTGCGAGATGCCTTCAGCGGAATTGGAGCTGAGCTGATCGATCCCGCTGATCGTGTTGACCGCTTCCTCGACCTTGTCGGTGACTTCACTCTCGACCTGCTCGGGCGCGGCGCCGGGCAGACGCGTGGTCACGGTCACGGTCGGGAAATCGACCTGTGGGAGTCGATCAACACCCAGCTGGCCGAAGGCGAACGCGCCAACAACGACCAGCGAGAGGATCAGGACGGATGCGAAAACCGGGCGACGGACGCAGAGTTCAGCAAGCCACTGCATGACGCACCTACTTCGGCCGGTCCGAAAGGACCGGCCCTACTGAGACGCGAACGCCGTCGGCTAGCGTCGAGACGTTGCTCGTGGCGACCTTTTCGCCTGCCTTCAGACCGCTCGTAATCTCGATGAGATCACCGATCGGTTGACCGACAGTCACGATGCGCTCTTCAACCTTGTCGCCGGACACGACAAACACGCGCGACGTGCCAGCAACGGTTCGCACGGCCGCCGCGGGCGTCAAGATGCCGGGACTGCGATTGGCCTGTTCGATCAGCGCGGTGGCGAACGAGCCGGGCTTCAGCGCACCAGTATCGTTCGGCACCACTGCCTCGACGGCCAGCGTGCGCGAGTTGGCCTCAAGCGCCGGCGACACATAGCGCACCTGTCCGGTGAACTTCTTTCCGGGAGAGGCATCCACCTCGAACGACACCGATCGGCCGACGGCAACTTCAGCGCTGTACTGCTCGGGCACGGTGAGCTGGACGCGCAGCGGGTTGGTGCGCAGAACCGAAGCGACTTTCGTTCCGCGCGCCACGTAGTCGCCAACCGAGACGAGCCGCTCGCCGACCACGCCGGCAAACGGCGACCGGACCACCGTGTCGGCCAGTGCCTTCTTCGCCAGCGTCACGCGGGCTCGCGCAGCGAGCAGCGCCTGATACTGCTGCATCGCGCCGTTTCTGGCGATCTCGAACTGACGCCGCGCCACTTCTGCCTGCGCGCTGCGCTGATCGAACTCGGCCTGGGAGAGCAGCTTCTTCTCGTACAGCATCTTCGCGCGATCGAAGTCGCTTTGCGCGAGCGTGAGCTGGGCGCGGGCGTTCGCGACTTCAGGCACGCGATCGATGTCGAACGCGCTGTCTCCCGGAACGCCTTGACGGCGTTCCTCAGCGCCGCCACTGAGTCCAAGGCGTCCTTCGAGCTGCGCGGCATTGGCTTCGGCTTCTTCCGCCTGCGCCTGCGCTTCGGCTGGTGAAATGCGTATCAGATCGGCGCCGTCGGCGACGCGCGTGCCGGGCTCGACCGGCGTCGCGATCACACGACCTTGAATCTCGGCCGCGACTTCCGCCTGTTCCTGCGCTGCCAGCGTGCCGGTCACTTTCAGGAATCGTGTGATCGGCTGCTCCGTCGCCGCCGCCACGGAGACCCTCGCCGCCGCCGGCGCGACATCCTTCGACCCTGACTCGCCCTTTGCGGTGCCGCACGCCGACGTGAGGCCGGCTACGAGCACGAGCGCAGCAACGGTTTGCGCAATCGCAGCAGGAACGCGCCGCGCCTTCGCGGGTGCACCAGCCCGGATTCCAGCGATCGTCGTCTCGATTGCGGCGCTCGCCAGCGCGTCCGCATCGACGTCGGGCTGCATGCGGTTCGACACACGCAAGGCGGCAATGCCGATGACCGGCGCAAACAGCAGGCGCAGCGCGGTCTCCGGATCCGTGGCCGCGGGAAAGATGCCGCCGGCGATGCAGCGCTCCACCTGCGCCAGCGCGCGGCCACGCATGGCGGAGATGAACGAGAAGCGCTCGTACTCCTTGCTCACACGTGGCACGTGACGATCGAGGAACACCAGCGCGAAGTAGCGCGGCTGGTCTTTGCTGAACTCGTAGAGCCGCCAGACGACGGTACGCACATCGTCGAGCGGGTCGTCGCTCGGCGTGCCGGCGAACTGCCGCTCGCCGATCGCGCGGAACCCTTCCTCGGCGAGGGCGAAGAAGATCTCGTCCTTCGACGGGAAGTAGCTGTAGATCGCGCCGGGACTGTATTCGACCTTCGCGGCGATGTTGCGAATGGAGACCTGGGGGTAGCCATCGGCAATGAAGAGTTCGAGGGCGGCATCAAGAATGGCGCGACGTGTGAGCTCACGCGCGTGTTGCTGTCGTTCTTCTCGGCGCATTTTTCCTATTGTTTCCCACTAATTGAACAACGTTCAATAGCCTAAACGCTGTTCAAAACGTGACAAGTGGCCTGGGGAACATTACCGGGGGGGCGCGAAGTAATCCGCGGCTTCAACATGAGACCTCAGGAAAACGTTCGAAAAAGGATTGATGGCAGGGGGTACCGGGGTTGCTCTGGTCTCCGGCATGACCACCGAATATCCGGTCGTCGTTTACTGGCATCGCGAGCTGCCGCCTCTCGATGGCAACGTGCTCGGCGAGCACGTCATCGAGGCCACGAGCCGTCGCGTTCCGTACACGCTGGCACATCGCGATGAGTTGTGGAATGAGTGCTACAGGGATCTGATGGATGAGACCAACCGGCGCATCGAACAGGAGGTCTCGCGTCTATCGGGACGCTACGCGCACGTGTTGAACGAAACGATCGACAGCCGTCACGACGATGCGAGCGGTGAGAGCTGGCTGCGAGGCCGCTTCACCTACACGCTGCTCGGGTAGTTGTGGTCCTTGGTCCTTGGTCCTTGGTCCTTGGTCCGTGGTCCGTCCTATTCCCGCTTGCGGTCGTTCTTCTTATCTTTCTCGTCTTTGCCCACACCAAAAACGCGCGACCAGAAGCCCTTCTTCTTCGGCTCTGGCTTCGCCTCGACCCTCGGCGGCGGCGGCGCTTCGGTGACCGCGGACTGCTGCGGGGGCGCCGGAGCCGGAGCGTGCGCGCCACCAGCGGACTTCGGCGCAAAGAGGGCGGCGAGCGCGCGGAATGGCTTGGCGAGCACCGGATTGTGAATCGGGCACGTCTCGGTCGGCTCGGTGCCGGCGACGAAGTTCTCGTAGTAGGCCAGCGATTTCTGATCGTCGTGACATGAGTCGGTCGCCAGCTTGCCACTGAGGCGGCAGATGCGAGCCGTCGTCATGCCGCGCGGGCGGGCGAACCAGTCCGGCTTGTCGTTGCGCGTCGCTTCCTTCATGAACCGCGCCCACATCGGCACGGCAAGTTCGGCGGCATAGCCGCGGCCGATGATCGTCCGCGGCTGGTCGTAGCCGACCCAGACGCCGGTGGTCAGATGCGGCGTGAAGCCGATGAACCACGCGTCGTGATAGTCGTTGGTCGTCCCGGTCTTGCCTGCGGCAGGGAGCATGAATCCCTCGCGCCGCGCCGGCCATGCCGTGCCGGAGTTCACAACGTCGGCGAGCATCTCCGACATCTGAAACGCGGTCGTCTCGGTGATCGCGCGCTCCTGCACCTGATCGTTGAGATACAGCACCTCACCGTCGTTTCCCTCGACCTTGCGGACCAGTATCGGAGTCGGCACCAGACCATCGTTGGCGAACGTGGAAAATGCCGACGTCATCGAGAGAAGAGTCACCTCACCCGATCCCAGCGCCAGCGATGGCACGCTCGGCACTGAGCCGACGCCCATGCGCTCGGCGTACTGCACGGTGATCGGAATGCCGACCTGATCGAGCATCTGCACCGCCGCGCGATTGCTCGACGTCCGCAGCGCCATCCGCATCGTGATCGACGGGCTGTCGAGATGCTCGTCCTCCGGCACCCACGCGCCCTGCAGCGTCATGATCGGCGCATCGAGGTTTTCGATCAGCGTGGCCGGCGAGAAGCCGCGCTCGAGCGCCGCGGCGTAGACAAACGGCTTGAACGCCGAGCCGGGCTGACGCTTGGCCTGCGTGGCGCGGTTGAACGAGCTCTGTTCGAAATCGCGGCCGCCAACCATGGCGCGCACTTCGCCGCTATGCGGATCCATCGCAACCAACGCGGCCTGGAGCGCGTCTGTGCCGTCGGTCTTGCGCGCGCCCTGGCGCTTCTCAATCTCGGCAATCGCACGGGTGACCTCGGCTTCCGCGGCTTTCTGCATGTCGAGATCGACCGTCGTGTAGACCTTCAGTCCACCCTGATAGACGCGCTCCCAGCCGAAGCGCTGCACCAGGAAGCGACGTACCTCTTCTTTGAAGTACTGACCGTAGGCCTCACCGCGCCGTAGCGCATCGTCGAGCACGATCGGCTCGCGCGCGGCGGCATCGTAGGTCGGGCGGTCGATCATCTTCTCGTCGCGCATCGCTTGCAGCACGAGATTGCGGCGCGCTTTCGCCCGATCCATGCTGACCGTCGGCGCATATGACGAGGGCGCCTTCACAAGTCCGGCGAGGAGCGCGGCCTCGGCCACCGACACGTCCGCCGCGTGCTTGCCGAAGTAGCCGAGTGAGGCAGCCTCGACGCCGTAGAGCCCGTCGCCGAAGTACACCTTGTTCAGATACATCGCAAGGATCTCGTCCTTGGTGAACTGGCGCTCGAGACGCGCCGCGACGAAGATCTCGGTGACCTTGCGTCGAAGCGTCTTGTCAGGCGTGAGGAAACTCTGTCGCGCCAACTGCTGCGTCAGCGTGCTGCCGCCCTGCGCCAGACGGCCTTCCAGCACGTTGTTCATCGCCGCGCCTGCCACGCGGACGACGTCGATGCCTCGGTGATCGTAAAAGCGCTGATCTTCGATGGCGAGGATGGCCTGCACCAGGTTGCGAGAGACGCCGGAGAGCGGCACGTCAATGCGCTGCTCGCGGAAGATCGTGAACGCGTGTTGATTCTTGGCGTCGAGCAGCGTCGTCGCCTGGGCCATCGTGCTGATGCCGCGCAGCGCGTCCTTGTCGGGGACATCGCGCATGACGCTCACCACGAACCAGACGGTTGCGCTGATGGCCATGAGCATCGCCACGGCGAGCGCGTACGAGACGCGGCGTTTCGCGCGATACAGCGCCTGCAGCTTCGCGCGATCGAGAGCCCTCAGCCAGGCGTACGCCTCCGCCAGCCGGGCTTGCACGTTCAGTGACCGCTTCTCATGCATGGGTTAGCTCGACGCCAGCGCCTTGGCAATTGCGGCACGCAGCGCCGGGTCTTCAGGCGTGACGCTGCTTTCGAAGAAAGCAACAATCCTGCCCTGCTTGTCCACGACGTATTTGCTGAAGTTCCACGCAGGCAGCTTCCCTGAATTGCCCAGGAACGTGTAAATCGGCGACTGAGCCGTACCTTTCCTGGTCACGACTTTCTCGAACATCGGGAACGTGACGTCGTAGGTGAGCTTGCAGAACGTGGCAATCTCCTGAGCCGTGCCCGGCTCCTGACCACCGAAATCGTTGCTCGGGAAGCCAAGGACGTTGAACCCCTTGGCCTTCATCTCGCGCTGCAGCTTCTCGAGACCTTCGTACTGCGGCGTGTACCCGCACTTACTCGCCACGTTCACGACCAGGCTCACCTTTCCTTTGTACTGCGCGAGGTCGGCTGGCTTGCCGTCGAGGGTCGTGGTTTTCAGATCGTAGAAAGACATGGCCTGTTGCGCGGGAAGTGTCGCCACCACCGCGATGGCTGCAAGGACTGAGAGCGCGAACGTTCTAGTCATGAGGACGATTCTATGCTCGAAGCGTCACAGCGATTCCACGTTTTTGAACCCGGTTCCAGCGGTGTGGATCACGCATTTGCGATCGCCCGTAATCAGGCCCAATTCCCGATGACGCCCCGCTCACGGTGCAGGTCAGCCGTTTGCTTTGCGGGGGAGTCTTACCAGGAGTAGTGGAGAAACGAGGATGCTATGACTCGAGCGCTGCTCGTGATCGCGATAGGTGTGTGCGCGTTATGTGTCCCGGCGCACACGATGGCACAGACGCCGGCCACATCAGATGGCTGGGTCGTGCTGCCAGTGGATGAATACAAGGCGCTGCGCGAACGCGCCAACCCTCAACCGCCCCAGCCTTCACCGCCACCCGTTGACGCCACCCTCACCCGCATCGATTACGACCTGCACATCGAGAACGACGCCGTTGCCGGCCGCGCGCTCATCACGATTGACGTGATGCGCGACGGCTGGACGCGCGTGCAGATTCCCGCTGGTCTGATGGTGCGCGACGCGAGACTCGATGGGCAGCCGGTGTCGCTCGTCGAAGGACCGCCGCCGCATGTGCTGCTGTCACGCATCGGGCGCGTCGTGTTGACGCTCGACATCGCGCTGCCGCTGACGGCATCAGCCGGCAGCGAGTCGATTGCGCTTCCCGCGTCGGCAGCGCCGATCTCTCGCGCTGTCCTCACGCTGCCGCGGAGCGGCATCGATTTATCAGTCTCGGGCGGGTTCGTCGCCGATCGCGCCGAGTCGCCGGGCGAGAGCCGGTGGACGTCGTTTGGCCGGCCGAACCAGCCGCTGACGCTTTCGTGGAAGCGCAAGGCCGACGATCGGCGCGCCGAACAACCGCTGCGCACACGCGCGCGTATCACCTCGATGATCGGCCTCGGCGAGGACGTCTCGCAGATTGCGACTGCCGTACGCGTCGAGGTCCTGCAGGGACTGGCGCGCGAAGTCGTGCTGGCGATTCCGCAAGGCATGGCCGTCAACCAGGTGAACGGGGCGACCGTTGGCGAATGGACGGTCAGCAACGGACAGCTGCGCGTGCGCCTGCTGGATCCGGTGAGCAGCGAGACGTCGTTCGTCGTGCAGGGCGACATGCGCACACCGCGCGACGGCGTTGTGCCGGTACCACTCCTACGCGTGCCGGCCGCCGAGCGAGAAAGCGGCGGCGTCGCCGTGGACGTCGTCGGCGCGGGAGAAGTCGCCGAACGCGCGACGCGCGGCCTCGAGCCTACCGATCCGTCCGAGCTTGGCGAGATCGTCGCCGGACGCGAGTCGCCGTCGATGATCGCGTTTCGGCTGCGGCCACTCGCGGGGAGCGAGACGCGATCGCTGGCGGTCACCGTGGTCCGCTTCATCCCACAGGCCGTGCTGATTGCCAATGTCGAGGAAGCGCGCTATCGCGCGCTCGCCGCTGAAGACGGCAGCATGCTCGTCGAAGCGCGGTTCGCCGTGCGCAACAACCAGCGCAGTTTTCTGAAGGTGACGATGCCCGAGGCCGCCACGGTGTGGAGCGCGAAAATCAGCGGCCGGCCGATTCGACCGGGCGTCGCTGAACGCGGTGCCGTGCTGCTCCCTCTCGAGAAGGGACGCGCCGGCGAAGAAGCACCGACCTTCGTCGTCGAGATGGTGTATCTGCAGCGGATTCCTGAGTGGACCGAGAAGGGCATCGCGCAGCTGGAGCTGCCAGCCCTCGACCTGCCAGTGTCGCGCACCGGCGTCGAGCTCCATCACTCACCGCGCTTCCGCGTGTCATTGAGGCCGGGCACGTTCCGCATGGAAGACGATCCCGGTCCGTTCGCAGCGGCGCTGCGATTCCCGAGCGGTGCCCCTGTCTCGGCGGTGCAGGCGGGCACGGCAGCCCGCGAGTCACAGGACAGCAACAAGCTTCAGGCGCTCGTCGATCGGTTCAGGAACGAAGCCGGCGGCCGCACCGTCGTCGGCGCGCTTCCAGTTCATGTGACGTTCCCACAGTTCGGGCCATCCGTGTTCCTGGCGTCCGAGCTCACGGCGGAATCGAACGCGCCCTCGATCGAGCTCGCGTTCCGACGGAGATAACCATGACAACCAAAACGATGATCCTGGCCGCGATCGTGTTGACCGCCGCGCATGCGGCGTCCGCGCAGCAGCCGCCGCGTGCCAATGAAACCCCGAGAGCGGTGACACTCACCCTGGCCGAATACAACCGGCTGATCGATCTCGCCAATCGACCCACACAAACCCCGAACGCTGCGCCAGTCGCCGCCGTGCTCGCCAGCGCGGACCTTCGCGTGCGCGTCGATCGCGACACGGCGCGCGGTGTGTTCTCCATCACGGGCGACGCGCTGCGCGGCGGCCTCAGCCGCGTCAGCCTCATCTCTGGCGCGACGTTGATCGATGCGTCGGCGGGCGGACGCCCGCTGCCGCTCGTCGCCGACGGCGCCGCGCACACCGCGCTCGTCCCCGGACCCGGTCCGTTCGCGCTGACGCTCGAGTGGGGCGCGCCGCTCACCTTCCGGCCGGGCCGCGCCGCATTCGTGCTGCCGGTGCCGAAGTCCGGTACGGCGCGCGCGACGTTCGATGTACCCGGCGATCAAGCTGACGTGCGTCTGTCGTCCGGACTGGTCACGCGTCGCACCGCCGTCGATGGCCGGACGATTGTCGAGGCCACACTCGATCCCGGTTCGTCGGTCGAAGTGTCGTGGTCCATGCGCGACAGCGCGCCGACGGCCGCCGCGCGCGAGCTACGTACGTTGTCGGAGGTGATGACGCTCGTCACGCTCGGCGACTCCGATGTGCGAATGGTGGCGCTGATCGATCTCACGGTGCTGCAGGGTGAGTTACGAACGCTCAGCGTACGGCTGCCCACGGGCTATGAGTTGACCGGCGTCTCCGGCAGCTCGCTCGAGAACAGCGAACCGAGCGATGGCAGCGTCACGCTGACCGTTGCCAATCCCGCGGCCCGCAGCCATCAGTTCCTGATCAGTCTCGAGCGGCCGCACGACGATGGATCCTTCAGCTTTGACACCGGCTTCGTCGCCGTGCGCGACGTGCAGCGCGAGCGTGGCGAAGTGGCCATCGAGGGCGTCGGCACACTGGAGCTCGAGACAGCCGAGCGCGAGCCGATGCACCGCATCGACGTGCGCGAGCTGAATCGTGCGCTGCAGTCGCTGGCGCGTCTGCCACTGCTCTCGGCATTCCGGTATCAGCGCGCGGCCGGCGCCGATCCATCGCTGGCCTTCGGCGTGAAGCGGTTCGCCGACGCCGGCGTGCTGGCGGCTGTCGCCGATCGCGCGGTCGCCACCACGCTCGTGACCAGTGAAGGACGGGCGCTGACCGAAGTGATCCTCACGGTGCAGAATCGCGCGCAGCCGTTCCTCAAAGTGTCGCTGCCGCAGGGCGCGACGATGGTCTCGGTGGACGTCGCCGGACAGCCGGCCAAGCCTGTGCTCGGCACCGACGGCACGCGTGTGCCGCTGCTGCGTCAGGGATTCCGCCCCAGCGGCCCATACCAGGTGTCCTTCGTCTATCTCCATGCCGGTACGCCCTTCGACAAGAAAGGTGACATCGAGATGACGTTGCCGCGTATGGACATGCCAGTCAGCATCGTCGAATGGGAGCTCTTCGCGCCGGAGCGCTACTCGATGAAGCCGATCGGCGGGAACGCCATCGAGACGAGCATGATGCGCGTCAACGAGGGAAGCCGTAGTTCCGCGGGGCCTCCGGGCCGCATTAGCGAGCAGAGCGTAGACGTGGGTACGGCCGGCCAGATCCTTGGCATCGTCCGGGATTCCTCCGGTGCGGTGCTGCCGGGCGTGACGATCGACGTGAGTTCGCCAGCATTCAGCGAACGAACCAGAACAGCCACCAGCGACGAGAACGGGCGTTTCACGTTCACGAATCTGCCTGCCGGTCACTTGACGGTGAGGGCCACGTTGACTGGGTTCACAACCGCGACGCACGAACTCGAGTTCGATCGCCGACCGCGCCAGCTGACCATCGAGATGCGCGTCGGCGGCGTGACGGAAACGATCACAGTGACCGCTGAGGCACCGGTTGTGGACACCATGAACGCGACCAGACAGGTCGTCATCAGGGACTCGGATGAACCGCGCAGACCGCGCTCCGAACCAGCGCCGATCGTTCCGCCGTCGCAAAACGTCGTCGAACTCCAACGCCGCACGACCGGCGTGCTCCCGGTACGTATCGACATCCCGCGAGCGGGGACCTCCCATCAGTTCGTCAAGCCGCTTGTGGTAGATCAGGAGACGACAGTGAAATTGAGGTACAAACGTCGGTAATTGTCGTGGATGTCTGAGGAGGACGGAGCGTGAAATCATTGTTCGATCCGGGAGTGTTCGAGCACGCGGTCAATCGGGTGCAGGCGCTTCAACCGTCTGCACCCAGGCAATGGGGAAAGATGACGCCGGCGCAGATGCTCGAGCACACGGCGCGCGTGCTGGAGATGGCATGCGGTAAAGGTCCCCAGAAACAGATTTGGCCGGGCAAGCTCTTTAGCTGGACGTTCCGCAGGACTTTCCTCGGCGAGAAGCCGTTCGGGAAGAACGCGCCGACCGGCCGCGACTTCGTGATCCAGGACGAGCCCGACTTCGCCGCGGTGAAGAACCGCCTGCTCGCCGTGATGCAGGAGCTCCAGTCACAGGGAGAACACGGTTGCGACGGCCATGTCCATACCTTCTTCGGACGCTTGTCTGGCGCGCAGTGGGGTGAGACGCAGTACAAGCATCTCGATCACCATTTGCGGCAGTTCGGCGCGTGAGGAAACGGAGGCAGCGGAGGGAACGGAGGGAATCGACACGGAGAAACGGAGGAACGGAGGATCTTTTTCACGGATCTCCGGCCCCGGTTTCTTCTTTCGCTTCCCGGCGCAGACCTCTGGTCCATTCGTGACCTGGTAGCACCAATCGCTTCACGCCGTCCATCAACTTGGCAACGTTGAAGTTGATCAACAAGCCAAAGCGACAGTTGGTCAGTTTCATGTACGTGAGCACCTGCGCACTATGCACCGGCAACAAGGTCGCGACACACTTCGTTTCTACAATGATCGAGCCTTCCACTATCAAGTCGACGCGGTACGTCGGGCCGAAATGCATTCCCTTGTAGAGGGTCGGAACCACGCGCTGTGTTTCGAATTGCAGCTTCCGGACGCCAAGCTCGTAGTGAAAACACGGTTCATACACCCGCTCGAACAAGCCGGGGCCGAGGATTCGGTGCACTTCGATAGCTGCCGACAGGACTTCGTGCGTGATTCTGTTAACAGAAGTTTCAATCAGCATGGCTCGCAGATGGAGCAACATGCGGGCCGTCACAGAACCGCTCGAGTGGCCGAGAGCGTTGTGGCATGAGTTGCACTTCCTGCACGCTCGTCATCGACGAAGTACGCATGAACTGCGGACGAATCAGGTCGATGACTGGACGAGACGAGCATAGGCTCCCGTCTTCGAGCATTAAACATCGGCGTGTCGTGCCAACGCAGCTTCTTGCAACGGGAACTCGTAGATGAAGCCAATCAGCTCGAGACGTTCGATTGGTCCATCATCCACCGTACATCACGACTTCGGACTTCTGCGCTCGCCGAGGAGGCCATTGAACCGGATGATGGTGCGTCTTGGGATTGCGCTCAGATGCTCCAACGCACACTTCTGGAAGGTCGAACGGCGCGAGGGCAGATCGTCCCGTTGTGCAGAATTCGCGCGAGCGGGTCCGTGGGAGCGGCAACGCTCCACCAAAAGGGCGCACACTTCTGAGCTAACTCGCTGACGAGAGGAAGGTAAAGCTGTTTGAATCGAGGATTGCCGCGTTCGCCCTATTTTCCTCCGTTTCTCCGTTCCTCCTTGTAATCCGTTCTCTCCCTTCCGCCTTTCCTCGTTTCCTCCGCCTCTTCCGTTCACATTAGTACGTTCCCGCTATTGAGAGGGGCTCGGCCCATCCATAGACTCTGCCGGCGCGAATTCGACGTTGCCTGCTCCCCGCAATCGGCGCCCTTGCGCTGGTGATGACCACCTCCGATGCCTTCGCACAGGGCTGCATCCTGCTGCGACAGACCTCACCCATGTTCGGCACGACCGGGACGCTCGACCAGGAGGTCGGCACCTGGAACGTGACCATTACCGGCCGCAATTCGACCGCCGACATCCACTACAACGGCACCGAGCGGCAGCTGCAGCGCGAAACGGAACAGACCTACGTCGTGAACCGGCAGAACTCGATCACGACGACGGTCTCGTATCAGTTGTCGCCGCGGATCAGCCTCAATGCCGGCATCCCGTTCGTCGAGGCGTCGTGGGGCATCCCCTCGCCGCGGGCCGGCGGACCAGCGGCTCGGGCCAACGAGAACGCGCGCGGCATTGGCGACATCACTACGCTGGCCCGTGTCTCGCTGCTCAGCCCGTCGTCGCATCGCTCGTGGAATGTCAGTCTCGGCGGCGGCGTGAAGCTCCCGACTGGCAACAACAGTTCTACCGATGTGTTCCCCGACAACAACGGCAACAACAATTTCGAGCGCTACGTGGACATCTCGGTGAATCCCGGCGACGGCGGCTGGGGCCTGATCTCCGACCTGCAGGCCTACAAGATGATGGGCCGCTTCACGACGTTCGGCTCGGGCACGTGGCTGATGAATCCGCGCAACACCGGCGCGCCCTCACGCGGCAATCTGGTCACCAACACCACCCCAAGCAACATCAACACCGTCTCGGATCAGTTCATCTTCCGCGCCGGCACGTCGGTCGCGGTCACGCGGCGCATCGCGGCGACAATCGCGTGGCGCATGGAAGGCGTGCCGCGCTACGATCTGATCGGCCGTTCCGACGGTTTCCGGCG
>Ga0111538_10002197_pt1 | contig 27474 bp, 19 predicted proteins | sample SoiMethybrSBSTD1_FD_79669 | JGI IMG/M metagenome (GOLD analysis project Ga0111538, IMG submission 79669) | Bulk soil microbial communities from a Populus tree surrounding site in Tennessee, USA - Soil MetaG P. TD hybrid SBSTD1 (version 2)... | ecosystem: Environmental > Terrestrial > Soil >...
CGTGTGCGTACGCCATCCGCTGCAGCCGTGGAGCCGCCGCTACCGCGACGGCAAGGACGCGCGTCTGTTCGCGTTCGGACGCCATGCCGAGGCAGGCGCGCCGGTCGCAGCCGAACAACCCTGGTTCGCCGCGGGCACGAGCCTCGTCGCAGAGCCCGAAGCCGAGATCGCGCTGGACCGGCTGCTCGACTTCTGGTCGCACCCGTGCCGGTTCTTCCTGCGGAACTCGCTGCAGGTGCGTGTGCGCCGCGACGACGACCGCGAGGACGAGACCGAGCCGTTCGCCGTGGAAGGCCTCGACAGGTATCTGCTGCAGGACGGCGCGGTGCGGCGCGCGATGCGCGGCGAGCCGCCGCCGCGCGATCCCGAGGCCCTCGCGCGCCAGAGCGGGCTGTTGCCGGTCGGAGCGCACGGCATCGCCGCGTTCGCGGTCATCGACGCCGAGACGCAGCAGTTCCTGCACGTGGCGGCCGAACACCGCGCGACCTCGCACCGGCTGCTGCGCGCACGCGGAGCCGACTGGACGATCGTCGGCGAAGTCGATGGACTGGCCAGCCTCGAACGCGTCGCGGTTCGCCTCACGACGTTGAAGCCGAAGGACCGGCTGCGCGGCTGGCTCCTGCACCTCGTCTGTGCTGTGGCGAGAATGCAGGGTGAGCCCGGGCTGCCGCCGCAGACGCGTCTCCTGGCCAGGGGCAAGACCGTGCTCGTTCCCGAGCTGCCGCCGGATCTCGTGCAGACGCAGCTCGCGTGGCTCGTCGAGCACTATCGCGCCGGCCAGCAAGCGCCGCTGCCGTTCTTCGAGAAGAGCTCGTTCGCGTATGGCGAGGCGCTCAGGAAGGGCAGGGACCCCTTCGATGCGATGCGCGCAGCGCGTCGGGCATGGCTGCCCGACACGGGCTTCGAGAACCGTTCACCGAACGACTGCGAAGACGCCAACATCGCGTTGTGCATGCGCGGCCGCGATCCGCTTGCCGAGCCCGAGTTCGCCGTGCTCGCCGAAGCGCTGTGGAAGCCGGCCTGCAGCTACATGATCGAGGAGAGGGAATGACGCCGCAGCGCTTCGAGCTCGAGCGCGATCCACTGGGCGAAGGCACCGTGCTGCTCGAGGCCAGCGCGGGTACCGGCAAGACCTACGCGCTGACGGGCATCCTGCTGCGGCTGCTGCTCGAAGGCGCGATCGAACGGCTCGACCAGGCGCTCGTCGTCACGTTCACGGTCGCCGCGACCGACGAGCTCAAGAAGCGGCTGCGTGCCGGTCTCGTGCGCGCGTTGTCCGTCTGCGAGGGTGCTGGCGACCGGGATCCGTTCTTCGCCGGGCTCGCGCGCCACGGACAGAAGGGCGCGCGCATGCTGCGCGAAGCGCTCGACGGCTTCGACGACGTCGCGGTCGCGACGATCCACGGCTTCTGCAAACGACTGCTCGATGAAGCGGCGTTCGAGAGCCAGGAGCTGTTCGAGCTCGAGCTCGCCGTCGACGAGTCGCCGTTGTGGCAGCTCGCCGCCGAAGACGCGCTGCGGCTCGTGTGCGCGAACGACAACCTGATGCTCGGCGCGCTGCAATGCGAAGCCGGCTTCACGCCGGAAGAGCTCGTGCAGCTCTACCGGCTGTGGCAACGCCACCCCGACGTGCAGCTCGACGTTCCCGAGCCCCAGACCAAGGCACAGGTCGCCATGCTGTGCTCGGAAGTGCACGCTGCCGTGCCGCACTTCGACGACGGCGCGAAGCAGCAGATCCGCAACCTGCAGTGGACCGCCGGCAAACGGCCGCTGCTGCTGCCGGAGGACCCGACCTTCGCGTTGGTGCAACTCGAGCAGACGCTCGCACACCGGCCGGAGCTCGCGCTGCATCTGCTCTGCAAGCTCGCGCGCAGCAAACTCGCCGACACGCTGTTGAAGCGGCCGCCGCAGCGTTTCGACCACACGTTCTTCAAGGCGTGCGACCGCGTGGTCTGCTACATGCAGACGGCGGCGGCGCATCTCCGCTGCGAGCTGTTGCTGGCCATGCACCGCCGTTTGCAACAGCAGAAGCGGCAGGACCGCGTGCTCGTGTTCGACGACTTGCTGTCGCGTACGCACGCGGCGCTGCACGATCCCGCGCGCAGCAAGAGCCTGTTGCAGGCCGTGCGGCAGCGCTACCGCGTAGGGCTGATCGACGAGTTCCAGGACACCGATTCGCTGCAATACGGGATCTTCGCGACGTGCTTCCAGAACCGGCCGCTGTTCCTCGTCGGCGACCCCAAGCAGTCCATCTACGGCTTCCGCGGCGCCGACCTGCACACCTACCTCGCCTCGCGCGACGACGCGGTGCTGGAGCGCACGCTCGACCTGAACTTCCGCAGCTCGGTCGACCTCGTCGCGGCCGTGAATCACCTGTTCGCGCGCAAGAACGCGTTCGTGACCGAGGAGGTCCGCTTGCATCCCGTGCGCGCCAAGGAAGGGCCTGGCGCGCTGCAGATCGCGGGTGACCCTGGTGCCGCATTGCGCTGGCGCTTCGTGCCGGAGCCCGACGGCAGGACGCCGTATTTGCCCGCCGACGCGTCCGAGCCGCGCATCGCGGCCGACGTCGCGGCCGAGATCTCGCGCCTGTTGCGTTCGGGGCTGACGCTCGACGGCGAACCGCTGCTGCCGCGCCACATCGCCGTGTTGACGCGCACGAACCGGCAGGCGACCGTCGTGCAGGACACGCTGCGGCGCGCCGGCATCGTGTCCGCGATCGGCAAGGCCGGCGACGTGTTCGACACCGAAGAGCTCGTCGAGGTCGAACGCATCATGCTCGCGCTGCTGCGCCCGAACGACGTGCAGCGCGCGCGCGCGGCGATGTCGACGCGTTTGTGGGGTCTCGACGCGGCCGCGGTATACGCGCTCGAAGCCGACGAGCAGGCGCTCGAACGCGAGCTGCAACGTCTCGAGCAGTGGCGCCAGTTGTGGCTCGGCTACGGGTTCGTGGTCATGAAGGAGCACATGCTGGTCGGGCTGCAGACGCAGGCCCGCCTGCTCGCGATGCCGGGCGGCGAACGACGGCTCACGAACTACCAGCAGCTGTTCGAAATGCTGCACCACGCCGAGCACGAGCACCGCCTCTCGCCCGAAGGCCTGTTCCAGTGGCTGCAGCACGAACGCCGGCACCAGGACGAGATCGACTACCAGCGGCGCGAGCTGCGCCTCGAGAGCGACGAGGACGCCGTGCAGATCCTGACCGTGCACGGCAGCAAGGGCCTGCAGTACGAGATCGTGTTCTGTCCGTTCCTCTGGGATGGACGCAGAGCGCCGGTCAAATCCGTGATCGTCGAGCGCGAGCACGGTCGCCAGCTCGCGTTCGATCTGAAGAAGGACGACCCAGCCTGGTTGCAGAACGAAGGCGAACGGCTCGCCGAAGACGTGCGGCTCTGCTACGTCGCACTGACGCGAGCCAGACGCCGCTGCTACGTGCACTGGGGCTGCCTCGGCAGCTACACGAGCGGCGCGTGGCTCAGCGCGCTCGGCTGGCTGTTGCGGCCCAATGCGCCCGACGTCTCCGTCGAGTCCTGGCAGACCGATTGGGCGGACGCCTGCAAAGCCGACGCGCCGAGCTTCGGCGCGCAGCTGCGCAGCTTCGCCGACCGCAGCAACGGCACGATGAGCGTCGAGGACGTGCCCGACGAACCGGTCGCCGTGCCGGTGCCGCCTGTCGCGTCGCCGGCGCTGCGCGGCCTTCGTGTCGCGACCCGAACGCATCGCGCGATGGCCGTGCACAGCTTCACGTCGCTCGTGGCCGGCGCGACCACAGCACGGGCGGCGCGCGACGTCGCGGACCCCGCCGTGGCCACGGCGCCGGCGCCCGAGGTCGCCGGGCCGGCCGACCCGGGGCTCGGCATCTTCGCATTCCAGCGCGGGGCCGCGGCGGGCCAGTGCCTGCACGAGATCATCGAGCACATCGATCTGCAGGCGCTCGACTCTCCGGCCGCGCAGGAACTCGTGCGCACGAAGCTGCGCCAATGCGGCCTCGCCGATCCCAAAGCGCACCCGGGCCCGGTCGACCCGGTCGCCGATGTGCTCGACAACCTGCGTTCCCTGCGCGCAGCGCCGGTGCACGAAGGTGGACCGACGATCGGCGCGATCTGCAGCGGCCAGAAGCAGGCCGAATGGCAGTTCATGCTGCCGGCGCATGCCGACCTGCAGGGGCTCGCCGAGATCTTCGCGCGGCACGGCGGCGACACGGCACGCGCCTACGCGGCGCGGCTCGGCACGCTGTCGCAGCGCACGCTCGACGGTTTCCTCGTGGGCTTCGTCGACCTCGTCGCCGAGCACGACGGCCGCTTCTGGGTGATCGACTGGAAGTCGAACCACCTCGGCGCGCGGGTCTCCGACTACGGACCCGATGCGGTGCTGCAGGCCATGATGCAGCACGACTACGTGCTGCAATACCACCTCTACGTGCTCGCGCTGCACCGGCACCTCAAAGCACGCGTGCCCGGCTACGACCCGGCGCGCCACCTCGGCGGCGTGTGTTACGCGTTCCTGCGCGGTGCTTCGGCCGGTGCTGTGACCGGCATGTTCTTCGACCAACCCACATCTGACCTCGTACGCGCGATGGACCGCTGGGCGTCCGAGCCCGCGGCCGGGAGGCGCGCGTGAACGAACGAACGCTGCAGGACGGCCACGCGCTCGCACGCCTGCTCGGCGACACCCTCGCGGCGCTCGCGACGGGCGGCGACGCCGACCTGCTGCGGGCAACCGTCGCGCTGTTGTGCCAGGAACGCGAGCAGGGCCACGTCTGCGTCGCGCTGGCCGACTGGTCCGGACAGTCGATCGACACCGGCTCGGGGACGACACCGCCGTTCCCGGCCGTCGCGGCGTGGCGTACGCAGCTCGAGGCCACGGGGCTCTGCGGAACGGGCGCCGGCATGCAGCCGCTGGTGCTCGACGAGAAGAACCGGCTGTATCAGCTGCGCCACTGGCGGACCGAGCAGCAGCTGCTCGCTTTCCTGCGCAAGCGCCTCGGCGCGCCGACGCCGACGACCGCGGACGCGCTCGCGCGCACGCTGCAGAGCCTCGGCTTCGCTCCCGCGTCGGCCGACGGCGGGCCCGACTGGCAGCTCGTCGCGATCACGGCGGCCATGCACCGTTCGTGCTCGGTGTGGTGCGGCGGCCCCGGCACCGGCAAGACCTCGACCGTCGTTCGCCTGCTGGCCGTGCTGCTGCACGAACAGCCCGAGCTGCGCATCGCGTTGTGCGCGCCGACCGGCAGGGCTGCGGCGCGTCTCGGGGAAGCTCTGCGCGCGAGCGTCTCGCCAAGGCCTGCACTCGCGGCTGCGATCGCGAAGATCCAGCCGCGCACGCTGCACCGCCTGCTCGGCTACCTGCCGCTCGAGGACAGCTTCCGCTACGGCCCCGGTCACCAACTGTCCTACGACGTCGTGATCGTCGACGAGGTCTCGATGGTCGACCCGGCGGTGCTCGCCGTGTTGTGCTCGGCGCTGCGCCCCGCTGCACGCCTGCTGCTCGTCGGCGACAAGGACCAGCTCGCCGCGATCGCCGCGGGCCAGGTCCTCGGCGACCTCTGCCGCAGCGCGCGCCCCGAGCTCGGCGTCGGCGCCGAGCTGGCCGGCTTCGCGATGGCGGCGACCGGCATGAAGCTCCCCGTGCAGCAGGCTGCCGCGCGGACCGCGAACGCGACGATCGCGCTGCGCGACAACCACCGTTTCGGCCAGCAACCGGGCATCGGCGCGTTCGCGCAGGCGCTGATGCTGCGCGACCCCGCAACCGCAATGCAGGCGCTCGCGGCCGGTCACGCCGACCTGCTGCACCTGCCCGACGCGACTCGCGCACTCGCGGCGATCGAACCCGTGCTGCGCGCGCAGGCGTCCTGCCGCGATCCCGAGCAAGCACTGAAGAGTCTCGGCGCGGGGCGCATCCTCACTGCGTCACGGCACGGACCGAACGGAGCGCTGGCGTGGAACCAACGTGTGCATGCGATGCTGCGCCAGCACGGCCAACGCACCGACGACGCCTGGTACGACGGCCGCCCGATCCTCGTGACCGCGAACGACTACCAGAGCGAGTTGTGGAACGGCGACCTCGGCGTCGCGAGCCGCGGCTCCGACGGCAAGCTCGCGGTCTGGTTCGCATCGCGCAAGGGACCGCGGCGGATCGCGATCACGCGATTGCCGCCGCACGAGACGGCCTGGGCCATGACCGTGCACAAGGCGCAGGGCAGCGAGTTCGACGAGATCCTGCTCGTGATGCCCGATCGCCCGGGACCGCTGTGGCAGGCGTCGCTCGTCTACACCGGCGTCACGCGCGCAAAGCACCGCGCAATCGTCTGCGCCGACCTCGAACAGCTCGGCCCGTGTCTGCAGCGCTGGCCGCAGCGCAGCTCGGGGCTCGTCGACGGACTCGCCGCCACGTCGTGACTCAGGCGCCCGCTTCTTCGCCGGACCCAGTGTCCCTGGCGTCCTTCGTGTCCTCCCGATCGCCGTCGCCAGCGAACCAGATCGTGTCTTCGAGCAGCTCGCGCAGCACGGCCGTCGCGTAGGCGCCGCGCGGCAGCGCGAACTGCAGCCGCAGCCCGTTCTCGACCAACGCCGCGTCGACGTCGCTCACGGGCACGCGCAACGGGCGCCGTTCACCGCGCGCCAGGCGGAACGGCAGCCCCTCGAAATCGGCCCCGGTCAACTCGAGCTCCTGCAGCGCCTGCTGTTCGATGCGCAGCGGTTCACCCTGGGGGGTCTTCATCTCGGGTCCCGGCATCGGCCCCGAAGGCGACAGCTCGAACGCCAGAGCACGCGGCTGCTCGCGGTCGTTGTCCTCGACCGGGAAGACCGAGCCGTTCTTGTGCACGAACGCGAGATCGCCGGGCAGCAGCCTGGCGAGGGCCTGCCGCCGGGCCATCACGACGCGGTTGAAGATCTCGCTCTGCACGGCCGAGATCACGAGGCCGAACACGCGCCGCGGCATGCGCGCGGCAAAGGCCCGCGCGTTGCCACGCAGCACCTCGAGGCCCTTCTGCAGGTTCGCGCCGCGCTTGCCGAAGCGTTGCTCGCCGAAGTAGTTCGGCACGCCGATGCGCGCGAGCTCGGCGAGGTTCGCGCGGGCCTTCTCGAGGTCTCCGGGTGACGTGCCGCGCAAGACGACCGCGAAGCGGTTGCCGCGCAGGTGGCCCATGCGCAGCTTGTTGCCGTGCCGGCTCACGCGCAGCACCGCGAAGCGGTCAGAGCACAGCGCTTCGCAGGCGCGTTGGTCCGCGTGCTCGAGGCTGACCCACTGGCGGCTGATGGCGCGCGCGTCCTTGAGCCCCGCGATGCCGAACTCGCGTTCGTCGCGGTCGAGTCCGCGCGCGAGGCCGTGCAGCAGATCGAGCGTCGAAAGCCCGCGCTTCTCGATCCACATCCAGACGTGGTCGCCGCTGCCGCTCGGCTCGTAGGCAGGGACTTCCTCGACCACGAAGTCCTCGGTCTGCTCCTTGTAGCGGCCGCGGAAGAAACCCGCGCTGCCGCCGCGCGGCACGGGTCGCGTGGGCTTCACCTTGGGCATGGCTCGAGGAGGGTGCGCCGCGCAGCGCGGCCTGCGTTCAGGCCTTCTTCTCCTTGACCCTCTTGCGCGGTTTCTCTTCGACGGGCGGGGGCACGGCGACCACCTCGGCCTCGGCCGCGATCGGCTGCGGCTTGAACGCCGCGACCGGATCGCGCCCCGTGGCGTAGGCCAGCAGCCGCCCCAGCTCGTCGCGCATCTGGGCGCGCGAGACGATGCGGTCGATCTGCCCCTTCTCGAGCAGGAACTCCGAGCGCTGGAAACCCTTCGGCAGCTCCTTCTTGATCGTCGTCGCGATCACGCGTGGACCGGCGAACCCGATCAGCGCGCCCGGCTCGGCGACCAGCAGATCGCACACCGAAGCGAACGACGCCGTGACGCCACCAGTGGTCGGATGCGTCATGACGGAGATCGACGCGACGCCGGCCTGGTTCAGCCGCTGCAGCGCGCCGCAGGTCTTGGCCATCTGCATCAGCGAGACCGCGCCTTCGTGCATGCGCGCGCCGCCCGAGCAGGCGAACAGCACGACCGGCAGCTTCTTCTGGGCCGCCATCTCGCACAACAGCGCGATCGTCTCGCCGACGACCATGCCCATCGAGCCGCCGAGGAACTGGAAGTTCATCACGCCGATCGCGCACGGGATGCCCTTCACGTTCGCGGTGCCCGCGACGATGGCGTCCGACTCGCCGGTCTTCTGCTTCGTCGCGGCGAGCTTCTCGCCATACGGCACGCGGTCGTGGAAGCCGAGCACGTCATGTGCCTGCAAGCCCTTCCACATCTCCTCGAACGAGCCGGGATCGACGGTCAGCGCGATGCGCTCGCGCGCGGGCAGCGTGAAGTGGTAGCCGCACGAGCCGCAGACACGGAGTTTCTGTTCGAACTCCTTGCGGAACAGCATGCCCCCGCAGGACTCGCACTTGATCCAGAGTCCACCGGGCATGTCCTTCTTCTTGCCGAAGCGGGTCCAAGCCATTCGTTCGTCCTCGGTTACTCGGGTTTGCTCACGCCCAACATGCGCAAGACAGCAAGATACCGGACCCACCACGGGCCGGTCCATCTTCGAGCCGCGATGTTTTCCGCGAGACGTCCTTTGCGGCTGTATCGGCTGCATTGGCGGCGTGGCTCGCAAAGCGGCCATGGCAAGCGGCGCAACGCGGCTATGCTCTGCAGTCGGCGCGGCTCGCACGGCGGACCGCCATTGCTTCGCTCGGCGAATCCGCTGACACGCAGTCACCACACCTGGCCCGGCGGCGGCTAGACTGGCGGCGCGTCGTTGGGGAGCGTCTCGGAAACCCCAATGCAGAGAAGGCACCTCGTTCGTTTCAGCGCGCTCGTCGGAGGCGCGGCATTCGTCGGCGCGTTGCACCACTGCAACGTGTTCGAGGCATTCGCCGCAGTGGTGCCGCCAAACACCGTCGTGTTCGACTCCGGATTCGAGGACGACAGGTGGGACGGCTGGCAGCAGTCCGGCGACGGCCAGTACGCGCTCGACGCCAGCCGCGCGCACACCGGCGCGCGCAGCGCGCGCTTCGAGATCCAGCGCGACGGCCCGACCAGGAGCGGGCGGGCCGAAGTCGTGCCGGTCGCCGTGCGCGGGCACTACCGCGGCAGCTACGCGCGGTTCCACGAGGAGTACTGGTATCGCTTCAGCATCTTCCTCGCGGCGGACTGGGGCGTCGACGACAAGGCGGAGTCGATCGCGCAGTGGCACGACGTGCCCGACCGCCTGCTGCTCGAGGGCGACCGCAACCCACCGCTCGCGATCGTGCTGCGCGGCGCGCGCGTGCTCGTCGAAGGGCGCTGGGATTCCTCGCTCGTCAGCGCGTCGGACGTGCTCACGCACCCGGGACGCTACGGCGGCGATTGGGCGGTCGACGTCGGCGACGTGCACGACTACGTCGGACGATGGTGCGAGTGGACGTTCTGCGTGCGCTGGGAGTGGTCGAACGACGGCGGCGGTTACGTGCGCGTGTGGCGCGACGGCGCGCTCGTCGTCGACCACGTCGGGCCGAACTGCTTCCACGACCTGCGCGGCGGACCCTACCTGAAGCTCGGCCTCTACAAGTGGTCGTGGTTGCGAGCCCCGGGAACGCTCGAGGCAGCGCCGCTGGAGCGCGTCGCCGGGCGCGTGCTGTGGCTCGATGACGTGTCGATCCGCCGCGGCAACTGACGGCCGGCGGACCTCGACTGCTCAGCAGTCGTCAACCACGAAGTGTGGCCGTGGCCCGCAGCTCCGCGATGCGGCCCTTGCGGTCGTTCGCGCCGAACACCGCCGTGCCCGCGACGAACACGTTCGCACCGGCCCGCGCACTCTCTGCGATCGTCTGGGGTCCGATGCCGCCGTCCATCGACACTTCGCCGCGAAAGCCGAGCCGGCGCAGCTCAGCCACCTTCGGCAGCACGGTGGGCATGAACTTCTGGCCGCCGAACCCCGCGAACACGCTCATCACGAGCACGAGATCGAGGCGGTCGACGAATGGCTGCAGCCGCTGGACGGGCGTGTCGGGTTGCACGGACAACCCGGCTTTCGCGCCGCGCGCGCGAATGTGCTCGAGCAGCTCGCGCACGTCCCCGTTCTGTTCGACTTCGATGTGGAACGTCAGCAGATCGGCGCCCGCGTCGAGGAACGCGTCCGCGTACTTCCACGGGTCGGTGATCATCAGGTGCACGTCGAGCGGCTTCCGCGCGCACTTCTTGATCGCCGCGGTGATGAACGGCCCGAACGTGAGGTTCGGCACGAAGTGGCCGTCCATGACGTCGAGGTGCAGCCAGTCGGCGCCGGCGTCCTCGACCGAACGGACTTCGTCGTGCAGCCGCGTGAAGTCGGCGGCGAGCAGGGACGGGGCGATGCGGATCGGATGCAAGGATGTGGGCCCGGGCATCAGTATGCAGCGGCGGAGCCGCCGCTGCGGTGGTCACAGACCCCGAGGCGGTCGCCGTTCTTCAGCACTTCGATCGCGAACACCTGGCCGATGCCCCCCGGGCGCTTCGCGAACGCATGGCCCTTCCTGGCGAGGGCGTCGCGCACGTCGGGGGACAGCGAGAGCGGCTCCCAGCTGATCGCATCGGGCAGCCACTGATGGTGGATGCGCGGCGCGCGCACGGCCTGTTCGAGGCCCATGCCGTGGTCGACGACGTCGAGCAGCACCTGCAGCACGGCCGTGATGATGCGGCCGCCACCTGGCGCGCCGAGCACGAGACGCAGCTCGCCCTTCTGCAGCACGATCGTCGGCGTCATCGACGACAGCATGCGCTTGCCGGGCTCGATCGCGTTCGCCTTGCCGCCGACGAGACCGAACTGGTTCGGCACGCCGGGCTTCGCCGAGAAGTCGTCCATCTCGTTGTTGAGCAGGAAGCCCGCGCCGTCGACGACCAGCATCGCGCCGAAGGTCGAGTTGATCGTCGTCGTGCAGGCCACCGCGTTGCCGTCCTTGTCGACGACCGAGAAGTGCGTCGTGTCGTCGCTCTCCTTGGCGCCGGGCGGCAAGCCGGGCTCGACCGGGCTCTTCTTCGCGAGATCGATGCTCGCGCGCAGCTTCGCCGCATACTCCTTGCTGACGAGGCCCTCGGTCGGCACGCCGTAGAAGTCGGGATCGCCGAGCCAGCGCGCGCGGTCCGCGTATGCGCGCCGCATCACCTCGGTCAGCAGATGCAGGTATTCGCTGCCGCCAAAGCCCATCGTGGCGAGGTCGTAGGGTTCCAGCAGGTTGAGCATCTGCAGCAACGCGACGCCGCCCGACGACGGCGGCGGCATGCTCAGAACCTCGGTGTCGCGGTAGGTCGCACGCAGCACCTCGCGTTCGCGCGCGCTGTAGGCCTGCAGGTCCTCGCGCGTGACGAAGCCGCCGTCCTTCTTCATCTGCGCTTCGATCAGCTCGGCCGTGCGGCCGCCGTAGAAGCCCTCGAGCCCCTGCTTGCCGAACCGTTCGAGCGTCGCCGCCAGATCGGGCTGCACGAGCTGTTCGCCCTGCGCGAGCGGCTTCTCGCCGCGGAAGAACACGGCGCGCGTCGACGCATAACGACCGAGGTTCTTCCTCTCGGACTCGAGCGCGCTGGCCAGGAAGTGGTCGACCGGGAAGCCCTCGCGCGCGAGCAGGATCGCCGGCGCCGCGACGGCCGGGAGGCTCTGCGTGCCGAACTTCTGCAGCGCGTAGAGCAGGCCGGCCGGACTGCCCGGCACGCCCGCGGCCGAGGCCCCGAACTGCACCTTGTCGGTGTCGACGCTGCCGTCGGCCTTCAGATACATGCCGGTCGTGGCCGACTTCGGCGCGCGTTCGCGGAAGTCGATTGCCGCGGTGCGGCCGTCCGCAAGGCGGATCACCATGAAGCCGCCGCCGCCGAGGTTGCCCGCTTGCGGGTGCGTGACCGCGAGCGCCAACGCGACCGCGACCGCGGCGTCGACTGCATTGCCGCCCTTCTGGAGCACGTCGAGACCGATCTGCGTCGCGTGGGGCTCGGCAGTGACCACGGCGCCCTGCTGCCCGCGCGCCACGAGGTCGTTCGGCAGCGGCGCGTCGTCTCGCGGCAGGCTGCCGCACAGGCTGGCGCAGAGCGCGATCGCCGAGACCCGCGCGGGCCACTTCATCGCTCGGAGCTCCCGAGGCCTTCGCCGAGCTTGACGCCCTGGCTGCGCAGATACTCGAGCACGCGCTGGATCTCGGACTGCTCGCCTTCGAGCTCGAGCGACATGAAGCCGCCTTGATCCGTGACCGAGGCACCTCGGATGTTCACGATGACTTCGAACGAGCGGTTGATCTTGTACAGCAGCGGCTCGCGCACGAGATCCTGGTCGAACTCGAAGTGGATGTTCTTCTTGGTCTTCACGGGGAGAAGCCGGCCAGGGGAGCCGGCAGGGAGGTGTGCAGCATACGTGTCCCCTGGCCCGGTGCCGCAGGTTCTCTTTCGCGGGCGCGTTATCCCCTTGCCAGGCGCACCTCGCTCGCTACGTTCCGGGCCCTTCGGTCCCGTAGCCAAGTGGTTAGGCAACGGATTGCAAATCCGTCTACCGCGGTTCGATTCCGCGCGGGACCTCCAATGCGTGCTGAGCCAATGCGTGCTGAGACCCGGCCGTGGCACAATGGCGGCGTCCGCGGGGGTGGCGGAACGGCAGACGCAGCGGCCTTAAAAGCCGCAGGCCGGCAACGGCCATGAGGGTTCGACTCCCTCTCCCCGCACATTCCCGCAAGACCATGGCGACGCATCGCGACCCGATCTGGTGGCTGTATCTGGTGCGGCGCCGCGATCGCGCGCTCTACACCGGCATCGCGCTCGACGTCGAGCGCCGCGTCGAGCAACACGCGGCGGGCAAGGGCGCCAAGGCGCTGCGCGGCCACGGCCCACTCGTCGTGGTGTTCTCGGCTGCCATCGGGGACCGCGCCAAGGCCCAGCGCGTCGAAGCGCAGGTCAAGCGCCTTGCCAAGGCCGACAAGGAACGCCTCGTCGCGTCGCGCGCGTTCGCGCGGCGGTGGCTTGCCCGGGTCGGGCGCGGGCTGTCGTGACCGGCTCAGGATCGCGCTCGATCCCGGCCGAAAGTGTCGCTACAATCCTCCTGTAGACACTGCGCGGGTCCTAATTGCTGGGCTCGATCCAGCAAATGACCACGCCCCATCCGGATCACGTTCCTCAGTTGCCGACGCCGATCAGCCAGCCGGCGAACAACAGTACCTGCGGCAACCAAGCGCCTGCTGACCTGGGCCACTGGAAGTCCATCGTGGCTCGCTACCAGAAGTCGAGTGCGGCGCGCGCCTCGGTGCAGCTCGTCAACACGCTGGGGTCCTACCTCGGCGTCTGGGTCCTGATCTACCTGACCAGATCGGTCTCGTGGTGGTTGACCTTGCCGCTCGCGGTGTTGGCCGGAGGCCTGCTCGTCCGCGTCTTCATCATCTTCCACGACTGCGGCCACGGCTCGTTCTTCGCTTCGCGCCGGGCCAACGCTTTCTGGGGCTGGGTCACGGGCTTCCTGACCATGACGCCGTACGCGCACTGGCGCGGCGAGCATGCGATCCACCACGGCACCACGGGCGACCTCGATCGCCGCGGCATCGGCGACATCTGGACCATGACCGTGAAGGAGTATCTCGCGTCGACGCGGTGGAAGCGGTTCGGCTACCGCGTCGTGCGCAATCCGTTCGTGCTGTTCGTGGTCGCACCGCTCGTGCTGCTGCTGGTCCTGTTGCGCTTCTCGCGCGAGGGCGCGGACCGCCGCGAGCGCGTCTCCGTGTGGGGCATGAACGTGGCCGTGCTCGGCATGTTGTTCGGCATGAGCGCCATCTTCGGGTTCGGTACCTACGTGCTGACCCACCTCGTCGTACTGCTCGTCGCCGGTTCGACTGGAGTCTGGCTCTTCTACCTGCAGCACCAGTTCGAGGATGCGTATTGGGAGCGCGGCGAGAACTGGGACTACACGGCCGCCTGCATGCAGGGCAGCTCGTTCTACAAACTGCCGCGCGTGCTGCAGTGGTTCACGGGCAACATCGGCTTCCATCACATCCACCACCTGTGCCCGCGCATTCCGAACTACTACCTCGAGGCGTGCCACCGCTCGGATCCGCGGTTCGCCGCGGTGAAGCCGCTGACGATCTGGAGCTCGCTGCGCACGCTGGGCCTGAGGCTCTGGGACGAGTCCGCGAAGAAGCTCGTCGGGTGGCGACGGCTGCGCGAGATCCGGAAGGCGCAGAAGGCCGCCTGAGACCCGGCGGTCAGGGGACGCGCGTCGAGAAGAGCGTCGCGAGGGCGGCTGCCGCGCCGAGCACGGCTTGCGGCGCAGGAGCGGGGCCGCCGTAGCGCGCTGCCTCGAGCTCGGCGTGGGCCGCGCGCAACCGCGCGACGAGTTGCGGCGACGTACCGCGTCGCGCGAGGGCGTACCAGATCGTGTCGCCCTCGAACGGCGACACGCCGGCACACGAACAACAGAGCGCTTCGATCGCCGCGAGCGCTTCGGCGGGATCCCGCGCCAACGCCACGGCCAGCCGGTCGTGAGCGGCGCGCAACTCGGCGCGCCGCCGCGCGTGCCGCACGCGCGAGCGCCACAACCCGAGCGCCATGCCGAAGGCGAGCCCCGCCAACGCCACCACCCACCACCACTTCGCCCGCCGCTCGCCGCGCACCTCGTGCGCATCCGCGGCCATGAGCTCGCGCACCCGCGACGGCAGGTCCGCTGGCGCGGGCAGCACCTGCAGCGGCACCGGACCCGCCGCGAGCGTCACGTAGTTGCCGGCGCGCGGCGAGAAGGCGACGAACGGCACTGCCGGCACCTCGGCGACGCCCTCGCGCAGCGCGACGACGTCGAACAGGAACGTGCGCGCCGCCGGAACGCGCTTCTCGACGAGACCCTGCACGTGGAAGCCCGGCAGACGCGGCCACGGCATCGGCGCGAAGCGTTCGAGGTTGCCGTTGCCCGCGACGACGACTTCGAGCGTGAACGCCGCGCCGGCCATGACGCGCGCAGGCGACGCCGAACCGCGCACCTCGAACTCGCCGACGGCCCCCGTGAACCCTTCGGGACGGCCCGCCGCCGGCAGCGCCTTCACGGTGAGTTGCTGCACACCCGACGACGCCGTCGCCTCCTGGCGGTCGAGCGGCTGACGCCCGCGCAGGAAGTCCTCGGCAAAACGCGTCGCGAACGCGTAGCGCAGCTCGACCGGAGCGATCGTCGCGACGCCGGCCGCGAGCGGCACCCAGCGGCAGCGCAGCTCGAGCAGCGCGAACGTGTGGCCGTCCTTGGCGCGTTGTCCCGCAGGTTGCCAGAGCACGACGCGGCCGCCCACCGCGACGCGCTGCCCGGTCGCGGCAGCCGGCGGCACGATCTCGACCGCGCGATCTTCGGCGCTTTGCAACCAGGGAACCGTGACGAGGAACGGCTGGTCCAGAGCCTGCTGCAGCAGCGGCACGGCGCGCTCGGCGAAGAACGCGGTGTCGTAGCCGACGCGCACCGTGAGCTCGACGGGCTCGTGCACCCACACCGTCGTCGCCGCGCCTTCGACCTCGACGAACGCGGGCGGTACGGAGCGCTCCTGCGCGGTCCCGGGTCCGAGCAAGAGTCCAGCGGTGGCCAGAACGCACCTGCTCGTGGCAGCCTTCAACCTCACCAATCGCGCTCCCCGGCGACCAGGGCACTGCGCGGCTGCAGCAGGCGTGCACTTCGCTTCTCGCGGTCCTTCTGAGCCAGCCGCTGCCGCAGACGCTCGAGCTCTGCTTGCGACAACGTCGCCTGCACGAGATCCGGCTGCACTTCTTCGGTCGAGGGTTGCGCAGCCTGCGGCGGCGGCTCGGGCGGCACGGGCTCCGTGCGTTTTGGGCTCGCAGGCGCCGCGGCGGCGCGCTCGCGCTGCAGCGCCGCGAGCCTTCGCACGGCGCGCTCGGCGTTGCGCAGCGCCTCGGGCCAGCCCGGCCGCAGCTCGGCAGCCCGGCACCAACCCTGCACGGCCGCGGCCACGGACCGCACGGCGGTCTCCCAGGCCATCGGCTCGGCATCGGGCAACCGCGCCGCGGCGGCCGCGCGTTCGCCGCGCTGGAACGCGGCGAGCGCAACCAAGAACTCGCCCCAGGCGCGGTCGTCGATCACGGCACTCTCGAGCAGCGGTTGCGCCGCCGCTTCGGCGTCCTGCGTGCGCTGCACCCGCAGTGCCGCCATCGCGAGGTTCACGCGCAGGGCCGCCGGAGCGCCGGCCCCGTGTGCCGCGAGCTCGGCCGCGAACGCGACGCGCGCGTCCTCCCAGCGACCGGCGCGGTAGGCCGCGACGCCTGCCGTGAAACGCTCGGGCCCCGCGTCGCCCGGCGCCTGCAGCGCAACGAGACACAACAGAGCCGCGGTGGACCTCGGGTTCATCGTGACCGCTCCGGCAGGCACCAACGCAGCATGCAGAACAGCAGGGACAAGAACAAGGGCCACTGGAACCGGTGCGCGACCTGCCGTTCGGGCTCGAACGTCGCGGCGCGACGCGCGGCCGGCTCGAGCACCGCCCGGTGCAGCGACGCCAAGGCGCCCGCGTCGTTGCCGAGCGCGAACTGCCCGCCGCCCGCGTGCGCCACCGCAGCGAGACCGTCCGCGTCGAGACGCGTCACGACCTCGTGGCCCGATGCATCGCGCAGGAACGACTCGCCGGTCTCGCTCTCGACGACGATCTTGCTCCCCCCTTCGGCCCCGAACCCGATGCAGTGCACGGCCACGTGCTGCGCGAGCGCCAGCGCTGCGGCCGCGGCCCCCGTGCCCGCGAAGTCCTCGCCGTCGCTCAGCACGACGAGACTGCCGCGACCCGGCTTGCCCGCGCGCGCGAGCGCGCGCAGCCCGACTTCGATCGAAGCACCGACGTTCGTGCCGCCGCGTTGCTCGCTGCCTGCCGCGAGATCGCGTGCGAGCACCGCTACGGCGTCGAGGTCGGCCGTCAACGGCGCGACGAGCCGCGCGTCGCCGGCGAACGCGACGAGGCCGAGTCGCGTGCCGGCTGCTGCGTGCGCGAGTTCGCCGATCTGCTGTTGCACGGCGCCGAGCCGCGTCGGCAACACGTCGCGCGCCGCCATCGAGCGCGACACGTCGACGCACAACACGATCTCGGGCCCCGCCGGCTCGCCGTCGGCGTCGCCGAACACGGGTTGCAGCAGGGCGAGCGCCGCGAACGAGACCGCGGCGATGGCGCAAGCCGCGCGCGCACGACCGCGATACGGCGCACTGAGCGCCTCTTCGCGCCGGCCCAGCAGCGAGCGGGTGCGTTGCCGCGCGCGGCGCGACAAGGTGTGCCCGAGCCACAACGACAATGGCAGCGCGAGCAACGCCGGCCACCACGGCGGCACGAGGAACAACAGGCCCGTCACGGCACGACTCCGAGGCAGGTCCGCCCGCACAGCTGACCGAGCGCCGCGAGCACCAGGCCGAGTCCGAGCGCGAGCGCGAACCATTCGCGCACCAACACGCGCGGTTCCGCGAACGCGGTGACCTCGAGCGCGTCGATCGCAGCGCACGCCGCACGCAACGCCGTTTCGTCGGTGGCCGTGAAGAAACGCCCGCCCGTGGTCGTCGCGAGCTGGCGCACGGCCGTGGTGTCCACGGGCTGGAAACGACCGTCGGGCTTCTGGTTGCCGATGCCCACGACGATCGCATGCACGCGGATGCCGAGCTGCGCGCACAGTTGGGCCGCGTGCAGCGGAGCGATCTCGTCCGGCGTCGCGCTCGTCGCGACGTTCTCTTCGCCATCGGTCAGAAGCCACACGACCTTGCCCTTCGCGGAAGAACGCGACAGCACCTCGGCCGCGACAGCGACCGCGCCGCCGATGCCGGTCGCGTCTTCGGGGCCGTCCTTCTCGACCATGCGCATGCCCCCCAGCAGCTCGCGCATCGCGTCGTGATCGAGCGTCGGCGGACAACGCAGGTCCGCGTAGCGCGCGAACTCGACGAAGCCGAGGCGATCGTCGGGACGCGACCGCGTGAACGCCGTGGCGACATCGAGGCCGACGTCGAAGCGTGTGCGGCCCGGCACGAGGTCCATCGCGGCCATCGACGAGCTGCGGTCGAAGCACAGCAGGACGTCGCGGCCGAGCCGTTCGGGAGGCAGCGGCAGACGCTGCACGGGTCGCGCGAGCGCTGCCACCAACAAGCAGAGCGCCCCGAGCTCGAGCAGCGCAGGCACGGCCGCCAGGCGCTGGCGCCACGAGACGGGCAGCGGCGTCGCCGACACGGCCGCGGCGAGCGGGCCTCGCAGCAGCGCCGCCGCGGCAAGGGCAGTCTCGGAGGCGCGACGTTGCCGCCACCAGTACAAGAGCGGCAGGCAGAGCAGCAGCAAGAACCACTGCGGATCGCGCCACTGCCAGCCGAGCTCGATCGCACCGATCACGCCCCCTCCACGATCGTCGCCTTGACGAAGTCCTCGGCCTGCTGCAGCGCCAGGTCATGCTCTTGCTTGCCAGGCCGAAAGGCGCCGAACTTCACGAGGTCGCACGCGAGCAGACAGCGCTGCAGCGGCGCATTGCCGATTCGCACGGCCGCGATGATCTCCTGGCTCGTGCGCACGCGGGCCGGCAGCGAGAAGCGCCGTTGCGTGTGACCGCGCACGATCTCGGCGAGCGCCGCGTAGAACGCGTCGACTGCGGCATCGTGCTGATCGGGCAGCGCGATTGCTCTGAGCTCGGCCAGCGTCACTTCATGGGCTGGGGGTTCGCGAAGGCGCTCGGGCTCGACCGCAGCGGGCGCCGGCCGCCGCCACCACCACACGCCGCCGAGCAACGCCGCAACGAGCACCGCGAGCCACCAGTGCAGGCTGCCGCTCTGCGGCCATTCGCGGATGTCGCCGGGCCACTCGACGTCGCCGGGCGGTTCTCCGAGCACCGATTTCACGACGAACGGCGCGGTTGTGCACGTCGCGACCACGCCGCCGTGACGGAACTCGATGGCCGGAATCCGCACCTCCCCGACCACGTAGGCGCGGGCGCGATAACGCCGCCGCTCACCGGCCGGCGACGAATCCGCTGCTTCGAGCTGGACGGACAGCGGGACGAGAGCCTTGTCGTCGAACGGCGCGGGCTCGCCGCCTCCGGTCCACGACCGTCGTACGGTGACCGCGAACGGCTCGCCGAACGACACGCCGTGCGGCGGCAGCTCGAACGCGACGTCGATCGATTGCGGGGTCGATTGCGCGCGGACCGCACCGGCGATCAGGAACGACGCGGCGGCCACGCAGCGGGCAATGCTCACCGCTTCACCTGTCGCAGCTCGCGCTTCTTGAAGAAGCGCAGGAGCGGCCGTGCGATCGCGGTCACGTCGGGCACGACCGGTATCGCGATGTCGATGCAGTCGATGTGCGCGCGGCCGAACACCTCGTCGCCGCGCGCGCGCCACAGCGCACAGCGCTGCAGCCACGCCGCGCGCACGCGCGCGTCGCCGAGATCGACGAGCTGGGCCAGCCCGTGCTCCGGATCGCGCACACGCAGCAGCGCCGCGGGCGGATCGACCAGCTCGCGTGGCGACAGACGCACGGCGACGAGGTCGTGCCGGCGCGCGCCGAGCCGCAGCTCGTGCTCGTGGCCGATGTCGAGGAAGTCCGAGATCAGGAACACCACGGCGCGCCGCCGCAGGGACGACGAGGCCAGCGCGACGAGCGCACGGAGGTTCGTCGTCGTGGCGCGGCCGCGCACGAGCAGACAGTCGCGCACGATGCGCAGCACGTGGCCGGCGCCCTTGCGCGGCAGCACGAAACGCTCCACGGCCGACGAACCGGCGACGAGCCCCACGCGGTCGTTGTTCGCGATCGCGGCGAGCCCGAGCAGGGCGCAGAAGCGCGCCGCGGTCTGCGCCAGCGACCACGCGCCGAACCCGGCCTGCATCGACGCCGAGAGATCGAGCGCGAACACGACCGTCAGCTCGCGCTCCTCGACGAAGCGCTTGACGAAGGGCCGGCCGATCCGCGCGGTCACGTTCCAGTCCACCGAGCGCGGATCGTCGCCCTCGACATACTCGCGCACGTCGGCGAACTCGACGCCGGCGCCGCGGAACGTAGACCGGTAGCCGCCGGCCAGCACGTCGGTTACGAGCCGGCTGCTCTGCACTTCGATGCGCCGCACCTCGGCGAGCACGTCGGCGAGGCGTTCAGCCGCGGCAGGAGGTTCGGCAGGCTGGCGGTGGAACAGGGTCATCGCCGGTCCGAGCCTAGCCGGCCGCGGGCGCTTTTCGACGCCCTTCCTGGGCCGCGCCCGACGGAACGGGCCCGCGCCGCTGCACGCACCGTCGACCGCGCCGTTCCAGGCGATGCACGGCGCATGCCGATGAGAGTCTGCCGGTCAGGACTCCGTCCTGGCCCAGCGACGGTGTCCGCTTCGCGAGACGTTGCCCCATGACGAAGATCCTGCTCGCCGACCGAGACGTGCTCTCGTGGACTCACTTGCGCGAGCTGCTGATCCGGCGCGGTTTCGAGCTCGATGCGGCCACGGACCTGGCGCAGGCGCTGCAACCGGTGGCCGACGGCGACATCGACCTGATCCTGTGCGACCTCGAGCTGCCGGGCGGCGGCGGCCTTCGTCTGCTGCAGCAGGTGCGAGAGGCACATCCGGAGACGGCCGTCGTGTTGTTGTCGGCGTTCGCTTCGGTCCAGGACGCCGTCAAGGCGATGCAGAACGGGGCGGCCGACTTCATCGGCAAACCGTTCGCGGCGGACCAGGTGCTGGTCGCCGTGGACCGGGCGCTCGAGAAGGCGGCGCTGCAGCGCGAGAACCTGGCGCTCAAGTCGGCGCTCGACGACCGCCTGCATCTCGACAACGTGATCGGCGTGGATTCGAACATGCAGGCGATCTTCAAGACGGTGAAGGCCGTCGCCGACACGCGCACGACCGTGCTGATCACGGGAGAGTCGGGGACCGGCAAGACCCTGCTCGCGCGGGCGCTGCATCGCCTGAGCGGCCGCCGCAACGGACCCTTCGTCGAAGTCAACTGCGGCGCGCTGCCGGAGACGCTGCTCGAGACCGAGCTGTTCGGCCACCAGAAGGGCGCGTTCACCGGCGCCATCCGCGACAAGATCGGCAAGTTCGAAGCCGCGGCCAAGGGCACGATCTTCCTCGACGAGATCGGCACGAGCTCGCCGTCGTTCCAGGTCAAGCTGTTGCGCGTGCTGCAGGACCGCGTCATCGAACGCGTCGGCGACACGCAGGTCATCCCGGTCGACGTGCGGGTCGTGCTCGCGACGAACAAGAACCTGGAGCAGGCGGTCGCCGACGGTCAGTTCCGCGAGGATCTCTACTACCGCATCCACGTCGTTGCGATCGAGATGCCGCCGCTGCGCCAGCGCAAGGCCGACATCGCGACGCTGGCCCAGCACTTCCTGCAGCGCTTCTCGGCCGAACACGCCCGCAGGCTGCAGTTCACCGAGCGCGCGCTCAGCACACTCGTCGGGGCCCCATGGCCTGGCAATGTCCGCCAGCTCGAGAACGTGGTCGAGCGCGCGGTCGTGCTGAGTCAGGGACCACACATCGACAGCGTCGACCTGCCCTTGGCCATGCAGGGCCTGGCCGCGGTGCGATCGGCCGACGACAACCCGGACGGGCCGGTCCTGCCGCTCAAGGAAGCGCTCGCGGGCCCCGAGAAGCGCATCATCGAGCACGCTCTGGCCCACTGCGGCGGCAATCGCGAGAAGGCCGCGCAGCTGCTGGGCATCAACCGCAGCACCCTTTTTCACAAGCTGCGCAAGTTCGAGATCCGCTGAGCGCCAGCTATAACCTTCACTCCCGAATGTTCAGAAAGCGCCTGTATCTCCTGATGGTCGCCTCGATCGTCGCACTCGCTTCGGTCACTGGCTACGCCTGGCTGAACTTCTCGGGCCCCCAGAAGACGATCGCACTGGCCCGGAGCCTCATCGCGCAGAGACGGTTCGCAGAAGCCGTCACGGAGCTCGACTTCGCGGCAGGCGGCACCACCGTGCAGCACGACGACAAGATGCGCGAGGACGTGTGGCGGTTGCGTTATCACGCCAACGCGAAGCTGGGCAACGCCGCGGGTGCGCTCGAGGACGTCGAGAACCTGCTGCGGTCAGGACACGACGGCGACGAGACCCTGCCGCTCGAACGGATCCGGCTCGTGGCAGCGATCGGCGAGGGTGACCGCGCGCTGCTGCTCGCAACCAACTTCCTCGAGCAGCATCCGGATCACTGCCGCGCGCTCGAGCTCGCCGGCGAAGCATGTCAGGCGATCTACGAGCAGCCGGTCGCCGACCTCTGGAAGCGCATCGACCACGACCTCGGCAGCAGCCAGCTCGCTCGCGCACGCGACGCACTGAGCGCCTACCTCTACTGCCCGGACGGAGACGAGCTCGTCGCCAGCAGCATCAACACGCTGGGGACCATCTACGACTCCGAGCCGCGCCTCGCGGCTCTCTGGCAACCGCTGCTGCTGGAATTGCGCGCGCAGCGCGAGGCGGTCCAGCGTGCGCTGCGATACTTCCAGCGCAGTCTCGAAGCCGGCGGCGAGCCGGTCGCCGCGTTCCGCGCCTTCACGAAAGCACTCGAGCAGTCCGGCCGCTTCGACGACGTGCTGATGGCCTGCGAGATCTACCGCCGGCGTTTCGACAACGAGTTCCTCGAGGAAGCCGGCGCGACTGCCCTCTGGGCGCTGCTGAACCAGGGCATGGACGCGGCCGCCGTGGCAACCGCAGCCCGGTGGCTGCCGCCAGGCCGCGTGCAGAAGCGCATCGATCGCGACACGGTCGGTCCCGCCATGTCCGACCTCCAGCTGGCCCGCGTGTACGCGGCCTGGCGCAACCACGACAACCAGGCACTGGGAGTCGCGCTGTTCGACAACTCCCTGTTGTTCCACGCGGGCAAGAACGCGCTGATCGCGGGGCACCTTGGCGCGGGAATCCAGGCTCACATCGCCCAGAACAACAAGCTCTCCGAAGCAAACCTCAGGATCGCGATCGACAACGGTCTGTGGACGAAGCCACGAGGGCGACCCGATCTGCTGCCCGGGGTCATGCCGCTGCTGCTCGACGACCTTCGCGCACGCAATGCTCCCGATGCGGACCTGCAAGCACTGCTCGCGCAATGGGCAAACAACCGGCCGTTGGACCTGCAGCCGCGATTCTCGCTCGCCTGGTTCCAGCTCGAGCGGAACAACACGGCGCCCGCGCTGCTCACGATCGCCAATGCCGAGAAGATCGATCCGGACTACGACCCGACCTTCGAATTGCGCATCGAGGCGATGCGGCGACACGTGCGCAACTCGGAACAGGACGGCGCTGCCCTGGTGCAGCATTGCAAGCAGAACGGCATCACCAAGCCGCGAGTGAACGACCAGATCGGCTACGTGCTGTGCGCCGAGGCCGCGCTCGCCCAGAAGGAACTCTGGATTGCCGCCGACAGCGCGCGCATGGCCGTCGATGCGTTCCCGCGCGCTCGCCGGCCGCGCCTGCTCGAGATCGAAGCCTACCGAGCGGCGGGCCGGCTCGTCGAAGCGAAGCGACTCGCCGACCGGCTGCTGCAGGTCGTCGAGCCCGACGAGGAGACGCTGCTGCTGGCCCTGCGCGTCTATCGCGAGGCCGGGGAGGAGACCGAGCCCCTGCTGTTCGCAGCGCTGCACACCTGCCGGCCGACCGCCGAGCTGCAGGCAGCGCTGTTGCGATCGGCGCTGCGCAGCGCTCCGCGGCACGCGGCGACGTTCGTGGCCTCGGTTGCTGCCGAGAAGCCCGAGCTGCGCATCCTGGCCGCGAGTACGCTCGCCCACGGCGGCAGAGCCGCGGAATGCGGTCCGATCTTCGACGGCCTCGAGGAGCACGCCACGAAGCTGCCGCCAACACAGCGGACCGAGCTGGCCGAGGCGCTGAGCGCGTGGCTCGTCGCGACTGCCAGACAAGAGAACGATGCCGACCTCCTGCGCACCGCGAACCGGCGGCTCGTGCAACTTCACGTCGACGACGCTGGCGCGGCGCCGCATCTGATCGCAGCGTCCACGGCACTTGCCGAGACGCATCCCGAGACGGCGCTCGCGCTCGTCACCCAAGCGATGTCGATCGCGAACGCCCAGACGCGCAATGGCACCGTCTACGGACTCGCGGGGCAACTCGCCTTGGCCATCGGTTCACTGCGCCTCGCCGAGGATCACTGGATCGCGGCGCTCGCCTTCGAAGATGGCCGCTTCCTGGCCGAGGACTTCGCGCGCCTCTGCCTCGCGCTGGGCCGCAGCGACCGCGCCGAACAGGTCTACCGCTGCGTCGAGAAGCCTCGCGACGCGGCACTCGCGGCGCGCTATGGCGAGCTCGAGATCGCGACCTACCTCGCCACAGCGGACCGCGCTCGCGACCAAGCCGATCTGATCGCGCACTGCACCCTCGCGGCGTTGGGCAAAACATCCCTGGTCGACTGGCATCCAGGAACCGAGCAGCTGACGCGCGAACGTCTCGAGGTGCTGAGCATCCTCGGGTCCTTTGGGCTCGGGTCGCTCGCGGCAACGCGCGCGCAGGCGCTCGTCGACCATGATCCGAAGTCGTGGGCCAACCAGCTGCTGCTCGCGCGAGCCCTCGCGGCCGCCGGCCGCGGGGCCGAGGCCGCCAAGGTGCACAGCGAGTTGTTCGCCCACGACGTCCGAGGTCCCGTGTTCTGGCGCGAGGTCGCCGTGCTCGGGGCACGGCCCGGCTACACACCGGACCCGGCGTTGCTCAAAGCCGTCACGGAGGCCTGCGCGAAAGGCGAATGCCTCGACTCGACCACGACGCTGGCCTGGGGGCTCGAACAGCTCGCTCTCGGTCTCGAGCAGGCCGGCGATCTCACGATGGCCGGCGCAGTCCGGTTCACTCGCTGGCAGAAGGCGCCGCGAGAGTGCAAGTTCTCGCTGGCCGACGCCGAAACGATCGCGGCGAAGCTGCCCCCCCGCGAGGCCTTTCCGGTGCTCGGTCAGGTGCTCGACGCCATCGACCCCGAGCAGCGGCCGCCCGTGCTCGAGCTCACGATGAAGGTCGTGCGCGAGTTGCTGAGCAAGAGCCCGAGCCCGCTGCCCGACGTCTACGCGACGGTCAACGCATGGGCCGATCGCTACGGTCCGTTCGGCTGCATCGTGCACTTCCTGCTGGACCATGCCCGCGAGTACGTGGCGTTGCGTCCCGACGACGCACGACGCACGGCGCTGCTGCTGGGCCACCTGCAGCTGATCGCCACCGGCGAGGACGAGGCCTGGTTGGACCAGACGATCGCGCGCATGCGCAGCGCGGAGGGCACCGAGACCACGGTCGCGGATCTCGAGACCGTGCTGCGGCAGCACCCGTCGGCGCTGATCCTGTGGCACGAACGCGCGAAAGCACTCGCGCGGCTGCACCGCGTGACCGGCATCAAGGATCTGCGTGCGGTGCTCGCACATGCCTCGTCACCGGCCGCCAACCTGGCTTTCGCGACTCTGGCCGCCGCCGAGCACGTGCTGCTGCCGGGCGACGAGCAGCTCATCGAGGCGCTGCCTGCCGCGATGAAGGCCGGGGCCGACGCGAAGTTCGCGCGCTCGCTCGTGTCGCTGCGGTCGGGCCGACCCGACGAGGCGTTGGCACTGCTCGAGGGAGCGCCGCCGCAGGCCGACGGCCTGCACCTCTACGTCACCGCGCTGGCGCTGCTGCAGAGCGCGCTCGAAGACGGCGCCGCGCGCGCGCGGACCGTGCTCGAGACGCTCGCGCACGACTACCCGAGCAGCTCGCTCGCGCGCAATGCCGGCACGTTCGCGAGCCAGCTGGGCCCGCGCTGAGCCAGGGCCTCCGACAACCCCGTGAACCGGTATTGCTGCAGCAGGCGATCGAGCTTGCGCCACGTTCCCTTCAGGTTCACGTAGTGCCGGAACCCGCGCAGACCGCCGAGCTTCTTTCGCGGTTGGTCGGGATCGACCTCCCACGGGTGCAGGTAGAGGCACCCCGGCACACCGGCACGCTCCTTCTGGCGCAGGCCCGACCGCAGCAGCGCGAGCGGGAACAGCCGCAGGTAGCCTCCCCCACCGACGGGCACGCGGCGGCCGAACACGTCCCAGACGAGCGGCGGGAACTCGATCAGGTCGCCCGCGCCCGAGCTCAGCCGATAGGGCGTGGTCGGCGCGCGCTTCACGCCATAGTCCGGATGCGACACGGGCTGGATCGAGCTGTCGACCTTCACGCCACCTCGCAGCAACGCGTCGATGGCCCACGGCGTGCGCTTCGTGATCGACCACGTGCAGGCGCGGAACGCCACGGGTCGCACGCCCGTCAGCGCTTCGAGGATGGCCGCGGTGCGCGCGAGATCCGCGGCGAATCCCTCGGGCCCGAGGTCGGGCAACAGGCGATGGTCGTAGCCATGGCTGCCGATCTCGTGCCCTGCCGACTGCACGAGCCGCACGAGGTCGGGCAACCGCTCCGCGATCCAGCCGAGGAAGAAGAACGTCGCCTTGGCCGAGCGCTGGTCGAACAACGCGAGCAGGCGCTTCGTCGCATCCCCGCAGCGCAGCTCCAAGCGGTCCCAGTCGGCGCGATCGATCACGTGCGCCATGTTCTGCACCTGGAACCAGTCCTCGACGTCCACCGACAACGCGTGCGACATCGTCATCGCAGGATCCCTTTCGCGTATGTCACGAGCTCGCCGAGGAACTTCGCACACCGCGCCTCGGCGTCGGCAATGGTCTCCCCTGCTTCGAGCTGCGACTCGACGCGCAGCAGGAATCCCGACTCGCTCCGGCGCAGCACGGCCAACGGCAGGTGGTGCCACATGAACTTCGTGTAGTCGCCCGAGATCCAGCCGCGAGTGCCATAGACGCTGAGGCTCACGTAGCGGCGCTCGTCCCAGTTGCTGCGCGCGACGATGCGGCCCGCGACCACGCCCTCGCCGAGCCAGGGCGCCGGCATGAGCCCGTCCTCCTCGATCGTCATGTTGTTGCCTTCGATGCAGATGCGCGGCGGGTGCACGCTCTTCCAGTTCGCGTCGTGGAACAAGGCGACCAGGTTGATGTGGCTTCTGCCGGCGTCGCTGTAGTGCCGCCACACGAAGTCCGCCGTGCCGAGCAGTTCGTTCCAGCGCGGCAGCTTGCGCTGGAACTCCGCCTCCTGATCCGGCGTGCGCGGCACCAGGTCGTAGCCGGCCAGGATGGCTGGCAGCTGCTCGGCGCGGCCATGCCCGACCACGAACGGTCGATACAGGCACAGCGCGAGCAGCGGCACGGCAACACACCAGAGTGCGACCCTCACCCTGAACACGCGCGGCGGCTGGTCCGCTGCCGGCGCAGCCGCAGCGGCCGCTTCGGCTGCGGCGGCCGCTGGGGCTGCGAACCGCCGCACGAGCCAGGCGTCGAACACGAGCAAGGTCAGCACTTCGGCGATCCACGCGGCGGCGTTCGCGAGCGTGTGGCCCGTGCCCTCCGCAAAGCCGACGCCGAACCACCGGACCAGCAGGCACAACGTCGCGATGCGCACGACGTTCGCGGCGATCGCGAGCGGGGCCGCCACGGCCATCAGCAAGACCCGCCGCGGCCAGGCCCGCGAGCGCATGAAGAACGCGAGA
>Ga0111538_10002198_pt1 | contig 27468 bp, 19 predicted proteins | sample SoiMethybrSBSTD1_FD_79669 | JGI IMG/M metagenome (GOLD analysis project Ga0111538, IMG submission 79669) | Bulk soil microbial communities from a Populus tree surrounding site in Tennessee, USA - Soil MetaG P. TD hybrid SBSTD1 (version 2)... | ecosystem: Environmental > Terrestrial > Soil >...
CGCGCCGGCGCATCCGTTCGAGCCATTCGGTGGCGCGGGCGCGGCCGGTCGACCCGGCCGGGAAGAGCCGCGCCGCCGTCTCGAACGACGCGAGGGCCCGATCGCGGCGACGCAGCGCCCGCGAGACGAGCCCGAGCGCCATGTGCGTCTCCGGCAGGTCGGGACGCGCGCGCACCGCCGCGAGCGCCCGGTCCTCCGCCGGCTGCAGCGTCCCCTCCTCCAGATCGAGCAGCGCCAGGTCGGCGAGGACGAGGCCGGCGGCCGGGGCGAGGCCGGCGGCGACGGTCCACTCGCGGCGGGCCTCCTCACGCCGGCCGAGCGCCAGGAGCGCCTCGCCGAGGCTGCGCCGCAGATCGACGAAGCCGGGATCGATTTCGAGCGCCTGCCGGTAGCGCGTCACGGCTTCCTCCCAGTCCCCCCGCTCGGCCGCCAGCACGGCCAGCGAGTTGGGGGCGTCGAGGCGGCGCGGATTGAGCGCGAAGGCGCGCTCGTACTCGGCGATCGCCTCGCCGCTGCGCCCGAGCGCGCGCAGCGCGTAGGCGCGGTTGAGCGCCTCCTCCTCGGGGTACGACTCGGTCGCCCGGGCGGCGTCGAGGTTGAACAGGACGAGCCCGGCGGCGAGCACCGCGGCGCACACCGGGCGCCGCAACGCCCGCGGCTCGGCGAGCAGACGGGCGGCGAAGAGGGCGGCGATCGGCACCAGCGGCAGCCGGTAGCGGTCGGTCGGGAAGAACAGCACGATCGACGCCGCGTACGAGGCGGCCGCGAGCAGCAGCAGGTGGACCCCGTCCCGCCCGCCCGGCGCGGCGGCGGTGCTCCCCTCCCCCGCGGCGCGGGTGCGGAGCGCCAGGAACGCCCCGGCGAGCGCCAGCGGGGCGACGACGCCGAACGGGAAGGAGACGACCGCGCGCCAGAGGAGGAGCCCCAGCACCGTCGAGAACCGCCGGTATTCGTAGACGTTCTCGTTGCGCGGGATCTCGCGCCCGGCGACGAGGTCGAGCGTCTTGCGCGCGAACAGGCGCGCCGCCGGGAACGGGTCGCCGGTCCAGAAGGCCACGGCGCGCTCCGAGAACCAGCGGGAGCGGGCGGCGGCGCCGAGGATGCCGAGGTTCTCCGGCTCCTGCGCCAGGCGCTCGAACTCCCCGCCGGGACGGATGCGCACCGTGCGGTCATAGTCGGGGTTGTTGCCGATGTAGAGGTTGATCCCGCCGTTGCTCGACACCAGCACCGGCTCGCCGGCCACCAGGAGGTTGCGCCCGGCGACCAGCATCACCGGAAGGACCAGCCCCGCGATCCACGCGAGGAGCGGCCGCGATCGCGCGCTGCGCCGGCGGGCGATCCAGGCCGCGACGACCGGAACCGTGAGCAGGATGTTCGGCGTGGCGATCGCCGCCAGTCCCCACAGCAGCCCGGCCGCCCCCCACGCCCGGCCGGTCCGGGGCGGCGGCGGCGCGCCGGTGCCGGCGGCGCGCAGGAGCGCGAGGAGCCCGCCGGTGACGAGCGCCGTGTGCAGCACCGGCACCAGCGGCTGCGCGTCGAAGTGGATGAGCGGCCCGTAGAAGGCGGCGATGCCGCCGGCGACGAGACCCGCCCGGCTCCCCCACAGCCGCGCCCCGATCCGCGCCGCCAGCACGCAGGTCAGCGCCCCGAGCGCCGCCTGCGCCGTGACCACGACGATCATCCGCTCGCCGAAGAGACGGAAGAGAAGGGCGAGGAAGTACGGGTACAGCGGCGGCTGCCAGAACGCCTCGCCGCCGCCGAGCCAATCCCCGGCGGCGATGCGACGCGCCAGCCGGAAATAATTGGCGCCGTCGACGAGCGGCACCGGGAACCAGAGCAGGCTGCGGACACCCGCGACGTAGGCCATGCGCACGGCGAACGCCACGCCGAACAGGAGGAGCGCAGCCCGCCGCGCCATCGGGGCGAGTGTATCGCTCCTGTGCTATCCTCCGCCCCCTCGCGGACTACCGATCACGGATTTTTTCCCGCGGCGCACGCCGCCGGCAGGGACGAGGGGGTATGGATGAGGGAGTTCAAGGAATTCCTGCTCAAGTCCAACGCGCTCGCCCTCGCGATCGGCGTCATCATCGGCGGGGCCATCGGCAAGGTCGTCTCGTCCCTCGTCAACGACATCCTGATGCCGCCGATCGGGCTGCTGCTCGGCAACGTGGACTTCAGCAACCTCTTCCTGAACCTCTCGAGCAACCACTACGCGACCATCGAGGAAGCCAAGAAGGCCGGCGCGCCGACGCTGAACTACGGCCTGTTCATCAACTCGATCATCGACTTCATCATCATTGCCCTCTGCATCTTCATCATCACCAAGATCGCCATGAAACCGGCGCCGGCGCCTCCCGCCCCGGCGACCAAGGAATGCCCGCAGTGCTGCGAGACCATCCTCAAGGCGGCCAAGAAGTGCAAGTACTGCGGCAGCCCGCAAGCCTGATCCGCGCCCCGCGCGCACCGGAGACCTGCATGTCCGTTCGACGCGTCGCCCTCTTCGTCCTCCTGCTCGTGCCCACGGTCGTCGCCGCCCAGGACAAGCCGGCCGAGGCGAAGAAGCTCGGCTGGAAGGACACCGCCGAGCTCGGCTATGTCATGACATCGGGGAACAGCGACAGCAGCACGCTCGGCCTCAAGAACACCCTGGTGTACGACTGGGAGGAGGCGCGCTTCGAGATGAAGCTGGGAGCGATTCGGGTGGAGTCCACGCCGGTGCCGTTCTTCGCGGTCGGCACGGCGACCGACTTCACGCGGGAGGAGAATGACTCCGAGCTGACCGCCGAGTCGTATTTCCTCAACGGCCGCTATGACCGCAACATCACCGAGCATTTCTTCTGGTTCGCCGGCGCCGGCTGGGATCGCAACACATTCTCGGGTATCGCGAATCGCTACACCGCCTTCGGCGGCGTCGGCAACATCTGGTTCGACACGGAGACGATCAAGTGGCGGACCGACTACGCGCTCACGGCGACCAAGCAGGAGGACGTCATCGAGCAGCCGGACCTCGACGACACGTTCCTCGGCGTCCGCCTCTCGTCCACCTTCCTCTACAAGTGGTCGGAGAGCGGCTCCTACGGCAACGACACCATCCTCGACGAGAACGTGGACGACACCGACGACTGGCGCGTCAACATGACCAACTGGGTGGCGGTGAACCTCAGCAACCATCTCGCCTTGAAGGTCAGCCTGCAGTGGCTCTACGACAACCAGCCGGCGCTGATCGCCGCCAACCTGTTCGACGCCACCGGAGCGCCGGTGGACGCCGACCTCGACGGTGTCCAGGACCAGGTCGCCGTCGAAGCGGACGAGCTCGATTCCATCTTCACCACGGCCCTGGTGATCAAGTACTAGGCGGGAGGAACAGATGACACAGGCTGCTCGGACTCGCGGACTCTCCGGTGTGCTCGCGGCGCTTGCGGGCGTCGCGTTCGTGCTGCTCCTGACCCCTGCGCCGGCGCTCGCCAACGGGGGCGACATCCATGACATCGAGGTGGGGGTCTACACGGGGAGCATGTCCCCCGACTCGTACGACTCGCTCGATCCGGACAACGGGACCTTCTGGGGGCTGCGCGGCGGCTACTTCTTCACGCCGAGGTGGAGCGTCGAGGGGACCTGGCAGGACTTCTCGACCGAGGGGGACGTCGCCGGGACCACGCCCGACATCCATCTGAAGTCGCTCCGCGCCAACGGACTGATGAATTTCCGCGCCGGGAAGAAGTTCCGCTGGTTCCTCACCCTCGGGCTCGGACGGGAGCGGGTCGAAGCGGACGATCTCGACGTCTCCGAGAAGGCGCTCGGATGGAACTACGGCGGCGGGGCCCGCTGGTTCTTCGGCAAGAAGAAGTTCTGGGGGCTGCGCGCGGACGCCCGCTGGATCACGGTCGATCCGGGGGGAGACATCGACGGCAGCCAGACCAACTTCGAGTGGGGCGGCGGGCTGATGTTCACGTTCGGCGGCGGAGTCCCGCCGGACACCGACGGCGACAAGGTCAACGACAAGCTCGACAAGTGCGCCGGGACCCCCAAGGGGGCCACGGTCGATGCCAACGGCTGCCCGAAGGACAGCGACGGCGACCGGGTCTACGACGGCCTCGACAAGTGTGTCGACACGCCCGCGGGGTGGACGGTCGACGCCGCCGGCTGCCCGGCCGACAAGGACGGTGACGGCGTCGCCGACAAGGTGGACAACTGTCCCGACACCCCCAAGGAAGCCAAGGTCGACGTCCTCGGCTGCCCCATCGAGGATGCGGACAAGGACGGCATCTGGGACAAGGTCGACCGCTGCCCCGACACCGGGCACGATCTCAAGGTCGATCCGGTGGGATGCCCTGTTGACGCCGACAAAGACGGCAACTGGGACAAGAAGAACCCATAGAGCGGCCCCCAGGCCGGAATGGGATAAAGGGCAGGCCCGCCGGGGTTCCCGGTCCGGTGGCGCTGGCCTGCCCCCGCTCGCCGGCCGGGGGTTGGCCTCCCGCTCTCATTGACAGATTTCGCTCTCCCTTCGTATAATCCGCGCTTCCCTTCGGCAGGAGAGGAATCGTGTCGGTAGGCTACGCGATCATCGCAACAGGCGGGAAACAGCACAAGGTGACGGTCGGCGATCGGCTTCGGGTGGAGCTGCTCGAGGCGGTCGTCGGGGACACCGTGACGTTCGCGGAGGTCCTGGCGGTGAAGGACGGCGACACGCTCAAGGTCGGGACGCCGAGACTCGCGGGGGCCAAGGTGACCGCCAAGGTGGTCGAGCAGGACAAGGCCGCCAAGGTCCTCATCTTCAAGAAGAAGAAGCGCAAACAGTACCGGCGGACGCGCGGCCACCGGCAGCCTTACATGGCGGTCGTGGTCGAGTCGATCCACGTCGGCTGAAGTCCTCCAGGAGATTCGATGGCCCACAAGAAAGCGGGCGGCAGCTCTCGCAACGGCCGCGACAGCAACTCGCAGCGGCTCGGCGTCAAGCGCTACGGCGGGCAGTTCGTCACCGGCGGATCCATCCTCATCCGCCAGCGCGGCACCCGCTTCAAGCCGGGGAAGAACGTCGGCTGGAGCCGCGACGACTCGCTGTTCGCGCGCATCGACGGCTACGTGAAGTTCGAGGATCGCGGCAATCTCGGGCGCTTCATCAGCGTCTACCCCGAGCGCGAGGCGGCGTCTTAAGCCCGCACCGCGCCTCCGCTTCCCCACGCACCGTCCCGCGTCTTCCATCCAGGTGATGTCATGTTCGTCGACCAGGCACGCATCGTGGTCCGCGGCGGCGCCGGGGGGAACGGCTGCGTGAGCTTCCGGCGCGAGAAGTTCGTCCCGCGCGGCGGCCCCGACGGCGGGCAGGGGGGCAACGGCGGCACCGTGTGGCTGCTGGCCGACGCCTCCCTCAAGGCCCTCAACTCCTTCCGTTTCGTCCATACGTATGACGCGGAGCGCGGGCGCCACGGCGAAGGGAGCAACTGCACCGGCCGCGACGGCCAGGACCGGATCGTGCGCGTGCCGCCCGGAACGGTGGTCCTCGCCGAAGACAAGGTGACGGTGCTCGCGGACCTGCTGCACGAGGGCGATCGCTTCAAGGCGGCGCAGGGGGGGCGCGGCGGCCGGGGGAACTCGTCGTTCGCCACCTCGACCCACCAGGCGCCGCGCGAATCGGAGCCCGGCCGTCCGGGCGAGGAGCTGGTGCTCTACCTCGAGCTGAAGCTCATCGCCGACGTCGGCCTCGTCGGCTTCCCGAACGCCGGGAAGTCCACGCTCATCGCCCGCATCTCGGCGGCGCGGCCGAAGATCGCCGACTACCCGTTCACCACCCTCGAGCCGAACCTCGGCGTCGTCGACCTCGGGCAGTTCCGCAGCCTGGTGGTCGCCGACATCCCCGGGCTCATCGAGGGGGCGCACACCGGGCACGGGCTCGGCATCAAGTTCCTGCGGCACGTCGAGCGGACGCGGGTGCTGCTGCACCTCGTGGACGTCTCGGAGATGACCGGGCGCGACCCGCTGCACGACATCGCGGTGATCAACGGCGAGCTGCGCGCCTTCAGCGAGGCGCTGGCGGCGAAGCCGCAGATCCTCGTCGCGACCAAGACCGACACGCGACCGTCACCGGAACGACTGAGCCAGGTGGAGGCCGAGGCGAAGAGACTGGGGATCCCCTTCCACGCCATCTCCGCCGCCAGCGGCGAGGGGGTCAAGGGCCTGCTCGAGGCGGCCTGGCCGCTGGTGCAGGAGGCGGCGCAGCGCGAGACGGAGTCGGGGCACCGCGAGACGGAAGCCCCCGGGGAGGAACGGCCATTCAGCTGAAGCGCAAAGTCGCCCTCGTGCTCGAGGCAGCCGCCGAGAAGAAGGCGGAGAACCCGGTCGCCCTCGACCTCCGCAAGGTGGCCGCCTTCACCGACGGCTTCGTCATCTGCACCGGCGCGCAGCGCCGCCAGACCCAGGCGATCGCCGACGAGATCGTCGAACGCCTGCGGGCCGCCGGCGAGAAGGCCAGCCACATCGAGGGGTACGACCGCGGGGAGTGGATCCTGCTCGACCTGTCGGACGTGATCGTGCACGTCTTCACGCCGGAGACCCGGTCGTTCTACGGACTCGAGCGGCTGTGGGGGGACACGCCCCGGATCGCGCCGACGGACGGGAAGCGTCCCAAGGCCGCGCGCCGCGCCACGACACCACGCCCCGCGCCCCGACGGAAGCGCGAGGGCGCGACGCGCTAGTCGCCCGCCCGGGCCCGGTTCAGGGACGGGACGCGGATCGACTCACGGACAGAGCCCGATCCCGACGACATCGCGTTGCGGCGTCCCGAGCGTTCCCCTGCCGCAGACGTTCCGACCTCCGACGAGATACCAGTACCCTGCGGCCAACGATGGATCGGGACGGGCGTCCGAGAACGACGTGACGGTCGTCGAGCCGAGACAGGTGGCGCTCCCCGCGTCGAATCCTCCCGCGACGGAAAAATCCCCTGTGACCACGTCATAGGAGATCTGCGACCCTGCCTGCGGTCCCAGGCTGTCCCAGGCGAAGGTGGCCGGCGCCCCCGCCGTCGCGCTGAAGCTCGCGACCTCCGCCGGCGCGGCCCAGACCTGCGCGTTCCCTTCGGCGCAGTCCGCACAGGCCCCGACGCCGTCGCCATCGGTGTCGGGCGCGTCGTCCACGACAAGATTGCAGTTCTGATCGAAGCCGTCGCAGATCTCCGTGGCGGCCGGACTGACCGCGGGATTGGCGTCGTTGCAGTCCCCGCCGCAGGCCGTGAAGCCGTCGTGATCCACGTCCTGGCTGGAGAGGTAGCGCCCTCCCTTGTTCCAATGGAGGTTATTGGGCAAATGGCCGTCGTAGATCATCATCCCGGAGCCGTCCCAGACCCCCACGTGAAGGTATCGCGCGTTGGGGGCATTCTGCGACGCGAGCGGCGTCCAGCGGTTCAGAACCGGATCGAAACGTGCTCCGTCGCCGTACAGCACGCCTCCATTGGAATGGCCACCCCAGACGATCATGTGGCTCCCGGTCCAGACGGCCGTGTGCTCATATCGCCCGGCCGGAGCACCGGCGAGGCTCATCGCCTGCCATCCGTTCGTGACGGGGTCGTACTGGGCGCCGCCGTCGGTCACATAGGACGAGCCGAGCGATCCCGTGCCTCCCCAGACGATCATCCGGCTTCCGGTCCACACCACCGACTCGTCCCCTAGGTTGGCGAGGCCATGGGGTCCGACGCAGCAGGGACCTGGAGCGACCGCGGACCAGGTGTCGCTCCCGGGGTCGTACCGGGAGCCGGCCAGCGCCTTCCAGACGATCATCTGGCTCCCCGTCCAGATCGCCGCGTGCCTGTAGACCTGCGGGCCGGCGGTGGACATCGGCGACCAGGTGTTATTGACGGGATCGTACCGGCCGCCGTTCTTGAAGGTCGCGAACCCGCTGGAGAAGTGGTTCGTGCCGCCCCAAACGATCATCTGCTGGCCGGCCCAGACCGCCGTGTGATTGAGTCGTGCGGAGGGGGCGCCAGCCGTCGCTGTCGACTGCCAGGTATCGGTCACCGGGTTGTAGCGCCCGCCGGTGTTGATGGCGCCCGACAAGGTGTCGTTCACTCTGCCGCCCCAGACCACCACGACCTGTCCGGTCCAGACCATGGCATGTCCATCGAGACCAACCGGCGCATTCACCGTCGACATCTGAAACCACGTGTTGAGAGCTGGATCGTAGCGGCCACCTCCGTTGCTGAGCCCCCACACGACCATCTCGGTCCCAGTCCAGACGCCCTTCCGACCGTAACCCTGAGGCGCGCGGGACACCGCCATCGGGGTCCAGGAGTTCGACGCGAGATCGAATTGGGCGCCGTCTCCAAAGCCCTGGTTATCGCTCTGCCCGCCGAAGACGATCATCCGGCTGCCGGTCCAGACGGCGGCATGCTCACTCCGTCCCGCTGGGGCCGCAAGCGCCCCCGTCGAAATCCACGATCCGTTGGATGGGTCGTAGATGCCGCCGGAATTCAGATATGCGAGCGACGGGTTTCCGGCCCGGCCGCCCCAGACAACCATCCGGCTGCCGGTCCACACCGCGGAATGTCCGGCACGCGCCTCCGGCCCCCCCGGGATTCCAGTCCACGTGTTCGTGAGGGGGTTGTACCGCCCGCCGGTATTGGTCATCTCTGAATGGCCGATATTGGTGCCTCCCCAGACGATCACTTCCTGGCCTGTCCAGACGATGGTGGGCGCTCCCCGATGCCCCGGTTCGTTCAGGGTCGACATAGGGCTCCAGGTGTCGGTCGCCGGATCGTATCGGCCGCCGTAGGGCACATCCGGTGTCCCTGGGGAGCTCCAGCCTCCCCAGACGACGAGAAGGTTCCCGGTCCAGACTCCGACGGCCTCGGTGAGAACCATGGGAGCGCCCACCGCCGAGATCGGGCTCCACGAGTCCGTGGCCGGGTCATACCGCGCACCTGTGGGAGTGAGGGAGGTTCCCGTCCCACCCCAGACCAGCATGACCGATCCGGTCCAGACGGCCACGTGCCTGTATCGGGGTGAGGGTGCGCCGTTGGTCGTCAAGGCGCTCCACGTGTCCGTCACCGGATCGTATAGACCACCGGTCGCAAGCGGACCGGCGTTGCCATAGCCACCCCAGACGATCATCCGGGTCCCGGTCCAGACAACGGATGCAAGGGTCCGGCCCTCCGGGGCGCCGGCGGCGGACATCGGGCTCCAGGTATCCGTTCCCGGGTCGTACCGCGACCCGGTACCGGCACCGAACAACCCACCCGAAATCCCGCTCCAGTAGATCATCTCGCTGCCCGTCCAAACTGCCTCCGCGTCCCAGCCGGGATCGGGGTGAGAGCCGAGGGCACCGTTCGACCAGACGTTGTCCGGGCACGGAGCGGGTGAGGCGCGAGAACCCACACTAAGATCGCCGCCTGGAGCCGGCAGCACCACTGCAGCGGAGGCCACGGCCGCTACCGGCTGCTCGTCGCGGAGCGCGAGCTGCGAGGATTCGTCAAGGTTCGGCGTCATCAGCCGACCTTCGTCCGCCCCGGATTGGGACGCGACCAGCCGTGACACCAGAGCCGGGCGGACGAGGCACTCCTGGACGAGCACCGGATCGTTGCCGAGCGCCGCATAGAGCTCGAGGAGGCGTTCGGGCATCCGGGTCTCCTTCCCCATCCGCTGCAGCTCGCGTGCGAGCGACTCCGCAGTGACGAGGTCCGCGCGGTCCCGCTCGAGCGCCGCCGAGTCCCGGAAGAAGCGGCGGACCTTCTGCTCGATCACCTGCCGCGGCACCGCCGCTTCGAACGGACGCGTGGCGCCGAGTCGGTGACCATAGTTGACGCGCTCGATCGCGGTTCGGCATGCGACATGCTCTTCGAAGGTCAAGTCTCGCGCCGACCCGGGCCCGGCGACTGCCGCCGGGATAGAGACACCAAGGACCGATGCCGCGAAGGAAACGACGAGCAGACGAGGGTTCATGTGCCTCCCTCCCGAGAGCGAACCTTCGAACGCGTGGGAAAAGTCTACTCCCGCAGGGTTGACATCCGGGCGACCGACCTTTAAATTAACGCCCCTGCTGAAATCGATTCGAAAGGAGCCAACCGTGGGCGCGGTCGCTGCATTCGCCCATCCTGAGTTCCCCCCGACGCGTTCGGAGCGCATGGCCGGTCTCTACGACATGGCCCTCCGGGTGGCGCGGACGGACGCCAATGTCCTGCTCACGGGGGAGAGCGGCACCGGCAAGCGCAGCCTGGCGCGGGCGATCCACGAGGCCAGCCCGCGCGCGGAAGGCCCCTTCGTCACCATCACCTGCGCCAACCTGCCCGCCGAGCTGCTCGAGAGCGAGCTGTTCGGCCACGAAAAGGGGGCGTTCACCGGCGCCCACGAGGCGCGGCAGGGGCGCTTCGAGCAGGCGCACGGCGGCACCATCCTGATCGACGGCGTCTCCGAGCTGGCCCCCGCGCTGCAGGGGAAGCTCCTGCGCGTGGTGCAGGAGCGCTCCTTCGAGCGTCTGGCCGGCACCCGCACCATCGACGTGGACGTGCGCCTCCTGGCCTCGACGCAATCGGACCTCGAGGCGATGGTGGGGGCCGGGCGCTTCCGGAGCGACCTCTTCTACCGCCTCAACGTGGTGCGACTCGACGTGCCGGCGCTGCGCGACCGGATCGAGGACCTGCCGCAGCTCGCCTCCGGGATGCTGGAGACGATCGCGGTGAAGCACGCGCGGCCGGCGCCGCGCCTCGCCCCCGAAGCGCTCGAGCGCCTGGGCGCCCACGCGTGGCCCGGCAACCTGCGCGAGCTGCGCAACGTGCTCGAGGCCGCCTGCATCGCCGTGACGGGGTCGGAGATCCCGGCGGCGGCGCTGCCGATCGGCGCGGCCGGCACCGGTCCGATCGCCATGGCGATCCGCGACCTGATGACGTTGTCCCAGCTGGAAGAACGCTACATCCGGGAGGTCCTGCGCCGGACGCAGGGGCGCAGGGCCGAAGCCGCCCGGATTCTCGGAATCAACCGCAAGACTCTCCTCGAGAAACGCAAGAGGTACGGAATCCCATGAAGGCCGCCATCAACAAGAAGAAGACCTCGCCCCGCAGCGTCGGGGCCTCCCGCACCGCCAGCCTGAAGCCCACCCGGCCGGTTGCGCCGGCGCGCGCGTCGGCAGGGAAATCCCTCAAGACCGCCAAAGCGTCGGCCGCTCCCCGGCCCGCCGCGCCGGCCCCGAAGCCGGCGCCGCTGGTGTCACCGCTCAACAGCAAGCAGATCGACACCTTCCGCCGCCTCCTGGCGGAGCGCAAGAAGGCGCTCTCCGAGGCGTACAACAAGAACAAGACGTACGGCCGCCTGACCGAGGACGAGGGGACCCAGGACCTCGCCGACAAGGCCTCGAGCGCCTACACCAAGGAGTTCCTGTACTCGCTGTCCAACACCGACCGCGAGGTGCTGCAGAAGGTGGACGAGTCGCTCATCCGCCTCGAGAGCGGCGCCTTCGGCCTGTGCATCGAATGCGAGGCGGAGATCAACCGCAAGCGCCTGGAGGCGGTGCCGTGGGCCAGCCACTGCATCACCTGCCAGGAGAAGATCGAGAAGGGGCTCCTGTAAACTCAGGAGCCGTCTCGTTTCGCGGCGGGTCGGGAGCCTCATGAAGATCCGCACCGTGCTGTACCTGACGATCGGCGCCATCCTGGTCGCCGTCCTGTCGGTCCTGTACACCGCCAACCGCGCGGTGCTCGATCAGTCCCTGTCGCTCGGCCACGGGATCACCATGCCGGTGTGGGGCTGCCTGCTCCTGGCGAGCCTCCTGTCGATGCTGATCCCGATCCTCTTCGGGCTGCTGAAGGACGCGCGCGAGTTCCTCTCGACCCTGACCGCCAGCGGCCGGGCGCAGGACGTGCAGGCGCTCGAGGGGCTGTACGCGCGCGGCGTCGAGGCGATGCTCAACGGCCGCGAGGAGCGCGCCCTCGAGCACTTCAACGCCGTCCTGCAGCGCAACCCGCAGCACTTCGACGCCCTGCTCAAGGGGGGGGAGGTCCTGCGCATCCTGCGGCGCCACGCCGAGGCGATCGAGTACCACCGGCGCGCGGCCCGGCTGCGCGAGGGGGACCTGCGGCCGCTCTACTCGCTCGCCGCCGACTACGAGGAATCGGGGGCGGACGAGAACGCCAAGGCGGTCCTGAACCGGATCATCGAGCTGAACCCGAAGCGCTCGCTCAACGCCTCGCGGCAGTTCCGCGCCCTGTGCATGCGCGAGGGATCCTGGGACCGCGCCTGGGAGATCCAGCAGCGCATCGAGGATCAGATGTCGGAGATGGGGCGCCCCGCCAAGTCGGAGAAGAAGTACCACCTGGCGATCCGCCTGATGCAGGCGAAGGGGCACATGGACGAGGGCCGGCCGCGCGAGGCGATCGGCATCCTGAGGCGCCTGCTCCGCATGGACCCGGCCTTCGTCCCGGCGCACCTCCGGCTGGGCAAGGCGCTCGCCGCGATGAGCCAGCCGGAGGCCGCGGTCGAGGCGTGGGAGGAGGGCTGGCAGGCGACCGGGCACCCGGTCTTCCTGACCACCATCGAGGACCACTACCTCAAGGAGGAGCAGCCGCGCCGGGCCATCGAGGCGCTCAAGGCGGCGGTGTGGCGCGGCAAGCAGGACATCGTGCCGCGCTTCTTCCTCGGCAAGCTCTACTTCCGGCTGGAGATGCTGGACGAGGCGCTCGAGGAGTTCGGCCGGATGAAGAGCCGGGTGACCTACTTCCCCGCCCTGCACTACCACCTCGCCAAGATCCTCGAGCGTCACGGCAACTACCGCGAGGCGATCCGCGAGCTGGAGACCCTCCTGTCGCAGGCCGAGGGGCTGCGGGTCGAATACGCCTGCGCCGTCTGCTCGAAGCGCTTCGCCGCCTGGAGCGAGCGCTGCGAGCGCTGCGGCGAGTGGAACAGCGTCGGGGTCGACTTCCGCGAGGAGCGCGGCGTCGAGGAGCTGGGGCTGTCGAGCGCCCCCGTCTACACGGTGGACGGGCAGGAGCGCGCCGAGTCGTGAGCCGGGATCCGTCCGAACACCTGCCGCTGGCGCTTCTGGTCCTCGACGGCTGGGGGACGAAGCAGGGGGGCGACGGCGACGCCATCGCGCGCAGCGGCGCGCCGTTCATGACCCGCCTCGCGGCCGAGTGGCCCACCGCCGAGCTCGCGGCCTCGGGCGAGGCGGTCGGGCTGCCGCCCGGCTACATCGGCAACTCCGAGGTCGGCCACCTCTGCCTCGGCGCCGGCCGCGTCGTCTTCCAGGATCTGCAGCGCATCCACCGGTCGATCGCCGACGGGTCGCTCCCGAAGAACGCCGTGCTGCTGCAGGCGATGGCGGAGGCATCGCGCCCCGGCGCGGCGCTGCACGTCATGGGGCTGTGGAGCGACGGCGGCGTGCACAGCCACCTCGACCACTTCGACGCCATCGTCGACCTGGCGCGCGCCCGCGGCGTGGACACCGTCTTCGCGCACGCCTTCCTCGACGGCCGCGACACGTCGCCGCAGAGCGCCGTGCCCTACCTCGAGCGCGGCGAGGCGCGCCTGAAGCAGAACGGCTACGCGCCGATCGCCACGGTCGCCGGCCGCTACTGGGCCATGGACCGGGACCAGCGCTGGGAGCGGACCGAGCGTGCCTGGCGCGCCCTGGCGCTGCGCGAGGGGGACCGGGCGGCGGGCGCGATCGCGGCGGTGCGCGCCGCCTACGGGCGCGGCGTCGGCGACGAGTTCGTCGAGCCGGTCCTCGTCGATCCGCCCGGCGCGCCGCGCACCGCCGCGATGCGCGACGGCGACGTCGTGATCTTCTTCAACTTCCGCGCCGACCGGGCGCGCCAGATCACCCGCTCGTTCACCGAGCGCGGCTTCGATCGGTTCCGCCGGCCGTCGCCGCCGGTGCTGTCCCGCTTCGTCTGCTGGACCACCTACGACCGCACCTGGTCGCTGCCGGTCGCCTTCCCGCCCCAGACGATCCACAACACCTTCGGCGAGGTGGTGGCGGCGGCCGGGGTGCCGCAGCTGCGCATCGCGGAGACCGAGAAGTACGCGCACGTGACGTACTTCTTCAACGGCGGCGTGGAGCCGCCGTTCCCGCTCGAGGAGCGCTGTCTCATCCCCTCCCCCAGGGTGGCGACCTACGACCTCAATCCGGAGATGAGCGCGCGCGAGCTGACGGCCGAGACGGTGCGCCGCCTGGAGGCGAAGCCGCGCCAGTTCGTCCTGCTCAACTACGCCAACGCCGACATGGTCGGCCACACCGGGAAGCTGCCGGCGACCGTGGAGGCCTGCCGCGTCGTCGACCAGGGGGTCGAGGCGGTGGTCACGGCGGTCCTGCGCCACGGGGGCGTGGCGATCGTGACCGCCGATCACGGCAACGCCGAGCAGATGATCGATCCCGTGACCGGAGGCCCGGTGACGGCGCACTCGATGAACACGGTGCCGGTGCACGTCGTCGGCGCGCGGCTGCAGGGGCGCCGGCTGCGCCCGGGGCTGCTGGCCGACGTCGCCCCGACGATGCTCGAGATCCTGGGACTGACGATCCCGCGCGAGATGGAGGGCCGATCCCTGCTCGCGTAGGGGCGGCCGGTTGTTCGTCAGGGTTTCCGCGCTGTTCGGCGCCGTCCTCGAGACGGTGCTCCCCGCCGACTGTCTGGTGTGCGACGGGCTCCTGCCCTGGAGCCAGGAGGGGGGCGTGTGCCCCGCCTGCTGGGATCGCCTGCCGTGGGATCCGCGCGTGCTCCCGGCCCCGGGCGGACGCCTCGCGGGGATCGCGTCGGCGATCGAGTATCGGGACGAGGCGCGCCGCCTCGTGCACGCGCTGAAGTTCGATCGGTTCGATCCGCTCGGGGCGCCGCTCGGCCGGCGCGCCGCGGAGCGCGCCCTGGCGCTCTTCGCCACGCTGCCGCCGGCCGACGTCATCGTGCCGGTTCCCCTCCACTGGACGCGGAGTTTCCGGCGCGGCTTCAACCAGTCCGAGCGGCTCGCCCGCGGGGTGGCGCGCGCCACCGGGCTCCCCTGCGCGCCTCGGCTCCTCCGGCGGGTCCGCCGCGGGCGGCGGCAGCGCGGCCTCGGCATCAAGGCGCGTCGCGGCGCATTTGAAGGCGTGTTCGCGGCCTCGCCGGACGCGCGCGGCCTGCGCGTGCTCCTGGTGGACGACGTGGTCACCACCGGCGCGACGCTCGCCGCCTGCGCCGCGACGCTCACGGACTCAGGAACCCGCTCGGTGAGCGGGTTCTGCGTGGCCCGCACGCCCCGACTCCGTAGTTTACGGGAGACGCATGTGTTGTGACCTGTGGCAGACTTTTTCGAATTCGAATCCGGGGGGGGAGGTACGGAGTGATTTTCGCCGGCTGTCGGCGCGTGGTGATGACGAGTCGATTTCGCTCCCCGTTTCAGGCGCAACGCCTTTCGTCCACCGCCACCTCGTGATCGGCTCATTCGACCGACCCGGCACTCCCGCACAGCGCCCGTCCGTTTCCGGAGTCCTCGATGCCCAACACTGAGACCGCCGCCCCGCTGGCGCGGGGGGAGGAAGTCCTCCCGACCGCGATCCCGCCGTCGAAACTGCACGATCTCCTGACCGGCCTGCAGGCGGTGCGCGACGGCGACTTCTCGTTCCGCCTGCCGGGGCACTGGACCGGGCTCGAGGGGAAGATCGCCGACACCTTCAACGCCATCGTCGCGTCGAACGCGCAGATCGCCACCGAGCTCGAGCGGGTCGGGAGCCTCGTCGGCAAGCACGGACAGACGCGGCAGCGCGTGCAGTTCAGGGAGAGCGCCGGGGCGTGGGGCCGGATGGAGTCGAGCGTCAACACGCTCATCGACGACATGCTGTGGCCGACCACCGAGGTGACCCGGGCGCTCGCCGGCGTCGCCAAGGGGGACCTGCTGCAGACCGTCCGCCTCGACGTGGAGGGGCGCCCCCTCGAGGGGGAGTTCCTGCGCTCGGCGACCATCGTCAACACGATGATCCAGCAGCTGAGCGTCTTCACCTCCGAGGTGACGCGCGTGGTGCGCGAGGTCGGCACCGACGGCAAGCTGGGCGGGCAGGCGCAGATCCGCGACGTCTCGGGCGTCTGGAAGGAGCTGACCGACAGCGTCAACTCCATGGCCTCGAACCTCACCGCGCAGGTGCGCAACATCTCCGAGGTGACCATCGCCGTCGCCAACGGCGACCTGTCCCGGAAGATCACCGTGGACGTGCGCGGCGAGATCCTGCAGCTCAAGGAAGCCATCAACACCATGGTGGACCAGCTGCGATCGTTCGCGTCGGAGGTGACGCGCGTCGCCGGCGAGGTCGGCACCGAGGGGCGCCTCGGCGGCCAGGCGGTCGTGCCCGGCGTCGCCGGCATGTGGAAGGACCTGACCGACTCGGTCAACGCCATGGCGCGCAACCTGACCGATCAGGTGCGCAACATCGCCGAGGTGACGACCGCCGTCGCCCGCGGCGACCTGTCCCGCAAGATCACCGTGGACGTGCGCGGCGAGATCCTCGAGCTGAAGAACACCATCAACACCATGGTGGACCAGCTGAACGCCTTCGCCTCGGAGGTCACCCGCGTCGCGCGCGAGGTCGGCACCGACGGCAAGCTCGGCGGCCAGGCCCAGGTGCCCGGCGTTGCCGGCACCTGGAAGGACCTCACCGACAACGTCAACTTCATGGCGTCGAACCTGACGGCGCAGGTGCGCAACATCGCCGACGTCGCCACCGCCATCGCCTCGGGGGACCTCTCGAAGAAGATCACCGTCAGCGTGTCGGGCGAGATCCTGCTGCTCAAGGAAACCATCAACACGATGGTCGATCAGCTCAACGCCTTCGCCGCCGAGGTCACCCGCGTGGCGCGCGAGGTCGGCACCGAGGGGATGCTCGGCGGCCAGGCGCAGGTCCCGGACGTCGGCGGCACCTGGAAGGACCTGACCGACTCGGTCAACGCCATGGCCGGCAACCTCACCGTGCAGCTGCGCGACGTGTCGAAGGTGGCCACCTCCATCGCCCACGGCGACCTGTCGCAGAAGATCACCGTCGACGTCAAGGGCGAGATCCTGCAGATCAAGGACACCTTCAACACGATGGTGGACCAGCTCAACGCCTTCGCCGGCGAGGTGACCCGCGTCGCCCGCGAGGTCGGCACCGAGGGCCGCCTCGGCGGCCAGGCGAACGTCGTCGGCGTCGCCGGCACCTGGAAGGACCTCACCGACTCGGTCAACTCGATGGCCAACAACCTGACCGCGCAGGTGCGCAACATCGCCGACGTGGCCACCGCCATCGCCCGGGGGGACCTGTCGCGCAAGATCACCGTCGACGTGAAGGGGGAGATCCTCGAGCTGAAGGACACCATCAACACGATGGTCGATCAGCTCAACGCCTTCGCCGCCGAGGTCACCCGCGTCGCCCGCGAGGTCGGCACCGAGGGGAAGCTCGGCGGCCAGGCGGAGGTGCCCGGCGTCGCCGGCACCTGGAAAGACCTCACCGACAACGTCAACTTCATGGCCTCGAACCTGACGTCGCAGGTGCGCAACATCGCCGACGTCGCCACCGCCATCGCCAAGGGGGACCTGTCCAAGAAGATCACCGTGGACGTGCGCGGCGAGATCCTGCTGCTCAAGGAGACCCTCAACACGATGGTCGAGCAGCTGCGCTCCTTCGCCGCCGAGGTCACCCGCGTGGCGCGCGAGGTCGGCACCGACGGCCGCCTGGGCGGCCAGGCGGTCGTCCCCGGCGTCGCCGGCACCTGGAAGGACCTCACCGACAACGTCAACCTGCTCGCCGCCAACCTGACGACGCAGGTGCGCAACATCGCCGAGGTGACCACCGCGGTGGCGCGCGGCGACCTGTCGCGCAAGATCACCGTCGACGTGAAGGGGGAGATCCTCGAGCTGAAGAACACCATCAACACGATGGTCGATCAGCTCAACGCCTTCGCCGCCGAGGTCACCCGCGTCGCCCGCGAGGTCGGCACCGAGGGGAAGCTGGGGGGCCAGGCGAAGGTGTCGGGCGTCGCCGGCACCTGGAAGGACCTCACCGACAACGTCAACGTCATGGCCTCGAACCTCACCGAGCAGGTGCGCGGCATCGTCAAGGTCGTCACCGCGGTCGCCGACGGCGATCTGCAGCAGAAGCTGACGGTGAAGGCGAAGGGGGAGGTTGCGGCGCTGGCCGAGACCATCAACAGCGTGACCGAGACGCTCGCCACCTTCGCCGACCAGGTCACCTCGGTGGCGCGCGAGGTCGGCGTCGAGGGGCGACTCGGCGGCCAGGCCAACGTCCCCGGCGCCGCCGGCACCTGGAAGGACCTGACCGGCAACGTCAACCTGCTCGCCGCCAACCTGACGACGCAGGTGCGCGCCATCGCCGAGGTGGCGACCGCCGTCACCAAGGGGGACCTGACCCGGTCGATCCAGGTCAACGCCCGCGGCGAGGTCGCCGAGCTGAAAGACAACATCAACACGATGATCGACAACCTCCGGCTCACGACCGACCGCAACACCGAGCAGGACTGGCTGAAGACCAACCTCGCCCGCTTCACCGGCATGCTGCAGGGGCAGCGCGACCTCGCGACCGTGGGCCAGATGCTGCTCAGCGAGCTGGTGCCGCTGGTCAATGGGCACCAGGGGGTCATCTACCAGATGGTCGAGGAGCCCGAGCCGGGGCTCTCCATGCTGGCGAGCTACGCGATGGACCGGGATCGCTCCTACCCGTCGCGCCTCGCCATCGGCGAGGGGTTCGTCGGCCAGGTCGCCCGCGACAAGCGGCGCATCATCGTCTCGAAGGTCCCGAAAGACGCGGTGCCGGTCGGCACGGTCTTCTTCAAGACGCTGCCCCGCAACCTGGCGATCTTCCCGGTCGTCTTCGAGGGGCAGATCAAGGCGGTGCTCGGCATCGCATCCCTCAAGGAGTTCTCCCCCACCCACGTCGCCTTCCTCGAGCAGCTGACGGCGAGCATCGGGATCGTGCTCAACAGCATCGAGGCGACGATGCAGACCGAGGGACTCCTCAAGCAGTCGCAGCAGCTCGCCGGCGAGCTGCAGACGCAGCAGAAGGAGCTGCAGCAGACCAACGAGCAGCTGGCCCAGAAGGCCCAGCAGCTCGCCGAGCAGAACGCCGAGGTGGAGCGCAAGAACCAGGAGATCGAGCAGGCGCGCCGGGCGCTCGAGGAGAAGGCCTCCGAGCTGGCGCTCACCTCGAAGTACAAGTCGGAGTTCCTGGCCAACATGTCGCACGAGCTGCGCACGCCGCTCAACAGCATCCTCATCCTCGGGCAGCAGCTCTCCGACAACCCCAAGGGGAACCTGACCGACAAGCAGGTGGAGTTCGCGCGCACCATCCACGGCGCCGGCACCGATCTCCTGAACCTCATCAGCGACATCCTCGATCTCTCCAAGATCGAGTCCGGCACGGTCACGGTGGAGGCGGAGGACGTGCCGTTCCTCAACCTGGTGGACATGGTGCAGCGCACCTTCCGGCACGAGGCGGAGGCGCGCGGTCTGTCCTTCGACATCGACGTCGATCCGCGCCTGCCGCGCAGCCTCGTCTCCGACTCGAAGCGGCTCCAGCAGGTCCTCAAGAACCTGCTCTCGAACGCGTTCAAGTTCACCTCCAAGGGGGGCGTGCGGCTGCGGGTCTTCTCCGCGCCGGGCGGCTGGACGCCGAACCACCCGGTGCTGACGCTGGTGGAGCGGGCCGTCGCCTTCGAGGTCTCGGACACCGGGATCGGCATCCCGTCCGAGAAGCAGCGCATCATCTTCGAGGCGTTCCAGCAGGCCGACGCGAGCACCAGCCGCAAGTTCGGCGGCACCGGGCTGGGGCTGGCCATCAGCCGCGAGCTGTCCACGCTGCTCGGCGGCGAGCTCCAGCTGCGCAGCACCCCCGGCGTCGGCAGCACCTTCACGCTGTACCTGCCGCTGAAGTACGCCCCGCCCATGGAGGTCGAGCGGAGCCAGCCGGCGCTGCCGGCCGCACCGCCGCTGCGGGTGCACCTGCCGGCCATCCAGGCGGCCGAGCCGGTGGAGGAGATCCCCGACGATCGCGAGTCGATCCAGCCGGGCGACGCCACCATGCTCGTCGTCGAGGACGACGCGCACTACGCGCGCGTGCTCGCGGAGATGGCGCGCGGCCGCGGCTTCAAGGTCCTCGTCGCCCTGCGCGGCGCCGACGCGCTGGCGCTGGCGCGGCAGTACCTCCCGACCGCCATCACGCTCGATGTCTTCCTGCCGGACGTGCTCGGCTGGACCGTGCTCAGCCAGCTGAAGCAGGACCCGACGACCCGCCACATCCCGGTGCAGGTGGTCACCCTCGACGAGGACCGGCAGCACGGGCTGGCGCGCGGCGCCTTCTCGTTCCTGACCAAGCCGATCCCCATGGACCGGCTCGGGTCGGCGATCGATCGCCTGCAGACCTTCACCGCGGCGCGCCGCCGGCGCCTGCTCATCGTCGAGGACAACGCGGCGGAGCAGGCGAGCATCCGGGAGCTGCTCGGCCACGACGACGTCGACATCGTCACCGCCGCCACCGGCGCCGAGGCGTTCGACGTCCTGAAGTCGCAGCCGTGCGACTGCATCGTCCTCGACCTGCGCCTGCCGGACATGACGGGCTTCGAGATCCTCGACCGCTTCCGGCGGGATCCGGCCCTCTCCGAGATCCCGGTCGTGGTGTTCACCGGCCGTGAGCTGACGCCCGAGGAGGATGCACAGCTGCGCGAGATGGCGCGCAGCGTCGTGGTCAAGGGGGTCGAGTCGCCCGAGCGCCTGCTCGACGAGACCTCCCTGTTCCTGCACCGCGCCTGGTCGGATCTGCCGCCGGAGAAGCAGCGCATGCTGGAGCGGCTGCACCACTCCGACGAGCACCTCGTCGACAAGAAGGTGCTGGTCGTGGACGACGACGTCCGCAACATCTTCGCGCTGTCGTCAGCACTCGAGCGCCGCGGCATGCGGGTGTTCACCGCCAGCACCGGCGGCGAGGCGATCGCGCTGCTCAAGATGAACCCGGAGATCTCCATCGTCCTGATGGACATCATGATGCCCGCCATGGACGGTTATCAGACCATGCAGGCGATCCGCCGCAACCCGAACTTCCGCCGGCTGCCGATCGTCGCGCTCACCGCCAAGGCGATGAAGGGGGACCGGGAGAAGTGCCTGCAGGCGGGAGCCTCCGACTACCTGGCGAAGCCCGTGAACACCGATCAGCTGTTCTCCGCGTTGCGCATGTGGCTGCACCGCTGAGGGCAACGCCGCACCGATGAAAGGGCCTGCCGTGCCTGAACCGCTCAACATCCTGCTGGTGGACGATCAACCAGCGAAGCTCCTGACCTACGAGACCATCCTCTCGGAGCTCGGGGAGAGCCTGGTCACCGCGTCGTCGGGGCGCGAGGCGCTCGAGTGCCTGCTGAAGATGGACATCGCGGTCGTCCTCATCGACGTCTGCATGCCCGAGCTCGACGGCTACGAGCTGGCGTCGCTCATCCGCCAGCACCCGCGCTTCAAGGAGACCTCGATCATCTTCGTGTCGGCCACGCTGATGACCGATTTCGACCGCCTGCGGGGGTACGAGGTGGGCGGAGTGGACTACCTGCCGGTGCCGATCGTGCCGGAGATCCTGCGCGCCAAGGTGCGCGTCTTCGTCGATCTGTACCGCAAGACCCGCCAGCTCGAGACGCTGAACAAGGAGCTGGAGCGGCGGGTGGCGGAGCGGACCTCGGCGCTCGAGGCGACCGCCGCCGCGCTGCAGGCCTCCGACCAGCGCAAGGACGAGTTCCTCGCGACGCTCGCCCACGAGCTGCGCGGCCCGCTCGCCCCCCTGAGCAACATGCTCGAGGTCCTGAAGCGCGCCGACGACGACGCGCTCATGCGCCGCAACGCCCGCGAGACCATGGAGCGGCAGCTCCGACACCTGGTGCGGCTGGTGGACGACCTGCTCGACGTCGGGCGGATCGCCGGCAACAAGCTGGCCCTCCGGACCGAGCAGGTCGAGCTGGCGACGATCATCCAGCAGTCGGTCGAGACCTGCCGGCCGTTCTTCGAGGCGGCGGGGCACCTCCTTTCGGTCAGCGTCCCGGCGGATCCGATCGTGCTCATCGCCGACCCGGTACGGCTGGCGCAGGTGCTGAACAACCTGCTCAACAACGCCTGCAAGTACACCCCTCCGGGCGGCCGGGTGGGGCTGACCGTCTGGCGCGAAGGGAGCGACGCGGTGATGGCGGTGCGGGACACCGGACGCGGGATCCCGACCGACATGCTGCCGCGCATCTTCGAGATGTTCACCCAGGTGGACCGCTCCCTCGAGCGGACGCAGGGAGGGCTCGGCGTGGGGCTGTCGCTGGTGCGCCACCTCGTCGAGCTGCACGGCGGTGCGGTCGCGGCGCGGAGCGAGGGGGAAGGTCGCGGGAGCGAGTTCGTGGTGCGGGTGCCGGCCCTGCCCGGGGTCCTCGCCCGCGCCGAGCGCCGCTCCGCCGTCGTCACGCCCTGGACGGACGACGGCGTGACCCTCGGCCCGGGAGCCTAGACCTCGACGCGTTTCAGGAACCGCCGGCGCTCGAGTTGCGCCAGGCGGCTGTAGTACGGGGCGGCCGCCTTGAGGTAGCGGTCCCAGGTGTCCACGAAGATCACCAGTCGGTCGAGCCCCCCCTTCGGCACCCAGACGCCGTGGTCGGAGGGGCAGCGGTAGATGGCGACGCCGCTCGACGCGGAATAGTTCACGGGCCTCAAGATACCCACGCAGTAGGGGCACTTGACGATGCGGCGGACTTCGTCGGGGGCGAGGGCGTAAGAGGCCCGTCCCTCGCGCGCCTTGAACCGGGTCGCCTCGCGGGTGGTCGCGGCGGGGAGCGACTTCGGGCCGATCTCGAGGATCCACTTCAACCGCCCCTCCTCGAGCCAGGTCCCGCCGCAGTCGCCGCAGGCGTCGACCGGGATCGTCAGGAAGCGGCTCGGGCCCAGACTCCCCCCGCACCCGGAACACCACATCGGACGACCCTCCCCCCGAGGCGCACCACCTGCCGCCGGTCCACCCCTATACGGTCAAACACCTCGTCCCGCAAGGCTTTCGTGGGAATGGCGCGCGCGGCACACGGGGCGTCAGAAGCCTGACATCCGTGCCCGCGCTTCCCGCCCACGCGGCGAAGCGCGTTTGACACGTTGGGGGGGAGTCGGTAGCATGTTCCGCTTTTTGGGCGCGGCCACGGGCCGCGCCAGTTGTTTTCCGGGGTCAGGACCGTTCGACCGAATCTCGCATCCGAGGTGTTGACGATGACCGCTAGCCCCCTCCTTCCGCGCCGCGCCCGTGCGGGCGCGCTCGCGGGCGCCATGCTCCTGCTCGTGACCAGCGTGCCGGCACAGGAGAAGAAGCCGGAGGCGCCGAAGGCCGAGGCGACGAAGCCCGGATCGCCGCTGTACGTGCACATCGAGACGCGCAGCATCCTGACCTACGCCGGCGACCCGAACGAGGTCACCATCCTGTTCCAGAACGACTCCAAGGAGAACTGGTCCAATCCCGGCATGGAGATCGAGTCGGGCTTCCAGGTCTTCGACAGCGACGGGAAGAAGCTCGAGAAGGCGAAGAGCCCCGTGTCGTTGAAGGAGGCGCAGCCGAAGGTCCTCGAGCCGAAGGGGTACTTCGGGAAGATCGTCGACCTCAACACGCTGTTCCCGAAGATGAACGCCATCGGCACCTACAAGATCACCTGGTCGGCCGCCGGGCTCGCCGAGAAGACGATCATGTCGCGCGTCATCAAGAAGTACGACGCGGCGCGCGACTACCAGGCGGTGCTGGAGACCGAGTTCGGCAGCGTCGTGCTCGAGTTCTACAAGGACCTCGCTCCGGCGCACGTCAAGAACTTCATCGACCTCGCCAACCAGGGGTACTTCGACCAGAAGATCGTCCACCGCATCATCAAGGGGGAGGCGGTCTTCGGCGGCTCGCGCACCGGCGACGAGCGGGGCGGCCCCGGCTACACCCTGTCCCCCGAGCCGAACGGCCTCAAGGTTCTGGCCGGGTCGGTCGCCCAGGTGCGCAACGCCTACACCGGCGCGGAGGAGTCGGGCAGCATCTTCATGGTCGCGGCGGTGCCGCAGCCGGAGATGGACGACCGCTACACGGTCTTCGCCCGCGTCGCGCAGGGGCTCGAGACGATCAAGGCGATCTCCAACCTGCCGACCGCCGGAGGATCCGGCGGCCGGGTCGCCGCCCGGCCGGTCCGCGACGTCGTCATCAAGAAGATCGAGATCCGCGAGAAGAAGTCGGACAAGCCCGCCAAGGCGTCCTGATCGCCCAGCGGGCGCTTTCTCCATGCGCCCCGCACAAAGCGGCGCCGGTTCTCCGCGGGCCGTCAGGCCCGCCGCCGCGGTCCTGCTCGCGGCCGGCCTCCTCACCGCGCCGGCGCTCCTGGTCGTCGCCGGGCTCGGCGTCGATCCCGGGATTTTCGCGGCCGCCGGACCCTCCCGGTCCGCCCCCGCCCCCACGGAGGACTTCGACGCCCCGGTGCCGGAGTGGTCCGAGGGGCCGGTGCGCTACGTCCTGCTGCAGGAGGACAAGCTCGCCTACCGCCGCCTCGAGACGACCGAGGAGCGGGCCCGCTTCATCCGGAAGTTCTGGGCCGCGCGCGACCCCGACCGGACCACGACGGAGAACGAGTACCGCGCCCTCTTCTTTCACCGGGTCGAGGAGGTGCAGCGGCAGTTCACGACCGAATCGACCAAGCCGGGCTGGAAAACCGACCGCGGCAAGATCTGGATCCTCCTCGGCCCCCCCGACGAGCAGGACGACTACGCGCCGCGCTCGATCCGCCCCGACGTGATCAACTGGACCTACCGCAATCCCCCTCCAGGGAGCGGCGCCACCCTCAACGTGCAGGTGCGCTTCGTCCTCGACGCCAGCGGCGAGTACCGCCTCAGCACCGGCGCCCGGATCTTCTCGAGCGACACGGCGATGTCGCAGGCGTTCGCCCTGCAGGCGCTGCAGCAGAAGAGCCTCCCGGGGGTCCGCCCGCCGGGGAGCGCTCCGGAGCAGGGGGGGCCGGAGCCCATGGCACCGGCCGGCCTGCGCCCGCACGCCGACGTCTTCGCCAGCGGCCGGGACCGGTTGCTCGCCATCCTGACGCTGTTCGTGCCCGAGTCGTTCCTCAAGGACGCGCGCAACGGCGCGGCGCCGCTCATCGAGGTGACGGCGCGGCTGGTGAGCGAGTCCCCCGGCGGGCCGACCTACGAGCTGAGCGGCCCCTCGTCGCTGCGCACGGCGGCCGGACCCCTGGGCGGCGGGCCGGACGGGACGCGCATCTACCAGACCGGGCTGACGCTCCGCCCCGGAACCTACAAGGTGCGCTACGCGCTGAACGGGCCGGGGGCAGTGACCCTGCGCTCGGTGGACGACACGCTGGTCGCGGTCCTCCCCTCCCCCGGCCGCCTGGCGGTGGGGCCGATCGCCTTCGCGGGGCGGCTGGAGCGGCTGGCGGAGCCAGCGGCGAGCGAGTACGTCGCTCCCTTCGTCCTCGGCGCGCTCCGCGTGGTGCCGCGCCCGGAGGCGTCCTTCTCCCCCGAGGAGAGCCTGTCCTTCTACTACCAGATCTCCGGCGCGGTGAACGATCCGATCGGCGGCGTCCCGGACCTCGAGATCGAGTACGTCATCCTGATGGAAGGGCAGGGGCCGGCCGGGATCCCCTCGACGCAGGCGCTCGGCCACCCGATCCACCTCACCCGCGAGCCGTCCCTGCTGCAGTCCTTCTCGCTGCCGCTCGACGGCTGGCAGTCGGGGCGGTACCGCCTGCAGGTCCACGTGAAGGACAACCTCAACGACGCGGTGGCGGCGTCCGAGATCGCCTTCCAGGTCCGCTGATCGGTTGACCCCGGCCGAGGGGCTCTCCTATATTCCCGGCGTCCACACCGTATGGAGCCGCCCTGTTGAGCGCCGCCGGCGCGCGTCGAAGCCGTCCGCAGGCCGCCTCCCGCCGGCCGGGGCGCGGCCTGAAGGTCGTCGCCCTCGGCGGCGGCACCGGGCTGCCCGTGGTCCTGCGATCGCTCAAGCGGGCCATCGCCGACGCGGGCGGGACCCTCACCGGCATCGTCACCGTCACCGACGACGGCGGCTCGAGCGGCCGGCTGCGGCGCGCCTACGACGTGCTGCCGATGGGGGACATCCGCAACTGTCTCGTGGCGCTCTCCGAGAACGAGCCGCTCATGTCGCGCCTCTTCCAGTACCGCTACCGTGGTCGCGACGGGCTCGGCGGGCACACGGTCGGCAACCTCATCCTGACGGCGCTCGCCGATTCGACCCGCTCCTATCTCCGGGCCATCGAGACCTCCGGCGAGGTCCTGGCGATCCGCGGCCGCATCCTGCCGGCGACGCTCCAGAACGTCTCCCTCGTCGCCCGCTGCTCCGACGGGAGGCTCCTGCGCGGCGAGACGCGCGTGTCGCAGAGCCATGCGCCGATCACCCGCATCATGACCGACCCGCCGCAGCCCCCGCCGGCGCCGGGAGTGCTGCAGGCGCTGCGCGAGGCGGACCTCATCATCCTCGGCCCCGGCTCGCTGTTCACGAGCGTCGTGCCGAACCTCCTGGTGCGCGGCGTGGCGCGGGTCATCGCGCGAGCACGGGCGCCGCGGGTGCTCGTCGGCAACCTCATGACCCAGCCCGGGGAGACCGACGACTTCACCGCCGCGGCGCACCTCGCCGCCCTGACGCGGCTGGCGGGGGCGCGGGTCGTGGACTACTACCTCTCGAACAGCCGGCCGGTCTCCCGGGCGCTCCGGCGGCGCTATGCCGCCGACGGCGCGGTACCGGTCGAGATGGACCGCAAGGCGCTCGTCGCCCTCGGGGCGGCGGCGGTGGAGCGGGACCTGCTGCGCGAGGATCGCCGCCACGCCAGGATCCGCCACCACGAGGGGAAGCTCGGGCGCGCGCTCCTGCGTCTCGCCCGCAGGCCGGCCGCCCGCGCCGCCGCGTGAGGCCGGCGGATGCGCCGGCGTGGCATCATTCCAGGGTGCGATTGAACCTCTCCGACGAGCCGATCACCGCGGAGCTCCTGGCCGAGGCGCTGCAGCGATCCGGCTCGGCGCAGATCCTCGTGTCGGGGACCAGCATGCACCCGACCCTGCAGATGGGCTGGCGGGTGATCCTGGAGCCGGTCCGCGGGGTCGACCTGAAGCCCGGACAGATCGCCGTCTTCCGCAGCGAGCACCACCTCACCATCCACCGGCTCGTCTGGATCGAGACCGGACCGGAGGGGCCGATGCTCGTCTTCCGCGGCGACTACAACCGGGTGCGCGAGCGCGTCCACCCCGCGGCGGTGCTGGCGCGCGCCGTGGCGGTGGAGAATCCATCGTCGCGGCGCACCGTCGGGCGGATCGACTCGCTCGGAGGCGACGTGCTCGACGGCTTCTACCGCCTCGCCTGGATCCTTTCCCGGCCCTTCGCTCCGCTCCTCCCCAAGGTCGGCGCCAAGGACGTGCCGCCCGGCCCGTTCGGACGCGCCGTCCGCGCGGTCTTCGCGGGGATCGAGCGGGCGCTGTCGATCTTCCTGCCGAACCG
>Ga0111538_10002200_pt1 | contig 27462 bp, 22 predicted proteins | sample SoiMethybrSBSTD1_FD_79669 | JGI IMG/M metagenome (GOLD analysis project Ga0111538, IMG submission 79669) | Bulk soil microbial communities from a Populus tree surrounding site in Tennessee, USA - Soil MetaG P. TD hybrid SBSTD1 (version 2)... | ecosystem: Environmental > Terrestrial > Soil >...
AGTCCCTGGCGAATACGCGTCTTTACCGTGCCGAGCGGAACCTCGAGACGTTCCGCGATTTCGCTGTGCGTCAAACCCTCGTAGAACGCGAGCTCGATCGCCATGCGCTGGAGAAATGGCAGCGTCTCGAAGGCCGACCGGATTTGCGAAGCCCGCCCGGCCCAGATGAGTTGCTCGTCCGCCGGTTGCGCGGCGTCGGGCAGCGCGAGCATCGCGACGTCATCGGCAGTGCCCGCCGGTCTCGAGTTTCGTCCGCGCACCCTGTCGATGGCGCGACTCCTTGCCATGGTGAGGAGCCAGGCAATCACCTGTCCGCGACGGGAGTCATAGCGGCTCGCCTGCTTCCACGCCTGTGCAAACACCTCCTGGACCACATCTTCTGCATCGCCTTGATCGCGGACAATGCGTAGCGCGAGCGAGTACACGACCCGGCCGTGGCGATCGTACAGCTCCGCCAACGCGTCGTGCTCGCCGCGTGCGATGCGTTCGAGGGCATTTTGGTCAGCGGAGGCCGAACTGGCCACTCCGGCAACCGCCCAAAGGATCCACATAGAGGGTTACGCAGGCGCTCCGAAGGCGGATGTGAGTGTAACGTGCTCGCTCCGCGAGCGTATACATGTTGGGACGGTCTGCACAGTTCTTCTGAACAGGTCAACACACGATAACCGCCGGGCTGCCGGTCTCACTCTTGCTCTAGAGCGATCGCGCGGGCCTGGACGAGCGACCAGATTCCGGTCAGGAGCCCCCAAGGCTGCGAACCGATCCCGGCGAAGAAGCGTCTAATTTGCTGGGAAAACCGCTCGTTCTCACGGCAGCTTTCCACTGAGCGTCACGTAACTTTTCTCGAGGAGTGCACTTATGCGCGGGTTCGGATTTCGTCGGACGACTTTCACTTTTGCGGCTCTCATCATCGGAATGCCAGCGCTCGCGTTGGCGCAGCTCCCGGCCAAGGACTACACGCCTGGCAAGACGGCAAAGGTCACCAAGGACGAGGTTTGCTCGGTCGACTATGTCAACTCAGTCAAGCCTGTGAAGGACCGCGACGCGGCTGATGCCCTCAGCAGCTACGGCCTCCAGCCCAGCAGTGGTCGCGAACTGTTCCAGCTCATCCCATCGTCGCTCGGCGGGACGAACGATAAGGAAAATCTCTGGCCACTGCCCAATTCGCGCGAATTCGGGCCCGCTCAGAAGAAAGCGCTCGACGACCAGCTCCACAAGATGGTCTGCGACGGATCGCTCGAGCTCAAAACCGCCCAGGATGCTCTTAAGAAGAACTGGATGGACGCGTACCGGAAGTACGTCGCTCACTCCGTCGAATAACCAGCTCCGGTCTGAAACGAACGAAAACAGGGAGAGAGCGGATTTTCGTCCGCTCTCTCCTTCGCCTCCGTTGCCTTACGAACGCCACCCTTCCGGATATCCGCGCATCCAGCCCTCGCGATAGCCGGCCTGGTAGTCGGTCCTCGATCCCAGACTCGCGCTATATCCTGAATCGGCCGTCTCCAGTTCGCGTTGTCCTGTCGGGTCGTAGCCGTGATTCCCCAATCGGTCCTCGCGGGCCTGGGCACGCGCCTCGGCCGCTCCGCGTTCGTAGCCGGCTCGATATGCCGTGCTGCGGGTTTGCGCCTGCGGCGTCGAACGTTCGAACTCACTCCGCGACAGCATCCCGTCGCGGTTCGTGTCGAGCGAATCGAAGGCTTGCGTGGTCCCGCGCCACTCCAGCCGCGAGATCCGCCCATCGTCGGTCACGTCAACATCATCGAACCGGCCGTCACGATCATCGAACCGGCTGTCACGCTCGTCATTCACCGCGTTTTCAACCCGGAACTCGGCGCGCGAAATCATTCCGTCGCGATTGACGTCGAGCGCGTTGAAGGCCTGCTCGGTTCCGCGCCATTCCAGTCGCGAAATCCGCCCGTCGTCGGTCACGTCGAGATCGTCGAACCGACTGCTGCGATCCTCGGTCAGCGTTCCTTCGGCGAGGAACTCCGCGCGGGAAATTGCGCCGTCCCGGTTGTGATCGGCACGCCGGAACGTCGTTTGCGCGAAGCGCCATTCGTCGGTGGTGACCCTGCCGTCGCGATTGCGATCCAGCGCGGCAAAGCCGCGCGAAGTCCAGTCGTCGAATTCATACGACGAGGTGCGATCGATCTGGCCGGGCGGCAGTTGTCCGGGCCGCTCGGCTCCGACGCGGACTTCGTCCCCAGACAGCATGTTGTCGTTGTTCCAGTCGTGCACGCGAAACGACTGGGTGCTTCCCGTCCATTCCGCGCGCTGGATGATTCCGTCGTGATTGCGGTCCAGTTCCTGGAAGCGGATCGGCGCAGGCTCATCACTCACGCGGCCTCTCGCGCGCCCGCGCGGCTGGGCCTCTGCGATCGCCGCACCCGTGAAGACGAGCGTCGCAGCGTAAAGTGCTAGATGGGTCAGTTTCTTGGTCATACCCCGATTGGCTGCGAGACTCGTACCAAGACTGCAGCTCGAGCGACAGCTCACGCGCTGTCGGCCTGAGAATGGTCGAGTGCGCTGCTGAGCCTCATGACCTTCGGCAGCCGTACGCGAAAGGTGGCGCCACGCCCTACGCCAGGGCTCTCTGCCGTCACCTGGCCCCCGTGTAGTTCGACGAGGTATTTGACGATCGCAAGACCGAGTCCGAGTCCTCCGTACGCACGGGTGAAACTCTGGTCCGCTTGACGACATCGCTCGAACACGAAGGGCAGAAATTCGGGATCGAGGCCAACGCCGCTATCCGAGACGACGACCTCCGCGGAGGACTCGTCGCCCTCGATGCTGACATGCACCCAGCCGCCGGCGGGCGTGAACTTGATGGCGTTCGAGAGGAGATTCCAGTAGATCTGCCGGAGCCGCTCGGCATCACCCTGAATCATGCCCGTTTGTGGCGACTCGATGACCTGGACGTCGATGGACTTCGCCGCAGCCGCTGGTTTCAGGCTCTCGACGGCTTCCCGCACGATGGCGGGAACAACAGCCGGCGCAAGCCGGAGCTTGAGGCGGCCGCTGAGCATCCGCGAGACATCGAGCACATCGCCGATCAGCTCTGCCTGAGTCTGCGCATTCCGCTCGATAACCTGCAGCACCTTCGGGATGCGATCGGGCTCGATCTGCGAACGTCGCAGCATCGAAATCCAGCCCATGATGGCGTTGAGCGGCGTCCGCAGCTCGTGTGACAGCGTCGCCAGAAATTCATCCTTGAGACGATTGGCATTTTGCGCTTCGTTCTTGGCCGTGCGCAGCGCCATCAGCACGTTCCGCATTTCGTACTGTCGCATCCGGCTTCGCAGAGCCGCTCGGACGGCGCTGATGGCGACCGACACGCGGATTGGCCGATCGAGCAACGTCGCGTTGCGCAGCAATTCGAGCTGCCGCAACGTACGCGTCGAGACCTGGGCCCGATCGGCTCCTGCAAACACGAGCACCGAGATATCCGACCACGGCGGCTGGCCGTCCAGCGTGGCCGTCAGCCGATTGATGTCTTGGTCGGCGAGCGCCTCCTCCGTCATCAGCACCGCGGCGGCGCCCGCTTCCATGCAGTCGCAAACTTCCGAAACCGACCCACAGCGATGGCAGCTGACTGAGGCGCGCGTCAGGACGGCGGCGGCCTGAGCGGCGTCGCGATCAACCGGTGCGTAGACCAGCACTCGGAAATCGTCGTGCTCCGTGCCAGGTCGAGTTTCATCGCTCATCCGCGCAGCTCGCAACCTGTTTTCCTTCGATACGGCTGGGCATAGCCTGACCCCAAAAACTGACCGCATCGCCCCGCCCGTGGCTGCAGAACCCACATCACGCCGAGAAGTCCTTCAAGTCTTGGACCCTTTCCGAGCGCCGATGAGCCCTGAGACAGCGCGCGAAGTTCCGTGTACAGTTTCGGGATTCACTCTGCTGTTCGGTCAGACGCCGATCCACTGGTCCACGACGTCGTCATCGTCGGTGCGGGCGCGGCTGGTCTGGCGACGGCCATCTTTCTTCGCGAGGCGGACGCCAGCCAATCGGTCTGCCTGCTAGACAGTGCTCGTGCCCCCGGCGCCAAGATACTGATCAGCGGCGGCACGCGCTGCAACGTCACCAACCGGGTCGTCTCCGAACGCGACTTCTGGGGCGGGCGGGGATCGATCGTGAGGCGCATCCTGCGCGGATTCACGCCGGACGAGACCGTCGCATTTTTTCGCGCGCGTGGTGTCCCACTCCATGAAGAAGCCGACGGCAAGCTGTTTCCCGACAGCGGGCGGGCTCGTGACGTGCTCACGGCTCTCCTTCGAGGCGCAAGCGATGCAGGCGCACACCTGCGTTCCAATCACCGGGTGCTCGAGATTGAGCGGAACAGCGCGGGCTTCCTGGTCGAGACGAGTCGCGGCCGGCTTCGATGTACACGCCTCGTCCTCGCGACGGGCGGCCAGTCGCTCCCCAAGACAGGCAGCGACGGAACCGGATTCCGGTTCGCGACGGGACTTGGACATACGATCGTCCCAACGACACCGGCCCTGGCGCCGCTGGTACTCGATCAGACGAGTGGCGGCGCGCTCAACCGATCATTGAGCGGCGTGTCGCATGACGCCGAGCTCACTGTCTGGGTGGAGGGGCGGCGCGGCAGTCGGCTCCGAGGTTCCCTCCTGTGGACGCACTTCGGAATCAGCGGACCGGTCGCCCTGAACGCGTCACGTCATTGGCTGCGCGCGGAGGCTGAAGGCCGAGTTGTGCACGTGACCGTCAACTTCTGCCCGGACACAACCTTCGACACGCAGGAGAACCGCTGGATCGGCTTGGCGGCGACCCGGCCGAAGGCGTCGATCGCGACAGCCCTTGCTGAAGTCGTCCCGGCGTCGGTCGCGACCGCCATTCTGGAGCAGCTGGCGATCGATTCGGCGCGGCCGCTCGGTCAGCTCACGCGCGCCGAACGGCGCGCACTCGTGCGCGGCCTTCTCGAACTGCCGATCCAGGTCATGGGCAGTCGAGGCTACAACTTTGCCGAAGCCACCGCTGGCGGCGTCGCGCTCGATGAAATCGATCCGGCAACGATGGCGTCGCGCCGCTGTCCAGGGTTGTATCTGGTCGGAGAGATGTTGGATGTCGACGGGCGGATTGGCGGCTTCAATTTCCAGTGGGCCTGGGCGACTGCGTATCTGGCGGCGCGGGGACTGGCAGCTCTGCCGAAGGGGGCTTCAGCGCCCTAGCGGTTTCGTGGCACTGCGATTGCTGAACAATCGGACAGCATCATCGCTTAGCCGCCGCTCTGGCGGCTGACAAGAGCAATCGGCTCCCCCCCACCACGACGGGAGGCATGTAAGTCGCCTCCCGACTCGTCTGTACCTAGAGAGGCGGTATTGGACTGCCGACAGTGTGTAAGGGATTGCCGCTGAGATTCAGGCCGACTCTTCGAGTTTTGCCGACAGGGTGCGATCATCTGACAGGCCGTGACGAGTGAGGAACAGCTCGAGCGCGCGCGAATCCACTTCCGTGAACTTCACTCCGGCTCGGTAACGGGCTGGATGCCCATTCGCTTGTTCGAACTGCGCCCAGACCACGCGACCCTTGCACACTACTCCGCCTCCGTCGCCAGGAAGGGTAATGCGCACGACACGCTTCGGGCGCATCGCGACAGGCGACAGCACCTGGGCGCCAAGCGTCGAGAGATCCACCAGAAGGCTCGCCTCGCCTTCGAGCGTCACTTCCAGGCCCTTGGACACCGCGAGACGACGGGCCTGGCGAGCCGGTGAGTACGAGGCCGGCCGCGCTTCGAGAGTCGTTCCCGCACCGAGGCGGTCGACCTCGTGGCCCTGCACGCTCTGAGATCCGATGCGCCGCTTGACGGTGAGGCGCCGGTTGGCGTGGTCGATGAGAATTTCCGCGATCTTGCAGCCGGCCGCAAGCGAGGCCGAGGATTCCTCGGTGTGCTCGGCGTAGGCGAGTGCGATGACGCGGCCGTTGGCGAAGACGGGAAGCGCAAGAGCGGTCGCGACGGGGCTGCCGAGCACGCCAACCGCCGGGTCGCCGACGTTCCCTGCCGCCGTGGACGCTTTCCGGTCGGCCAATGTCCGCGCCAGCAGTGAGTCGATCGTGCGAGGGATTTCGATGTTGCTGATGTCGGCCCCGGGACCGAGACCCGTGCCGCGCCAGCCCTTGAAGCTGGACGGACCCACCAGGAACACGGCGGCCCTTGCGAAATGCCGTCCGAGTTGTTCGATGAGCGTTTCGAGGATCTCGCTGGCGCTGATCGCGACATCGATGGACTCGAGCGCGGTGGCCACGTGCTCGAGCATGAGGACGCCGGCGTCGCCGCGCTCTTCGGCCACCGCGACCGGCCGGGGCCGCTCCCGAGTGTTTGGGTCCGTTTTCTTGCGCAGCTCCTCCTCGAGAATGCGAATGCGCGCGGTTGCGGCTTCGAGGCCCTGACGACGACCTTCGGCGTCAACCTTCGAGAGGCTGGCTTCCTGCTTCGACAAACCGATCTCGTTCCTCGCTACGGAGAGCGCCTCCTCCAGTTCGTTCGCACGACGGACTTCGACGTCCAGACGTGACGCGGTTTCGTCCCGCTCGAGGAGAATCTCGGTGGACTCATGTTCCAGTGCGTGGAGTCGGGCCTGCGAGTTCTTGAAGTTGGTCGCCTGCACCGCCACCTCTTCGCGAGTGTTCGCGAGGTCGGTGTGCACCGTCGCGAGCTCGGCCCGCGCGGCTGCTGCGTCCCGCTGGGCCTCGGCCAGCACCCGGGCTAGTTCGGCACGGGCGGCTTGCATCTGCTCGAGCCTTCCCTCGAGCTCGTGGCGGGTTCGATCGAGTTCCCCTTGCGCGGCCACCTCCGCCGCCTGGGCAGCGGCGTGCGCGGCCTGAAGGGCGGACTGGGTCGCGACGTGCTCATCCTGCAAATGCTTGACTTGCTTCCGTGCCTCGTCCACCGCGGCGCGCAGCGCCGCGTTTGTTTTCTGTTCGGCCGCAATCTTCGATTGTGCGTCGGCCTGTGCGGCAGCGAACGCGGCGTCAGCCGCCTGCCGGGCCTCTTTCAGGGCCTGCGCGCCCGCCTTCTCAGCCTCGCTGCGGGCCGCATCGGCTTGGCCATGCGCTGCTGCCGACACTTCCTGAACGAGCTGATCGAGCAGACGGGCCTGATCCGGATGGGCAAGGGCCTGCTCGAGCGTCGCCATTCGGGCGTCAACGCTCGCCCGCAGGGCATCGAGCTCGGTTTTGGTCGCAGCCGCGACGTGGTGCGCGACGGCGTCGAACGCGGCTTGTGCCTGGCGGCGGGTGTAGGCGTCAAACTTCATGCAGGTCTGCTTATCGTTTCGGAGCTGCTAATCGTTTAATTCGGGGCTGCTTATCGTTTAATGTTGAGAATATTGATGACTTCGCAAGGTTCGAGCCAGTTCGAAGCTCTCAGGACCTGCCCGAATTGCATGCCAGCCTCCCAAAACTGCTGTTTTTACGACGAAAACTGAAAGTGCCGATCACAAAGCTGTCGAACGACCTGGGGAACATCGGTCCGAGGGGAAGGCGCCAGCGACTACTCCTGGCGGCAATGACTGTGGCGGTCGCGGGCGCGCTGTTGTTTTGGATGGGCCAGGCAGGGGCGAATCGGTGGTGGCGGGTTGCCACGTTCCCTCTGCTGTGGCTTGCCGCCGTGGGGGTCCTGCAGGCGCGTGCACGCACGTGCATCGCGTTCGCCGCTCGAGGCACCTGCGATTCGGACGCCGGCGTCGGCGAGCTCACCCCGGAAGCCGCCGATCTCTTGCGGCAGCGGGCCAAGTCGATCGTGCGGATGGGAACGATCCTGGCCGCGATCCTCACGTCCCTCGCGATTGCGGCTCCGTAAGCGGGCCACGTCCTGTTCTTCTGAACGCCCGACCTGAAAGGTCGGGCTTACGGTCGAGGCTTGCGCGGCCGACCGTCATCGGGATCGGCCGTAAACGACTGATGCAGGTGCACCGGCTCCCCTGCCCCTCGCAGGCGGAGATTGATCATCTCGACGAAGACCGAGAAGCCCATGGCGAAATAGATATAGCCCTTCGGGATGTGCATGCCCAACCCATCGCCGATGAGCGACATGCCAATCAGCAGGAGGAACGACAGCGCCAGGACCTTTACGGTGGGGTGCCGATTCACGAAGGCACTGATCGGCTCGGCAGAAAACATCATGATCCCCACTGCCATCACGACGGCGGCCACCATGATCGCGATGTCTTCCGCCATGCCAACGGCCGTGATCACCGAGTCGAGCGAGAAGACGATATCGAGCAGCATGATCTGGCCGATGACCGCCGCGAACGAGGGCGCGGCTCGCGGTGATCCATGACTCTCGTCGCCCTCCAGGCGGTCGTGGATCTCGACGGTGGCCTTGCCAATGAGGAACAGTCCGCCGCCACCGAGAATGAGGTCACGGCCGGATACCCCGTGCTCGAACACTGTGAAGAGCGGCGCGGTCAAGCGGATGATCCAGGCGATCGACATCAGCAGCCCGATGCGCATCACCATGGCCGCGAGCAGGCCGGTACGACGCGCGCGCGGCTGCTGGGCGAGCGGCAGCTTCCCCGAAAGAATGGAAATGAAGATGACGTTGTCGACGCCGAGAATCACCTCGAGGAACGTGAGCGTGAGCAGCGCGAGCAGCCCTTCGGAACTGAGAAACGCATCCATGGAGCGTCACATTATCATCCCTGCGCGGCTTGACGGGTCGAGGGCTTGAGCGTAATGTGAAGTCGCCTAAGCCTGCGCCACTCGCAGGACGCGGGGGAACCACGCACCTGGGGCGAATTGGCGGATCCCGCCATAGGACACTTCCGAGTCCGAGCCCGTCAGCTAACCCCGTCGGCGTTGAACGGAAGGCCGTCCGTTGTCCGATTTCTCCTTCAAGCGCCTCCTCCTCGGTCAGCCCATCCCCTCAGAACAGGCGCATCACGAACGCCTCTCCCGGGTGACCGGTCTCGCTGTGCTCTCGTCGGACGCGTTGTCGTCGGTTGCCTACGCCACCGATTTCATTCTTGCCACGCTGATCGTCGCGGGCGTTGGGGCGTTCGTCTATGCGATTCCCATCAGTCTGTCGATCGCGACTCTTCTGGCCATTGTCGCCTTCTCGTACCGTCAGACGATTCACGCCTATCCGAAGGGCGGCGGCGCCTACATCGTGGCGAAGGAGAACATCAGCCAGACCGCAGGCCTGGTGGCGGCCGCGTCGCTCCTTGTCGACTACACGCTCACGGTCTCGGTCAGCATTTCGGCAGGCGTGCTCGCCATCACGTCCGCGGTGCCATCACTCGATCCGTACCGCGTGGAGTTGTGCCTGTTGTTTCTCACCATCCTCATGCTCGGCAACCTCCGCGGCATTCGTGAGTCGGGGCAGATCTTCGCGGTGCCCACCTACTTCTTCGTCTTCAGTATTGCGGCACTGCTGTTGGTTGGCGCCTACCGATACCTGACTGGCGGGATTGTGCCGGTCGAGATCGCGCTCCCGCCCGAAGTGGGGCGGGCGCCGGTCACGACGTTTCTGCTGCTGACGGCGTTCGCCAACGGCTGCACCGCGATGACTGGAGTCGAGGCCGTGTCGGACGGCGTGCCGGCCTTTCGTCCGCCCGAAGCGAAGAACGCGGCCGCCACACTGGTGACGATGGCGGTGATTGCCGTCTCGATGTTCATCGGGATCACGGTGCTCGCGCATGCCTACGGCGTGGTGCCCAACGACGCCGAGTCTGGCGTGTCGCAGCTCGGTCGGGCGGTATTCGGCGGGCAGACGTTTGCCTACTACGTCGTGCAAGCCGCCACCACGCTGATCCTGGTTCTGGCCGCCAACACCGCCTATGCCGACTTCCCGCGGCTGGCATCCATCGTGTCGCGCGATCGGTTCCTGCCCAGACAGTTCATGAATCAGGGCGATCGCCTGGCCTTTTCGAACGGCATCGTGATTCTGTCGGTGTTTGCCGCCGTGTTGATCATCGCGTTTCGTGGGAATACGCATTCGCTGCTGCCGCTGTACATGATTGGCGTGTTCATTTCGTTCACGCTGTCGCAAGCGGGGATGGTCGTCCGCTTCAGAAAGGAGCGCAAGCCTGGGTGGAAGACGGGGGCCGCGATCAGCGGCTTCGGCGCCACGGTCACCGGCATCGTGCTCGTCATCGTCGCCGTGACCAAGACGCTGGAAGGCGCCTGGATCGTCCTGCTGTTGATTCCAATCATCGTCGCGATCTTCAAGGCGACGCATCAGCATTACGAACACGTCGGCTCTCAGTTGACCATGCGCGGCTACACGCCGCAGCCCAAGGTCCAGAACATCGTGCTGGTGCCGATCAGCGGCATTCAACGCGCGGTCGTCGAAGCGCTGCGCTACGCCGAAACCCTCTCTGATGACGTGCGCGCGGTGTACGTGGACGTCGATCCGATTGCAACCGATCAGCTCAAAGCGGAGTGGGACACGTGGGGAGGCCGGGTGAAACTCATCGTGCTCCTGTCTCCGTTCCGGTCCGTGATGGAGCCCCTGATCAAGTACATCGAGCAGGTTGAAGCCGACCGGCCGCACGCCTATGTCACCGTCATTCTGCCCGAGTTCGTCCCGGCGCGATGGTGGCAGCACCTGCTCCACAATCAGCGGGCACTCCTGATCAAAGGCGCTCTGCTCTTCCGGCCGAATACGGTCGTGACCAGCGTGCCGTTCCATCTGGCGAAATAGCGCCACGAAAACGCGAAAGAGGCCACGAAAACACGACAACACGAAACCCGTAGCGAAAACACGCCACGAAGACACGAAAACACGAAACGAGTACCCGGGTCCGTCGCTATATCTTGCTAGCCCCCACCGCCACCCGATCGCCCCGCACCTCCGGCACCGGACCTGCCGGCGGACGTCATGAAGATCCCGCCGGCGGCGGGAATCGCAGTCGCTGTGGCTCGCACTGCAGCACCTGGCGCCGTGACGTTGGTAACCAGCGCGGCGCCCGCTTGCACATCACCTGCAACGAGCTCGGTGTTCTGTCCGTCGGTGACGCCAAGCCGCACCTGAACGGGTTTCAACCGCTCGTTCTCGATGATCCAGACACGGCCATCCGTCTCCACGGATGTCAGCGGACTAAACAGCCCATCAATCGTCGCACCCGATTGCGGTCTGGTTGCGGCGACTGGCGCCGGCGACGGGCTCGGACGATGCGCCGCGTTTGAGACCGGCAACTCAACTCGGGGACCCGCATCGCCGCCGGCCTTCGGCCGAGGCTTCTCGGCCATTGGAGTCTGCCCAAGCAACGCATAGGCATCCGGCGAGGGCTTGAACCGAAGCGCCGCGTTTGGAATCCGAACGACTTCGTCTCGTCTGGCGATCTCGATTTTCACGTTCGCCGTCATGCCGGGCCTGAGTGCCAGATCCGGGTTCGGCGCATCGATGATGGCGCTGTAGGTGATCACGTTCTGCACCAGGGTGGGTTCGAGCCGCACCTGTCGGACTGTTCCACTGAACAGCCGCCCCGCGTAGGCATCGACCTGAAATGTCACGTCCTGCAGGGGCCGGAGCTTCGCGATGTCAGACTCGTCGATACGCGCGTTCACCTCCATCGCCGTGAGTCCAGCCGCCACGGAAAAGATGGTTGGCGACGAGACGCTGGCCGACACGGCCTGGCCGACGTCGACATTGCGCTGGATCACCACTCCGTCGATCGGTGAGGTAATCACCGCCCGCGCGAGGTTGACTTCCGTCTGTGACAGCGCCGCGCGAGCCTGGACGACCTGCGCGTCAACAGAGCTCACCTGAGCCTGGGCCAGGCCCTGCGCGAGGGCGGCCTTCTCGAGTTCAATCTGCGCGACGACCCCCTTCGCGTGCAGGCTTGCGATCCGTTCCAGCGTTTGCCGCGCAGCGGCCAGCTGTGCCCGGCTGTTCTCTGCTTCGGCCGTCGCTTTCGCGAGACTCGCACGGGCCTGGTCCACCTGCGACTCGAGCAGCGATGGATCGAGCCGCGCGATGACCTGCCCTTTGTGAACGGTCGAATTGAAATCGGCACCGAGCCAAGAGACGATCCCCGAGAGCTGGCTGCCGACCTGGACCGTTGTGACCGGCTGAAGCGTACCCGTCGCAGACACCTCGTCCGCCAGGCTCCCGCGGGTCACGAGAGCGGTTGCGATGTTCGGATTGTCATCTCCCTGATTGGCGTAGTAGGCGCGGACGCCGACGGTGATGGTCCCGAATATCAGCAGCCCTGCCACGGCGCGCGCGGTGGTGCGTTTCATGATCCGCCTCCTCTGTGCTGGTTGCGCCGCTCGTCGCTGACGCAGGTCGTCCAGTGAATCGTCGTAGTGAGTTGGACGGCGAGAAAGTGACAGAACGGTGGACAGCCGGTGACGTGCTTGTGATATTCAGGTCAATTCGGCGGAATCAGCCGTTCCGCCCCCGACAGGAGTCAGTGAGACTCGGTGCGCTATTGAGCACTCGGGCACAGTGACGTACCCCGTCGCGAGCGTAGAATGAGTTCATGCGTCACGCCATCGCGATCGCTGGAGTGTCCGCTGTGCTGGTGATGGCCTCGACGGCTCGTTCCGCCGATTCGATCGGCGTCGTCGGCCGCTCGCGATCCGTGCAGCCTGGCGAACTCGTGGTCCTGACACTGACGGCGCCGGCAGCTGTGACTGCGATCCGACTGCGCGTGTTCGATCGGGCGATAACCGCCTACCTGGTCGATCGCCTGACCTGGCGCGCGCTGGTGGGGATCGACCTCGATGTGGCCGCAGGCCCATACTCCGCAGCGATCGAAGGACGTGCAGGGACGGAGAAGCTGCAAACGACCTATCGTTTCGTGGTGCGGCCGAAGCGCTTCCCGACGCGAACACTCAAGGTCGACCCGGCGTTCGTGAATCCGCCAGCCGAGATGGAAAGCCGCATCGTCCGGGAAGCGGCCGATCTCGAGCAGATTTGGAGCCACTCAGCTTCAGAGCGCCTCTGGACGGATCCCTTCGTGCCTCCCGTTCGAACCGCCGCGACGAGCGCGTTCGGTTCACGAAGCGTCTTCAACGGCGTCGCGCGCAACCCGCACGCTGGTGCTGATTTCCCGAGCCCGAGCGGCACGCCGATCGCCGCTCCCAACGCCGCGCGCGTCGCTCTCGCGAGAGACTTGTACTTCTCAGGAAACACGGTGGTCCTCGATCACGGCCTCGGACTGTTTTCGCTGCTCGCCCATCTCTCGGCGATCGACGTTCGGGAGGGTGATCGCGTTTCGGCGGGACAAGTGATTGGAAAGGTCGGCGCAACCGGGCGGGTGACGGGGCCGCATCTCCACTGGGCGGTTCGCCTGGAGGGCGCCCGCGTCGATCCGGTTGCGATCCTGGCGCTCCTCGGACAGAAGCCCCTGTAAACACTGTAGACGCTGTAGACGTGGCCGCGCCTAGGGTCCGCGCGCCTGTCAGGGTCGGATCCGCCTGGCGGTTTCGAGATCGCGCCGGGTCTGTATATTGTCGGGTTCGAGTTCAAGTGAGCGCTGGAACTCGGCGAGCGCCTCCGGCATTTTTCCCTGCGCCGCCAGTGCGAGGCCGAGCGAGTTCCTCATCTTCACGTTCGTCGGCGCGAGCGTCACCGCCCGCCGGTAGCTCACTACCGCGTCGTCAAGTCGGCCGACAGAGCCAAGGGCGTTCCCGAGATCCTCGTGAAACGCGGCATTGGCTGGCTCGAGGGCGACCGACTGCGCGAACGCGTCCACCGCATCGCGTTCCTTGCCCTGCCGGACGAGGGCCAACCCCAGATTGTGGAATCCCTTAGCACTGCCCGGCACACGCCGCACGTACTCGCGGTAGGTAACTGCAGCGTCGTCGAACCGCCCTTGCCTGAGGAGCGTATCGGCCAGCCCGCTCAGCGCATCGACGTTGCCCGGATCCCTGCCGAGTGACAAACGGTACCCGGCTGCGGCTTCGTCGAGACGCCCTTGAGCGAGCAGGGAAAACGCGATCAGATTGTTCGCCGGAATCGCATTGGCCGCGTCCTGGTTCAATCGGATGAACTCTCGAAACCGATCGATGGCCTTCTGGTGTTCCCCCCGGGACTGCAGCTCGAAGCCCAGATTGAAGTATGAGTCGGGATAGTTGGGTCGCGCCGCGATCGCGCGCTCGAAGGCCTTGATGGCCTCGTCGGGCTGGCCCTTTGCCCGCTGCACCAGCCCAATGTTGTTGTATGCCGGCGTGAAGTCGTCCCTGAAAGCGATCGCTCGTTGAAAGTGGAGCATCGCCTCGTCGAGCCGCCCCTCGGCCTGCAGGGCCATACCCAGATTGTTTTCCATGACGGCCTGCGGGAACCCCGCCGGCACGATTGGCCAGTTCGTCGCCACGACTGCGATGAGGAGTGCCGCTGCTGCTCCCGCTTTCTGACCAGGTGAAGCGGCTCGGACGAACCGTGGCACCGCAGCCACGCCGGCCGACGCAAAGAGCACGAGCAACGGCACGAGCGGGTAGCGGTAGCGGGCGAAGACATAGAACAGCAGCAGGCTGACGGAATACGCCGCCACCATCGCATAGAAAACCGAGAGCCGCCGTCGGTCCGGCCAGAGCACCCACGCCCCGAAGAGCGCGAGGGGCACCAGGACGCCGAAGTGTCCAAACCATCCGCCCAGCCAGACAGGCCACGACCACTCGGCGTAGGTCTCCTGGCTCTCGGTGTCGATCATTTCAACAGCGTTCACCAGGAGGACGACCTTGCGGCCGAGCAGCTTCAGCCACGCTCCCGGCTGTGAGGTGATGAACTCCAGCGCGCGATCAGTCCAGTACGTTGAAACTTCGGCGGGCGTCAGGCTGCGGCCGGAAGCCTGCTCGGCGAGCTCGGTCGCATCCTGGCGTTCGAACTCTGGCGCTCCTCTGCCGGGGCGCAGCGCTCGATACAACCCATCGGCCTGGGCGTTATTGCCAATGAAGAAGTTGGGGCCGAACTGCGAGGTCGTCAGGTAGAAGCCGCCCGCGACCGCGTAGTTGCGGATCGCAACCGGCAGGAGAACGAGGGCCAGCCCAAGCAGAAATGGTGCGGCTCGTCTGACACCAGATCCCGTGAACGTGCGCGTAGTAGGGACCTTCCTGCCGCTGACACCCGGAGGCAGCACATGTACCGTTCGCCAGGGCCCGGCAAATGCCCACGCGACGATCAGCACGACGAACACGAGCGCGTTCTCTCGTGTAAGCGCGAGGCCTCCAGTGACGATCCCAAGCCATAACCACGAGCGCCGATTCTCCGGATGCTCCAGGATCCCGGCCGCGATCCACAGTATCCAGCAGGTGAACAGCACATCCAGGACCGACTTCTGTATCAGGCTGTCCAAGAAAATCGCCGGTGCGTAGAGCGCGAGCGCGAGACCCGCAATCATGCCTTCGCGATCGGTAAACAGCCGTCGGACCGCGAGGGCGAGCAGCGCGCACGCCGCGGCGCCGACCACCGCCTGACAGAGTCGGACGATGACAAGCGAATGCCCCGCGACGGCATAGATCACCCCAAGGAAGTACGGATACAGAGGGGCCTGATAAAACACATCGTGACCCACCCAGTCGCCAGCAGCGAGACGCGAAGCCCATTCGTCGTACCCGTGCGCATCGCCGATCAACAATGCAAAGAAGGGCGCGCGATGAATCTGCCACACGTGAATCAAGCGAACCGCCAGCGCCACTCCGAACGTGACGATGGCAAGCCTGCTGAGCCATTCACGCGGCGGTGCTGCAGGAATTGACTCGGGTCGAGGGGACTTCATGGAGAGGACGTGCGTCGCATGCTAGCATTTCTCATGTCTCTCAGACCCATCAAGCGAGTCGTTCACGCCACGCCGACGATTGAAGGAGCCGGTGTCAGACTACAGCGCGCATTCGGGTTCGGCGATACCGGCGATTTCGATCCATTTCTGCTGCTCGACGATTTCCGAAACGACAATCCCGACGACTATCTCGCAGGGTTTCCCTGGCACCCGCACCGCGGCATCGAAACCATCACCTACGTGCTGGCGGGTACGGTCGACCACGGGGACAGTCTCGGCAACCGCGGGTCGCTCGGAACCGGCGACGTACAGTGGATGACCGCCGGCAGCGGGATCCTTCATCAGGAAATGCCCAAAGGAGATCCGCAGGGGAAGATGCACGGCTTCCAACTCTGGGCCAACCTTCCCGCTTCGCTGAAAATGACCACGCCCCGGTATCAGGACGTCCAGGGCAAGGACATTCCGGAAGTCGTGGACGACGATGGCACGCGCGTGCGAGTGGTGTGCGGAGATTTCTGGGGAAAGACCGGGCCGGTCGAGGGCGTCGCCGCCGACCCGCGCTATCTCGACGTATCTGTGCCGCCGGGGCGTCGGAAACGATTGGCGGTCGACACCAGCAATCACGCATTCGCTTACGTCTTTGCCGGTTCCGGCACGTTTCGCGACGCGTCTGCGCCTCGCCTCGTCAAGACAGAAGCGGTTGGCGGAACGGACACGGACAGCGCCGGCGCAGCTGGAAGAGGGAGTGAGCCTGGGCGGGCAGGCGAAGATATCGTCGGGAATCGATCGCTCGTCGTGTTTGACTCCGGCGATGAAATCACCGTGCAGGCTGGAGACGAAGGGGTGCGATTCCTGCTCGTGTCGGGGAAGCCGATTGAAGAACCGGTGGCGTGGTACGGCCCGATCGTCATGAACACACAAGAGGAATTGCGTCGCGCGTTCAAGGAACTGCAAGACGGATCGTTCATCAAGCAGCGCTAGAAAACGTCCGATTCCAGTATTCCGAGCAGCGAGACGCCTTTACGGCGGACCAGGGGCGATTGCTCGAAATGGTTGCGCCTCACCTCGCGTAGGCGATGGAGGCGGCGACAGCGCAAGCGACTCCCAAGGCAAAGGCGAGCCGGGAACTTCGGCTCGTCGCTCGTTCGTAGGCCCGAGCGTTAGCTCGGGCGCGTCCGCGCCTCGGCGGTGGTAGCATCAACCTCGTGTCATTCTTCACAAGACTCCTGGTTAATGCCGCGGCGCTGTGGGTGGCAACCAAGCTCGTCTCGGGCGTGACCTTCGTCGGTGGCTGGGTACCGTTTCTGGGCGTCGCCGTCGTCTTCGGCGTCGTCAACGCCTTCATCCGCCCGGTCCTCAAGATCCTCACCTTTCCGATCATCATTCTGACGCTCGGGATTTTCGCGCTCGTGGTCAACGGCTTCATGCTGATGCTGACCAGCTCGCTCTCGACGAGACTCGGACTTGGCTTTCACGTCAGCGACTTCTGGGCGGCATTCTGGGGCGCGATCGTCGTGAGCATCGTCAGCACCATGCTGTCGATCCTGGTGACCGATTCGCCGGATCGTCATCGCGGCGAGCGGCCAGATCGTCATCGCGGCAACCGGCCAACGATCATCGACGTCTAGCAGGTGGGCTATTCCACGCGGTTGTGCTTGACATCTAAACGAGCGAGGTTTTAACTACGGGGTGAGGCTACTATGGAAACGCCACCGGCCCTGCAAGCGCGTCAGAGAGGCGCGATCCTCACCTGACGCGGGAATGTCTGAACGGTAGAGCGGTAGACGAAGAACAATGCAAGACCAATGAATCCTGGCTCCTGCCAGGATGCGCTCAGGCGCACTGAAACGCCCGCACCGGTTCCCACCGTGTCGGGCGTTTCGCTTTTTGGGGCGGCCCCGGATCGGCGATACTCTTGCGGTCGTCAATCACCATGAACGTGCTCCTCCTCTCGATGCCCGACTCGTTCGAACACATGCCGGCCGTCGCCATCCGGATGCCGAACGGCGCGCTCGCCTCCCTAGCCGGCAACATCGATCCGCACCACACCGTCTCAATCGCCGATCTCATCCTCGTGCAATCGCGGGTTCGGAGCACGATCGAGCGCCTGGTCGGCGAACTGGCGCCCGATGTCGTGGGTCTGTCGGTCATGACATTCCAGCGCGCAACGGCCATGAAAATTGCCGGCCTGATTCGCGCCCTTCGCCCCGCGATCCGGATTGTCGTTGGCGGCTACGACCCCAGCCTGGCGCCGGAGGCCTACGAAGCGTGCCCGGACATCGCGTGCATCGTGCGCGGCGAGGGAGAGCACACATTCTGCGAGATGCTGAGGGCGGTTGAGGCCGGCAACAGTTTTCAGGGCATCGCCGGATTGTCGTACCGGACGGCAGACGGCTTCGTTCGCAACCCGGACCGAGGCATTGCCAAGCTCGCGTCGAGTCCGCTGCGGTTGCCCAAACGCAGTGCGCGCGTACTCAAGGGCTATACGCTGCTCGGACGCCAGGTGGACGTCGTGGAAACCTCGCGCGGCTGCACCTTCGACTGCAGCTTCTGCTCGATTATTTCCATGCGCGGCCGCAACTTTCACCCGTATGCCATCGCACGCGTGCTCGCGGACATCGCCGGAGCCAGGCAGCATGGGGCGCGGGCCATCTTTCTCGTCGACGACAACATCACGCTCGACATCAAGCGGTTTGAGGAGCTGTGCTCCGCCATCATCGAGAGCGGCTTCAACGATACCGAGTACTTCGTGCAGGCGATGACCTCACCGCTCGCCGAGCACGGCGCCACGCTGGCGCCGCTCATGCGCCGAGCGGGGTTTCGCTACGTGTTCCTGGGCATCGAGAATGTGCTGGACGATGACCTGGCGTTTCTCAAGGCAGCCGCGAAGAACACGCAGCGCGAACGGGGGCAGAAGGTTGGCAACGCGACCGTGCAAGCGATCAATCATCTGCACCGCCATGGGTTGTTCGTGGTCGGCGGCTTGATCGTCGGCAACCCGGACGACACGCCGGAATCAATTCACGCGAACCTCACGTTTGCACGCCAGTATGTCGACTGGCCGTACATCCAGCATCCAACGCCGTATCCCGGCACGCCGATGACGCGGGAATTTCGCGAGCGGAATCTGATCGTGGACGAGGACGTGGCCCACTACGACGGCACAACAGCCGTCGTCCGCAGCGAGCACCTGGCGGCCGAAGAAATTGAGTTCCTTCGCTGGCGCGCGGAACGCTGGATGAAAGTGCGGCACTTCCCCGCCGCCTCGATCCACAGCCCTGCCTTCGTCCTGCGGCATGGCGTCCGGATGCTGGCCCACACCTTCACGGGAACGAGTGTGCGATCGCTGCTGGGCCTCGAGAGCGACCGTGCGGTATTTCGGCGCTACCAGAACAGCCGCCGCCGCGAACGCAACTATCTGCCGATCGATGTGCACACCGCCGGCCTTTCGCGTCGCGCGGCACCCGGCGAGCTCACCACCTAGCCGTCGCCGCTGTGCTCGGTGTGCCACGGCAGCGGCCGGTCATGATTCCGATTCCTGGGCCACGGGCTGGTCCGCAACGAGGCTCTGAATGGGAGAATGATGGCGTGAGAACGACCATTGACAGGGCAGGCCGCGTGGTGATTCCCGCGGCGATGCGCGAGCGTGTCGGCTTGTCAGCGGAATTCCTGACGTCGCTCAAGAGCTAGCGTGGGTGACCGCCCGCACCATGAGATTCATTCCTCGCGCCCAGGGGGACGACGAAATCTCGGGCGACTTCTTCTCGAACTGCCTCAACGTTGACTGACCGCAGCGGATGAGCGTCGGCAGCGGAACCGCCGTTCCATTCATCGCCTCGATCAGCGCGACCCAACGAGCGGCCAGCTGCTGCACTACCGGTGCAGACGGATCCTGATCGAGGACCGCCTGGATATCGGCGAGCAGGCTCTCCCATTGCCGTCCGAGCTCAGATAGGACATCGGGCGACAGCGACCGGCGGTGCTTGCTCGTCTCAATCGCCACCCTCCGCCACTCGGCGTCCGCCTCGTCTCCGCCCCGCTTGTCGTCCTCATGCGGCACGTCAATCACCTCAACGATCCGCCGTAGCAACTGAGGGTCGGCGCTTCCGCCGGAGTTGAGCGCGTCCTCCACGTCGCGAATCGCCGCAATGAGTCGGTTCAACAGGCGCTGTTGCACTTCAAGTGACACCCGCCGTGTGCGGAGCGCGACCGCGAGCGCGGGACCGTTTGCGTCTCGAAGGACCGCAATGTCCTTCAAGGGCAGACCGATCAGCTTCAGCGCGACAATCTGCCGGACAGATTCGAGATCACCGATCGAGTAGACGCGGTGTCCCGCGGTTGTCCGGCGCGGAGTAAGCAGCCCCAAACGATCGTAATGATGCAGCGCCCGAATGGTCACACCTGACAGCGCGGCGAACTCGCGGGTGCGATAGGTCCGGGCTTGATCGTCGGGCGATGGATCGTCCACGTCTCGATTGTCGGCCATGACGTAGCGTCAGGGTCAAGTGCGATTGATCGGCTGGCTCCCAGGGCCGATCAACCCTTCACGACAAACCCCTTCGCCTGCAGGCACTCACGGACCCGAGTGCGGAGGTCACCTTGGAGCTCGACGGCGCCCTCCGCCGCAGTCCCGCCAGTCCCGCAGGCGCGTTTGAGGGCCTGGCAGAGGTCTTTCAGAAAGGCGGCGTTGTTCGGCAGGCCGTCGACCACCGTCACCGTCTTTCCTCCACGGCCTTTCTTCTCGACCCGCAGCGTCGCGACGATGCGGGCGGGAACTGATTCGCTCTGGTGGGTGTGGCTGCATTGACAGTCCGCCTCCGGCCAGCCGCAGGTCGGGCAGACTCGGCCAACGCCGGTGGAATACACGATGCGACCGCGCGGAACCATGACGTGATGATAGCGAAACCACGGGGCGACGAGTGGAAACGCGAGCGACAAGTCTGTCTGTTTTTCGCGTGAAGGGTCGACGGTTCTGTCGGCGCTGATCGCGAGATTCCGCGGCCGGGGCGGACGGTTAGAATGGTTGGGTCATGCTCGAACTGCCCTCCATGCTCTGCCCCAAGTGTCGCGGCGCGCTCGAGTATCACGCCACGATCGAAATGCTCAATCCGCCGGTCGGAAAGATTGATACCGGCTATTGTCCGGCCTGCGCGTGGCTGTTTGAGAGAATCCGGGAGACCAATACGTTCTACGACTCGACCCGGTGGCCGCCGCTTTGCCGGGATTGCCGCCAGCCGGTTGCGTTTACCAGTTTCTGGATCGGCGATGATCAGAACGAATTGCTGCGCTACGAGTGCCGGGAGCACCCCTCCGAAGCGTGGATCCTCACGCGCGGCACCGACCATTGGACCCGGGTCGATTAACCACGATCACCGTCAGCGCTTTCCGTACTCCTTCTGGAATCCGTTGCGACTGTTCGAGACCGTGAAGCTGCCGTCGCTTCGGGCGCTGATCTTCACGTAGTGAGCGGTCGTGTCGTCCGGGTTGGCAATCAACGCCTCCGGCGCGTTGTGCTCCGTCCCAGCGGCCACCGCATAGTGCAGCTGCCACAGATCCTGCAGCCCAGGCAGTGCATGCAAGGTCTGGAAGGTCGCAATCGCTCCGCCCTTCCGCCCGCCATTGTTCATGATGGCGACACGCGGCGACAGCGCTTTCACGAGCGCCGGCAGATTCGAGATGTCCATTCCATGATGGGTCGTCAAGTACACGTCCACCGTGCCAAGGAGATTGCGGGGGCATGCGAGATCGTGTTCGCGATTCCAGGTGAGATCGCCGATGTCGAGCAAGCGGAACCGGTCGTAGCTGATCACCATGCCCACCGATTGCGCGTTCTCGCCGGCGAGAAGCGGATTGGCCGATTCGTCCTTGGCCTGAAAACCTTCGCAGGCGGGATTCGGTGCGCCAGCACCAGGGAGAGGATTGACGATCAGCTTGCCAGCCGCGGAGACCACCCGCACATCTATCCCCTCGATCGGTATCGTGTCTCCCGGTTTCGCCACCACGTGTGGTCCGCGATCTCTGATCGGCACGTAGGCGTTGAACACCTGACCGGTCCCTCGCCCCGTCCCGCCAGCGGCGGGATCCTCGATGTTCGGACCGTGGTCGATGAAGGTCCGAATCGGAAGCCTCGCGGCCAGCTGCGGCAGGCCGCCGACGTGATCGCTGTGATAGTGCGTGTTCACGAAATAGTCGATTTGGGTCACGCCAGCCTGCTTCGCGACGAGAGCAATCCGGTCGGCGTCGCGCTCCCCGGGATTGCCCGCGTCGACAAGCAGAGTCTGCCCCGACGGCGACACGAAGAGCGTCGCCTGGCCGCCCTCAACATCGACGAAGTACACATCGAGCACCGAACCCCGCGAACCTTGCGAACCCACAGAACCCTGTGAACCAAGTGAACCGTGTGAGCCCAGTGAACCCAGTGAACCAACGAGGATGACCGTCAGTGCGAATCTATTGCGCATAATCGACCGCGATCATAAGGTTGGCCCTGGTGTTCCGTGTGCCCCGCCTGCTCGCTGATGTCGAGCGTCTAACATGGAAAGGGAGAACAGATCGATGTGGAAACGACTCGCGCTTGCTTCGTCCGGGTGCCTCGTGCTTTCGCTGTGCGCGGCCACCCTCGCCGCGCCGGCGCAAACCGATCGGCCAGGCATCGTGACGCAACCGAAGGTCACCGTGGAGAACCGAGGCCGGAACCAGGCCATCCCTGTTTCCGTACAGGAATGGGCCACCGGAGAGAAACCGCTCATGGTGCAGGTCGTCGGGACGCAGACGGTGGAAACACGCCGGCTAGCGCAGGTCTGGTTGTACCGCACGATCCGGGTACCGCCGGGACAAGACATGGCCATCGCCTTAACCGCAGCGGGCGCCGAGGGCTGGGAGGTGACCGGCGTTCAGACGCCGGACGCGACCGGCACCGCTCTCTTGCTGAAGCGTCCGCGCTAGCCCCGTCAGAAGATCTCGCGCTTTTCGAGGTTCGCCTCGATCTCCTTCTTCTCGCGCCACACCGGATGGAGGGTCTTCGCCACCATCAGGGGGAGCTGGTCTTCGAGATGCGGCGACCCGGGCTGAGAAGCGTTCCCGTACCCCAGCGTGCACCGGGCCTGCTGCGCCTTGCCAAACTCAATCGCGCACACGATCGTCTCGCCGCTGCCGGCGTAGTACTTGTTCCCGACTCGGCGAGAGTAACTGATCGTTCGGAACAGACCTGAGGCGCCGGCGCCGCCATTACCCGGCAAGTCGGCGGTCCCGCTCGCGAAGCGATAGACATCACCCCACTTCACGTCGAGCGATCCGTAGAGTTTCTGACACTCCTCGGCGGCCGCGGCCAATGCCGTCAATGCCGCCGCCGGATCCGCCAGGCCATAGGCTGAGTCGAGTGGATGAGCGGGATCGTACTTGACGCGCATCTTGCCCGCCATCCCTTGCCCCAGATACCTGCTCACGAACAGCTGAAACAGGACGCCGCCCCGGCTGTCGACATCGGTGTTGTGATCCCACTGCTCGAGCACACGCACCGCCGCGTCAACCCCCGGTGTGTTCGTCGTCTTCGCCGCCGCCAGAAGATCCGGGAGCACCTTGTCGGCCAGTTCCATCCGCGTGGAGTGCTTCTTGGCGATCAATTGCTCGTAGCTGATCTTGGGGTCTTCGGTCATCATCCGAAGCGAGCGAAGCGTGCGCATCTGGGGCTGCGATTCTCCAGTCGGCGCCACATACGGCGCGTACTTCGTGCGATCCAACTGCGGGAAGGTGGACAGCCATGGCGGCTCGTTCGTGTTTTGATTCCAGCCGCTCGGCGGATCGATCGACTTCGGAAGCTCGTCGAACGTCAGATACCCGTTCCACAGCGTGTCAGACGAGTCACCGGGAACGACGCCGGACCAGTAGGTGTAATCGTGACCGTTCCGTTTCGGCACCAGACCGTTGAACACGAGCATGATGTGGCCCTGGTCGTCGGCGTAGTTGGCGTTCCACATCGGCACTGCCTGCATCCGGAGGGCATCCTTGAACTGGTCGATATTCTCCGCTTCACCCATGCGGAACCATTGCTCGAGCATCTTCGGCTTGTCGAGGCCGGCGACGCGCATGGCGAGCGTCAAACCTCGCTCGTCGAACACGACCGGGCCGTGCACGGTCCGGCGAATCGCCAACGACTCCTCTTTCATCGTGCCATCGGGCTGCTTGATCTTGAGCACCTTGGTTTCCTGCTCAAAGGGCCGCGGCTTGCCGTCGAACATGTACTGGCCGTCTGTGACGGTCAGCCGGAAGAAATCCACGGTGTCGATGGTATTGACCGTTCGGCCCCAGCCAGAATGACGATTGAAGCCCACGACGGGCGTGGGGAATCCGACCTGCGGCGCGCCATAAAGATCGTAGTTCGGTCCAACCAGGTGGACCTCCATATAGCGATAGAACGTGTCGCCCCAGGACAGGTGCGGATTGATGAGCAGCATGGCGTTGCCGCTTGCGGAGTGGGCCGGCCCGATGCTCCAGGTATTGGAACCGGCGAGCGCCCGAGCTTCCTCTTCCTCAGTCAGCGCCGCCGACACATCGTCAACCGCTCGATCCGCCGAGGCGACATCGTCCGCTGGTTTCTGGTTGCGGAGGTAGGCGTTCGCTTCGTTGCGGGGTCGTCCCATGGACGCCATGTACATATAGTGCACGGCGCGAAGCGAGTGGCCGACGACGTCCACGCCCGTGACGGGCAGGACAATCTTGTATTGCTGGTCAAACGCGTTGGGGTTGTCTTTGGCAAAGTCGTTGATGCCCCGTGCGAACTCGTCCAGATACGCCCGGAACGTCGGGGTCTGTGCGGCATACCAGAGCTTCGCCCGTTCAGGCACGCCGTTCAGCTGCAGCCAGCGATCGAGCTCGAGGTACGACGGACCCCAGTATTCGGCGGCCCGGCCCCGGGACTCACCGTAGAGCCGCAGCAGCAGGTTGGCCTGGTTCTGCATCTGAGCCCGCCCATGGGCGTAGAACATCGCCTCGCGGGTTTCCGCGAAAATATGGGGCACGCCGAACTTGTCCCAGAGAATCTCGGCTTTGCCAGCCGCGGCCGCCTGCGAAGCGATGGCCAGGAGGGCCAGGAAACCGAAGACGCGTACCCGCTCCAAACCGTTGAACAGTTTCATCGTCTAACCCCTGAGGCCTGAGCCCTAACCTCTAACCTCTGACCTCTAAACTCTGAGAGATGGCAAGGTGTCTGGACTATACGCCGTTCGAAAAACGCTTGCGCCATAAACTACACCTGTAGTAGATATACCGACGTCCGTAGGTCAGAGCAGTAGGCCCGAGCTTTAGCTCGGGCGACGGGCCGACAGACGACGGGAGCAGAAACGCGATGGCCTTACCCAAACTGACCAGGCTGGAGTTGCAGATCATGGAAGCCCTCTGGGTCCATGGGGCGTCTTCCGTCCGGGAGATTCAGGAGCAGTTCCCCGAGAAGGACCGCCCCGCCTACACGACGGTGCAGACGATGGTGTACCGGCTCGAGGGGAAGAAGGCGATCCGCAGGACGAAGAAGATCGGCAATGCGCACATTTTCGAGGCGCTGGTTTCGCGCAACGCCGCTCAGCGCCGCCTGATTGACGATCTCCTCAGTTTCTTTGGCGGCCGCACCCAGCCGCTTGTCGCTCACCTGATCGAATCAGGAAAGCTCACGCTGGATGATGTCGAGGAAGCCAGGCAGGAGCTGCGCAAGCTCGCGAGAAAGGAGAAAGCATCATGATTGCGGCGATCGCTAACCATCTCTGGCAGTCGACGCTCGTCGGAGCGGTCGTCGCGCTGCTGACGCTCGCGCTCCGCGACAATCGCGCGCAGGTACGCTATTGGCTCTGGCTCGCCGCGTCCGTCAAATTCCTCGCCCCCTTCGCAGTGCTGGTTGCGGTCGGCCGGCGGCTCGAGTGGCGTTCGGCGACGGTCGAGACGCAGCCGGCGATGACACTGTTCATGGACGCCGTGGCGCAGCCGTTTGCGCAGGCGCCACTGCGCGCTGTCGCCGCCAGCTCCACGCGCTCCGTCTCCACTGACGGCGCGATCCTGCCGCTGGTGCTTCTCGCGATCTGGGGCGCGGGTTGCGTCTTGATGCTGTTGACGTGGTGGGTCCGCTGGCGGCGTCTTGCGGCGGTCGTGAGTGCGGCACCGGCGATGCAGCAGGGGCGCGAGCTCGCCGCCCTCCGACGCCTCGAAGCGATCACCGGGATCATGACGCCGGTCACGATGGTGGCGTCGACCTCGACAAGTGCGGTCGAGCCGGGCGTGTTCGGAATTCAGAATCCGGTGCTGCTGTGGCCGACGACCATTAGCGATCGACTGACCGATGCGCAAATCGACGCGATCCTCGCGCACGAGCTCGCGCACCTCCGTCGTCGCGATAATCTGGCGGCAGCGGTGCACATGACCGTGCAGTCCGTCTTCTGGTTCCATCCGCTGACCTGGTGGATTGGCGCGCGGCTCGTGGAAGAGCGCGAGCGGGCCTGTGACGAAGAGGTCCTCAGGTTGGGCAGCGAACCGCAGGCGTACGCGGAAAGCCTCCTCAAAACATGCGAGGTCTGCATCGAGATGCATCCCGCCTGCGCCGCCGGGGTGACGGGAGCCGATCTCAAGAAGCGAATCGCGGGCATCATGAGCAGCCACGCGGGAGACGCGCTGCACCCGTGGAAGAAGGTTTTGATCGCGACGGCTGCGCTCACAGCGGTTGCAGGGCCGCTGGCGGTCGGAGCCATGAACGCGCCGGCCCTGCACGCGCAGACGTCAATTGCGGCTCCCGGCGCCCCGATGAAATTCGAGGTGGCGTCAGTCAAACCGAACAAGTCGGGTGAGATGGGCGTGCGGATGGGGATCCAGCCCGGCGGACGGTTCATCGCCACCAACGTGACACTCCGCCAGCTGGTGCGTGAGGCATACCACCTGCAGAATTTTCAACTGACAGGCGGCCCGAGCTGGTTCAACGTCGACCACTTCGACATCACCGCCAAAGCGGACATCGATATCCCGGACCCGTTCACCGGGAGCTCGGGGCCCGACCCGCTGTCGTTGTTGCTCCGTTCGCTCCTCCAGGAGCGGTTCAAACTCGTCGTCCACATCGAACCGCGGGAGATGCCGATCTACGCGCTTCTCTTCGCGAGAAGCGACAAACGATTCGGCCCGCAGCTCCGAAAGGCAGCGGTCGATTGCGCGGCCGAAACGGCCAAGCGCGGTGCCGGTACTCCGCCTCTCGACCGCCCTTCGGGCCGTCCAACCTGCGGCATCAGCATGGGGCCCGGCATGCTGTCCGCCGGCGGAGCCAGCTTCGCGCAGCTGACCAATGTGCTTTCGCCAGCGGTCGGCCGGATCATCGTCGACAAGACCGCATTGGCCGGGGCGTTCGATATCGATCTCCGATGGACACCCGATCAGCCCGTCCAGAAGCGGGACGACGCGCCGGCAGCCGCAGTCGACCCGAACGGGTCGTCAATCTTCACGGCGCTGCAGGAACAGCTCGGGCTCAAGCTCGAATCGCAGCGCGGACCCGTGGATGTCCTCGTCGTCGATCGCGCCGAGCAACCGACGGAGAACTAGTGGGATCGGATCAGGGCTAAGGGCTAGAGGGCTGAGGGCTAGAGGGCTGAGGGCTAGAGGGCTACCGCAGGGGCTGAAGATTGGAAGCTGGAACTTTCGCGGGGCATCCAGGGTCTGTCCACCTGTGGGCAGCCAGCGCGTAGTAACTGGAGCCGATAATCGTTGTGGCCGGTTCCACGTTCGGCGGAGCACATTGAGGTTCTTATGAAACGAG
>Ga0111538_10002201_pt1 | contig 27459 bp, 27 predicted proteins | sample SoiMethybrSBSTD1_FD_79669 | JGI IMG/M metagenome (GOLD analysis project Ga0111538, IMG submission 79669) | Bulk soil microbial communities from a Populus tree surrounding site in Tennessee, USA - Soil MetaG P. TD hybrid SBSTD1 (version 2)... | ecosystem: Environmental > Terrestrial > Soil >...
GTCCGGCGCACCCTTCACGCTGATGAAGTGCGGTTCCCGGAGGACGCCACCGGCGATCCAGCCGGGGCGGTCGTGGAACGTCGCCATGAACTTGTACTCGGAGTCGAACGGCACCGTCGCCCGCCGGGGCATGGTCCGGCGGGTCTCCTCGGCGTCGACGCCGACCTTGGCGGCGAGCACCACCAACGCCGCCTCGGTCGGGTCGCCGACGATCGACCCGTCGTCGGCGACGGTGGCGTCGCTGCAGAGCACGAGCCCGAGCCCGAGCCGGCTGAAGTCGGGTGCCGGGACGCCCGCCGTGCCGAGGATGCGGCCTGACTTGCTGTAGCCGCCACCTTCGATCTTGTACCAGTCGCCACCGGCCAACATCGTCGTCGCGGTCATGGCGTTCATCGTGAGGGTGCCGGTCTTGTCGCTGTTGATCACCGTCGTCCCGCCGAGCGTCTCGACGTCGGTGAGCGACTTGACGACCGCCTTGGCCTCGGCGAGCCGCTGCGCCCCTGACGACAGCATCAGCTGCACGAACGTGGGGAGGCCCGTCGGGATCGCCGAGATCGCCGTCGACACGCACAGCAGGACGAGCGTCTCGCCGTCCTGGCCGCGAGCGACGCCGAACACGGCGATGACGGCCACCGCGGCCCAGGCGAGGACGCCGAAGAGCTTGGTCAGCCCGTCGAGCTCGCGTTGGAGCGGTGACTTCGTGCGCTTCGTCGCCGTGACCATGTCGGCGATGTGACCCATCTGGGTCGCCGCGCCCGTGGCGAACACGACCACGGTCGCCGAGCCCCTGGTCACCTGCGTGTTCTGGAAGACGAGGTTCGTCCTGTCGCCGAGGGCCGTCTCCCCGTCGGGGAGCGTGGTGGCGTCCTTGGCGATCGGCGCGCTCTCACCCGTCAGCGAGGCCTCCTGGACCTCCAACGAGGCCGCCGTCACGATGCGCGCATCGGCCGGGACCAGGTCACCTGCTTCGATCAGCACGATGTCGCCCGGCACGAGATCGGTCGAGTCGACCTCCTCGACGCTGCCCGACCGGCGAACCCGCGCTCTGGGCACCTGGAGCTGGGCCAGCGCCTCGACGCTGGCCATCGCCTTGCGCTCCTGGTTCGTGCCCATGATCACGTTGAACGACACCAGCGCCAGCACGATCGCCCCGGTCGCCACCTGGCCGATGGCGAAGCTGGCGATGCTCACGATCAGCAGCATGATGTTCATCGGGTTCGCCAGTTGCTGCTTGGCCACCTCCCACAGCGTCGGTGGCGGTTCGCTGGCGATCTCGTTGCGCCCGAACTCCGAGAGCCGGCGCTGCACCTCGTCGGGATCGAGCCCGCGGTCGGCGTCGGCCCCCACACGGGCGACGACGTCGTCCGCCGACAACGCGTGCCAGTTCGCCCCGGCCGTGGCCGGCTCGGTGATCGCCATCTGAACCCCCCGATCAGTCCGGCTCGGCCTCGAGCGCCCGGCGCGCCCTGACGTTGTCCTCGCGATCCTCGTCCGAGACCGTCGGGTACTCGAGGCCGAGCGACGTGATCGCGTCGACGATGATCGTGGCGGCCATCGCCTGCATCACGTGCTTGTCGTCGGCGGGCAGGACGTACCACGGCGCCCAGTCGGTGGAGGTCGCCGTGATCGCGTCCTCGTACGCCTGCATGTAGGCGTCCCAGTGGGCGCGGACCGCCACGTCCCCGGCCCGGAACTTCCACTGCTTGTCGGGGTTGTCGAGTCGGGCGATGAAGCGCCGCTTCTGCTCGGCCTTGGAGACGTGGAGGAAGAACTTGATCACCTTCGTGCCGTTGCGGGCGAGGTGCCGCTCGAACGCGTTCAGGTCCTCGTAGCGGTCGGCCCAGAACCCGGGCCCGCGATCACCGGGTGGGAGCTTCTGCCCGTCGAGCCACTCCGGGTGGACCTTGAGCGCGACCACCTCCTCGTAGTGGGACCGGTTGAAGATCCCGATCCGGCCGCGCTCGGGAGCGTGGTTGGAGATCCGCCACAGGAAGTGGTGGTCGAGCTCCTCGCTCGACGGCGACTTGAACGAGACGACCTGCACCCCCTGCGGGTTCACGCCGGACATGACGTGCTCGATCGTCGAGTCCTTGCCGGCCGCGTCCATCGCCTGGAACACGACGAGCAAGGCGTAGGTGTCGCTCGCCCACAACAGCTCCTGCGCGGCCTTCAGCCGCTCGATGCCCTCGGCGCGCACCGCCTTGGCGGTCGCGTCCAGCTCGTCCGCCGACAGCTCGGCGACGTCGTCGCCTCCCGCCCACCGGGTGGCACGACCCTCGAGGTCGGCCGGCGTGCCGGGCACCACCCGCAGTTCGTCGACGATCCGCCGCCGCCGGTCGGTTGCCGCCTCGGGGCCGACGATCTCGGTCATGCCGTCCTCCTGTTCGCGGGCTGTCACGGCATCACCGAGTCGAGCCGAGCCTCGCCGACACCTCGTGCCGCCGGCGTCCCTTCTCACCATCCGGGCCCGCTCACGGTCCCTGCCCGGCAGCGCGCCGGCATCACCCGTCATGGGTGAAGCTCCGCCGTCGGCGGCCGGCATCGACCGACGACCCGACGAGACCCCGTCGCCAACGGTGGACGTCACCGGCTGTGCCGGCTCCCCACGCACCGTCGACGGACGCACGCGCCGGCCGATGCGACGTCACCTCGTCAGGGTGATGACCGGCCCGGAGGAAGGCGGTCCGATCTGGTCACGCACCGGATCCAGTCGGGTCCGGAACGACGACGAGGGGACACGCAGATGTCTGAGCAGATGCCAGAGACGGACTACGACCGGACGACCGGATACGACCAGCGCACGGGCTGGACGGGTTGGGTCGCCTTCGCCGGTGTGATGATGGTCATCGGCGGCGCCCTCAACCTCCTCTACGGCATCATCGCCGCCGTCAACGACGAGTGGGCCGTGTGGACCAACCGGACGGTCGTGTACCTCGACGTGTCGGAGTGGGGCTGGGTGCACATCATCCTGGGCCTCGTCGTGCTGCTCAGCGGCATCGGCGTGTTCAGCGGCAACATCCTCGCCCGCACCGTCGGCGTCATCGTCGCCAGCATCAGCCTGGTGGTGAACTTCCTGTACATCCCCGTCTACCCGTTCTGGTCACTCGTCGTGATCACGATCGACGCCCTCGTGATCTGGGCCCTCACCGCGCACGGCCGCGAGATGCGGGCATAGGAGCGCGCCGGGCGGGCGATGGGTCGCCACGACGCGCTTCGTCACCGGCGACGAGGCGTGTGGGTCCGGACGGCCGCCAACCGTCCGGACCTGGTGGTGGAAGGTAGGGGATTCCAAAGACGCCCTGGTCCGGTCCTGCAGGGGCAGCAACGGTGTCAGCAACCGGCGACTGGGCGTCGGACCACAACAGCTCGCCCGCGCCCGCGACCACGTCGATCGTCATGGCCCGATGCGGGCCAGCGGGACCACGGCGATGCCGTCCTTGCGGCGGCAGGCCTCGGGCCCGGTGGTGAGCACGGCCGCGTCGAGGAGATCGTCACCGAGCCGGTCTCGGAGCCGGTGCAGATGCCGCGCGTCCCGGTCGCCGACTGCTGCGGACAACGTGACCTCGGACGCGAGGAGGACGTCATCCGCGCTCCACGATGATGTCGACCGCCTGTCGTCCCGCCTCGGCACCGTCCACGGGGAATCCTGCGAACGCGGGCCCTTGCCCGGTGTGGCTCGCATACCTAGCGTGGCAGCAGGCCGACGGAAGGACGTGCTCGTGGTCGCACTCGCAAACAGCACGATCGATCCGAAGCTCACCGAGTTGTACAAGGATCTGCACCGACATCCGGAGTTGGGGTTCCAGGAGCAACGGACGTCGGCGATCGTGGCCGATCGGCTGAAGGGGCTGGGGTTCGAGGTCACGACCGGTGTCGGCGGGACCGGGGTGGTCGGTGTCCTGCGCAACGGTTCGGGTCCGACCGCGCTGTTCCGGGCGGACATGGATGCGCTCCCGGTCAAGGAGGACACGGGGCTGGACTACGCGAGCACCGTGACGGCGACCGACCAGGACGGCAAGACCGTGCCGGTCGCCCACGCGTGCGGACACGACCTGCACACGACCTGCCTTCTCGGAGCCGCGGAGAACCTCGTCGCGGACACCGAGGGATGGTCGGGGACACTGGTCCTGGTGTTCCAGCCCGCCGAGGAGCTCGGCGCCGGCGCGCAGGCCATGGTCGACGACGGCCTGTACGACAAGGTCCCGAAGCCGGACGTCGTGCTCGGTCAGCACGTGGCGCCGCTGCCGGCCGGCAAGATCGCGGCCCACGCGGGTCCGGCGTACGCAGGATCGGACTCGCTGCGCGTCCACCTCGTGGGCAAGGGTGCGCACGGGTCGATGCCGGAAGCGTCGGTCGACCCGATCGTGATGGCGGCCGACACCGTGCTGCGGCTGCAGACCGTGATCTCCCGTGAGGTCCCGAGCACGGCGACCGCGGTGCTGACCGTCGGTTCGATCCATGCGGGGGACGCGGCCAACGTGATCCCCGGCGACGCCGAGCTCCAGCTCAACATCCGGTCGTACGACGAGAACGTGCGGCAACACATCCTCGACGGCGTGGACCGGATCGTCCACGGCGAGGCCGCGACGGCCGGCGCCCCCGAGCAGCCGACGATCGCCGAGATCGAGCGGTTCCCCGTCGTCGTCAACGACCAGGCCGCGTTGACCAAGACGCTCGACGCCTTCGCCGCGTGGCTGGGACCGGAGAACATCCTTGAGCCCGGCGCCGGGGCGGGCAGCGAGGATGTCGGCACCCTGGCGACCGCCGCGGGCGCGCCGCTGTCGTACTGGCTGCTCGGCGGCACCGATCCCTCGCTGTTCACCACGGGTGACATGTCCGACCCCGCGTTGCGCACCGTGCCCTCGAACCACTCGCCGCACTACGCCCCGGTCATCGACCCGACCCTGTCGCTCGGCGTCACGGCGCTGATCACCGCAGCACGGACCTGGCTGCCGGCCGCCTGATCGGTCCGAAAGCGGTCGTCTCTGCCTGGCCGCGTTCTTGCTCCAGGCAGCGGTGAGCGACTCGAACGCGTTTCATGGCAGCCACCGGTGCTCGTCGGGCTCGGGGCCATCGCCTTCTCGCTGTGCTCCATTGTCAACATCCCCGAGCGAGTGGACGGCCATCACCCCGAGGCGGCACCGGTCGCGGACGGACACCGAGAACTCGGTGCCCTGCTTCAACCGCGGCGACGTCAGCCCGGCTCCATCGCGCCACTGGAGGGGCTCAGCGGAGCGGTGATGGCAGCAACGACGTCAGCAACCGGACGTGCGGGTCAGTGCAGGGCGAGCGCATTCCGCAGGATCTCGTCGACGGTGTGGCGGGATTCGGCGTCGAGTCTGCCGAGCCGGTCCACGAGTCGCGTGGTGGAGATCGAGCGCACCTGCTCGACCTGAAACGCAGTGGGGCGGTCGAGGCCGTTGTCGGCATCGGCCTCGACGACCACGTGGAGCGGGAGCTGGCGCAGGGTCGTCGTTCCGGGGACGACGATCGCGACCCGCAGGTTCGGGTGATGGAGACGGTCGTCGGAAACGATCAGGCCCGGGCGTACGAATGCCTGCTCGGGATCCGCTGGATGTGAGCCGAAGTCGACGAGCCAGACGTCGCCTCGGAGCTGAGACGGCTCAACCGGCACGGAGACCGTCGGCCGCGGCGCCGTCGAGCTGATCCGTCTCGTCCCGGTAGGACCCGATCTCGTCGGCGTCCATGGCGTCGATGGCGTCGTGCACGTTGTCCCACCACTGGTCTCGCGAGAGCCGGTGGACGGCATCGGTGACGATGTCGAGCATGGTGCTGCCGCGCGCCTCCGCCAGGCGGGCGATCTCGTCCCTGAGCTGCACGGGCACACGGAGCGTCGTCGTCTCAGTAGGCGCCATACGGGTAGCCTACCGAGGCGACGGTGCCGGCGCCCTCGCCCCGCCCGCCGAGCGTGGGTCTCGGTGGCGACCAGCCCCGGGCGACCGCGCCGGTACCGGCGCACCGTGCTGGCGTCAGGCCATCTCGGCCTGCAGGGCTGCGGTGACCGATCGGCGTCCGCCGAGGCGGGCGGGCACGGCCGTGAGCGACACCACCACCAGCACGGTGGCGGCGACGAGCGCGAGCAGCTGCCAGATCGGCGGCAGCGAGACCCGGTCGCTGTCGCCCCCGGTGATGGCGTTGATGGCGTGGAACAGCGCGAAGCCGCCGGGGAAGGCGCCGATCAGCGCGCCGGCGAACGCCGGGAGCACCTGCGCGGACGCCACGGCGGTGCTCACCTGGCGCGGGGTGGCGCCCAGGGCGCGGGCCAGCGCGGAGGCATGCCGGTTGTCGAGCACCGTGGCCCACGTGACGAAGATCGCGTTGACCGCCGCCATCGTCAGCACGATCACGACGACGACGAGGAGCACCTGGTTCAGCTGCTCGGTCCGCGCGTCCTCGATCCCGCCGGCGAGCGTCGCGGTGTCGTCGAGGAACGTGGCGAGCACCAGGGCGACGTAGAGCCCGCTGATCGTGATCGCCAGGCTCACCATGGTCAGCACGGCGCGCCGCGGCCGCCGGGCGGCGATCCGCAGGGCGAGGAGCAGCGGCACCGGCAGCCGCGCCGAGACGGCGATCAGCCAACCGGTGCGGCGCGGCGCCCGGGCCGTGTCGGCGAGCGCGTCGACGGTCGTGATGCGGGCAGCGCGCACCGCCGGCACGAACGTCCCGACCCCGGCGACCGCGAGGGCCACCGCGACCACGATCGCGGCCGTCGGCACGGTGATCGACGGCGTTCCCGCACTGCCGAGGAGGCCGGGGCCCGAGTCGGTGAGCAGCGGGGCAGTCAGCGATCCGACCACCAGGCCGACCACGGCCGCGGCCAGCGCGACCAGGAGGTACTCCGCGAGCAGCACGGCTGCGACGAGCCGCGGCGTGCCGCCGACCGCCTTGAGCAGCCCGACGCGCCGGGTCTGGTCGGCCATCCGGCTGCCGACGAGGACCGACACGGTGGCCACGGCGAGCAGGCCGAGCAGCCAGGCGCCGGCCAGCAGGATCGTCCGCGCCTCGCGGGCCAGCTCGGTGGTCTCGACGCGGATCTCGTCCCACGTCGCCAGGATCGGCGCCTCGGGGCTCATCACGCCGTGCGCCTCGACGAACGCCGCGGCGCCCGCCGGGTCGGTCAGCTCGATGTTCATGACGTACGAGAGCGAGAGCGGGTCGGTGGCCAGGCGCTGCACGTCCGGCGTGGTGAGCCAGACGAGACCGGGATCGCGCAGCATCCCGGCCGGGAGGCCGGCGACCTCCTCGGGGGTCCCGCCGCTCGCGCATCCCATCGGCGCGAAGCACAGCGACTTCGGATAGGGCGGTGCGGCGGCGGAGACGGCGATGCCGACGACGTCGAACGAGCGGCCGGCAAGCGTGACCGGGTCGCCCACGCCCACGCCGAGCGCGTCCGCGAACGAGGCCTCCACCACCACACCGCCGTCGGCGACCCAGTCGCCGCGGACGACCTGTGGCTGGTCGACCGCCGCCGGCGCCGTGTCGCGCCCGACGGCCTGCACGTCCGACGTGAGGTCGCCCGCCTGCATCTCGGCCGCGACGGCCGGGAACGGCCCGCTGTGGTCGATGACCTCGGGCTCCTCGGCCAGCTCGTCGAGGGCCGCGCGGTCGGCCGGCTCGTCGACGACGATGTCGACGGGCCCCGCAGGACCGGCGCCGGCACCCTCGGGGTGGTCGGGACGCTCACGGGGATGCGCCGAGACCATGGCGACGACGTCGGGGCCGTTCGTCGCCTCCCGGGTGTGCTCGTAGGGATCGCTGGCCGCGTCGCTCAGGACGAGTCCGAGCGTCAGCGTCGTGGTGGCCGCCACGGTCGCCAGCAGCAGGAGGGCGGCCTCGAGGCGCCGTCGGCGGAGGTCGCGCCACGCGAGGCGACCGACGAGCAGGACCCGCCCCACGCCTCAGCCCTCCAACCCGACGAGCGCACCCAGGTCGCGCCGGGTGCCGCCGGTCAGGCCGATCTCGTCGACGAACGAGCCGTCGCGCATCGAGATCAGCCGGTCGGCCGTCGCGGCGATCCGCTCGTCGTGGGTGACGACGACCAACGTCTGGCCGGCGCGGTGCAGGTCGTCGAACAGCCGCAGCACCTCGACGGTGGCGGCGCTGTCGAGGTTGCCGGTGGGCTCGTCGGCGAGCACCACGGCTGGTTCGTTGCTCAGCGCCCGGGCGACCGCGACCCGCTGCCGCTGCCCGCCGGACAACGCCGCGGGCAGGAACGGCCCCCGGTCGGCGAGCCCCACCTGGTCGAGCAGCTCCTCCGACCGGCGCCGGGCGGCCCGGGGCGAGCGTCCGGCCAGCAGGGCGGGCAGCTCGACGTTCTCGACCGCGGTGAGCTCCTCCATCAGGTGGAATGCCTGGAAGACGAAGCCCACGTCGGTGCGGCGCAGCTGGGCCAGCGCGGTCTCGCCGAGGGCGTCGATGCGGCGGCCGGCCAGCCACACCTCGCCGCGCGAGGGCCGGTCGAGGGCGCCGAGCAGGTGCAGCAGGGTGGACTTCCCGCAGCCGCTCGGCCCCATGACCGCCACCGTCTCGCCGCGCCGCACGTCGAGGTCGACGCCGTCGACGGCGCGGACGAGGCCGGCGCCCGTGCCGTAGTGCTTGTGCACCCCGCGTGCGCACAGCACGGCGGTGTCGGTCGGGCCGCTCGTGTCGGTGGTGTCGGTCATGATCCGCTCCTTCGGCCTGTCCAGCTCTGCTCGCACGACTCCAACCAGCGGATGTCCGCCTGGAGGCGCAGGACGATGCCCTCGAGCAGCAGGGCGGCGTCCGAACCGTCGGCCTCGGTCATCGCCGCTCGCTGGCCGTCGCGCAGCCGTCGCAGCAGCTCGCGCCGCTGCATGTCGACGAGGGTGACGGGGTCGGCCAGGCCGGCCGCCGCGGCGGCCACCAGCTTGAGGTGGAACTCCGCCAGGTCGGGCTTGGGCCAGCTCACCTCGGTGAGCCACTCGGTCACCCGCTGCTGCCCGCCGGGGGTCAGCGCGTAGACCTTGCGCTCCGGGCGGTCCCCCGGTGTCTCGGACCGCGCCGAGCGCACCAGATCCGCCTTCTCCAGGCGGGTCAGCGAGACGTACACCTGCCCGGCGTTCATCCCCTCGCCGACCGGCCCGAGCGCCTGGCGCAGGCGCCTCCGCAACTCGTAGCCGTGCGAGGGCTCCTTGGCCAGCATCGCCAGCACCACTTCCTGCCGCATCGGCCCTCCCGACCCATCCGTCCCGCACATATAACGGTTATCTATGCGCGCGTGTCAAGGGTCGCTGGTCAGAAGGGTCCGGGGTCGGAGGCACCGCCGGGGCCGGCCCCGCCCCGGTACTTCGAGGTCCATCGGGCAGGCCGGACCGCGGGACGACAAGTCCTGGTCACGACAGATCCCGGACGGTGATGGACCGTCCGGGATCACGGGCGGAAGGTAGGGGATTCCGGAAACGCCCAGCTCAGGGTCGGCTGTGCAGCAACGGTGTCAGCAAGCGGGTCGAGTCGGGCCTGCTCAAGCGGACCTGCACTGCGGCCGCAGTAAGTAAAGCGATCTGCAAGTTGCTTTAGGTAGGCTCTCGGCAAGGAAAGCGCATCTTCGTTGGGAGCCCGATGCGACCCGAAGCCTTCACATCGACCGAGCGGGGTGTCGCCCGCAAGACCATCGACGGCTACGTCGCCTTCTTCCCCGACTCGACTCCACGTCGGCTCCAACTGCCACCCGACGTCATGGTCCTGCTCGATGAGGCGACGGGGGCGGTCCACCGCCTGGGTGGCGTCGGCCGGTTGATCCCGAACCCCCACCTGCTGATCGGCCCGCACCTTCGCCTCGAGGCCGTCCTCAGCTCGCGGATCGAGGGCACGAAGACCGACGTGAGCCAGCTGCTGCGCTACGAGGCAGGGCAGAGCCCTCCCCCGGATGAGGCCGATGACGCCCGCGAGGTGCGCAACTACGTGCTCGCGATGGAGCACGGGCTCCAGCGTGTACGGGACGGCTTCCCGGTGTCGGTACGGCTCCTGCGGGAGATGCACGAGCTCCTCTTGAGCGGCGTACGGGGTCAGCACCGCCGTCCTGGCGAGCTGCGTGCGAGTCCGGTCTGGATCGGTGGCAGCTCGTTGGCCGACGCCGCGTTCGTCCCGCCGCCCCCGCAGGAGATGGGCGTCGCGCTGACGGATCTCGAGCGGTTCCTGCACGAGCGAGACCTGCCCCTCCTGGCGCAGTTGGCGCTCGCCCACTACCAGTTCGAGGTCATCCACCCGTTCCTCGACGGCAACGGGCGAATTGGTCGGCTGCTGATCCCGCTCATGCTGGTCCTCCGCGGGGCGTTGCCCGAGCCGCTCCTCTACCTGTCGGCGTACTTCGAGCAGCACCGCAGCGAGTACTACGACCACCTGCTGCTCACGAGCCAGCGCGGCGATCTCGTGCCGTGGCTCCGGTTCTTCCTGCACGGTGTGCGCCGCCAGGCCCGGGATGCCGAGGAGCGCACCGTCCGGTTGGTCGAGTTGCAGCACACGATGCGCTCCGAGCTGCTGGAGGAAGGTCGACCGAACTCGGTCGTTCGGCTGGCCGAGCACCTGTTCTCCACCCCGATCCTCACTGCTGCGCAGGCTGAGTCGCTGCTCGGTGTGACACGGCCCACTGCCCACGCGGCCATCGATGCGCTCGTCGAGCGGGGCGACCTCCACGAGGTGACCGGTCGCGAACGAGGACGGATCTACGAGGCCCCACGCATCTTCGATGCTGTCTACGGCCCCGTCGACATCGCGGAGCCGGCGCCTGATCCTCAGCTCCAGCTGGACCTCAACCCCGAATCATGACGCGCGAGGCGGAGCAGGGTCGGTCGTCGTCGAGCGTCGATGGGCTGTCCGAGGCATACCGAAGGGCGGCTCTGGAACATGGTGATGCGTCGGCGACCGGTGACCACCTGCGGGGGAACGCTGCAGCTGAAGTTGTCGCTGCGGTGTATGGAGCTCCGCTACCGGATGCCCCGCGAGCGACCCTTCTGCAGCTCGTGAACGACGACGACGAGGCAGTTCGCTCGTGGGCGGTGGCGCACGCGCCGGAGTTCGCCCCAGCCGTCGGCGAGCGTGCGTCGACGTGCTCTCGGCTGGGGCGGGTGCTGCAGCGTTCAGCGCCCAGCACGACCCTGCCACAGCGCCGGGTCGGCCGGCTGACGCCTCCGTGAGCCGGCGGCCTGTGTGGGACGGCCAGGACAGACGGATGGCCCAACCCGAAGGCGAGACCATCCACTGTCGAGCATCTATCGAGTATCCGCTAACAGCGGAAGGTATGGGATTCGAACCCATGGTGACCCGGAGGCCACAACGGCTTTCGAGGCCGCCCCATTCGTCCGCTCTGGCAACCTTCCGGGGACGACGCTACCAAAGGCCCGGCGGCGCCCCGAAAGCCGATCGCCACGCCGGCGGCGGCGCGGATCCCGCCGGCCGTGGTGCCCGAGGCGTCAGACGACGACCGGACGGGTGCCGGTGCGGGGCTGGTCGCTGGGGGCGTAGGCGTCCCACGCCTGGGCCAGGCGGCGGATCGTCTCGGTGAGCACGGTCGGCTCGGCGGTGTACGGCAGCCGGAGCCGGCGCTGGTCGTCGCCGGTGGGCGACATCTGGTCGCCGGGGATGACCTCGACCCCGTAGCGCAGCGCCACCTGCGTGTAGGCCGAGGCGTTGCCCGACGGCAGCTCGATCCACAGCGACGGGCCGCCCTTGGGACGCTGCCACGTCCACCCGGGCAGCAGCTCGCGCAGCATGTCGCTGACCAGCGCCAGGTTGCGGGTGAGCATGACGCGGTGGTCGACCCGCATCTCGTCGAGGTGCGGCACGATGCGGGCGGCGATCGCCTGGTCGACGAGCGGCGACCCCAGGTCGTTCATGGCCTTGAGCTCGGTCAGCCGGTTGATCATCGTCTGCGGGCCGCGCATCCAGCCGACGCGCAGCCCGCCCCACGCCGCCTTGCTGAACGAGCCGGCGCTGAGGATCGGCGCGTCCGGGGGCGCGTAGGCCGAGATCGGCGGCAGCCGCTCGTCGTCGAGCGGCGCGTTCTCGAGGGCGTTGTCCTCGATGAGCGGCACACCGTGCTCGACCACCATCTCGGCCAGGTCGCGCCGGCGGTTGGCCGCCAGCAGGGCGCCGGTTGGGTTGTGGAACGTCGGCATCACGTAGACGGCGGCCGGCCGGCCGGTGGCGAGGGCTCGGGCGACGCCGTGGGTGTCGACCCCCTCGTCGTCGACCGGCACCACGGTGAAGTGGGCGCCGCGGGCGAGGATGAGGTCGAGCGTGCCGCTGAAGCTGGGCGACTCGACCACGACGTCGTCGCCGGGGCGCACCAGCATCTGGGCGGCGAGGTTGACGGCCTGCTGCGCCCCGGTGGTGATGAGCACCTGGTCGGGGACGGTGGGCGTGCCGAGCATCGTCAGCCGCTCGGCGAGGGCCCGGCGCAGCGTCGGCAGCCCGCCGGGAAGGTAGCCGTGGTGGGACAGCAGCTTCTCGCCGTCCTCGGACATGACCTCGCCCACCGCCTCGGCCACCCGGGGATGGGCCGGGAAGGTCGCGCACGCGAGCGAGATCACGTCGTCGCGCACGTCGATGAGCGTGCGGTAGATCGGGCTGACGGTGAGCGGCTCGGGGCCGGGGGTGGCGACCCGGCTGCCGCGGACGCGGGTGCCGCTGCCCTGCCGGCTCTCGACGACGCCCTCGGACCGCAGCGTGTCGTACGCGGTGACCACCGTGCTGCGGCTGACCGCGAGCCGGCCGGCCAGGTCGCGCTCGGACGGCAACCGCTGGCCCGGGGGCAGGCGGCCGTCGTCGACCGCGGCGCGGACGGCGTCGCTGAGCTTGCGGTGGAGGGGACCCGGCCCGTCGGACCACATGCCGAGGACCGCTTCGATCGAGTGGCTCATACCAATGCTCCGGGATTGGCTCTGGATTGGCCTCGTGTAGGACGAGAATCTACAGGCCATTCGCAGAGCGATCCAGATCCACTCCTGCCAATTGGAGTGCACAAGTGGATTGGACTGACGAGCCGACTGCGCCGGACCCGCCCGAGGTGGCCGCCATGGACCGACACCGACAGCACCACGACGACCACCACGACGACGACGAGCACGACGACGAGAGCTGGCACCGGGCCTGCCGCGACGGCGCCCTGGTGCGCACCGGACGCGGCCGTCGCCGGGCGCGCCGGCCCCGCTACCGCCGCCTCGCCGCGAGCTGAGGCCCCCGAGGCCCGACGAGACCGCCGCACCACCGACGCAGAGGAAGGAAGGCACGATGATCGCGATCGACTGTCACGTCCACGGCAGCAGGGTGCTGCTCGACTGGAGCCGCATCGAGGGCGCGCACGACGGCCCCGACGGCCCGGTTCTCGACTGGCACTGCTGGTGCGGCGCGAGGGGCCGGCTGATCGCCGGGACGCGCTCGCAGCCTCGCGAGCTCGAGATCCGGGTGGTCGACGACCGTGGCACCGCCGGCTCCCCGGTCGGCGCGCCGAGCGCGGCGGACGAGGCCCCGCACCCCGTGGCGAGCTGACGTCGCCGACCTGGGTCAGCCCCGCCGCTCGCCGAAGAAGTCGGTGAGCAGCGCGGCGGACTCGTCGGCCCGCAGGCCCGCGATCACGTCGAGCTCGTGGTTGAGCCGCGGATCGGCACCGAGGTTGTAGAGCGAGCCGCACGCGCCGGCCTTGGGGTCGGCGGCTCCGAACACCACCTGGTCGACGCGGGCAGCGACGAGCGCCCCCGCGCACATCGGGCACGGCTCGAGCGTGACCACCAGCGTGGTGCCGTCGAGACGCCAGCCGCCGACCACCGTGGCGGCGTCGCGGAGCGCCAGCAGCTCGGCGTGCGCGGTGGGGTCGCCGGACAGCTCGCGCTCGTTGTGGCGCTGGGCGATGACCTCGCCGTCGCGCAGCACCACCGCACCCACGGGCACGTCGCCGTGCGCGGCAGCGGCCGCAGCCTCGTCCAGTGCGAGCCCCATGGCGGCGTCGAGATCCACGGGTCGCGACGCTACCGGGCGCGGACCGCCGCTCCGTCCCGTGGTCGCCCCGCTACGAGCCCGTCACAGGTCGGCCAGCCGGGCGGCCGTGGGGCCGGCGACCTCGTCGATCCAGGCGGCGGGGCGGTCGCCCGGCGGCACCACGATCACCGTGTCGACGCCGAGCTTGGCCATCGCCGCCATCTCCTCGGCGAACGTGTCGAGGTCGGACCCGAGCGCGGGGCTTCGACTGAGGATCGTGATGCGGATGTCGCCGATGTCGCGCCCCACCTCGTCGCAGTGGCGGCGGAGGACGTCGATCTTGTGCTCGACCTCGGGCGGCCCGACGGTCAGGTTGCACGCGTCGGCGTACCGGGCCACCAGCCGCAGCGTCTTCCGCTCGCCGCTGCCCCCGATCATGATCGGCGGGCGGGGCGTGGTCAGCGGCCCGGGGACGCACAGCGTCTCCTCGAGGCGGTAGTGCGTGCCCTCGTAGGCGCCGTTGGCGTCGGGGTCCCACATCTGCAGGCAGATCTGGATCGCCTCCTCCAGGCGCTCGAACCGCTCGGACGTCGGCGGGAACGGCACCCCGAGCCCGCGGTGCTCGCGGTCGTACCAGGCGGCCCCGATGCCGAGCTGGGCCCGGCCCTTCGACAGGACGTCGAGGGTGGCGACGGTCTTGGCCAGCAGGCCCGGGTGGCGATAGGTCACGCCCGTGACCAGGAGGCCGAGGCGCACCGACTCGGTGTGGGCGGCGAGGAAGGCGAGGGTGCTGTAGCCCTCGAGCATCGGGTCGGTGGCCGGGAACATGGCCTCCATCTGGAACCAGTGGTCCATCACCGACAGGTCGGTGATGCCGGCCGCCTCGGCGGCGGCGCCGGCCCGGGCCAGCTCGTCGGCGATGCCGGCGGGGCCGTCGGCGACGGTGAACTGCACGATGTGGGCGCCGAGGTGCATGGGTGACCTCCAGGTCTTCCCGGCCGGCGGCGGATGGCCGGGTCGCTGGCGACCGTAGGGGTTGGAGCGCGCTCGAAGTCAAGGGTCCGGCGAGGTGGGCCGCCGCATCGCCCCGACGTCAGGCCTCGTCGGGCCGGCGCACGGTCGCCGCCCGGCCCGCGGCGACGCCGGCGACGAGCAGGAGCACCCCCGCGAGGGCGAGGCGCGCCGCCGGCGCGCCCGTGCGCGGCAGGGTCCCGCCCGCGGAGGGGGACGACCAGGCTCCTCCGCCGCCGGGCCGGGGGGTCGGCGGCGGTGGCGGGGGCCCGCCGGTGGTGCTGGGCGCCGGCCCGACCGTCGTCGACGTCGTGACCGGGACCGTGGTGGAGGTCGTCGTCGTGGACGTCGTGCTCGTGCTCGTGGTCGAGGTCGTCGTCGTGGACGTGGTCGTCGTGGACGTCGTGCTTGTGGTCGAGGTCGTCGTCGTGGACGTCGTCGTCGTCGTGGTCGTGGTGGTGGTCGTGGTCGTTGTCGTCGTGGTGGTGGTCGTCGTGGTCGTCGTGGTGGGCGGAGACGTGCCGCACTGATCCGGACCCGGCGGCGTCACCTCACCGCTGACGACGTTGGTGATCGTGCCGAGCTCGAGGTCGAGCACCTGATCCCCCGTCGGGCTGAGATCGTCGAACACGATCGGCGCGTCGGGTGAGTCGCCGGCGAACAGTCCCTGGTTGCTGGTGAACCCGGTGAACGAGAACTGTCCCCCACCCGTGATCGTGCCGTTGTTGGTGAAGTCCTGGCCGATCACGATGCCGGTGGCGGTCTGGGTGACGTCCGCCGGGCCGTTGTTGAGGAAGTCGCCGGTGCCCAGGTCGATCACGCCCGCGTTCACGATCGTGTCGTTGGAGATCAGCCCGTCGCTGGCGTAGCGGCACAGGTTGGTGAGCGTGGCGCCGCTGTTGATCGTCGTCTGCCCGCCGACGGTCATCGTGGCGTTGTTGGTGACCGACCCGTTCAGGACGAACACCCCGCCGACGGTGATCGTGGCGTTGTTGGTGAACGCGCCGCCGAAGTTCACGTCGCCGGTGACCTCGACGGTGCCGTCGTTGGTGACCGTGACGCCGGCCCCGAGCGCGAGGCTCGACTGGACGATCAGGGTCGCGCCGGCCCGGTTGATCACGTCGGCGACGCCGTTCACGTTCGGTTGCGGCAGCAGCGTGACGGTGCCCTCGTTGTCGAGGCTGGCACCCGTCCCTGCTGCGAGCCCGGGCAAGGTCGCCTCGCCCCGCACGAACAGACGGGCCGTGCCGTTGATCGACGACGGGTCGAACGCGGCCGGCCCGTCGACGCAGATCGTCGCTCCGGAGCTGTTGACCGAGCCCGTGAACGTGCCCGAGGCGAAGACGACCACGTCCGTCGCGGTCACGTTCAACGAGGTCGGCATCGTCGCCGCGTCGTAGACCACGGTGGGGGCGGCGCAGTCTGTGTCGTAGTCGGCCGACGCAGAGGTGGCTCCCGTGATCAGCAGCGCCACCGCCGCCAGCGTCGACGCTGCGGCCAGCGCCGCCAACGTTCGCACGCGGAGAGAGGGCGTCCGGCTGCACCCAGTGGTCACGGCCCGGAGGCTAACCTCCTCGACCTCGACGCGGTGGTGAGGGCTCCGCAGGAGCCGCGACGGGCGCATGCATGGTGCTCCCCGGCCGGTAGCGTGCGCCGGTGGACGAGCCCCCGACGCTGTACGAGTGGGCCGGCGGTCGGGCCGCTTTCGATCGCATGATCGACGCCTTCTACGACCGGGTCGAGCGCGACGACCTGCTGTCGCCGCTGTTCCCGGGCGGCGTGCACGAGGAGCACCGCCGCAACGTGGCGACCTGGTGGAGCGAGGTGTTCGGCGGCCCGGCCGCCTACTCCGACGAGCTCGGCGGCTACGAGCGGATGCTGAACAAGCACCTGCACCTCGGCATCACCGCCGACCAGCGGTTCCGGTTCGCCTCGCTGATGAGCCTCGCCGCCGACGACGCCGGGATGCCCGACGACCCCGAGTTCCGCTCGGCCCTCGTCGCCTACCTCGAGTGGGGCACCCGGCTGGCGCTCGCCAACTCGGCCGAGGACGCCGCGGTCGTCGAGCACGCCCCGGTCCCCCGCTGGGGCTGGGGCGAGGCCCCGCCGTACCAGCCGTAGCGCTCGACTCGGCCGGTGACGGCGGGGCGCGGGAACGCCGTCTGCGGCGACCTAGGAGCGCGCCGGTTCCAGGTGCAGCGCGGTGACCCCGCAGTCGAACGCGCGCGCGGTGACCAGGCGAAGCGGCTGGTTGCTGCCGAGGGCGGGGAACACCGGCATTCCCGCGCCGACGGCCGTCGGGTTGACGAACAGGTGGAGCTCGTCGAGCAGCCCCTCGGCGATGAGGCTGCGGGCGAGCGTGCCGCCGCCGGACGTGATGATGTCACCGCCCGGCTTCGCCTTGAGCTCGTTGACGGTCTCGGCGAGGTCGCCGCCGGCGACGACGGCGTTCTTCCACGGCGACTCGGTGAGGGTGTGGGAGATCACGACCTTGGGAGTGTTGTTCATCGTGTCGATCGACTGCTGGTCCTCGCCCGGAGGCCCCGCCTCCCAGGCGGGGATGAACCCCTCGGCGAGCTTGCGGCCGAGCACGATGCAGTCGACGGGCTCCCAGATCGCGCCGACGTAGCTGTTGAGATCGTCGGTCCACGGGACGGTCATCCAGTCCATCTCGCCGTTCGGGCCGGCCATGAAGCCGTCGACCGTGATCTGGACCTGGAGCTTGAACGTGCGCACGAGGTGCATCCTCTCTGGTTGTCGGGTCTGTCGATCGGGGGGGCGGTCGAGCCGGCGGGACGCCGGCTCGGGCGGGTCAGCCGGCGAGCAGCGCGTCCATCTGGCCGACGGTCTGTTGCAGGACCTCGGGCGCGCCCATCGCCACGACCTGCTCCATGTGCTCGGGCGACTCGAACGTCGACCGCATCACCATCCGGGTGCCGCCGTCGCGGGCGCTGAGCCGGACCTGCACGAGCGTCGTCGGCATGTCGGGGTTCGGCGTGCCGTCGGGATGGGCGAACCCGTCGGTGAGCTCGAGGGTCGTCGGGGGATCGACGGCGGTGATCCGCCACCAACCGCGGAACTTCTGCCCCTCGGGGCCGGTCATGAAGTACGTGACCTCGCCGCCGGGGGTCAGGTCGTGGTCCTCGACCGTCGCGGGGTGGCTCGGCGGCCCCCACCAGCGCTCGAGCTGGCGGGGGTCGGCCCACAGCTGCCACACCCGCTCGATCGGGGCGGCGAAGTCGGCGGTCACGGTGAGGGTCAGGCTGTCGGGGTCGTGCTCGACGTGGGTGACGGTCATCGGCCTCGTGCTCTCGTCGACGTGTGGTCGTCCTCGGTCTCGCCAGCCGGCAGGTCCTGTGCCAGCAGCTCGGACATCCGCTCCACGCGGTCCCGCCACGCCGCCTCGAGCGCGTCCAGCGACCGGCGCGCCCGTCCCACGGCGTCGGGATCGGTGCGGACCAGCCGCTCACGCCCGTTGGGCTGCTTGGTCACCAGGCCGGCACGCTCGAGCACCGCGACATGCTTCTGCACCGCGGCGAAGCTCATCGGGTAGCCGTCGGCCAGGCGCGAGACCGACCGACCGCCTCGGGCGCAGCGCCGGAGGATGTCGCGGCGGGTGGCGTCGGCCAGCGCGTGGAACACGCGGTCGACGGCGTCGTCGGCAAGCTCTCCCGTGGCGTCGGGCGCGCTGTCGTCGATCCCAAGTCCTACAACCATTCGGTTGTACGTTAGCGCGTGGTCGGACCGGTGCGTGACCGCTTCGGGATGGCGTCCGCCCACGGCGCGGCGCGTCGGAGGGTCCGGACATGTCGCCGGCGGAGTCGAACCTCGTCGGGGGGCGTCGAGGTCCCGGCGGCGGATCAGCGACGCCGGGCGGCCCCGAACAGGGCGGTCCGACACGGCGGGCACAGCCACCAGTCCGGTCGGGCCGAAGGGTGCAGCATCGGGTCGCCGTCGAACAGGCCTCGACACCGTCCGCATCGCCGGGGCGGCGCGTCGTCGGGCCGACTCCCCTGCACGTCAGGATCGACGAGCCGGGGGTCGGGAGGGCGCGAGACGATGTTCGGTGCGAGGGGCATGACGCCTCCGTGGGGGGTGGGCGTGCTCGAGGAGGCAGGTGGTGCGCGGGCGGGCGGCGGTCGCTTCCGCCCTGCGACGCGCCCATGGGGAGGGTCGGGCGACGTCGACCGGTCGGGCGCGGGTGCCGTCAGTGGACGGCCCGTGTCCGCCAGTAGCGGTAGAGGCCGAGGGCCACGATGACGACGATCGCCAGGATGAGGAGTTCCATGATCGGTCCCTTCTTGGCCCCGGGGAGGTGACCGTCGACGACGGCCACGCTCCCAGGTGCACTGCCGTCACCGTATACCCGAAGCAGAAAACATGCAATCTGTTTCATGAATTGAGATACGATGTCCGCATGGCGAGTTGGAGCTTCCTCACCAACCACGCTCGGGCGCTGCTGTGCATCGCCCACGACCCCGGGGTCCGACTCCGCGACATCGCCGCCCTGGTCGGTGTCACCGAGCGCAGCGCTCACGACATCGTCGGCGACCTGGTCAGCTCCGGCTACGTGGTCAAGGACAAGGCCGGGCGACGCAACCGCTACAGCATCCAGGAGCACCTGCCCCTGGGCGACCCCATCACCCGGGACCGCACGATCGGCGAGATGCTCGACCTGCTCGTGGGCGTGAACGAGCACCGCCCCGAGCGGACCCCGGCCGGGCCCACCGGGACGGACGACCCGGCCGGCTGACGCCCGGCGACGGGCGGCCCGCCACCGGCGGGCGCCGGCTACGGGGCGAAGGTGGGTTGGTGTCGGCCGAGGGGTCCTGCGAGGGCGTCGAGGCGCAGCGGCCAGCCGGCCAGCCGCCCCGGGATCGGCGCCACCTCGGCCGGGCCCCACGCGGTGACGCGCGCCTCCCGGTCGTCGTCGGTCCAGGCGGGCTCCTCGGCGCCCATCCCGTCGGGGTCGGGCAGCCCGAGCAGCAGGTTGGCGACGCCGACCAGCGACGCGGTGACGTCCGCCGGGCGCCCGCTCGCCAGCACCCGGGCGACCGCACCGGCGAGGAGGTGGCCGGCCCCGTGGTCGAGGGCCTGCGCGGGCAGTGGCGTGGGGCGTGAGGTCCCGCCGGCCGCCATGCCCGCGGCGGCGATCCCGCAGCTCATCTGCACCAGGCTGTCGAAGCCGCGGCGATCGGCCCACGGGCCCTGCCAGCCGTAGGCGTCGAGCCGGGCGGTGATCACCGCGGGGTTGGCGGCCCGCAGCTCGTCGGGACCGACGCCGAGGCGCTCCACGGCGCCGGGACGCAGCCCGTGCACCACGACGTCGGCCTCGGCCACCAGGCTCAGGAGCCGGTGCCTGCCGCTCGCCGCCGACAGGTCGAGCCAGGCGGATCGCTTCCCCGCGGTCGTCTCGGGCAGCAGCGCGCCGACCTCCTCGAACCCCGGCGGGTCGATGCGCAGGACGGTGGCGCCGTGGGCGGCGAGGAAGCGGGTGCACACCGGTCCGGCGATGACGCGGGTGAGGTCGAGCACCTTCACCCCGGTGAGCGGCCGGCCGCCGGCGGGCACGGCCGCGAGCGGCCGCCGCCCCGGGCACTCGGCGATGCGCACCGCCGGCTCGTCGGCCACCGCGGCGCCGTGGGGGTGCGCCGACCAGGCGTCGCGGGTGCGCAACGCCGCCGCGCAGCCGCCGGCGTCGACCACCGCCTGCTCCACGTCGTCGGCCGTGCGCTCGGCGACGGCGGTGGCCACGTCGGCGCGGGTGGCGCCGGGGGACAGGCCGAACGCACGGGTGGCCGCAGCCTTGTGCGACAGGTAGTTGGTGTGGAGCTTCACCCAGCCGTCGGCGGCCTCGTAGTCGCCGGCGATCGGGTCCCAGATGGCCGGCACCTCCCACCCGATCGGGGCGAGCAGGCGCTCGCACACGAAGGCGGCGCCCGCCTCGCGGGTACCGACGGCCACCGCCGGGGCGTCGGCGCCGGTGCGGGCGGCGACCACCCGGGCGACCCCGAGGTGGGCGGCGGCGACCGCGGCGGTGGCGAAGCCGGTCACGTCGAAGCACGAGGGCAGCACCCGTCGGGGCCCGCCGAGCTGCAGGCCGGCGAGGTCACCGGCCTCGCCCCCCACGGCGGCCCAGGTGCGCGCAGCGACCTCGTCGAGCGAGGCGATCACGACGGCCGCACCGGGGTGGCGATGCGGGTGGGGCCGACTGCGAGGAAGTCTCGAGCCGTCACGACAGATGCCCGCGATCGCCCGGTCACGTCTCGAAGAAGACGAGCCCGCAGTCACCACAGCGGTTCGCATGCACCGCACCGACGCCCATGAACTTCATGGCCAGCAAGCGAGATGCCCGGTTGACGGGCCGCCATCGGCTGAGTTCGCCACCGTTCCACCAGAGCGAGGTCGAGGCGCCGCCTGCCGCCACGACGAACCCGCCATCGGCTGGCTCGCCGCAACGCACACACGGCAACGCGTCGGGGGCATCCCTGAACCGCCGTCCTCCTCCCCTGCCCACGACGCCGACAGTACGACACGCCGGCGCGAGCGGGAGGCGGCGACGCACGAGCACCGACGTCGACCTCGACACGAGGTGGTGGGACTCGCTGCTCGACCCGGTCATGCTCGCTGCTGTGAGCACGCCTCTCCGAGTGACGCTCAAGCCTGCGGTGTTCCTGGCTCTCCTCACGAAAGCTCCGTGGACTAGCCGCACAACTGCCGATCTCGTGCTGCGTCGTTCTGTGGCCGCGATCCGCCGGGCGGCGCGTGCGCAGTTCGAAGCAAGCTGTGTGCGTGGACGACTGGTTTCGCTCACCCGCATGGCAGCCGAACGACCAAGCGGAGTTCGAACAGCGGCTCGCCCGAGCGCCACCAGCGAACCGCCCGCAGTACCTACGCATCAAGGCGCTCGCGCTCCGCGACGTGGGTAACGTCGATGCCGCACGCGACCTGCACAGTCGCGTCGCCGGCGAGGCAGCTGCCCCTGCGTCGGAGGTTGCGTTCGCGCACGAGGCACTTGGGGACCTCCACCGCGCTGCCGGTGGCTCCGCCGTGCAGCGGCCGAGCATCGGTTGGCCCTTGAAGTGGCACCGACCCTGAGCGGCACATCCGGGGAAGTGCAGTTGTCGCTCGGCGAGGTACTGCTCGAGACCGATGCTGCCGGAGGCGCAGTCGACGTGGCCGCGCTGCTCGACGCCGCGCGGGCACACGTCACGTTCAACTCCACCGCATTCCGGTGGAACGTTCTGCGGGCACGTCTTGCAGAGACGATCGGAGATCGTGAGGCCCAGCGAACCGCGGCGATCGCCGCGCTCGACCCGGTGGGCGCCCATCCGCAGTTCTCTCGGCACCCGACGGTCGGCCTCGTCGAACCCTCCGCCGAAACCCTTGCGCTGCTGCAACGTCTCAGCAGCGCATGACCACCGATCCGCGTCGCGGGGCGTACCGTCTCGACATGTCCGATGGCTATGACACGCCCGAGGAAGCGGCCCTCGCTGGGTGGTCTGGGCATCCAGCGGCGCGGGCTCGCGTTCTGCGAGTGGAGCCCTGCACCGACCCTGAGTTCCGCAGACGCGTGTGGGTGTTCGTGGACACCGGGCCGTCACACCCGATGCGCGCGAGTTGCGAACTCGTCAACGGGCGCTGGGTCGTGATGTCGGAGATATCGGACTAGGCCGCAGAGCTGCCGATCCAGCGTCTCGCAACAACCCAGCTTCAGGTCGCTCAGCGATCCTGGGAGCAACGCTGAGAGCAACGCAGCGTCGCCCGGCGCCAGCCAGTGCCACCGCCGGGGCATCGGCGCCGGTGCGGGCGGGGACCACCCGGGCGACCCCGAGGTGGGAGGCGGCGACCGCGGGGGTGGCGAAGCCGGTCACGTCGAAGCACGAGGGCAGCACGCGTCGCGGCCCGCCGAGCTGCAGGCCGGCGAGGTCACCGGCCTCGCCCCCCACGGCGGCCCAGGTGTGGCAGGCGACCTCGTCGAGCGAGGCGATCACGACGGCCGCACCGGGCTGGCGATGCGGGTGAAGCCGGCTGCGAGGAAGCCCGAGCCGTCACGGAGAACATGTCGAAGGCGACCGCTGCCGCCGCGGGAGCGTCGCGCGCCGCGCGCCTGGGCTGTGGAACGATGACGCCGCATGAGGCGAGGGGCCGAACCGTTGACCGGAGCGGCAGCGGCCTGGGTGCTCGGACCTGCGGCCGTGTTGGTCGGGACGGCCGCGATCTCGTACTGCGTGTGGGCGGCCGTCTACATGTGGTTCGAGGTCGATCCTCCGTCTGTGGCGGCTGGAGCGTTCTGGACCGTGGTCGCGCTCGGCATCCCTGCGGCGGCGGAGACGGCACGCCGGCTCGCTCGACGACGCGGCCAGGACCGGGCGGCGACGGTGGCGTTGGTCGGCGCGACCACGATCATGACCTCCGGCTGTGTCCCGGCACTCATCGTTGTGGCGTACGCCGTCGGCGCGTTCCTCTGACGCCGAGCGGTCGGGCCGTCGGCGCGCCGGGTCAATCGCCTCCGGTTCGGGATCACCGACCGCTCGTGCGACAGCAATCTGGACGGCCACCTTCGGCGCGAGGGTCCAGAGTGAATCGTGAGACCAGGCCCGGCCCTGCGGCCGCCAGGGCGAGGAGGTGGTTCAGCCGCAGTCTGCTGACATGAATTCGACGGTCACATCGCCGTTCGGGGTGATCGTGAAATGTTGGATGAGGTGAATCCGTACGCGCGTGCCGTCAGTGGCCCGGCCGGTCGCGTTGACGTTACTGGTGAGCACCTCCGTCGGGGCGCCCGGGCCTTGGTGCGAGAACGTGCTGGTGAAGTGGCCGCTGTTGAGGGTCGCCCCGGACGCGGACCGCGTGACGAACGTTCCTGTCTGCGTCTCCGTGAAGTGGAAGGTCGTGTCGGTCAGCGTCTCGTGGAGGACATCGTGGAACACCAGGTCGATCGACGCGGCGTCGCCTGCAGGGCACTCTGCCAGCGGTGGAATGGTGATCGCGACGTCCTTCTCGACGATCTTCTGGTGTGTCGGCGGCGAGGCGTCGGCGGATGCGACGCCCGCCAAAACGGTGGTGGCCACTGCCACGAGACCTGCGATCGTGAACCGTGATGTTGCCCGTCGGGACATGGTGTTCTCCCTTGTCCTGCGCGCCGACGTCGTCGACGACGTCAACATCCTCGCGCCGGACAGCGTCAAAAGTTCGATCGATATTCTGCTGAAACTATCCGGCTCACATTCTCAATTCTGGCGGTCCGAACCGTCAGGTTCTTCATGCTCTTCGTTGCCCTGCCGAACACTTTGACGTTCTCCATCGATCGCCTGGACATAAGTCATCTGATCGTCGCGCCGTCAGGCCTCCGGCGAACCAATGCCACGCTGCGCGCGATGGTTCAGAACGCCCCCCGATCTTGGGATCAATGCTGGAGCTACCGCCTCGCACCACGCGAATCGGCGGGGAACGGCGGCGGACCGAAATCCCAGCTCGGACGCCAAGTCTCGGACGGTGCTGGATCGTCCGGGACGATGGGGCGGCGCGAGTGGGATTCCAGAACTGCCCATGTCAAGCGCCACGACGTCAGCGACGGTGTCTGCTCGCCCGGTGACGATCGCGACTTCGCCGTGCTGGGACGGCACGCCGTGGGAGCTCAGCCGGCGGGCCACGCCACCGATTTGACCTCCAGGTACTGCGCGAACCCGGCGGTGCCGTTCTGGCGGCCGACGCCGCTCTCCTTGTACCCGCCGAACGGGACGTCGGCGCCGATGGCGGCGCCGCCGTTGAGGCCGACGGTGCCGGCGCGCAACCGCCGACCGACGGCGATCGAGCGATCGAGGTCGGTCGACAGGACGAAACCGGCGAGCCCGTAGCGACTGTCGTTGGCGATCCGGACGGCGTCGTCGTCGTCCTCGTACGGGATCACGACGAGCACCGGGCCGAAGATCTCCTCGCGGGCGATCGTCATCGAGTTGTCGACGTCGGCGAACAGCGTGGGCTTCACGTAGTAGCCGGCGTCGAGTCCGTCGGGGGCGTCGGGCCCTCCGACGAGGAGCGTGGCGCCTTCGTCGATCCCCTTGCGGATGTACGCGACGACGCGGTCGCGCTGGCGCGCCGAGATCACGGGCCCGCACAGGGTGTCGTCCGCCTGCGGATCGCCGGGGACGACGGACGCGATCATGTCCCGCACCATCTCGACGCCTTCGTCGTAGCGCGATCGCGGCAGGAGCAACCGTGTCGGCGTGGCGCAGCCCTGACCGGCGTGCATGCAGACGCCGAAGGCGAGCAGCGAGGCCGACCCGAGATCGGCGTCGTCGAGGACGATGGCGGCCGACTTGCCGCCGAGCTCGAGGAAGAGGCGCTTCATGGTCGCGGCGCCCTTCTCCATGATCCGCTTGCCCACGGCGGTGGAGCCCGTGAACGAGATGAGGTCGACCTTGTCGGACAGGGTCAGCTCTTCGCCGACGAGGTGGTCGGACGCCGTGATGACGTTGAGCACGCCGGCCGGGACGTCGGTGCGCTCGGCGACGAGCCGACCGAGGCGGGTGGCGTTGAACGGCGTGTCGGGAGCAGCCTTCAGCACGACGGTGTTCCCCGTGGCCAGCGCCTGGCCGAGCTTGTGGATCGTCACCTCGAACGGGTAGTTCCACGGAACGATCGCTCCGACGACACCGACGGGCTCGTGCCACACCCTGCGGCTCGTCATCGTCCCGGTGAGCGCGACCATGGCGTCGTCGAGGTCCTGCTCCCAGGGGAACACGTCGATCAGCTCGATCGGGTGCCGCAGCCCGTCGGCGAGCGGGATGTCGAGCTGCGGACCGTGGGTGACCATCCGCGGGCACCCGACCTCGGCGATGAGCTCCTCGCGGAGCTCCTCCTGCTCGTCCTCCAGCGCCGCCTGCAGCTGCAGCAGGCACTCCTTGCGCAGGGCGCGATCCGTCGACCACGACGTCTCGTCGAACGCACGACGCGCGGCGGCGATCGCCCGTTGCACGTCGGCCGGCGAGGCGTCGGCGACCGCGCCGATGACCTCCTCGGTCGCCGGGTTCACGACGTCGAACGTCCCGGCCTCGCCGTCGACCAGCTTGCCGTCGACCAGCAGGCGAGGCTCGTGCCGCGGGATCGGGCGATCGGTCGCATCGGCGGCCACGCTCACGCCTCGCCGAACCGGTCGACGGTGTGGGCGGTGACCCCGTCGGGGTCGAGCTGCCGGGCGACCAGGTAGCCCGGGCCCATCCAGCCGCGGTGCCCGTACCGGCCGAACGAGATCCGGGTGCCGGGGGCGCCCGAGGCGGCCGGGAACATCTTCACGCGCTCGAGCGCGTCGCGCACCCCCGCCGGCGACAGCGGCCGGGCGTCGGCGAACGCCTGCAGGAGCGTCACCGCCAGGTCGCGGTTGACCACGGGGACGCACCACTCGGGCCGCCGGCCGAAGCGCTCGTCGTACCGGTCGAGGAACTCCTGACCGACCCGGTTCGCCGGGTCGTACTGGTCGATGCCGGTCCAGCCGACCATGGCGTTCCACACGACCTCGTTGAGCCACGCGTTCTGGAAGGCGGTGCCCATGAACCGGGGCGGGTCCCACTCGAGCGCCTGCATCGCCAGGCCCACGAGGACGACACCGAACCCGAACCCGCAGTGGACCACGGCGCCGACCTTGGCGTCGTGGAGCTTGCGGACCTGCTCGGTGACGTCCTGGGCGGTCTGCGGGATCGCCTCCTCGGCGACGATGCGGATGCCCCTGCGCTTGCAGGCCCGACGGAACTGCTGCAGGTAGGACTCACCGACCAGCGACTGCTCCACGAGCACGCCGACGTCGTCGAGCCCGCGCTTGGCGATCAGATCGCTCCAGAAGATCGGCTCGTCGCTCATCGAGCCCATCGAGAGCGAGAACGTCCACTCGCCCAGCCACTCCTCGGAGCCGGTGACGCTGATGGCCGGCACCTTGAAGCGCTCCTCGATCGCGACCTTGGTCGGCTCGGCGTTGTCGGTGATCGACGGGCCGAAGACGAGCAGGCACCCCTCGTCGACGAGCTCCCCGTAGGCGTCGATGACCGCCTTGACCGAGCCCTTCGGCAGGCCCTCGACCTCCTTGTAGATCACCTCGATCGGCCGGTCGATCACCCCCTCCGCGAGACCGTCCTCGAACACGATCGTGAACGGATCGGTGAGATCCGCGCGTCGCACTTCCGGGAAGCCCTCCGGGAGGAGGAAGTCCATGATGTAGCCCATCTTGATGGGCTCGGCATCGCTCTCGTAGGCCATCGCGATCTCCCCTTCAGCGTCCCGTCGCCAGCTTCGACATCTCGCCGATGTCGAGCGCGGCCGCGCCGAGTCTTCCCCGACCCATCGAGCGGATGGCGATGTCGTGCCCCGCGGCCTGCGCACGCAGCGCGCCGACCGTCGCCTCCCCACGGGCGACGTGCTGGAACGGCTCGTAGGCGAACCAGCGCATCGCGGTCCGATGCGTGATGTCGTCGATCTCGTCGGCGTCGAGCCCGGCCGCGGTGA
>Ga0111538_10002203_pt1 | contig 27447 bp, 18 predicted proteins | sample SoiMethybrSBSTD1_FD_79669 | JGI IMG/M metagenome (GOLD analysis project Ga0111538, IMG submission 79669) | Bulk soil microbial communities from a Populus tree surrounding site in Tennessee, USA - Soil MetaG P. TD hybrid SBSTD1 (version 2)... | ecosystem: Environmental > Terrestrial > Soil >...
CCACAATGGAGGAAAGCCACCGACCTGGTAGCCGCCGTCGCCGACGTCCCACGGCTCGGCGATCAGCTTCACCTGGCTGACGATCGGGTCCTGGTTCACCAGGTCGAAGAACGCCGCCAGCCGGTCGACCTCGTGGAACTCCCGGGCCAGCGACGCGGCCAGATCGAACCGGAACCCGTCGACGTGCATCTCCGTCACCCAGTACCGCAACGAGTCCATGATGAGCCGCAGCGACTCGTGGTGCCGCACATTCAAGCTGTTGCCGGTGCCGGTCGTGTCGTAGTAGAACCGGCGGTCGCTATCGACCAGGCGGTAGTAGGCCGAGTTGTCGATGCCCCGGAACGACAGCGTGGGCCCGAGGTGGTTGCCCTCGGCGGTGTGGTTGTAGACCACGTCCAGGATCACCTCGATGCCGGCCCGGTGCAGCGCCTTCACCATGGCCTTGAACTCCTGCACCTGCCCACCGTGTGCGCCGTCGTCGCTGAACGACGCGTACCCGTTGTGCGGTGCGAAGAAGCCGATCGTGTTGTAGCCCCAGTAGTTGGTCAGGCCGCGATCGAGCAGACCGCCGTCGTGGACGAACTGGTGCACCGGCATCAACTCGACGGCGGTCACCCCGAGCCGCTTGAGATGCTCGATCATGACGGGGTGCGCCATCCCGGAGTAGGTACCCCGGACATCTTCCGGGATTTTCGGATGGCGCACGGTGGTTCCCCTGACGTGCGCCTCGTAGATGACCGTCTGGTGCATCGGGATGCGCAGCGGCGTGTCGTTGGCCCAGTCGAAGAACGGGTTGATCACCACCGAACGCATCGTGTACGGCGCCGAATCGGCGTCGTTGAACGAGTCCGGGTCGCCGAACCGGTACGAGAACAGTGCCTCGTTCCACTCCATCGTCCCGTCGATCGCCTTGGTGTACGGGTCCAGCAGGAGCTTGCTCGGGTTGCACCGCAGCCCGGCACCCGGCTCGTACGGCCCGTACACCCGGTAGCCGTACCGCTGGCCGGGCAGCACGCGCGGCAGGTAGCCGTGCCACACCAGCGCCTCGCGCTCCGGAAGGTCGACCCGCGACTCCCGACCGGCATCGTCGAACAAGCACAGCTCCACCCGCTCGGCAACCTCCGAGAACAGGGCGAAGTTGGTCCCTCCCCCGTCGTAGGTCGCGCCCAGCGGATACGGCGAACCCGGCCACACCCTCACGATTCGCCGTCCGCACGTCGTTGGCGCGGCGGCTGGATGTCAGGCATGTCTGTTCCTCCGGGGTGCACGGCAGCGTGGACGACGGCGCTACCCGGTCGATGCCGCGTCCAAACCCGGCAACAATGGGCGCCATGCGTAGGACCACGGCCGCGGCCGGATCTGCTCTCTTCTTCGCGCTGGCGCCGGGCGTCGTGGCGGGACTGGTTCCGTGGTTGCTGACCGGATGGCGGGCCGCCGCCCCGTTGTCGACCTGGTGGCCGCTGCGGCTGGCCGGCGCCGTGCTCGTCATCGCCGGGGCGGCGGTGCTGGTCCACGCGTTCGCCCGGTTCGTCACGGAGGGTCTCGGCACGCCGGCCCCCGTCGCACCGACGTCGCACCTGGTGATCGGCGGGCTCTACCGGTACGTGCGCAACCCCATGTACCTGGCGGTCACCGCGACCATCCTCGGACAGGCGTTGTTGCTGTGGCGGCCCGTCCTGCTGGCCTACGCGGCGATCGTCGCCGGTGCCTTCGTGGCGTTCGTCCTCGGCTACGAACAGCCGACGCTGCGCCAGCAGTTCGGCCCGTCGTACGACGCGTACCGGCGTGCGGTGCGGGCGTGGTGGCCGCGGCTGCACGCGTGGAATCCGGAGCACGACGAACGGACGTGACGTCCGGCGGATCTTGTGAGTGGGGCGACCGGCCCGCTACGTTGGCTTTCCTGAACGATCGGTAGGTGCGCGTTGGCCGGCCCGGTGGACCTCTCGGCGGTCGATCCGCCGTGGTCCTCGGTCGGTGATCTCGTGCGCTGGGCCGCCCGAACGTTCGGCGATCGCGAGTATCTCCGCTTCCCGGACGGCGGGCTCAGCTTCGTCGCGGTCGACGCGTACTCGGAGCGGCTTGCCGCACGGCTCGCGGCCGCCGGTGTCGGTCCCGGCGACCGGGTCGCCGTGCTGCTGCCAAACGTCACCGGCTGGCCGCTGGCCTGGTTCGCGGTGCTGAAGGCGGGCGCGGTGACCGTGCCGGTGGACTCCCGGCTGCGCGACGCCGATCTGGCGCACGTGCTGCGCGACTCGGGTGCGGTGCTGGTGCTGACCATGCCCGGGTACTTCGATCAGGTCGCCGCGGCCGGCCATCCGGTCCCGGTCCACGCGTTGGCCGACCTCCTCGGCGAGACGGCTGACCCGGGCGCGGCCGTCGAGCCGGGACCCGACGACCTCGCCAACTTCCAGTACACATCCGGCACCACCGGCTTCCCGAAGGCATGCATGCTCAGCCACGACTACTGGCTGCGGTCGGCGTGGCTGATCGCCCGCGGTTTCGGCCTGCGCGGCGACGACGTGGTGCTGATGACCCAGCCGTTCTCGTACCTCGATCCGCAGTGGGCGGCGCTGCTGTGCCTCATGGGCGGCAACGCGTACGTGGTCCTCCCCCGGTTTTCGGCCTCCGGCTACTGGGCCGCCGTCCGCGAACACGGGGCGACCGTGTCGTACACCATCGGCACGATGCCACTCCTGCTTCACAAGCAGCCGCCCGACCCGGCCGACCGCGACCACCGGCTCCGGCTGATGCTGTGCTCGGCGATCCCGCCCGACCTGCATGCCGCGATCGAGGAGCGCTGGGGCGTGCCGTGGCGCGAGATCTACGGCTCCACCGAGAGCGGGCTCGACCTGATGGTGCCGATGGAGGCGGCCGACCGCGTCGGCACCGGATCGATCGGCGGCCCGCCGCCGGGCAAGGAGGTCCGGGTGGTCGACCCGGACGGCCGGCCGCTGCCCGACGGCGAGACCGGGGAGATCGTGGTGCGCGGGCGGCCCATGATGCGCGGGTACCGGAACCACCCAGAGGCCACGCGGACCGTGCTGCGCGGCGGCTGGTACCACACCGGCGACCTCGGGTACCGCGACGAGCGTGACGGGTTCCACCTCGTCGGGCGGCTCAAGGAGATGATCCGCCGGGGCGGCGAGAACATCTCCGCCGCGCAGGTCGAGGACGTCATCGGCCGGCACCCGGCCGTGCTGTCGGTCGCTCTGGTCGGGATCCCCGACGACCTGTACGGCGAGGTTCCGAAGGCGTTCGTCCAGCTCAAACCGGGGCACGCACCCGACGCCGGCACCGCGGCGGACATCGTCGCGTACGCGCGCGGCCACCTGGCCCGGTTCAAGCTTCCGGCCTTCGTGGAGTTCGTCGACGGCTTTCCGTTGACGCCGTCGGCCCGGATCCAGAAACGCAAGCTGCTCGAGCCGGCCCGCGACCAGCGGGCGGGCGCGTTCGACGTGCGGGAGGCAAGAGCATGACTCTGATCGAGGTTTCGGTCGTCGAGGACGTCGTCGTCGTCACGTTGAACCGCCCGGACAAGCTCAACGCGCTCACCGGCGCGATGCGCCGCGACCTGGCGGCAGCCCTGCGCGACCACGGCACCGGGCCGGCACGGGGAATCGTGCTCACCGGCGCCGGCCGGGCGTTCTGCGCCGGTGAGGACCTCAACGAGGCCGCCGCGCAGCCGCCCGGCGGCCTGATCGAGGAGGTCGAACTCTTCCACGACATCACCCGGGCGGTCCTGGAGTCGACGGTGCCCGTGGTCGCCGCCGTCAACGGGCTCGCCGTCGGCGGCGGCGCCGAGATCACCCTGTGCTGCGACGCCCGCCTCGGCGCCCCGAGCGCCGGCTTCTACCTGCCCGAGAACACCCTCGGTCTGACGATCTCCAACGCGTCGAGCCTGCTGCTGCCCCGGCTGATCGGGGTTGCCGCGGCCACCCGGATGGTGCTGGAGTCGCCGAGGCTGGACGCGGCGGCCGCGATGGGGATGGGGCTGCTCGACACGATCGTCGACGACCTCGTCGGCGCGGCGGTCGCCCTGGTGCACCGGTGGACCGGCCCCGGCACCGCCACCGCCGCCCACCTCCGGCTGCTGCGCCCGCCGATGGACCTGGTCGAGGCGGCCTTCGCGCGGGAGACGGAGGCGGCCCGGCACGTCGACGAGACCGGCATCGCCAAGGCCGGCGTCGACCGGTTCCACGCCGCGAGATAGTCGACGCGGGCAGCCGGTTCCTTGCCGGGGTGCTAGCCGGTCCGGCCGGGGCTGGGCGGCCCGGTAGCGGGTGGCGCGGGCGCAGCGGGTTGCTTGGCGTCGGCGATCGCCTTCTGCAGCGCCGCGATCGTGGCCGGGTCGACAGTGCCGGTCGCCGGGACACCGAGCGCCACCTGGAAGTTCTTTAGGGCCTCGGTCAGCGCCGGGGTCCAGGCGCCGTCGACCGGGCCGGTCCAGTACCCGGCGAGCTTCAGCGTCTGCTGGACGGCGGCCGTCGACGCGGTGGCCTGCTGAGCGGCCACGCCTCCCTTGGCCTGGAGGTCGGCCTGCAGGGCCGCGTCGGTGGCCTTGTCGACGGTGCCCGTGACCGGCAGGCCGTGCGCCTTCTGGAGGGCCGACACCGCCTCGACCGTCGCCGGCCCGTACACACCGTCGATCTCGCCCTGGTAGTAGCCCGCGCCGGCAAGGGACGTCTGCAGCGCCGTCGTGTAGGTGCGCACCGCGGTCTCGGCCTGCTTCTGCTGCTCGTCGGTCAGGCAGCCGGCCTCGGCGAACAGCCGCAACCAGGACATTTCCAACGCGACGGCGGCGGCGTTGAACTGCTGCGACGCCTGTTTGAGCGGCGTCTGGTCGGTGATGCCCTGCTGCGCCGTGGTGAAGTCCGCGTCGGCCTGCTTGACCCGGTTGACTGTCGTGCCGGACACGAGCGGCGGAGCGCTCGAACCGGCCGGCGACGGCGACGGCGTCGGCTGCCCGGACGCCTGGGCCTGGGCGACGGCGAGCGCAGCGGTGGCCTCGGCCAGCTCCTTCTCGGCCCCGGCCACCTCCCGCTGTGCCTCGGTAACGGCGCCCGCCTTGGCGACGACGTCGTCGCGCGGTTCGGCCAGCGACTTGCCCGCGTCCTTGACGTCGCCGACGGTCGGGGCGGACCCGGTGAGGATGTCGCCGTAACGGTCCAGCGCCGTGATGTACGTGGCTGCCGACGTGCAGAACTCGGTGGTCTTGGTGGCCAGTTCCGCCTTCGCGTCGGCGAGCGCCTCCTGCGCCTTCGTCACCCGGGACTGGGCGCGCTTCAGGTTCGTCCCGCCGCCGTCGTCGTCGCCGCACCCGGCGAGCGCGAGCGTGACGGCACACACGGCACAGACGGCACGGACCAGGACGAACAAGCGCATGGCAGGAAAGCTCCCACCGCCGACCAAGCCGCGTCGTCATCCCCGCCGCATGAAAGAACTCAACGCTGCGCCCTGTCAGTCGAGACAGAACTCGTTGCCCTCGATGTCCTGCATCACCAGGCACGACTCGTTGTCGTCGTCGGCCGGCAGCAGTCGCACCCGTACCGCGCCGAGCGCGACGAGCCGTGCGCATTCGGCCTCCAGCGCGGAACCCTGCACGACGTACCCCAACACCTCGCACCAGAACCGAGCGACGCGGTCGGGTTCCGCGCAGTCGAAGGTGACCTGGAACTGCTTGACCGCCGGCATCGGCCCACAATAGAGGGAGGCCGTAGCCACAAGGGTAGCCTTGCCTAAGCATGGATCATCGACGGAAGGGCGGCGGTATGGCTACGCCTCGGCGGCAGGGTGCGGATCAGCATGTGCTCACGGTCGACTCGACCGAGTGGTTGACCTCGCACCTGGTGCGGGTGAACGCCTCCGGCGAGTCGCTGGCCGACTTCGGCGGCAACGGCTACACCGACGCCTACGTCAAGCTGCTGTTCGTGGATTCCGAACTCGGGCTGGAGCCGCCGTACGATCTCGCCGCGCTGCGCGCGAGCCTGCCGGCCGATCGGCGCCCGGTGGTGCGCACCTACACCGTCCGCCGGGTGGACCGGGCGGCCCGGGGGCTCGCGATCGACTTCGTGACGCACGGCGACACCGGGGTCGCGGCGGTATGGGCGGCCAAGGCCGCGCCCGGTGACCGGCTCGTCGCGTCCGGTCCCGGCGGCGCCTACGCGCCCGACCCGGCCGTCGATTGGCACGTGTTCGCCGGGGATCTGTCCGCGCTGCCGGCGATCGCCGCGGCGCTGGAGACGCTGCCGTCCGACGCGCGCGGCGTCGCGCACGTCGAGATCGCCGATCCGAGCGACGTCCTCGAGCTGGATCATCCCGCCGACGTGACGGTGAACTGGCTGGTCAACACCGACGAGAGCGACACCGCGTTCCTCGCCCGTGCCGTGGCCGGCGGGCCGTGGCCGGCGGCTGTCGACGCGCCCGGCGCCGTACAGGTCTTCGCCCACGGGGAACGCGAGTCGGTCAAGGCGATCCGGGCCGTGCTGCGCGAGCGCGGCGTCCCCCGCGAGGCGATCTCGATCTCCGGCTACTGGGCCCGCGGCCGCACCGAGGACCTGTTCCAGGCGGAGAAGCGCGAACCGATCGGTCGCATCGACTGACGACCGGTAGCGGCCGTCAGCCGGTGCGGCGGCAGGTCGCCCGCTCGCACCCGGTGACGGCGCTCACCACCACCGGAACACGAAACCGAAGTCCTGCGCGCTGCGCCCGGTCAGCCTGCTCGGCGAGGAGATCCGTCCGTCGGCGATGCGCTTGGTGACCTCGGTGCGGGACAGCCCCAGACCTGTCGCGATGAGCGTCGTCGGCCTGATCGGGACGCGTTGTGCGAAGTGGACGCCGACGTCGAGGATGTCGGCCTTCGGTAGCTCGGCGGGGCTCGTCTCCAGCGTCCAGGCGTCGGTCCAGTCGAGCACCACGTCGTTGCGGTGTGCCAGTCGGGGATCGGCCAGCAGCTTCGCCGCGAGCGCGGGATCGTTGTCGTGGAAGCGCTCGAGCACCGTCGGCGTGACGGAGCGGACGGTGACCCGCTCGAGCACCGTCAGCTTGACGGTCTGGCCGCACCGGACGCACAGCGCCAACAGCCAGACGTCGAGCAGCTTCTGGTTGGCGTTGACACGGAAGCGGCCCCGGGTCCGGTACCGCGTCGACGGGCAGGTCCGGCAGCGGCGCCGGATCGTCGGAAAGTCTGTCTGGCGTACGAGCCACCGCATGGTGGCGCGCACGAGAAGGGTGTCGTCGTGCACCAGGAAGGGCCAATCGGCTGTGAGACCAGCGTTCGGACGTCGATGACCTGCCGAGGGCACGCTGAAGCGGGCCGGCAGCGCGGCGGCGGCTACCGACCGGAGTGCCTACCCGGCGATGAACGTCTCAGCTGCTGTACAACGGCCCGTCCTTGACAGAGCGTGCGTGGGCGCCGCTCGGCGCCTCCTGGATGACGGCACGACGGTAGTGCCGGTCCGGTGCCCGGGCCACCGATATTCGGTCGACCGATCCCGCCGACCGCACGTGCCGGGATACGCTCCCGGCGTGGACGTTCGGCTGAGATGAGGCTCACCGCGACGCAGGCGCGGGCCTTGCTCGCGGCACACGACCACGGGATCCTGTGCACTGTCCACGGCGAGCGGGGCGTCGACGCCGTGCCGGTGGTGTACGTGGTCGACGACGACGGCTACGTCGGCGTACCCGTCGACCGGGTGAAGCCGAAGACATCGTCGAGGTTGCAGCGCGAGCGCAACCTGGAGGCCGACCCGCGGGCCGCGCTGCTGGTGGAGCACTGGGACCGCGACGACTGGTCGCGGCTGTGGTGGGTGCGGGCCGAACTGCGCTGGCAGGGCGAGGCCTCCGCCGAGCGGTCGGCAGACCTCGCCGGGGGGCTGGCGCATGCCTTTCCGCAGTACCGGGGCCAGCCCTTCAGCCGGGTGCTGGTGCTACGGGTCGTCGCCCTGACCGGGTGGTCCGCCGCCGGCGAGTGACACGCTCAGTTCGCGTCGGGCAGGGCCGGTAGTTGCGGTTCGTGCAGCCATGCCGTGAAGAAGCCGTCCAGCGACCGCGGGGCGTGCCGGCGCGCCGTTGCCTCGAACTCCGTGGTGGTCACCGTGCGGTTGCGGTGCGCGGCCGTCCACTCCCGCAGCAGGGCGAAGAACGCGTCGTCGCCGAGGGCCGACCGCAGCGCGTGCAGGGTGAGGGCGCCGCGCTGGTAGACCCGGTCGTCGAACATCCGGCGCACTCCGGGGTCGGCGACCCGCAGGTCCTGTGGCAGCGCCGCCACCATGGCCCAGGACCGGGCCGCGTGGGCCCGCGCCGGTTTGCCGCCGGAGACCTCGGACCACAGCCACTCGGCGTACTTCGCGAAGCCCTCGTTCAACCAGATGTGGCGCCACTCCGCGACGGTGAGGCTGTTGCCGAACCATTGGTGGGCCAGTTCGTGGGCGATCAGCCGTTCGGAGCCGCGCTCGCCGTCGACATGGTTGGCCCCGAAGATCGACAAGCCGTGCGCCTCGAGGGGGATCTCCAGTTCGTCGTCGACGACGACGACACCGTAGTCGGGGAACGGATACGGGCCGAACAGCCGCGTGAACTGCGTCAGCATCGCCGGCTGCCGCGCGAAGTCGTACCGGAACCGGGCCAGCAGGCGTCGGGGCACCGCCGCCCGCTGCCGCGTCGGGGCGCCGACGAGGTTGACCAGGTCATACCGTCCTATTTGGACGGTCGCGAGGTAGGTCGACATCGGCACGACCTGATCGTGGACCCAGGTCGTGCTGCCGGCGCCGAGCCGACGCGACGACAGCGCACCGTTGGCGACGACCGTGTACCGGGACGGCGCGGTGACGGTGATCCGGTACGTCGCCTTGTCGGCGGGGTGGTCGTTGCACGGAAACCACGACGGCGCCCCGGTCGGCTGGCTCGCGACGAAGGCGCCGTCGGTGAGTTCCTCCCATCCGATGTCGCCCCAGGGACTCCGGACCGGCCGCGGCGTGCCGCCGTAGCGCACGTCGACCTCGAACGGCTGGTCCGGCGCGAGCGGCGCCGCAGGCCGCACCACGAGCTTGCCGTCGCGGTGCGTGTACCGGGCCCGGGCGCCGTCGACCTGGACCCGGTCGACCCGCAGCCGGCCGAAGTCCAGGCGTACCTCGCCGAGCGGGCGGCCGGCGACGGCGGCGATCCGGGCCCGGCCGGACAACCTGGCCGGCTGGGGGCGGTAGTCCACCGTCAGGTCGTAGTGGGACACGCGGTAGTTGAGATCGCCGTGCCCGGACAGGTACGCCGTGCCGGCCCGCTTCGCGTTCACCCCGAATGCGAGTCCGTCGGTGGCCACGCGGCGATCGGGTTGCCGAGCCACCGTCCACCGGCCGGCACGCGCTCGCCGCGCATGACCAGCGACCGCGGCCCGACAGTGGCGTTCTCCCCCAGCGTCGCCCCCGGCAGCACGATGCTGTGCGGTCCGAGGGTCGCGCCGGCGGCCAGCGTCACCGTGTCCATCCGCATGATTCGATCATGGAACAGGTGGGTCTGCACGACACAGCCCCGGTTGACGGTGGCCCCGTCGGCGATCCGGATGAGGTCGGCCTCCGGCAGCCAGTGCGTCTCGCACCACACCCCCCGGCCCACCCGGGCACCGAGGCTACGCAGCCAGGTGCGCATCAGCGGAGTGCCGCCGATCGCCCCGGCGAGCCACGGCACGGCGAGCACCTCGACGAACGTGTCGGCCAGTTCGTTGCGCCATACGAAGCTGCTCCACAGTGGACGCTCACCGGGCTGGAACACCCCGACCAGGATCCACTTGGCGTAGCTGGCCACGGCGCACGCGAGGATGCCGGCGCCGAGCAGGAGCGGGCCGCCCGCGGCCGCCGCGACGCCGAACCCGAACCGGCCGACGAGCGCCTCGAACACCGCGAGCGTGAGCACGGCCAGCGCCACCGTGCACATGACCGGCACGACCCGGCACGCCTCCACGAGGCCACGCGCGACGATCAACCGCCGCGGCGGGTCGAAGGTTCGGCTCTCGTCGACTGTCTCCGCGGCGCGCGGGAGCTTCATCGGCGGCATGCCCAACCACGACGTCCCCGCCTTGGCCCGCTTCGGCGTCGCGGAGAGCACCCCGACGAGACCCCGGTTGGGCACCTTGCGACCGGGCGCCGTCATCCCCGAGTTGCCGAGGAACGCCCGCTTGCCGATCCGGGCGGCATCGACGCGCAGCCAGCCGCCGCCGAGTTCGTACGTGCCGACCATGGTGTCGTCGGCGAGGAAGGCGTTGTTGCCGACCGTCGTGAGCGTCGGCAGCGTCACCACCGTGGAGATCTCCACGCGCCGACCGACCCGCATGCCCAGCGCACGCATCCAGACCGGCGTGAACAGGCTCGCGTACAGGGGGAACAACACGGCCCGGGCATTGTCCACCAGTCGTTCGGTGGCCCAGGCCTGCCAGGCCACCCGGCTGTGGACCGGGTGGTAGCCCACGCGCAGCCCCACGCCGAGCAGCCGCACGCCGATCAGGACGATCAGCGCGTACGACAGGAAGGCCGCGGCCGTCGCGAGCGGAACCCCGGCCAGCGCCGCGCGCAGGGCCGACCCGAGGGTGGGCTCGTCGCGCACGAACCCGCCGAGGACGAGCAGCCCCGGGATCGCCGCGAGTGCCGGCAGGAACGCCAGCAGCAACGTCGTGACCCCGTAGACCAGCATCCAGCGCCGGGACCGCGGCGGGCGGTTGCCCGGCCAGCGGTGCACGGCCTTGCCGGCCCGGCTCGCCGGCACGCCGGTCCAGCGCTGTTCCGCCGGTACCGCACCGACCACGCTGGACCCCGGCGCGATCTCGGCCCGCTTGCCGACCCGGGCGCCCGGAAGCAGGCTGCTGCGGGCGCCGACGGTCGCCCCCGCACCGACCCTGATCCGTCCGATGTGGACGACGTCACCGTCCACCCAGTGACCGGACAGGTCGACCTCGGCTTCGATCGCACACCCACGGCCCAGCCTCAGCAGGCCGGTGACCGGCGGCGACGAATGCAGGTCTACCTCGGCGGCGACCTTCGCGCCGAGCGCCCGGGCGTACAGCGTCAGCCATCCACCGGTCAGGTTGGTGGCTCCGCTCAGCAGGGCGAGCTTCTCGGCCGTCCACAGTCGCATGTGGACACCGCCGCCGCGCGGATAGCTACCGGGGCGCAGCCGGAACAGCAGCAGCCGGGCGCCGCCGGCGGAGATGGCGATGCGACCCGGCGGGCTGAACAACACCGCCCAACCGGCCAGTACCCACCACCACGAGACGGTCGGCGCCCACGGGACTCCGCCGAGGACGTTGTTGACCGCCGCGAGCACCACCAGCCAGCGCAGGCCGACCAGGCCCAGCAGCAGCACCATCGCCATCGTCTGGTCCACGCCGGCCTGCACCGGTACCGGCTCGACGACACGGGTCGCGGATTCCCGGGAACCGACCTCGTCGAGCCGGGCGGCGAGCGCGCGCAGCGTCGGGCGGTGGTAGACGTCGGCGACCGACACGCCGGGATACGTCTGCCGGATCAGCGAGACCAGGCCCGCCGCGGCCAGGCTCGAGCCGCCGCTGGTGAAGAAGTCGTCGTCGCCGGCCGGTGGCGCACCGAGCACCTCCGCCCACCGGTCGGCCAGCCACGCCTCGGTGCCGGACAGCTCCGGTGCGGCACCCACGCTGGCGGTCGGCAGCGGCCACGGCAGCGCGGCGCGGTCGACCTTGCCCGAGGTGCGCGTGGGCAGCGTCGCCACGATCGCGATCCGCGGCACCAGCGCGGCCGGCAGCGCCGCCCGCAGCGACGTGACGGCGGCGGCAGGGTCGAAGACGTCGGGCTCGGCGGCCACGACGTAGCCCACCAGGATCTGGTTGCCGGCGCGGGTGGAGCGCACGGCGGCGGCCGCGCCGGCGACTCCCGGCAGCGCCTGCAGCGCCGCGTCGACCTCGCCCAGTTCGATCCGCCGCCCGCCGAGCTTGACCTGCTCGTCGCCCCGCCCGATGAACACGAGGCCGTCCGGTTCGGCGCGCACCAGGTCACCGCTGCGGTAGGCCCGCGACCAGCCCGTCGCCGCGAGCGGTGCGAACTTCTCCGCGTCGCGGGCGGCGTCGAGGTAGCGGCCCAGGCCCACACCGCCGATGACCAGTTCACCGGTCTCGCCCATGCGGACGGGCTCGCCGCGCGAGTCGACAACCGCGAGTTCCCACCCATCCAGCGGCAGCCCGATGCGCACCGGGCCGTCGCCGGTGAGCTGCGCGGCGCAGGCGACCACTGTCGCCTCGGTGGGCCCGTAGGTGTTCCACACCTCGCGGCCCTCGACCGCCAGCCGCTCGGCGAGCTCGGGCGGGCACGCCTCGCCGCCGAAGATGAGCAGCCGCACCTCGTCGAGCGCCTCCGCCGGCCACAGCGCCGCCAGCGTCGGCACGGTCGACACGATCGTGATCCGCTGGGCGACCAGCCAGGCGCCGAGATCCACACCGGTGCGGACGAGGGCCCGCGGCGCCGGCACCAGACAGGCACCGTGCCGCCACGCCAGCCACATCTCCTCGCACGACGCGTCGAACCCGACGGACAGGCCGGCGAGGACCCGGTCGCCCGGACCGGGCGGTTCGTCGGCGAGGAAGATCCGGGCCTCGGCGTCGACGAAGGCGGCGGCCGAGCGGTGGCTGACGGCGACGCCCTTCGGCCGGCCCGTCGAGCCGGAGGTGAAGATGATCCACGCGTCGGCGTCGAGGGTGGGCCGCCAGGTCTCGGCGATCGGCGTGCCGCGCAGGGTGAGCGCACCCCCGGCGCCCAGGACCGCGCAGACGTCGGCCTCCGCGAAGACAAGCGCCGCCCGTTCCTCGGGATCGTCGGCGTCGACCGGAACGTACGCCGCACCGCTCGCCAGCACCGCGAGGATCCCCACGTACAGGTCCGCCGTGCCGGACGGCATCCGGATGCCGACCCGGTCACCCACCCCGATACCCGCGTTCACGAGCCGGTCGCGCTGCCGGCCCACCTCGGCCCGCAACGCGCGGTACGTGAGTATCCGTGTCCCGTCGTCGATCGCGGGCGCGTTCGGGTGCCGGCCGACCGTACTGTCGAGGATGTCCAGGAGCGTGCGCGCCCCGGGTGCCGGCCGGGATCGGAAGACCGCGCGGTCGGTGGCAGTGTCCAGCGCCGCAACAGCGCCGTTCCACGGCGCGTCGATGACAGTCAAGCAGCCCCTCCAGGCAGGTTCCCATCGAGCACCGCCGGCCGCGGACTCGCGCATGCCAGGGTGATCCTCGAATGGCCCTCAGTGCGCCGCGTTGCTTCCCGCCGTTCGGGACGTCAGCACGGACATGATTGTCCGGTGCGGCCGACCGCTCATCCTATCCCAGGTCAGGCCGGGTGGGTGGGCCCCGGCGGCCCCGGTGGTCGGACTCACACCCGGTTGCCCGGGTCTCGGGGCACCCGCCCCATCAGGTAGAACTCCTCGTTCGGCATCGTCGCGGTCAGGTGCGCCAGCCGGTTCGACATCGCGAAGAAGGCCGAGATCGCGCCGACGTCCCAGATGTCGTCGTCGGTCAGGCCGTGCTTGCGCAGCGTGTCGAGGTGCCGGTCGGTGACCGTCCACGGCTCGACCGCGAACCGCACCGCGACTTCGAGGATCACCAGCTGCCGGTCGTCGAGTTCCGCCTTGCGCCAGTCCGTGGCGACCTGGTCGGCGATGCGCGGGTTGCGGGCCCGGATGCGGGCGATCGCCCCGTGCGCCACCACGCAGTACAGGCAACGGTTCTCCGCGCTGGTCGCCACCACGATGAGTTCCCGGTCGCCCTTCGGCAGCGCCGGGGTCTCCTTGTCCATGAGCGCATCGTGGTAGGCGAAGAACGCCCGCCACTCGTCCGGGCGGTGCGCGAGCGTCAGGAAGATGTTCGGCACGAAGCCCGACTTCTCCGCGACCTCGTCGATGCGCGCCCGGAGGTCGGCCGGCAGGTCCGCGCGATCCGGGACGGCGAACCGGCTCAGCTCGGGCATCCACCAAGCCTACGGGAAGGCGGTCCGGCGGCCGGTGTCAGAACTCCTGGCCGCCGACGTCGGCCTGGTCGTGGTCGACCATCCAGCGCAGCGACTCGTGCAGTGCTTCCAGCGAGGAGTACCGCGGGGCGTAGTCGAGGACCGACCGGGCCCGGGCGATGCTGGCGGCGATGCCGCGCTCGATGTGCTCCCGCGTCATCGTGGCGTGCTCGGCTCCGACCCGGCGCTCGAACTCGGCCCAGTCGACCAGGTCCAGCACCGGCTCACGACCGAACCAGCCGGCCACGCCGGCGGCCAGCCCGCGGCACGTCATCGCCTGCTCGGCGACCACGTGGAAGCTCGACCCGATCGCCGCCGGCCGGGTCAGCGCCCGCTCGAACGCCTGCGCCACGTCGTCGGCGTGCACGTGGTTCAGCACGCCCATCCCCAACGCCGGAAGGGCGACGGGTTCGCCGACGGCCAGCCGTCGCCACACGTCGGCGTCGAGGTTGCCGGCCGGGGTGATCGCGTACCGGCCGGCGCCGCTGATATGGCCGGGGTGCAGCACGACGCTCGGTACGCCACCGGCGAGCGTCTCCCGGTGCAGCAACGATTCGATGGCCGCCTTGCCGACGCCGTAGTCGCCGTACGGGGTGCGCGGTTCGTCCTCGGTCAGCGGCACCCGGGCCGCCGGGCCGTGCACCCAGATGGTGCCGCAGTGCAGCAGCAACGGCCGGGTCGGTCGCAGCGCGTCGACCAGGTGCCGGGCGGACCCCGGCGTGAAGCAGATCAGGTCGACGACCGCGTCCGCGCGCAGCCCGGCGATCCGTTCGCCGAACGTCCCGGCGGCGTCCTCGGCGTCGCGGTCGGCGGTCACCCGCTCGACGGCGCGCCATTGCACCGGCTCGACGTAGGGCGCCCGCTCGCCCCGGCTGACCGTGACGACCTCGTATCCGGCCCGGACCAGCCGGGGCACCAGGTAGCTGCCGATGTGCCCCGTCGCCCCGATCACCACCACACGACGCATTCCGGCACCCATTCCCGCGACTTCCTGCGACGACGATTGATGCGTGCAGCCTAGGCGGCCGGTGGTCCAGTGTGGAGTGAGCAGGAACACGCGGTCCAACCGTCGGGCAGTGGGCCGAGGTCGTCGTCGCGGCCGGCCCGGATCCGTGACCACTGGGCGGTCGGGCGGCCGTCCGTTGTGAACTGGCCACCCTTCGAGCCCCAGCGCTGCGGCCAACCCTCTGGCGAGTCCTCCCAGCGTTCCTGCCGGCCGTAGACGGTCCGGTCCAGCAGTCCGTACGACGCGTCCATCGGTTCATTGCCGCGGCCGGTGGTCCAGTACGTCTCGAAGACCCGGTCACCGTCGCGGAGATAGCTGGCCAGGATGCCGAAGTGCCGATCGGCCACCAGGCGGTCCACGGAGTCCGGCGGCACCGAGTACCAGGGAACGGGGTAGCCCATGAAGTCGCGGTACCGGGCGGCCTCCTCGTACGGCCCCTCGCAGAAGACCGCGTAGCTCACGTCCCGCGAGTGCAGATAGGACAGCTCGGTCACGTGGGACGTGTTGAAGGTGCAGCCCTCGCACTGCTCGGCGGTGGGCCTGCCGGGGTGCCACATGTGGAAGTAGACGACCAGCTGCGACCGCCCGTCGAAGACGTCGATCAGCGGGACCCGCCCGCCGGCTCCGGTCAGCGGGGTCCGGGGATCGACCTCGACCATCGGCAGGCGGCGGCGGGCGGCGGCGAGGGCGTCGCCTTCGCGGGTATGGGCCTTCTCCCGGAGCCGGAGCCGGTCCAGTTCGGCCTGGAACACGGCGCGGTCGACAACCGCGGGCTTGGCCGCGTCGCGGATCGTCGACGCGTCGGGTGTGGTGGGCTGGTCGGTCATGACGAAATCCTCCCGGTCGGTGGTGTTGGCGCCTCTCACAACCTCTACGAACGCCGGCCCCGGGATCCGACACGATGACCACGTGCGATCGGCACCGCGCTGCCTGAGCAACGGGGCTTCAGGGGTCCGGGAGCTGGCCGGCGGCGACCGCGGCGCCGAGTTCGGCCCGGGACCGGATCCCGAGCTTGCGGTAGACGCGGGCCAGGTGCGCCTCGACCGTCTTCGGGCTGATCGCCATCGCGGTGGCGACCTCCCGGTTCGTCGCCCCGGAGGCGGCCAGCCGCGCGACCCGGACCTCGCTCGGCGTCAGCTCGTGCCCGCCGGCGTGGCGCAGTCCCAGCCGGGCCCGTTCCTGCGCGGTCCGTCGCTCCCACGCCGCCGCCCCGAGCCGCGCGAAGGTCTCCGCCGCCTCGTCCAGCGCCACGGCCGCCTCGGTGCTTCGCCGCGCCCGCCGCAGCAGGCTGCCGCGGGTCAGCAACGTCCGGGCCCGGTCGAACGGCCCCGCGCCCGGCGGCGGCACCGCCAGGTCGACGGCGGCCGCCGCGTCGCCGCGGACGAACGCGAGCTCGGCGGCGGCCCGGCACCAGGCTGCCCGTAACCACGGCCGCGGCACCACCGCGAGCCGCGCCGCGACGACGTCCAGCGCCGCCGCAGCAGCGGGTGGATCGGCGACGGCGAGCGCCTCCAGCCGTTCGGCCATCGGATCGAGCCGGCCGACCGGCTCGACCATGCCGATGGCGGCCAGGTGCCGCGCGGACTCGGCGGTGATCCGCAGGACGGCGTCCCGGTCGCCGGCGGACGCCGCCACGAATGCCGCAACCGCCAGGTAAGCCAACGCCAGCAAACGGTTGTCGGCCGCCGCGAGTGCGGTGGCCCGGGCCTCGGCCACCGGTCCCACCTCGGCCAGCCGGCCCTCGTACGCGTCGAGCAGTAGCCGCTGCCGCACGCTCGGGTTGGCGGTGCCGTCGCCGAGCAGCCGCGCCGAGCGGACCGCCGCCTCGGCGTAGTCGCGCGCGGCCGCCCAGTTCCCTGCGTACAGTTCGGTCTCCGCGAGCCTGTTGAGCAGATCCGCCTCGGCGGACAGGTCGCCGCGCCCGCGGTCGCGCTGGAGCAGCAGCTGAAACCGCCGCCGCGCGTCGTCGACCCGGTCCAGCGCGAGGTACCAGATGCCCGGGATCGTGCTGTGGTCCGGCGCGCCGGCCGGGCTCTCCAGTTCCAGTGCCCGGGCGAGCAGGTCCGGTCGCGGCTCCCGGCCTGCCAACACTGCGGAGTAGAACGCGTTGCACAGCGCTCCGGCCAGCACGTCGCGGTCCCCGGTCCCGTCGAGGGTGTCGACCGCACGGAATCCGTACTCGAGCGCCAGCGCCGTGTCGTCGTCACAGAAGATGGCCAGCCGGGAGTAGATCCGGCCCAGCAACGCCCGATCGGAGGCCGCATCCTCCGCCGCGGCGCGCAGGTCCTCCCGAGCCGCCGCCACCCGGCCGCGGTACCACTCGGCGGTGCCTCGCAGCAGCAGCGCCTCGGCGCGCAGCGGCCCGGGCCCGAGATCGGCCAGCACGCCGTCGATCGCCTCCGCCGTCGCCGCCGCGTCGCCCAGGCTGAGCAGGCATTCCGCCAGCCGCACGGCGTACCGGGCACGGTCCGGCACACCCCGGTCGAGAGCGAGGCTCAGCAGTTCGGCCGCCACGCCGTGCGCGCCGCGCAGCCGTGCGTCCTCGGCCGCCGCCACGAGGCTGCGCGCCACCCGCTCGTCCGGCCCGACGGTGCCGAGCGCGAGGTGCCGGGCCCGGGCCTCCGGCTCCGGTTCCACCTCCGCGAGCCGACGGTGCAGCGCCCGCCGGTCCCCCGGCGTCGCCTGCCGGTACACCACCGAGGCGACGAGCGGATGGTCGAAGACGAGCCGCCCGTCGGCCGCGACCGCCAGCAGACCGGTCGCCTCCACCGGCGTCAGCACGTCGTCGGCGGGATCCACCGCCGCTCGCAACCGCTCCAGCGTGGGCACGGCCAGCGTGGCCGCGACCCGCAGGACCTCGTGCTCCGCGGGACGCAGCGCGGAGAGCCGGTCCGCCACGAACGACGTGACCGGCTGCGGCAACGGCGCCGCGTCGCCGCTCTCACGCTGAGCGCGGGCCAGGTGCAGCGCGTAGTACGGGTTGCCGCCGCTGATCGCGTGGATCTGCGCGACCGCGCCGCGGCCGAACCGGCCGCCGAGCCGCTCGGTGAGCAACTCGTGCAGGTTCTCCGGGTCGAGCCCGCCGAGCCAGAGCCGGGCAACGGCGTCCGGCGGAAGGTGCCTGTCGAGCTCCCACGGCAGCTCGCCGGGCCGGCTCGCACGGCGGGCCAGGATCACCCGCACCGGCGCGTCGACCAACCGCCGGATCGCACCGCCGACAACGGCTGCGGTCGGCGCGTCCAGCCACGGGAGGTCGTCGAGGACGAGGAGCACCGGGCCGGCGGCCCCCGGCGGCCCCGCCGGCCTCGCCGGGCCGGCCGGGCCGGCCAGGCAGGCGACGGTCGCGAGGGTCACCGCGTGCGGGTCGAGTGGTACGTCGGCCGGCGCCCGACGCAGCGCCACCTCCAACGCGTGCCGCTGCACCGGTGGCAGGTCCGGAAGTGGCCCGTCCAACAGGTCGGCGAGCCCGGCGTAGGCGAAGCGCGCCTCGGCCTGCGTCGGCCGGGTGCGGTGCACCCGCCACCCCACCGCGGCGGCCGCGTCGACCGCCGCCGACAGCAGCGTCGACTTCCCGACACCGGCCTCGCCCTCGACGAGCAGCACTCGCACGGCGGCCGGATGCGCGACGAGCAGCGCGGATACCGCCGCCCACTCGTCGCGGCGGCCCACCAGCGCGGTTGGCGGTTCGGGCGGCATAGGGAAACACCTGATGGTCGGCGGACCGGGCCTTCATACGGTACGGCCACCAGCACCGGCTGCACTGTAAGGAGACATACCGTGTTCGACGACACCTTCGACAACACCCCGCACCACCCGATCCTCACCGAGCCCGAGCCGACCGGCTTTTCCACCCACGAGGTCGAGTTCCACGACGGGCACCGGACCGACTCGTACGACTTCGACGGCGACGGGCACGTCGACCTGCGGACCATCGACTTCGACAACGACGGCCGCCCCGAGGTGACCGCCCGCGACACCGACGACGACGGCCGCTTCGACGAGATCCAGTACGACTGGGACGAGGACGGGAAGGCCGAGTCCGTCGCGCGGGACACCGACCTCGACGGCAGGTACGACGTGGCCGCCACCGACCAGAACGAGAACGGTCACCCGGAACTGGTCATCACCGACACCGACCACGACGGCCGGATCGACCAGTGGGAGTACGACCGCGACGACGACGGCCAGATCGACGACATCTACCGCGACACCGACGGCGACGGCCGGGCCGACCAGCACACCACGACGCACGTCCGCCCGCGCCTGTTCCCCTGACGACCCGCCCGACGACCCGCCCGACGACGCAAGGAGACATCCCGTGGTAGACGACACCTTCGACGACACCCCGCACCACCCGATCCCCATCGAGCCCGAGCCCCCCGGCGTCCCCACGCACGAGGTCGAGTACCACGGCATCACCCGGATCGACTCGTACGACTTCGACGGCGACGGCCACGTCGACATGTGGACCTACGACTCCGACGGCAACGGCACACCCGAGATCACCGCGCACGACACCGACGACGACGGCCAGTTCGACGTGATCCAGTACGACTGGAACGAGAACGGGACGTCCGAGGGGTACTCGGCCGACACCGACCACGACGGCCACACCGACGTGCACGCCACCGACCAGAACGAGAACGGCCACCCGGAACTGGTCATGACCGACACCGACCACGACGGCCGGATCGACCGCTGGGACTACGACACCAACGACGACGGCCGGATCGACTACAGCCGCCACGACACCGACGGCGACGGCCAACCCGACCTGCGCACGACCACGCACGCGCGACTGTGAGGACGACACCATGACCGACTTCGACCTGCACACCAGCGACCACATCGACCCGGACGAACATCACCACCTGCCGGTCGACGACCGGCCCGGCGTCAGCGACCACGTCGACCTGGGGCCGCGCCACGACATCAGCTCGGTCGCCCCGGTCGTCCACGAGTACGACTACAACCACGACGGCCGCGTCGACGCGGTCAGCGTCGACACCGACCACGACGGCAAGGACGACGTCTGGCAGTACGACCTCGACAACGACGGCGTGATCGACATGACCGGGTACGACGTCAACCATGACGGCTCGATCGACCAGAAGGAGTACGACCACAACGAGGACGGGCGGGTCGACGAGGTCCGCGTCGACGCCAACCACGACGGAGAACCGGAACTGCGTCAGCTCGACACCGACAACGACGGCGCGCTCGACCGGCTCGAGCGCGACACGGACGGCGACGGCCACCTCGACACGGTCTTCCCGATCCACGACACCGGTCACACCGTGCCGCACTACGGTCCGAACGCCCACTACGGCAGCGCCTGACCGCGACGCCTGAGCCGGACGCGCGGTGGTCAGCGGCCGCGCGTCCGATCAGGTCAGCCGCGCCTCGATCGCCTCGATGATGCGCGGCCGCAGCTCGGCGGCGCGGATGATCGCGTCGACGGAGCCGACCTCCACCGCGCGGCGGATGTCGTGCACGCGGTCGAACTCGGCCGCCACCTCGCCGAGCTTCTCGGCGCGCACGGACGCGCGCACCTCGTCGAGTTCCGCCGTGAGCGCCGCGCGCTCGGCGCCCGCGGCGGCGGCCGCGACCCGCGCATCCAGGTCGCGCACGCGCGGATCGGCCGCGGTGCGGGCGTCGACGTCGCCGGAGAACACCACCGCGGCGGCGGGTGCGCCGCCGAGCACCGAGGCGAACGAGCCGTCGAGCGCGAGCACGGTCATGTTCGGGTTCAGAGCCTTGGAGAAGACGACGAACGCGCCGCCGTGGTAGCGCGAGATCACGCAGAACACGATGGGTCCGCGGAAGTTGACGATCGCTCGGCCGATCTCGGCGCCGTACTCCAGTTGCAGCTTGCGCATCGACTCCGGCGAGCCGTCGAAGCCGGACAGGTTCGCGAGCACCACCAGCGGCCGGTTGCCGCTGGCCGCGTTGATCGCCCGGGCCGCCTTCTTCGACGAGCGCGGGAACAGGGTGCCCGCGGTGTAGGTGTCGGGGCCGTCGGTGGGGGGGAAGCCGCGCCGCGGCACCGACCGCGACTCGATGCCCAGCAGGCACACCGGGATGCCGGCGAGATGCACGTCCTGCACCACCGCTGTCTCCGCGTCGGCCATGCCCGCCCAGCGCTCCAGCACCGGGTGGTCCTGGTCGGCGAGCGCCCGCATCACGGTGCGGATGTCGAACGGCTTCTTGCGGTCCGGGTTCGAGGCCGCGGAGAAGATCTCGCCGACGGTGGTGAACTCGCTGCCCGTCACGGTGTGCGGGAAGCCGGAGATGTCCCGGTCGGCCGGGTCGGTGGTCGGGGCCCGCCGCGGGCCCTTCTCGCCGGGCACCACGTACGTGTGGTCGTAGTGCGACATCAGCAGGTTCCGGGCGGCGGCCAGGTTGGGCACCCAGTACTGGGCCTGCCCGTTCGGGCCCATCACCCGGTCGTAGCCGCCGATGCCGAAGTTGTCCTCGGCCGACACGCCGCCGGAGAAGTCGAGCGACTGCTTGCCGGTGAGCACCATCGCCGAGTCCGGGGTCATCACCAGGATGCCCTTGGTGTGCATGAGCATCGTCGCCTCGGCGTTCCAGTACGGCTGCGCCCCGACGTTGATCCCCGCGACCACGATGTTGATCTCGCCACCGTCCTGGGTGAACCGGACGATCCGCTTGAGCGCCGCGGCCACCCAGTCCATGTTCTCGGTGCCCGACTCCATCGAGATCCGGGCGCCGGCGGACAGCGCGTACCACTCCAGCGGGACCCGCATCCGCTCCGCCAGGTCCAGAGCCGCGATCACCCGCCGGCACTCCGGCTCGGACAGGGCGCCGAGCGACTTCGTCGGGTCGCCGAGCAGCACCACCCGGGTGACGCCCTCCGGGTGCAGCGACGTCGGCGTGGTGACCACGCCGGCCACGATCGCCGCGGTGTTGAGCCCCTTGTTTCTTTGCACGGGCACCAACGCATGCGAATCGTCGAGGTCGTGCTCGACGAACTCACCCAGCAGGCCGGTCAGCTCGTACGGGTAGACGGTGTTGCGGCTGCTCGCGCGCAGCACCTTGAGCCGGTAGGCGTCCAGCGGCTCGACCGGCGCGTCCGACGGCTCGCCGAACGTCAGCTGCGGGCCGCCGGTGGCGTCGAAGGAGATCCGCATCTCGACCTTGACCAGCGCGCCGGTGGTCCGGTCGCGCTGGCGCCCGATGAACAGGATCTCCTCCAGCCCGGCGCCCGTGGTGGTCGACAGCACGCGCCTGGCCATCAGCGCCAGTTCCTCGGCGGTGAGGTCGCTCGCCGGCCAGACGTAGAGCACGATCCGGTTCGTGTTGAACCGGTGCCGCGACGGGCGCAGCGACTGCGCGCGCCGGATCGAGTCGACGCAGGTGGCGATCGTGTCCTCGGCCGTGGGCAGCGCGACCAGCCGGCCGTCCTGCTCGCGCAGCTCGGTCAGGTCGCGCACCTGGGCGAACGCCACGAGGCGGTGGTCGGCCGGGTTCTCCCGCGCCACGCACTGGAAGAGATAGACCTCCTCGTCCGACGACGCCAGCCGGGTGAGGTCGAAGCCGCTGAGCCGCCCCAGCCGCATCCGCTGGGCGATGTACGGGTGCAGGCCGCGGATGAGCCGCTCCTCGGTCATCCCGATCGACGACGGGCGGAACGTGAAGTGGTGGTGCATCACCGCGCCGCCGCGACCCGCGACGGTGGTGGTGAGCCGGCGGACCGAGCGCGGCAGCGGGTGCGCGCTGACCACCCGGTGCAGCGCGGCCGCCATCGCGTCGGGGTCCTCCGGCTGCCCCTCCCAGGCGAGGTAGACGTCGGCGTCGATCGCGTCGGCGCCGGTCGCCAGCTCCGCCAGACCCGCCAGCGCGCCGCCCAGCGCGTCGAAGCTCACCGCGGCGGACACCAGGGACGAGCCGGCGCGCTCGGCGATCACGAATCCGCAGCCCGCGACCGTCGCGGTGCGCACGCCGGTGAGCCCCTTGTTCCCGTAGTACCGCCGGGTCAGGACCTCCAGCATGACCGAGTTGTCCAGGTTGGCGCGGACCAGCCGCTGGCCGAGGATCCGCACCAGCGGCTCGGTCGTGCCCACCATGTCGGCGATGCGCTCGGCGCGGTCCGGCGCGTCCGGGTGCTCGTCGAGGTAGCGCAGGTGCCTGCGCACCTCGGCATAGACCCGGGCCCGGGTGCGGCGCAGCAGCGGCTGGGCGAACCAGGCGAACACCACGGCCCGGGCCAGGTCGGCCACCGCCGGGAAGCGGACCTGCGTCGCGGCCACGAGCCGCTCCAGCGCGAGGCCGGCGGGCTCGCGCAGCGTCTCGTCCGGCGGCGGCTCGCGCAGCCACTCGCGCAGGAGCGCCGTGACGACGGCCGCGTCGACGGCCGCGCGCTGCTGGGCCAGGAAGATCCGGAATACGGCGGCCTCGAGCTCGGGGGTGCGCTCCATCTCGTGGACGCCGTAGTACCCGAGCGCCTTGGCGAGCTTGGCCTGGAACGTCTCCGGCAGGCCGGCCCGCTCGATGTCGAGGCTCTGCAGGTAGGTGTGGAAGTACTCGCGGGGGCTGTGCACGTGCTCCTCGCCGCCGGCGGCGTCGTCGCCCGTCGACCGGTTGCGGCTGAGCTCCGCGAGGTCGGCGAAGACGTCGACGAGCGCGATCTCCGCGGCCAGCGGCCGGTGGCCGTTCCCGGCGGCCCCGCGCGCCGCGAGGTAGTCGGCGAGCACCCGGCCCTCGTCATGGGGGTCGACGTCGAAGCCGAGCAGCAGGCCGCGCAGGTCCTCCTGACCGCGTCCCATCCGCTCGCGCACGGAACCGGGCCCGGCCGCGGCCGGCAGGTCCAGCTCGACAGTGGGCCCGTCGGCCGACGCCTGTTCGGCCGCGCCGTCGCCGAGCGGCACCAGGCGCAGCAGCGGCGCGCCGGCGTCGACCTTGCTGCCGACGGCGACGGCGCACTCCTTGAGCCGCGCCTTGAATGGCGCCCGGAGCACCGTCTCCATCTTCATGCTCTCCAGCACGAGCACCGGCGCGCCCGCCTCGACCTCCGCGCCGACCGCCACCGGCGTCGCGACGACGAGCGCGGGCATCGGCGAGCGGACGACGCCGCCCTCGTCGCGGCTGATCCGGTGCGTCACGCCGTCGACCTCGACCAGGTGTATCGGCCCGTGCGTGTGGGTGAGCAGGCGGTGCCGGCTGCCGTTGACCCCGATCTGCCCGGTGTGCCGGTCGAAGCGGTCGAGTTCCACGTCCGCCGTGCGCACGGCGTCAGCGCCGGCGCCGCCTCCGCCGCCGGCTTCCACGCCGACGCGGAACCGGTGCGCGCCGAACCGGGCGACGCGGACGCGGTAGCCGACGCCGCGCAGCTTGAGGTCGAGCGGGCGACCGCTGACGTGCTGCACCTGCGGGCGCCCGCCGAACGCCGTCGACAGCAGCCGCTGCCGCTCGACGCGCTCCTGGTCCTCGTAGGCCTCGATGGCCGCCGCCGCCAGCGCGACGGTGGAGTGCCGGTGCGAGACCAGCCGGCCCTCGCCGCGGACCCGGTCGATCCAGCCGGTGTCGGCGCTGGCGTCGATCACCTCGGGCTGGTCCAGCAGGTCGAGCACGAAGCTCTTGTTCGTCGCGCCACCCTCGATGATCACCGTGGTCTGCGCCATCGCCCGGCGCAGCCGGCCGAGCGCCTCGTCGCGGTCGCGGCCGTAGGCGATGATCTTCGCGATCATCGAGTCGAAGTCGGCGGGGATGACGTCGCCCTCGCTGACTCCGGTGTCGACGCGGATGCCCGGCCCGGCGGGCAGGTCGAGCCGCGCGATCCGCCCAGGTGAGGGCGCGAAGTCGCGGTCGGGGTCCTCGGCGTTCAGCCGGGCCTCGATGGCGTGCCCGCGTTCCACCGGCGGCTCGCCCTCCAGCCGGCCACCGGAGGCCACCTTCAGCTGGGCCTTGACCAGGTCGAACCCGGTGGTGATCTCGGTGATCGGGTGCTCGACCTGCAGGCGGGTGTTGACCTCGAGGAACGCGAACAGCTTGTCGCCGGGATGGTAGAGGAACTCGACGGTCGCCGCGCCGCGGTAGCCGACCGCGACGGTCAGCCGCTCGGCCGACGCCTTCAGCTCGGCCGCCTGGGCGGGGCTGAGCACCGGCGACGAGGACTCCTCGATCACCTTCTGGTTGCGCCGCTGCACCGAACAGTCGCGCACGCCGAGCGCCCAGGCGGTGCCCGCGCCGTCCGCGATCACCTGGACCTCGACGTGCCGGGCGCCGGTGACCAGGCGCTCCAGGAACACCACGCCGCTGCCGAACGCGCGGGCCGCCTCCTGGCTGGTGCGCTCGTACGCGTCGGCCAGCTCGTCGCCGTTGTTGATCACGCGGATGCCGCGACCGCCGCCGCCCGCCGTCGCCTTCAGCATGAGCGGGTAGCCGATCTCGGTCGCCGCCGCGAGCGCGGCGTCCAACGTCTCGACGGGGCCGCGGCTCCACGGCGCGACGGGCACGCCCACCTCCTCGGCGATCAGCTTCGCGCCGATCTTGTCGCCGAGCTTGCGCATGGCCTCGGCGCTCGGCCCGACGAACGTGACCCCGATCCGCTCGCACAGTTCGGCGAACGCCGGGTCCTCGGCGACGAAGCCCCAGCCGACCCACGCGGCGTCGGCCCCCGTCTCCACCAGCGCGCGCTCCAGCACCGCATGGTCGAGGTACGGGCGCGCGGACACCGGACCGAGGTCGTACGCGACGTCGGCTTCCCGCACGAACGTCGCCGTGCGTTCGACGTCGGTGTACAGCGCGACTGTCTCGATGGGCGTCGCCGTCTGGGCGGCGAGCTCCCGCACGGCGTGGATGAGCCGCATCGCGGACTCACCCCGGTTGACGATGGCGACACGACGAAACACCTGGCAAACCTCCCCTAGCCGTGGACCGCCGTCAACTCCGGACGCGCGAGACGGGCCCGGTCGCATCGGCCGGGCCCGTCGTCAATGCACGTGATCAGGTGAGATCGAACCGGTCGAGCTCCATCACCTTGGTCCAGGCCGCTACAAAATCGCTGACGAACCGGTCGCGGGCGTCGCCGCTGGCGTAGACCTCGGCGAGGGCCCGCAGCTGGGAATTCGAGCCGAAGATCAGGTCGACGGCGGTGGCGGTCCACTTCACCTCGTCGGTGACCACGTCGCGGATCTCGTACACGTGCTCCTCGGCCGCCGACGCCTTCCACCGGGTGCCCGGGGAGAGCAGGTTGGTGAAGAAGTCGTTGGTGAGCACGCCGGGCCGGTCGGTGAGGACGCCGTGCTCCGGGCGGCCGTTGCCGAGTGCCCGCAGACCACCGATGAGGACCGTCATCTCCGGCGCGGTCAGGTTGAGCATGTACGCGCGGTCGACGAGCAGCACCTCCGGCTGGGTCTTCTCACCCGCACGCAGATAGTTGCGGAACCCGTCGGCGCGCGGCTCGAGCACCCGGAACGACTCGACGTCGGTCTGCTCCTGCGTGGCGTCGGTGCGGCCGGGGTGGAACGGCACAGTCACCGTGACCCCGGCGTCGGCCGCGGCCTTCTCCACCGCGGCGTTCCCAGCGAGGACGATGAGGTCGGCCAGCGAGATCGTCGCATTCCGGTACTCGCTGCGGATGGCCTCGAGCTTCTCGATCACCTCCGCCGTGCCCGCGTTGACCTCCCAGCTGCGCTGCGGCTCCAGGCGCAGCCGGGCGCCGTTGGCGCCGCCGCGCTTGTCGGTGGACCGGAAGCTCGCCGCCGACGCCCAGGCGGTGGAGATCAGCTGGGCGGTCGTGAGCCCGGACTCCAGGACCTTCGCCTTGAGGGCTGCGACGTCGGCCTCGCCCACGAGCGGGTGGTCGACGGCCGGCACCGGGTCCTGCCACAGCTGGGGCTCGGCGACCCACGGGCCCAGGAAGCGGCTGACCGGACCCATGTCGCGGTGCAGCAGCTTGTACCAGGCCTTGGCGAAGGCGAGCGCGAACTCGTCAGGGTTCTCCAGGAAGTGACGGGAGATCTTCTCGTAGGTCGGGTCGACGCGCAGCGACAGGTCGGTGGTCAGCATCGTCGGCCGGTGCTTCTTCGACGCGTCGTACGCGTCGGGGATGAACTCCTCGGCGTCCTTGGCGACCCACTGCTTCGCGCCGCCGGGGCTCGTGGTGAGCTCCCACTCGTAGCCGAAGAGGATCTCGAAGAACCGGTTGCTCCACTGCGTCGGCCGGTCGGTCCACGTCACCTCGAGGCCACTGGTGATCGTGTCGGCGCCCTTGCCGCTGCCGTGGCTGCTGAGCCAGCCCAGGCCCTGCGCCTCCAGCGGGGCACCCTCGGGCTCCGGTCCCACGTGATTGTCGGAGACGCCGGCGCCGTGGGTCTTGCCGAACGTGTGGCCGCCGGCAATGAGGGCGACCGTCTCCTCGTCGTTCATCGCCATCCGGGCGAAGGTCTCGCGGATGAAGTGCGC
>Ga0111538_10002204_pt1 | contig 27446 bp, 24 predicted proteins | sample SoiMethybrSBSTD1_FD_79669 | JGI IMG/M metagenome (GOLD analysis project Ga0111538, IMG submission 79669) | Bulk soil microbial communities from a Populus tree surrounding site in Tennessee, USA - Soil MetaG P. TD hybrid SBSTD1 (version 2)... | ecosystem: Environmental > Terrestrial > Soil >...
TGGCCTCCGCGCGTGTGAGGTAGGCCTGCGTCAGCTCCACGCTGGTGACCTTCTTGTCGCGGATGAGCTGGGCGGCATCCACCACGCTCAGCTGGGTGATATCGGCCGGGCGCTGGGCGGTGCTCGCACAGCCCGCCACACCGAGCGCAAGCGTCAAGACGGTGGCGACGGAGCGGACGCGCATGGTTGGTCTCCTCGTTGAATGGACGGCGGAGCGTATTCTGGAACAACCAACTGCCCTTTCACAACTGCGCCCGACCGGGGTCTCAACCCTACGAAGCAACCATCACCGCCGGGAGGATCCCATGAGCGACAAGACCACGCTGTTGCGAGAGGCGGACGAGGCGTTTGCCGAGCTGCGTCAGGCCTTCGATGGCCTCGGCGAAGCGCCGATGCGCCAGGTATGGCTCGGCACCTGGGGCGTCCGCGAGATTCTCATCCACATCTCGGGCTGGCACCGGGCGATGATCCCTGCCCTCGGCCACGTCGCAAAGGGCGAGCCGCCTTACCCGACGGGCACCTACGACGACTTCGACACCTGGAACGCGCGCTTCGTCGAGCAGCAGTCCGGCGTGAAGGTGGGCGACATCGTGTCCGAGCTCGACGCCTCGCATCGCGCCTTCGTGGCCGCCGCCAGCGCGCTGCCCGAGCCGCTCTTCGACAACGGCGGTGCTGGACGCGATCTGCTGGATGGTGCGGGCACGGGTCACTACCGCGAGCACACCGCGCAGATCCGGGACTGGCGCCGCACCAGCGGCAACTGAGCGCCTCAGATGGCCGGCGCGGCCATTGAGCCACGCCGGCCATCCGACGCTGTCTACGGCCCCTCTTCCCGCGGGGTCGGAATATTGCGCGCGGGGAACTCGCGGTAGGCGTACCGCGCCAGCACGTCCTCGCGGAGCTCGACACCGAGCCCGGGCGCGGTGGGCACCGTCACATAGCCCTGCTCCACGCGGAACGGGTTCACCGCAATCTCCGCGCCGCGGGGCTCGAAGTTCACGAAGTACTCCGTGATCAGGAAGTTCGGGATGGCCGCCGACACGTGCAGCGTGGCGGCGAGCCCCACGGTGGTGCTGTTGTAGTTGTGGGGCGAGACGACCACGTGGTACGCCTCGGCCATGGCGGCGATCTGGCGCAGCTCCTCGATGCCGCCCACGTTGCACACATCCGGGTTGATGATGTCGGCCGCGCGGCGCTCGAAGACCTCGCGGAACTCGAAGCGCGTGTAGAGCTCCTCGCCGGTGACGATCGGCGGCCGGATCTCGCGCCGGCACTCGGCCAGCGCGCCGATGTCGCGCGCCGACACGGGCTCCTCGTACCAGAACGGGTCGAACGGCTCGAGCATGCGCGCCACCCGCACCGCGTGCATCGGCGCCAGCCGCCGGTGCACCTCGATGAGCAGATCCACCTTGGGGCCGACCGCCTCGCGCACTGCCCGCACCGTCTCCACCACCTGCTCTTCGGCCTCGCGCGAGATGTGCGTGCGCCACGGCCCAGGGAACGGATCGAACTTGAGTGCGGTGAAGCCGCGCGCCACCGTCTCCTTGGCCTTGGCCGCGTAGGCCGCCGGTGTCTTGGCGCCGGAGTACCAGCCGTTGGCGTAGACGCGGATCCGTTCGCGGCACGGCCCGCCCAGCAACGTGACCACCGGGACGCCGAGCCGCTTGCCGGCCAGATCCCACAGCGCCTGCTCCAGGCCGCTGACCGCGCTCCAGAAATCCATGGCGCCGCGCTTGGCCGCGAAGTCGTGGTAGGCCCAGTGCGTGAAGTGACGGATGTGGCTCGCGTCGCGGCCGGCCAGGTAGCGGCCGAGCTGCTTGACGTGCGCCACGATCGACTGATCCCGATCGGCCTGCGTGTAGCACTCGCCCCATCCGTGCAGGCCGTCGGAGGTCTCGACCTTCACGAACAGCCAGTTCTTCCCGTAGCCCGGATCGACGACGAACGGTGTGACAGCGGTGATCTTCACGGGTCGATGCCTCCCTCTCGATAGGATCCAGCGATCAGCCGACGAACACGCCGCCCGAGGGGTGCAGGATCTCCCCCGTGAAGAACGCGGCGTCGTCCGAGGCCAGGAACAGCGCGGTGCTCGCGATCTCCTCGGGCGTGCCGAAGCGCCCCATCGGCGTCATGTTCATCGCCCAGCTGGTGCGGGCAGCATCACCGCGCAGCGCGGCGGTCATCGGCGTCTCGATGAACCCCGGCCCGATGGCATTCACGCGGATGCCCTGGGTCGCGAGCTCCTGGGCCAGGCTCTTGGTCAGCATCCACACGCCGGCCTTGCTCACGCTGTACGCGCCGCCCGGCGAGGGCATCTTCGACATGATCGAGCCGAGATTGACGATGCTGCCGCCGCGACGATTGGCGACCATCCAGCGGGCGACCGCACGGTTGGAAAAGAGGACGCCGTAGAGGTTGACGTCGATCACCGCCCGGAACGCCTCGGTCGGGATCTCGAGGACCGTGTACGGCTGATCCGAGCCGGTTCCCTGCCGCCGGGCGCTCGAGACGCCGGCCGCGGCGACCAGCACGTCCACACTGCCGAGCGTCTCGACGCAGCGAGCCACCATCCCGTCGTTCGCGGCCTCATCGGTCGTGTCGACGGCGAGACTGAAGGCCTTGCGTCCTTTGCCTTCCACCTGGCGCGCGGTCTCGGCGGCGGTGTCGCCGTCGCGATCGGCGACGCAGACGTTGGCCCCTTCCTCCGCGAAGCGCACCGCGCACGCCCGACCGATGCCGCTGCCGCCGCCCGTGATCAGCGCGACCTTGCCCGCCAGTCGTCCAGCCATACCTGGCTCCTCTCACGCCCGTCGATGCCCGGATAGTAGCCCCGCCTGTTATGCTGAGCCACCTCGTTCCGCCAGGAGAGTTCCATGGCTGACGCGCTGAGCGCACTTCTCGACTCGCCCCAGCCCGAGCGCCTCGCCACGGGGTTCGTGTTCACGGAAGGTCCGCTCTGGCATCCCGAGGGCTTCTATTACTTCGTGGACATCCGCCAGAGCCGGCTGCATCGCGTGTTTCCCGGCAAGGCCCCGGAGCTCGTCCGCGATCAGACCGGCGAGGGCAATGGAACGACGTTCGATCTGCAGGGGCGCCTTGTCATCTGCGAGGGCGGCAATCGCCGCGTCACGCGCTGGTCGAGCCACACCCAGAGCGAGGTCCTGATGGATCGCTGGGAGGGCAAGCGCCTCAACCGCCCCAACGACGTCGTGTGCCGCTCCGACGGCAGCTTCTACTTCACCGATCCCGGCCTGCGCGTGCCGTTCGCCGAGCGCGAGCTGCCGAACGCCGGCGTCTACCGGATCAAGCCCGACGGCTCGACCTCGATGGTGGCCGACTGCGAGTACCCCAACGGGTTGGCGTTCTCCCCGGACGAGCGCACGCTCTACGTGGCCAACACGCGCTGGACCCAGTACATCCACGCATTCGAGCTGAACGCGAGCGGCGACGTGGTGCGGCGGCGGATCTTCGCCGACATGTCCTCCGACGACACCGACGGCGTGCCCGACGGCATGAAGGTGGACGTGGAGGGCCGGATCTACTGCACGGGGCCCGGCGGCACCTGGGTGTTCGCGCCGGATGGAGCCAAGCTCGGGATCATCCGGACGCCGGAGGTCCCGGCCAATCTCGCGTTCGGGGGGCCTGATCTGCGGACGCTGTTCTTCACGGCGAAGACGTCGATCTACACGCTGCGGATGAAGGTGCCGGGCCAGCCGCATCCGTGGTACCGGACGCGGCCGGCCGCGGGCACCCGCTGACTAAGGGGCTACATGTTGCCGGTCGTACCGACCCAGCCGGTCTCCGAGACGTCGACCATGATCCCGTCGGGGCCGGTGTACTTCACCTCGACGTTGCCGCCTTCCCGGCGGCCGTGTCCGACGCCGAGGGCCTGATTCACGTCGTCGCGGGGCTTGGAGCCCGCGGCGGCCAGCTTCGCGGTGATGTCCTCGAGGCTCTCGACCTCGAAGCCGATGTGATGGATGCCGCTCCACGCCTTGCCGCGCTCCACGCCGGCCACCGCATCGCTCTTGAACTTGAGGATGGCCAGGTTGAGGTCGCCGTCGCTCAGGTAGTAGCCGGAGGCGCCGGGGCTGTCGACCTTGGCGATCTCCTTCATCCCGAACACGTCGATGTAGAACTTCGCGGTCGCGTCCACATCCTGGGTCGAGAGTGCGATGTGCTTGATCTTCGGCATGGCGCGTCTCCTCTTGGGTCCTAACTTATTCCTACCGAGCGCTCTGCGTCAACTCCCGTAGCTCCTGCAGATACGCGGCGTCGTGGCGCGGCGGGACGAGGATGATGTCGTCGTAGCCGAGCGCCAGCAGGTGATGCAGCCGCTCGCGGGCGACGTCCTTCGGGCACTTGAGGTTGTAGGGATCGTCGGGCCCGGTGGGGCTCGCCGGGCTGTCGAGATTCACGACCACGTTGGTCACCACGGCCCGGCGGCCGCCCAGGTCGCGGAAGCGCTTGATGCCCTCCTGCAGCGCGCGCCACGAGCTGCGCGCCCCCGAGCCCACCCAGCCGTCGAACTCGCGCGCCGCCCGCTCGATCCAGCGCGAGCCGGCCCAGGAGCCGATCATCACGGGCGGGCCGCCGAGCGCGGCGGGCCACACGGGCTCGAGCGAGGCGCCGTTGACGCGCTCGCCCTTCCAGAGCCGCCGCATGATGTCGAGCGACTCGCCGAGGCGCTTGAAGCGCCCGGCGAAGTCGAGGCCGAGCGCCTCGAAGTCGGCGGCGGTGGAGCCGGCGCCCACGCCCAATCGCAGCCGGCCGCCGGAGACGAGGTGCGTGGTAAGCACGCGCTGGGCGAGCTCCACAGGGTGGCGCAGCGGGACCTGGAGCACGCCGGTGCCGAGCTCGATCGTGCGCGTCACCGTGCCGGCCACGGCGAGCGCGGTGAGCGGATCGGCCAGCAGGAACCCGCGGCTGATCGAGTCGAACGCCCAGGCGCTGGTGAAGCCGGTCGCCTCGATCTGACGGGCGGCGTCGGCCAGGCTCGACGGTGTCAGGGAACCGCTGGACCCTCCGGGCAGCGCAATGCCGAATCGCGTGGCGGTCGTAGGCATGCCGGGCAGAGTACACTATGGCGCCATGAACTTCGGGACCTTCCTCCTCATGCAGTCGCCGTCCGCTCGCTCGTCACAGGAGATCTTCTCGCGAGGCGTCGAGGTGGCCCAGGCGGCCGAGACGCTCGGCTTCCGTAACGTCTGGCTCGCCGAGCATCACTTTTCGACCTACGGCTATCTCTCGCGGCCGGTGCAGCTCGCCACCTACATCGCGGCGAAGACCACGCGGCTGCGCGTCGGCACCGCGGTCATCGTGGTCCCGCTCCACCATCCCTTGGTCATCGCCGAGGAGATCGCCACGCTCGATCTGCTGGCGGGCGGGCGCGTCGACATCGGCCTCGGACGCGGATACCAGCACTACGAGTTCGAGCGCTTCGGGCTCGAGCTGGAGTCGAGCCGGGCGCGGTGGGAGGAAGCGGTCGATATCATCCTGAAGTCGTTCAGCGGCCGGCCGTTCACCTACGACGGCAAGTTCTTCAAGATTCCCGAGACGACGATCTTCCCGCAGCCGCTGCAGCAGCCACGGCCGCCGATCTGGATCACTGCACAGAGCCCCGATTCGGTAGAGGCGGCGGTCCGGCGCGGCTTCAACGTGCTGACCGGTGGCTTCGGCATTCCGATCGAGCGGACCGCGGAGTTCCGGCGTCTGTTCGATCGCGCGGTGGCCGAGATGAAGCCGCCGCACCCGCTGGCGGTCGGCGTGCAGCGCGCCGTCTACGTGACGGACAGCATCGCGGATGCGCGGGCGGCCGCCGAGGAAGCGCGCTGGAACATGCGGGTCACGCTGAGCCTGCGCAATCACTACGAGCGGGTCGAGCAGGGCCACGCCATTGCGGTGCCCGCGCCGAAGGAGCCCGACACCGACGACCTGCTGGATCGCTTCCTGGTCATCGGCACGCCGGACACCTGCATCCGTCAGATCAAGCGCATCCAGGAGCTGGTGGGCATCACCCACTTCAACTGCAGCTTCTGGTTCGGCGATCTCGAGCACCCGCGCGTGCTCCGCTCGATGGAGCTCTTCGCGCGGGAGGTCATGCCCGCCTTCGCCTGACCCCGGGTTCGCCAGACCTCAGCGGATTCCGGCCCGGATCACGCCGAGCAGCGCATCCGGCTCCACCGGCTTGACGAGATGCGCATCGAACCCGGCGTCGAGCGCCTGTCGGCGATCGTCCGGCTGACCATAGCCCGTGAGGGCCACCAGGAGAATCGTCCCGCCGAGCGCACCCCGAACCTTGCGCGCGACCTCGTAGCCATCGAACTCCGGCAGCCCGATATCGATCAACGCGAGGTCCGGGCGCTCGCGCAGGATCGCGTCGAGACCTCCGGGTCCATCGATGGCGTCGTGCACCTCGTGACCGGAGAGCTCGAGGGCGACGCGCAGCATCTGGCGGGTGTCCCCGTTGTCCTCCACGATGACGATCCGCAGGTGCCCATCACTCGGAGTCTGGAAGGGCGTGGGCGCCGGCGCATCCGGCGCGTCGATCGCCGGCACGCGGACCGTGAACACGCTGCCGCATCCGGGCCCCTCGCTGGCCACCTCGACCGTCCCGCCGTGCAGCTCGGTGATCCGCCGGACGAGCGTCAGCCCCAGGCCGAGGCCGCCCTGCCCGCCCGCGGCGCCGCGAGCGCCCTGCACGAAGAGATCGAAGACGCGCGACAACACCTCGGGCGCGATGCCCATCCCCGAATCGCGGACGTGGAGCACGGCGTCTCCATCGGACGGCTCGAGCGTGATGTCGACGGTCCCGCCGGCCGGGGTGAAGCGCAGTGCGTTGCCCACGAGATTGGTGACGATCTGCTCCCACCGCGTCTCGTCGACGTCGGCCCACACCGGCTCGAGCATCAGGCTCACGCGGTGCTGCTCGGTGCGTCCGCTCGTGGTCAGCGTACCCACCGCCCGCCGCACCGCCTCCGCCAGCTCCAGCGGCCGCCGCGCCAGGACGATCTTGCCCGAGGTCACGCGCGCCACGTCGAGGAGATCGTCGACCAGATGGGCGAGGTGGGCGTTCTGGCGCGCGATGATCTCGCGGGCGCGCCGCGTGGCCTCGGCGGGCGCGTGCGGGACGCCGAGCACGTGGGTGGCGTTGGCGATGGCGGCCAGCGGATTGCGGAGCTCGTGGCCGAGCATGGCGAGGAGCTCATCCTTGCCCTGGCTGGCCGCTTCCGCTTCCGACCGGGCGGCGTGCTCGGCGTCGAGCAACCGCGCCTTCTGCATGGCCACCGCGGTGTGATCGGCCAGCGTGACCAGCGCCGCCTCGTCGAGCGCCGAGAACGGGCGCAGGGTGAAGTTGTTGGCGTAGATCACGCCGACCACCCCGTCGGCGGTCACGATCGGCACCGCCATGCACGAGACGATACCGTCCATCCGCGCGAGGGAGATGTAGCGGTCGGCGCGAAAGCGCGGGTCGGCCAGGAAGTCGTCGGTCCGCACCGGACGGCCCGTGGCCAGAGCCAGACCGCCGAGACCGTGGCCCCGCTCGATGACGAAGCCCGGGCGCATCGCGGTCGCCGCCTGGGTCGAGTAGCGAAGAACCAGGGCGCCGGCTTCCTCCACGAGTGCAATGCGCGCGCTGTCAGCGTGGACCAGGTTGTGGACGGCCTCCACCGCGGTGCGCAGGACGGCGTCGAGATCGGGCGAGGCGTTCAGCGCGTGGGCGACGTCGCCGATCGCCCGCGCCTGATGCTCGCGCATCGCGGCCTCCTCCTCGCGCTTGCGGGCCCGATCGGCGGCAGCACGGAGCTGCTCGGCCAGCGCGTTCACCTCGGTGACGCCGGTGCGCAGCGGCTGGGCGCGCTGGCCACGCTCCACGGCGCGCGCGATCCGGACGAGCGAGCCGACCGCGCCGGCGATCCGACGGCCGAACACGAACGCCAGCGTGCTGGCGAGCGCCGCCGCCACGGCACCACCGACCAGCAGCTGCCAGAGCGCGCGGCGCAGCGGCGCCTCGACAGACGCGACGGGCGAGGTGATGACGATCCGCCAGCCCGAGAGCGGCGCGGTGGCGAACGCGATGTACACGTCCTGTCCATCGCGCGGATGACTCCGCACCCAGCCCTCGTGGCCCGCGGTGGGGTCCTCCACGCGCCGGCCGATCATCTCCTCCTCCGCCCGCGTGCGGGCCAGGACCACGTGCTGACGATCCTCGAGCGTCGCGACTGAGCCCCGAACAAACGGCTGCGCGCGCAGGACGGCGCTGAAGGTCGACACCGGCAGGGCCACCGTCATCACGTAGCGGACCTCTCCGGCCCGCTCGATGGGGACGTAGACCGCGACGATGCGGTGATGATGGACACCATCGAAGAGATCGGAGACCGTGGGCCGCCGTCCGTCCCGCGCTCGCGTGAAGACCTCGGGGCGCCCGGTGACCGGCAGGGCTGTCCCCAGGGGAGCCGCGGTGTGCATGAGCATCCGCCCGTCGCGATCGAAGAGGAGGATGCTCGCCCAGCCCTGGCTCTTCACCACGCGACGGCTCAGGTCGTAGAGCGGCCGCAGGTCGGCGGCGCCGAAGTAGTCCGACTCCGCCAGCGCCTGCACGGCGGTGATGGCGGACTCCAGCTCCTTGTCCACCGTGCGGGCCACGGCCTGGGCGGTTTGCCGCATGACGCGCTCGGTGGCGGCAAGCTGCAGACGGGCGTTCTCCCGGATCACGAGCGCGGCGAAACCCAGGACTGGCACGAGCGCCACGAGCACGAGCGCCACGAGATGGCTACGAAGTCGCATGGTCCGCGCGAGGCGGCTCCCGGCTGATTATACTGGAACGACATGCCGCGCCCCCCACTGCGTGTCGGCGTCGTCTACGACTTCCGGAATCCCCCGGACTCCGGGATCGAGACGCAGCACCTCTACGCCGAGATCCTCGATCAGGTCGCCTGGCTCGACGGGCTCGGACTCGATCTCGTGTGGTTCACCGAGCACCACTTCGTCGACGACGGCTACCTGCCCTCGTGGACGCCGGTGGCCGGCGCCATGGCGGCCCGCACGAAACGGGTGCGCTTCTCGTCGGACATCTGCCTGCTACCGTTCAACCACCCGATCCGTCTGGCCGAGGACCTGGCCGTCCTCGACAACCTGAGCGGCGGCAGGGTCGAGCTCGGCGTGGGGATGGGCTACGCGCCGCACGAGTTCCGCGGCTTCGGCATCTCGATCCCCCAGCGGCTGTCGCGCACCGAGGAAGGCATCGCGGTGCTGCGACGCTGCTTCACCGGTGAGCGCTTCAGCTATCACGGCACGCGCTACCAGTTCGACGATGTGGTCATCCGCCCGCGCTACGTCCAGCCGGGCGGCCCCCCGCTGTGGATCGCCGCCATGTCGGCCGGCGGCGCACTCCGGGCGGCGCGCTTCGACGGCCATCTCTTGCCACAGGGACCGCGCGACCAGGTGCTCGAGCCGTGGCAGGCGGCGCTGAAGGCCTCCGGCCGGGACCCCGCTGGCTATCGCGTGGGCATCATCCGGGGCTGCCTGGTCACCGACGACCGCGAGCGTGACTGGCCCTCGGTGCGCGCCGCCGAGCGTTACCGCGGCCAGCTCTACTCCCGCTTCTTCGCCGAGTCCGGCCGCTTCCAGCCGGTCGAGCGCGACGGGCCGCGCATCCCGCAGACGTGGGTGGTGGGCGACGTCGACCACTGCGTGGCCGAGCTCTCCGCCTTCATCGCCGAGCACGGCATCACCGATCTGGTCAGCTGGGCGGTGCCGCCGGGGCTCCGGCCCGAGCAGATGAACGCCAGCCTGGAGCGCTTCGCTCGGGACGTGGTTCCGAGGCTGAAGGCCGCGAGCGTCAGGACTCCGGCCTGACGTTCCGGCCGGAACGCGAGGCGTCTACAAAATCTTCAAGAACTCGACGAGGTCGCTCAGGTCGGCGTCGGTCAGCTTCTCGGTCGTCCCGGCCTTCGGCACGTACTGCCACATGAAGAGCACGGTCTGGTCCAGCGTCGCGAAGCGTGTGTCGTGGAAGTATGGCGCGGTGCGGGACACGGCCCGCAGCGAGGGCACCTTGAACTTGCCGCCGGACTCCACGTCCTCCAGGTCCTTCTTGTCGTAGACCGGCGGCAGGTGGCAGGCCTTGCAGCCGGCCTTGACGGTGACGATCTGGTAGCCGCGCTTGGCCGCGGCGGGGGCGGCGTCGCTCGGCGTACCGTCCGCGTTCAGGAAGGGATTCGGCGGGTAGCGCAGCGAGTTCACGTAGGCGAGCAGCGCCTCCATCATCTCGGGGGTGGGCTCGGGGCCCTTCATCCGGTTCACGATGATGCCGCGGATGTTGGCCTGCAGCGACGGCGCCGTGCCGGCCCACGAGTAGGCCGCCCGCGTGCCCACCCCCCACAAGGTCGGGGTGCTTATCGAGCGTCGCCGGAGAGCGCGGTGTCGCTGAAAAGGGCTTTACCCTTCGCCACCTTGTCCGCAGTCGCCGCAGGTGGGGCCTGGGCCAAGAGGATCGGCCCCGCCGCGAGCGCCCCTCGGCCGGCGCCGAGCAGCAGCAGGCACACCACCACCGGGGAAAGGCGACACACGCGCGTCGGCATGCGTTCCTCCTCCGGCGTCGGCCAGACGCCGCGGTCAGAAATCGGGGGCAACGCGCGCGAAAATAGCACGAGAGCCCCGCGCGCGCGTCACCCCTGCATGAAGGCGTTCAGGTCCGGCGTGGCGATCGAGCGGTCCAGGTAGCCGAACGTCCCCTTGTCCTTCACCTCACGGGCCGCGTCGACCACGCCGGTCATGGCCATGCGATAGAGCGAGGTGGCCAGGCTGATGCGCCGCACGCCGGCCGCCTGCAGGTCGGCCACCGTGAACGACTTGCCCTTGATGCCGGCCATGAAGTTGACGGGCTTCGACACCGCCGCGCACACCGCGCGCACCGATGCCAGATCCGGCAGCCCGGGTGCCATCAGCACGTCGGCCCCGGCCTGCTCGAACGCCTTCAGGCGTGCGATCACGTCGTCCAGGTTGGGATTGCCGCGCAGGAAGCTCTCGGTCCGCGCGGTCAGCGTGAAGCCGAACGGCAGCGACCGCGCCACCTTCACCGCGGCCGCCACCCGTGCCGTCGCCGTCGCGATGTCGTAGAGCGGCTTGTCCTTGTCGCCGGTGGCGTCCTCGATCGAGCCGCCCACCAGCCCGACGCCGGCGGCGAGGCGGATGGTCTCCGCCGCGGCATCCGGCGCGTCGGCGAAGCACTTCTCGAGATCGGCGGACACGGGCAGGTCGGTGGCCTCCACGATGGCGCGCGCGTGCCCCAGCGCCTCGTCACGCGTCACCTTGCCGTCGCGGCGGCCGAGCATGCCGGCGGAGGCGCCGCTGGAGGTCGCCAGCGCCTGGAAGCCCAGTGCGCTGAGGATGCGGGCGGAGCCGGCATCCCACGGGTTCGGAATCACGAAGGCCCCCGGCCCTTCGTGCAGCTTGCGGAACGCGGCGGCCTTGTCGCTCTGGCTCACGGCCATGATGGTCCTCCTCTGATCGATCGAGCCTTGACATAGCGCGGCCCCGGCCCCCGGTCAAGCGTGACGGACCGGCGTAGAATCGGCCAGGGACGGAAGAACGATGGATCTTCTCGAGCGTGAGCCCGTGCTCGCGGCTCTCGGCACCGCCCTGGGGGAGGTGGCCGGAGGGCACGGACGCGTGGTGCTGATCAGCGGCGAGGCCGGCATCGGCAAGACCACGCTCGTCGAGCGCTTCGCCGAGCTGCACGGTCACGCGGCGCGCGTGCTCTGGGGGGCGTGCGATGCCCTGTTCACTCCGCGCCCACTGGGGCCGCTGCGAGACATCGCCGAGACGCTGCCCGGGCCACTGCGCACGCTGCTCGACACCGAGGTCTCGCGCCCGGCCATCTTCTCCGCCGTCCTCGACGCCCTCCGGCACGAAGCGCGCCCGACCGTGGTGGTCGTGGAGGACTTGCACTGGGCCGACGAGGCGACGCTCGACCTCGTGAAGTTCCTCGCGCGCCGCATCGAGCAGCTGCCGGCCCTGCTGGTGCTGACCTATCGCGACGACGAGCTGGGCGCTCGCCATCCGCTGCGGCGCGTGCTCGGCGATCTCACCGGCGGGCGCGCGATCCGGCGTGTGCCGCTCTCCCCGCTGTCCGCCGAGGCGGTGCGCACGCTCGTGGCCGACCGCGGCGTCGACCCGGTGGCACTGCACCAGCAGACCGGCGGCAACCCGTTCTTCGTCAGCGAGGTGCTCGCGGCCGGCGGCCGCGGCATTCCGTCCACCGTCCGCGACGCGGTGCTGGCGCGGGCCGGCCGCCTGCCCGCCTCGGGTCGGACGCTGCTGGAGGCCGCCGCCGTCATCGGCGCGCGGATCGAGCCCAAGCTCCTGGCCGAGGTCGGTCAGGACGTCGACCAGGCGACCGAGGCGTGCATTGGCATCGGGATGCTGCAGGCGCAGGGCGACGGGCTGACGTTCCGCCACGAGCTCGCCCGGCAGGCGATTCTGGAGACGATCGCGCCGCCGCGCCTGCGCGCGCTGCATCGCCAGGTGCTCGTCGCGCTGCTCGCGTGGCCGACGAGCGACCTGGCGCGCATCGCCCACCACGCCGAGGGCGCCGAGGAGACCGAGGCGGTGCGCGAGTTCGCACCGCAGGCCGCGCGGCACGCCGCCGGCGTCGGCGCCCACCGCGAGGCGGCCGCCCAGTACGCGCGGGCTCTGCGCTTCACCCACGCGGTGCCGCCCGTCGAGCGGGCGCGGCTGCTCGAAGCCTACGCCGAGGAGTCCTCGATCCTCGACCAGCTCGGCGAGGCGATCACCGCGCTGCAGGAGGCGGTGACGCGCTGGCGGGTGGCCGGCAATGCGCTGAAGGAGGGCGAGACTCTCGCGGCGGTGGCGTGGCCGCTGGTGCGCTCCGGCCGCAACGCCGAGGCGGAGGGTGCCAGCCGGCAGGCCATCGCGCTGCTGCAGGCGCAGCCGCCGTCCCGGGAGCTGGGGCGCGCGTATCGGATCCAGGCGCACCTGCGCATGCTGGACCGCGATCGCGCGCAGGCGCTGCGCTGGGCCGGCAAGGCCATCACGCTGGCCGAGCGCTTCGACGACGCCGAGACGCTGGCCGCCGCACACATCGTGGTGGGCTCGGCCACGCTCGTCGCCGGCGACGTCCGGGGGCGCACGGCGCTGGAGCGCGGCCGGGAGATCGCGCGCAGCGCCGGCTTCGACTCGCTCGTCGGCCTGGCCTATCTCAACCTCGGCTCGGCGTGCGGCGAGATCTACCGCTTCGATCTCGCCGAGCCCTACCTGCGCGACGGCATCGCGTACGCGATCGAGATGAACCTCGAGCACGCGCACCACTACATGCGGGCGTGGCAGGCGCTCATCCGCATGTACCAGGGACGCTGGAGCGAGGCGGGCGAGGCGGCCCGGGCGGTCACCGAGGCCCACGACGTCTCAGCGGTCGGCCGGATCATGGCGCTGGTGGCGCTCGGACGCCTGCGCACGCGTCGGGGCGATCCGGGCGCCGCCGCGGCGCTCGACGAGGCGCTCGAGCTGGCCGCGCAGACGGGGACGCTGCAGCGCCTGGCGCCGGTCCGGACCGCGCGCGCGGAGGCCGCGTGGCTGGACGGCGACCGGGAGCGGACGCTCGTCGAGGCGCGCGCCGTCTACGACCTGGCGCTCCGCCACCGTCACGCGTGGCACACCGCCGAGCTGACGTTCTGGCGGCGGTGCGCGGGCGAGCGCGTCGCGCTGCCGGCGTGGGCGGCGGCGCCGTTCGCGCTGCAGCTGCGCGGCGACTGGCGGCGGGCCGCCGCGGCCTGGGGCAAGCTCGGGTGTCCGCTGGAGCACGCCCGCGCGCTGGAGGACGGCGACGCCGCCGCGCAGGTGCAAGCGCTGGAGGTCCTCGATCGGCTGGGCGCGCGGCCGGCGGCGGACGCGCTACGCAAGCGCCTGCGCGCGGAGGGCGTGCGCCGGATTCCCCGCGGGCCGCGCCCCACGACACGGGCGCATCCCTTCGGCCTGACGAGCCGCGAGATGGAGATCCTCCAGGCCGTCGCGGCCGGCCTCAGCAACGCGCGGATCGGCGATCGCCTGCACATCTCGGCCAAGACCGTGGATCACCACGTCTCGGCCATCCTCACCAAGCTCGACGTGCCGACGCGGCAGGAAGCCGCCCGGGTCTCACGCCAGTGGCAGACGGACGGCCAGCATGGGGAGGCGCCCCCGACAAAATAGGGAGGCGCTCCCGATGCAGGGTGCGGGGTGTGGGGCGTAGATTCGCGGGCAGGCAGTGATCATCTTCCTGGTCGAGGAGGACACGCGATGCCCCGTTACATCGTCGAACGCACGTTCCCCAACGGTCTCGCCATCCCCCCGAACGCGCAAGGCGCGCAAGCGTGCATGACCGTGGTCGGCGTCAATGCCCAGGCGGGGGTGACCTGGGTGCACTCCTACGTATCGGACGACAAGAAGAAGACGTTCTGCGTGTACGACGCGCCGTCGCCGGAGGCGATCCGCAAGGTGGCGGACCTGAACAAGCTGCCGGTGGACAAGATCACGGAAGTCCGCGTGCTCGATCCCTACTTCAGCATGTAGCGCGACTTCGCATGTCGCGGAGCGACGCTACCAGGCCAGCGCGTAGGTCGGCCGGCGCGGATCGGCGCCGGCCGACAGCGCGCCGCTGGCCGGATCGCGACGGGTCACCACCGCCCCGATGCCGCAGGCGCCGATCTCTGACACGCCGTGGCCCAGCGCCCGGAGCTCGGCACGCGTGCGCTCGGGAATGCCGGGCTCGACGTTGAGCTGCCCGGGCTTGTAGGCGCGCGGCCAGAACGAGTTCACCAGCGTCTGGGTGGAGAAGCGGGGCGCCTCGACCGCCTGCTGCGGGTTCATGCCGAACACGAGCAGGTTGAGGACGATCTGCAGATCGGCCTGGGCCTGATCGTCGCCGCCCGGGCAGCCGATGGTGGTGGTCGGTACGCCGTCCTCGCAGATCAGGTAGCTCACCAGCGTCGTGCGCGGGCGCTTGCCCGGCACCACCCCGTTGGGATGGCCGTCCTCGAGGACGAACATCTCGCTGCGCGTGCTGAGCGTGCAGCCCAGCTCCGGCGCGAACGCCGACTTCCGGAACACGCCGCCGCTCGGCGTCAGGCACACCATGTTGCCGTCGCGATCGATCGCCGCAATGTGCGTCGTGCCGTCGGCGCCGCCCGCCGCCACGCCCGTGCCGAGGCCGCCGGTGGCGACCCGCTCCGCCGTGGCCACCGCGCCGCGCCCGCGTGGATCGCCCGGGGCGGGCGCCTCCGGCATCGCGCGATCAGAACGGATGAGCGCGGCGCGCTCACGCGCGTAGGCGGGGGACAGCAGCCCGGCCATCGGGACGCTGTCGGCGTCGCCGTAGTAGGCCTCGCGGTCGGCGAACGCCAGTTTGAGCGCCTCCGTCACCACGTGGATGTAGCGCGCCGAGTTGTGGCCGAGCGCGCGGAGGTCGAGCGTGGCCAGCATCGCCAGCGCCTGCAGGAGCACCGGCCCCTGCGTCCAGGCCGCCTGCGCGACGATCTCGCGCCCCGCGAACGTCATCTGCACCGGCGGCTCCAGCCGCGCGCGATAGCCCGCCAGATCGCTGGCCCGTAGCAACCCGCCCAGCCGCTCGGAGAACGCGCCGATGGTGGCCGCGATGTCGCCGCGATAGAAGCGCTGTCGCGCGGCGGCGATGCCGGCCTGGCGATGGTCGCACCCCTGCGCATCGGCTTCCATGAGCTTGCGCAGCGTGCCGGCCAGCGCCGGCTGCACGAACACCTCGCCCACCTCGGGCACCCGGCCGCCCGGATAGAACACGGCGGTGCCGCCGGGCGGATAGACGTCGAACTGGCTCCGCGTCTCGGGGATGGCCAGCAGGCGATGCATGTACTCGTACATCGGAAACCCACGCTCGGCGTAGTGCACGGCCGGCACGAGTACCTCGCTGACGGTTTTCGTCCCGAGCGTCTCCAGCAGCGTCAAGTACGCGTCCACCGCGCCGGGAACCGTGAACGACAGATGCGCGTCGGAGCCCGGTCCGGTGGGAATCCGATCGAGCTTGCGGCCGCGGAAGGCCTCGATCGTCGCCAGGCCCGGCGCCGTGCCCTGCCCGCTGAGCGCCTTCGTCTCGCCGCGGCGCGCATCGTAGACGAGCGCCACGCACTCGCCGCACAGCGTGTAGGACGCGGTCGGCTCCACGACCGCGGCAGCGAAGCCGGCGGCCACCGCCGCATCGAACGCATTGCCGCCGGCCAGCAGCATGCGCATGCCCGCCATCGACACGAGCGGATGACCGGCGGCGATGACACCCTGGATGCCCGACACCACGGGCCGGGTCGTCGCCCAGTCCGCCGCGTGATGCTCCATCTCGTGAATCCGTCCGGCTGGTTTGCTCATGGCGAGGGCATCATCGCACGGTTCCGGCTCGTCGCGACAGGGCCGACCGGGTATGATGGCGGCCGTTCAGTGGCGTCACCAATGCGCGCGTCATCGCGCGCATCTCTTTCGGAGGCCAGACATGTACGATCTCGTGCTGAAGGGCGGAAGAGTCGTGGACCCGTCGAGCGGGTTCGACGGGGTGCTCGACGTGGCGGTCGACAACGGCGTCATTGCGCAGGTGGCGGCGGGCATCGCGCCCGCGGACGCCTCACGGGTGATCGAGGTCGGCGGCAAGCTCGTCACACCGGGGCTCATCGACCTGCACGCCCATGTCTTCGAGGGCGTCAACCGCACCGGCGTCAATCCGGACCTCGGCGGTGTCTACTCCGGCGTCACGACCATCGTGGACGCCGGCAGCGCGGGAGCGGCGACGTTCGGCGGCTGGCGCCACATCCTGCCGCAGTGTGCGACGGAGGTCATCCCGTTCCTGCACATCTGCCAGACCGGGCTGGCCACCAACCCGGACATCATCGCCGAGAAGAGCGTGAACCTCACCGACACGGTGCGGGTGGCCACCGAGAACAAGGGGCTGATCCGCGGCATCAAGGCGCGCATGGTATCGCCCGCCCTCGAGATCATGGGCATGGAGATGCCGCGCCTGGCCAAGCGGGCGGCGCGGGAGGCCGGCATCAGCCTGATGGTCCACATCGGCGACACGGAGAAGCGCTACGACCCGAAAGTGATCCATCCGCTGCTCGCCCTGCTCGAGCCCGGCGATATCCTCACGCACTACTTCACGCCCAACCCGGGCGGCGTGCTCGACGGCAACGGCAAGCTGGTGCCCGAGGCGCGCGAGGCCGTGGATCGCGGCGTCTGGTTCGACACCGCGCACGGCCGCATGAACTTCAGCTTCGACGTGGGGCGGCGCTGCATCGAGCAGGGGCTGATGCCTCACTGTATCAGCACCGACCTGACGGTGCCCGGCCGGCTCAACACCGTGCACAGCATGACGGAGATCATGACGCGCTTCCTCGGCCTCGGCTTCACGCTGCCGCAGGTCGTCACCATGTCGACCGCGAATCCGGCCAAGGCGCTGGGCGTCCAGGCCCGGCTCGGAAGCCTGGCGGTCGGGCGGCAGGCCGACATCTCCGTGCTGAATCTGCAGGAAGGCGACTGGGTGGTCTACGACATTCTGGGATCGGGCCTGCGCGTGAATCGCGCGTTCACGCCACACCTGACGGTGAAGCGCGGCCAGGTCTTCACACCGGATTTCGGGCCGCGTCCGTGGGGCTGGCTGCCGGATCGGGCGGTGGCGGGCGGCTGCTGCTAGCGCATTCCGGCGACGGCGCCGGAATGCAGCGGCCGGACGACGGAGTCACGTTTCGGCGGAGAGGGGGATCCGATGCTGAAAACTCGCCTGACCGAGGTGTGTGGCCTGACACGCCCGATCGTGCTGGCTCCGCTCGCCTCCGGGGCGACCAGTGGTCACCTCGCGTCCGCGGTGAGCGAGGCCGGAGGGCTCGGGCTCTTCGGCGGGATTCACGCCGGCGGTCCCGAATGGGTGCGCGAGCAGATCCGGTTCACCCGGTCGCACACCAGCCAGCCCTTCGGCGTCGGGTTCATCACCGTACAGATTCCCAAGTTCGCGGAGAACTTCGCCGTCTGCCTCCAGGAGCGGGTGCCGTTCCTCGCGTTCTCCTTCGGCGATCCGACATCCTACGTGGCGCAGGCCAAGGCGGCCGGCGCGAAGGTGCTCTGCCAGGTCCAGACCCTCGAGGCGGCCCGGCTCGCGGTGGCGGCGGGCACTGACGTCCTCGTCGCCCAGGGCAACGAGGCGGGCGGCCACACGGGTCGGCTCGGCACGCTCCCCTTCCTCGCGCAAGTCCTCGACCTCGCGGGCACCACGCCCGTGATCGCCTCCGGCGGCATCGCGAGCGGTCGGGCTCTCGCCGCGGTGCTCGCAGCCGGCGGTGAGGGCGCCTGGCTCGGCACGCCGCTGCTCGCCACCCACGAGGCCATCGAGGTGTCGGAGCGTTACAAGAAGTGCATTGTCGAGAGCGATGGCCAGGACACCGTGTACACCGAGGTCTACGACATCATGTACGACCTGAAGTTTCCTCCTGGCATCGCGGGTCGGGCGCGGATCAATCGCATCACCCAGGAGTGGCATGGGCGCGAGTCGGAGGTGCGGCAGCATCGAGCCGAGCTGGCGGCGGCTAACCCAAACCGGCCCCCGATCGATCGGGATCCCGAGGTGCACCCGATCTGGATGGGCCAGTCCGCGGGGTCCGTCCCTGGCATCCGGACCGTGGCCGAAGTCATCGAGAACATCTGTGGCGGGGCGGAGCGCCTGTTGCGCGAACGCACGCGCGCGGTCGTCGTGGAGCCGGCTGGACGGGGCGTCTAGAGCTTCGGCGTCACGACGCCGCCAGCCAGGAGACGCTCGACGTCCGCGCCGCTGAACCCGGGCCTGGACAGGATCGCGCGCACCTCGTTACCGAAGGGCGGCGTGACCCCGCCCAGCGCGAAGCCATCGTAGTCGACGCGCACCGCGCTTCGAGCAGCCCGCGGCGTGTGTATCAGAAAATCGACTCTTGACAACATTCAGCGGGCGCGCAGTCCGGCGGATGAGGCGCTCGCTGAGGCGGCCCACTGCGGGCCCAAGGCGCCACCTGAGACAACGATCCACGGTCCGATCGAAAAAGGGGCCGCCGGGCATGTGATCGCGGCCTGGGGAGCCACAGAGAGCGCTTCGACATCGAGGTGTAGATTCCCCTCATCAAGGGGGATTCGCGATGGATCTTCACGCGACCAACGCTTCGACGACCGAGCTCGAGCGCATCGGCGACGCGATCGCCGAGCTCTCCGCACACCTCGATGCGGCATCCGCGCGCCTGCTCGATCTGATCCGGGACTTCGATGCGCGTGGAGGCTGGAACAACGGCTTTCGGTCCTGCGCCGAGTTGCTCTCCTGGCGCGTGGGCCTCGATCTCGGAGCCGCACGCGAGAAGGTCCGCGTGGCGCGCGCCCTCGCCACGCTGCCCCGGCTCGCTCGGGCGCTCGTCCGCGGCGAGCTGTCGTACGCCAAGGTCCGCGCCCTCACGCGCGTGGCGACGCCCGACACCGAGGAGAGGTTGCTTGCTATCGGCCGTGCCGGCACGGCCGAGCACGTCGAGCGCATCGTCCGCGGCTGGCGACGCATGGATCGCAAAGCCGAGAAGGACGAGGCTCGCCGGCAGCACGCAAGCCGAGCGCTCCACGTGTATCCGAACGACGACGGCACCACGACGATCCGCGGACTGTCCCCCGAGGCCGGCGCCATCCTGCTAAAGACGCTGACGGCGGCACGCCAAGCCCTGTATTCGCAACAGCAGGCCAGCGCGCCCGACGCGGAGCCAAGGGACGCTTTTGCGGAGACGCCCACGATGGCTCAGCAACAGGCGGACGCGCTGCAGCTCATCGCCGAGACCGCGCTGCAGCACGGAATCGATCCGGGCTCGCCGGCCGAGCACTACCAGGTGGTCGTGCACGTCGACGCCTCGGTACTGAACGATCCTGAGCAGCCCGGTCAGTCTGTCGTCGAAGACGGTGCGCGCGTTCCCGCGGAAACGTCCCAGCGACTGGGCTGCGACGCGAGTCGAGTCGTGATGGAGCACGATGCCGAGGGGCGTATCTTCGACGTTGGCGCCAAGACCCGCACGATCCCGCCGGCGTTGCGGCGCGCACTCCTCTATCGCGACCGCAGCTGTCGCTTCCCGGGCTGCCACGGGCGCTTCTGCCAGGCGCATCACATCCGCCACTGGGCCCACGGCGGCCCGACGACACTGTCGAATCTGGTGCTGCTCTGCCGGCGTCATCATCGCGCGGTCCACGAGGAAGGCTATCGTGTCGAGCGCATGTCCGATGGAGAGATCAGATTTCGCGACCCGTATGGTCGGGTTGTGCCCGATGTGCCGTGTCCGCCTCCGGCGCCATCCGACCCAGTGAGCGCGGTGAAGATTCACAACGATGCGGCCGGCGTCGCGGTGGACCCACGGACCGCCACTCCAACCTGGCAGGGTGAGCGTCGCGACGTTCGCTATGCGATCGATGTCCTCCATCCGCTCGCCAACGAGAAACGAACCGCCGCGTGAGCCGACCGAAATCAGACGCATGCTAGCCCGAACCCTGATGTCCGCCGCTGGGCGGCGTCCGCCGATAGGCCGCTGAGAGAAGACGCCGATCAAGCGATCTAGTTTCCGGATCGTGCGGTGGCGGGCAGGCTGCTGCTAGCGCTAGCTAGGCGTCACCGCGCCGCCGTCGAGCAAGCGCTGAACATCGGCCTCGCCAAAACCGGCCCACGCCAGAATCGCGCGCGCTTCGCTGCCGAAAGACGGCGTGACAGCGCCGGCGACAAAGCCGTCCGCATCGACGCGCACCGGCGGGCCCAGTACGGTCACCGGTCCCAGCGCCGCGTGGTCGAAGCGGTGGAACATTCCGTTCGCCGCGGGCTGAGGGTCGTCCAGGATCTCGATCGGCAGCGCGACGCCGCTGGCCGGAATGCCGGCGGCGTCGAGCAGGGCCTGCCACTCCGCCGTGGTGCGCGACGCGAGCGTGGCTTCCACCGCCTGCCGGAGCGCTGCGTAGTGGGCCACCTCATCCGGCACCTTGGCGGTGAGCGCCGGGTCCTTGTGCCCAACCGCGGCGATGAACTTGCGGCGGAGCGACGGGCTGCCGCAGGCGACAGCCAGCGCCGCGTCCTTCGTCGCGTAGGTCCGCACGTAGATTGCTCGCGAGGCGACCACGCGATTGCGCGGCATCTGCTCCACCTGCTCGGCGAACGGCACCCCACCGCGGCGCGCCTGGCCCAGCCAGTCCGCGAAGGCCGTGTGGCGGGCGCCGTCGAGTCCGTCCACCCGGACCATGAGGTTGTTCTGTAGCGCGAGCGCGGCCAGCAAGAGCGAGGTGTCCACGCGCCCCCCCTGGCCCGTCCGTTCGCGGCGATAGAGCGCAGAGGCGACGCCGAAGGCCAGCAGCGCGGCCGCCATGTAGTCGGCGATGGGCGACTCACCCGAGGTGGGCAGACCGTCCTGGACCTTGCCGCCCGTGACCATGAGACCGCTGCGCGCCTGGACGACGTGGTCCATCCCGGCGCGGGCCGCATCGGCTCCCTGCGCGCCGAACGCAGTCACGGTCCCCACGATGATCTTCGGATAGCGCGCCGCCAGCTGCTCGTGCTCGAGACCGATCTCGGCCGCCAGCCCGGGGCGCATGTTGGCCAGGACCACGTCGGCGCGGGCGAGCAGCGCGTCGAGAATGAGGCGCGCGTCGCGGTGGCGGAGATCGAGCGGCAGCGAGTGCTTGCCGCGGTTGCGGATCAGGAAGTGCCGGCTCTCTCCGCCGCCCAGCGGGGCGATGTGGCGGCTCGGCTCGCCTTCGAGCGGCTCGATCTTGATGACGTGCGCACCGCCGTCGGCGAGCACCTGGCCGGCCCACGGCACGGCGATGAAGTGGCCGAACTCCAGCACGGTGACGCCGGCGAAGGGCTGCTCGCTCATGGCTACCACGCGAGCGCGTCGGCCATCCGCCGCTTGTGCCAGCGTGGATCGCCGAGATGAGCGAAGAGCGTGCGCGACATCTGCGTGTGGGCCACCAGGCCGTACTCCATGAGGCTCCCCTGGCCCGCGTGGACTTCGTGTGCGGCGTTGCAGGCTTCGAGATAGCCTTCGCTGGTGACCGCCTTGGCCATGTGGACGGCGTCGGTCGCCGCCCGGCCCGTGTCGAGCTTCCACAGCGCCTCGGCCGTCGTCCAGCGCGCGGCGTCGAGGTGGTTCACCAGTCGGATGACGTGATCCTGCACGCGCTGGAAGCGCCCGATCGGCACGCCGAACTGCACGCGCTGCTGACTGTGCTTGACCGACATCTCGTACACCGCCTGGCAGCCGCCGACCATGTACGAGCACAGCACCGGCAGCGCGCGGGCGAGCGCGCGTTCGAGCGCCGCCCAGCCCTGGTTGTCGCGTCCGCCGAGCAGTGCTGCGGCCGGGACTTCCACGCCGTCGAAGCGCACCTCGTCCTGCCACGACAGGAACCCGGGCAGACGGCGCGCGCGCACACCCGGCGCACGCGCGTCGACGAGCAGCAGGCTGACGTCGGCGGGGCCGTCACCCGTGCGCGCCGCCACGATCAGGTGCGTCGCCGCGGTGGCATCGCTCACGAAGAGCTTGATGCCATCCAGCCGGTAGCGATCGCCGACTCGCTGCGGCCGCAGCGTCACCGCCTGCGGTCCCCACGAGGTGCTCGGGTCCATGATGGCGACTGCCAGCACTGTCTCGCCGCGGGCCACGGCGGGCAGGATCGCCTTGCGCTGCGCCTCGCTGCCGGCCTCGAGGATCGCCAGCGCGCCGAGCACGCCGGAGCTGAAGAATGGGCCGGGCACCGGACCGCGCCCGAGCTCCTCGAACAGCACCGCGGCGTCGGTCAGCGTGCTCTCGCTGCCGCCGTACTCGGTCGAGATCAGGATGCCCGGCCAGCCGGCGTCGACGGCCTTGCGCCAGAGGTCGGGCACCAGGCTCGACTCCTGCTTCTGCAGCGCGACCAGCGTGTGGGTCGGCGCCTCCCGCTCGACGAACGTGCGGGCGGACGCGCGCAACATCTCCTGCGATTCGGTGAGGGCGAGATCCATCCTAGTGCACCGTGCCGGCCGCCTCACGGGCGACGCGGCCGATCCCGATGCGACGCGACATGCTCACGCGCTGCACGTCGGCGGTGCCGCCGGGGTGCACGGCGATGATGCCGTTGCGCTGCTGCAGCTCGAGGAAGCCCTCGGGCGAGCCCCACGTGGCGTCGGTGGTGAGTGCGGCGGGGCCCACCGCCTCGAGAATCGCGCCCGTCATCCACAGTCCAGTCATCTTCCGGTAGTACGACAGCTGCGGACCTTCGTAGGAGCGCGGCCGCTTCGCGTAGGTCAGCCAGAAGTTGCGCAGGCCAAACAGGCGCTGGACCTCGGTCTTGATGTAGATGTCGGCGAGCAGATCGCGCGTGTCGGGGTGCTGGGTGAGTGGCATGCCGTCGCGCTTGGTCTCCTGGCAGTACCGCAGGAGGCGATCCCATACGCGGTGACGGCCGATGCGCCCGCCGGCGCCGTGCTCCAGCTCCAGGTGCGTGCTCGCCGCCTTCCAACCGTTGTTCTCGCCGCCGACCAGCGTGAACGCGGGCACGCGCACGGAGTCGAAGAACACCGTGTTCTTCTGCACCGGATCGGTGCCGCCCTCGCCGCCGGTGCCCATGAGCTCCATGGGCTGGACGGTGATGCCAGGCAAGTTGGCGTCGATCATGAACCACGAGAGGTTTTCGTGACGGGCACCGCCGGGGTTGGTGCACGCGATCATCCAGATGCGATCGGCGCCGTGGTCGCTGCCGACGAAGATCTTCTGCCCGTTGATGACGTACTCGTCGCCGTCGCGGATCGCCGCGGTGGTCACGCCGGCCAGGTCGGAGCCGGCGCCGGGCTCGGTGAGCAGCTGCCACGTGCGGACGTCACCGCGATAGATCGGCGGCAGGAACGCCTGCTTCTGCTCCTCGGTACCCCACACCTGAATCGTCGCCGAGCCCAGCTTGCCGCCGCTGTCGTAGTACGGAGGCAGCGCCAGGCCGAAGCGGTCGACCTCTTCCTCGAGAATGATCGTGGAGTCGACATCGAGCCCGCCGCCGGCGTAGGCCTTGGGCGCGCGCGGATAGAGCCAGCCCTTGGCGCCGAGCTTGCGCCCGAACGCCCGGAGCTCCTGGTAGCGCTTCAGGCTGTCCGCGTCGTCGACCGGCGTGCGCGTGATGCCCGGCGGCACGTTGGCCTCGAGCCAGGCGCGGACTTCACGGCGGAAACTCTGCTGAGCCTCGGTGTAGGTGACCTCGAAATCCATCGGCGGTCCTCGTATGGCAGCGGGCCGCGCCAATTATGCCCCATTGACCGCCTCGTCGGAGTGCCTGTATACATCGAGCACCCCGCCGGGAGGCGTCCGACCCATTTTCCAGCTCGATCTCTTTCGCCTGCGTGATTTCAGGTGCCTGGTCGCCTCGATGCTCCTGAACTCGGTGGGCATGATGGGCGAGGTCGTGGTGCTCGGCTGGCTCTCGCTGGAGCTGACCAACTCGCCGTTTCTCGTCGGCGTGGCAATGAGCATGCGCGCCCTGCCGCTGTTCTTCGTCGGCGCCCCGGCCGGCGCGCTGGCCGATCGTTTCTCGCGGCGCCGGCTGCTGATGGTGACCGGCCTGGGCCAGACCATCACCGCCAGCACGCTCGGCGCGCTCACGCTGCTCGGTCTCGTCTCCTTCGGCCACCTGCTGCTGCTGACGCTGGTGGCCGGAACTCTGCGCGGCCTCGAGCATGCCGCGCGGCAGAGCTACACCCACGACGTCGTCGGTGCGCCGGCCCTGCTGAAAGGCCTGGCGGTACTCGGCATCGGCATGCGCTCGGGCTGGCTACTGGGCTCGCTCGGGGCCGGCGCTGTCATCGCGCACTTCGGCTCCGGCGCGGCGTACCTCGCGGTGGCGCTCGGCTTTTCGGCCGGAGGGCTCGCGCTGCTCCCCGCCTCGCGCGAGGTCCCGCACGCAGCGCCCAATGGCGAGTCCGTCTGGAAGAGCGTGCTCGGCTTCGCCACCGCCGTACGCACGGATTCCAACTTGCTCACCCTGATGGTGCTCACCGCCGGCGCCGAGGTGCTCGGCTTCTCGCACCAGGCGCTGCTGCCCAGCCTCGCGCGTGACGTGCTGCGCACCGGGCCCGAAGGCCTCGGGGCCTTGAACGCCGCCCGCTCGGTCGGCGGGATCCTCGGACTCGTCGCGGCGTCAGCAGGGGGGCCCGCGTGGGGAGGCGGCGCGCTCTTCGTCAGCGTGCTGCTCGCCTTCGGCGCAAGCCTGATCGTCCTCGGCCTGGCGCCGGGCCTGGTAGGCTTGCCCGGCGTGTTTGTTGTCCTCGTCGCAGTGAACGCAGCCGGAGCCCTGGCGGATCTGCTCGCGCAGAGCCTCCTGCAGCTGAGCATGCCCGGTCACCTGCGCGGCCGCGCCGGCGGCGCCTGGGTCGTGGCGATCGGCCTGGCGCCACTGGGCCAGCTGCAGATCGGCGCGCTGGCCTCGCTGCTCAGCGTGAGCATCGCGCTGGGCACCAGCGGGCTCGCGCTGGTCCTCCTGGCTGCGAGCGCGGCGCTGCTCGTGCCCCGCGTACGGAGGCTCTGAGTGATCAGCGCGATCGACGAGCTGCTGGCGCCCCTGCTGATCACCCTCGAGCGGATGATGTGGGTGCAGCGCCATCTGCACCCGCAGCTCGCCGGTCAACTGGCCGATCAGCTGGAGCCGCCCGCGGAGGGGATCGCGGCGCCGCTGCAAGCGCTGGAAGACGCCACCTGGCCCGAGAATCTCGTCTTCATGCGTGAGCGGCTCCTCGACGTGGGTCACCGCACGCTCGACATGGTGAAGGGCTTCGTCGAGGCCGCGCGCACATCCGCCGATCCCCTCGATCTCTATCGGGCGGTGCGCCGCTTCGCGCGGGTCCAGGAAACGCTGTATCCCCTCGCCCCGGCCTTCGATCCGGTGAGCCGGTGGTTCCTCGAACCCGCCCTGCGGGGGAATGACGACCTGGTGGCGCGCCTGCGCGTCGGCGCGCTCCGCGACGACGGCGTCGAGGTGGGCGTGCTTCACGCCGACAACGAACGGGAGGCGCGCGGCGGCTTCTCGCTCTACGTGCCAGAGGCGTGGGATGGACAGGCGTCCATGCCCCTGGTCGTGGCCCTTCACGGAGGCTCGGGCCACGGGCGCGATTTTCTCTGGAGCTGGCTACGCGAGGCGCGCGGGCGGAACGTGCTCGTGCTGTCGCCGACTGCGCAGGACCGCACGTGGTCGATCATGGGCGGAGCCGACGTCGACGCCGACCGACTGCGCGAGACGATCGAGTCCGTGGGCACGCGGTATCCCGTCGATCGCGCGCGGGTGCTGTTGACCGGCATGTCCGACGGTGCCACGTACGCGCTCCTGCTGGGTCTCCGTAGCGGACCGCCGTTCACGCATCTGGCCCCGGCCTGCGGCGTGCTGCATCCGCTGCTGTTCGCCGGCGGCCTGGACCGCGCGCAGGACTTTCCGATCTATCTGATTCACGGCGCACTCGATTGGATGTTTCCCGTCTACACCGCGCGGATGGGGCGCGACGCGCTGCTCTCCGCCGGCGCACGGCTCGTCTATCGGGAGATCGAGGATCTGTCGCACACGTATCCGCGCGACGAGAACCCGCGGATTCTGGAGTGGCTGGTGAGCGACTGAGCGGCGACGCTACCCGGAGCGCTTGGCCGGGGTCAGGTTCTCACGCATGACGCGCACTCGGCGCCGGATCTCCGGACTGTTCGGCCGCACCACCAACTCGGCCTCGTACGCCTCGACACCTGGGCTGGTCAGGTCAGCGGGGTGCGGTCGGCGCCGAGGGTGAATCCGACGCCGACCGCACGCGCTTGCATTGCAGCGCGACGAGAGTGTTACGGCTTGAGAATGACCCGCGTGGCCGCCGTGCCGGTGTTCTTGCCCTGCCACTCCGCCATCTCGAACGCCTTGTTCACGTCCGAGAGCGGGAAGCTGTGCGAGACGACCTTCGACAGCGGGTACTTGTCCTTCGTCCGCACCAGGAAGTCGAGCGCGGCGGGCATGATCCACGGGTTGTAGTGCATCAGGCCCTTCCACTTGATCTGCTGCGTGATGACCTTGGTGGCCGGCATCGTGATGGGCGCCGGGATGATGTTGCCGATGTCCACGAAGGTGCCGTTGAAGCGGACCATGTCCAGGCCCTCGAGCGTGGCCGCCGCGATGCCCACCACCTCGACCACGACGTCGGCGCCGCGACCGTCGGTCAGGTCCTTCACGCGCTGCACACGGGCTTCCGGCGTGGGGAGCTCGTTCATGTCGATCACGTGGGTGGCGCCGCAGTTCTTCGCCATGGCCAGCCGCGGCGTCTGCTTGTCGATCGAGATGACCTTCGAGGCGCCCTTCTCGGCGGCAACCGCCGCCGCGTAGATGCCGAGGCCGCCGGCACCCTGGATGACAACCGTGTCGCCGAA
>Ga0111538_10002205_pt1 | contig 27427 bp, 21 predicted proteins | sample SoiMethybrSBSTD1_FD_79669 | JGI IMG/M metagenome (GOLD analysis project Ga0111538, IMG submission 79669) | Bulk soil microbial communities from a Populus tree surrounding site in Tennessee, USA - Soil MetaG P. TD hybrid SBSTD1 (version 2)... | ecosystem: Environmental > Terrestrial > Soil >...
TAGGCGTCACGCGTTCTTACTCCGTCGTAGACCTTTTGATTCCGGATCGGGTAAGCGTCACGCGTTCTTACTCCGTCGTAGACCTTTTGATTCCGGATCGGGTAAGCGTCACGCGTTCTTACTCCGTCGTAGACCTTTTGATTCCGGATCGGGTAGGCGTCACGCGTTCCTTCTTCGCCGTAGACCTTTTCATTCCGGATCGGGTAGGCGTCACGTGTTCCTGACACCGTGGAGATGCCGGCAGAAGCAGGAGATGCGCCGAGGATTCCAACTAGAATCGTAGCCCGAATCATGTTCATCGTTTTCATGGCTTCTCCTTTTCGCAGCGAGCTTTCCTCCGTCGTACGGAGGGATGTGCTTGCTTCAATGGAGAAGTCGCAATCCGCGCACCAAAGCGGCCATGTTTGAAAATTCGCTTCTTCGCTCGCTCATTCGGGCAGGTGAAGTGAGCTGTAAGCTCGACTCACCCAGCTCTTGATGAAGGAGCACCGGATGTGATGCTGACAATTAAGGCTGGCAGAAGGGCAAAGTGGTGCTACGCACGACGATGGGGCTTTGGAGCTTGCGAGTTTGAAGCTGATACAGTTCGCGCTCACCTCAAGCCCTTCTGTAGAATTCGCCGTTGTGAAGCTTGGGGGAACTTTGCGTCTTCATCCTCCAGGGCCGCTTTCAGGTTTATCTACGGCTTTCCGAGAGTTGCAGAGAACAGGACCAACGAGATCTCCTGTGTGCGGGCTGACAAAAGGGTATCAAGCTGAGTTCGAGAAACTCAAGGCGTCTGTCGGGGCTGTCTAGCTCCAACGCGACGATTGGTTTTGTCGGTGAACCGCCAGCTTCCGAATTCTCCCAGCTGGAGTCTTAGCAGCGAAAGAGCAGTTCGAGGAAGCGCGGAGCTCATGCATTGCCCAGCAAGACGAAGCATCCTCGTCGCCTTGACATTTACGCCGTAGCTGGCTATTGTACCGATCGGTCCGTACACAAGTCCGCAGGACCCATCCGTCACTCTGGCCACAGGGGTTACCCATGTCCTCGACGAAAACCGCCATTCTCGTTCTTTCGGATCCACGGGGGGGAGAGGAAGCGCTCGGCCGGCTCTTCAACGCGCTGGCCGCGACCTACGAATTCAAGCAGAAGCACCACGACGTCCAACTGGTCTTCCAAGGGACCGGGACGCGATGGCCAGGACTGCTGGCCAAGACCGATCACCCCGCGCATGCGCTCTACAAGGCCGTTGAAGACAAGGTCGCCGGCGTGTCGTCTGGATGCGCCGATGTCTTTGGCGCCCGCCACGATGCCGAGCTCAACGGCTTCTCCTTGATTACGACGAACGCTGTGCCTGGAACGTCCGGGCTTCCAAGTCTCGCGACCTACGCCTCGGACGGCTACACCATTGTGACGTTCTGAACACCATGGAGACGCCGCAGGGAAACGACGTGTGCAACCAGCCATTTCACGACGGCGAAATCGCCGTGCAAGAGCGCGCCGGCGAGCGTGACATCGCGCGTCGGCGCGGCGCCGCCATCTCGTCTCGGATCATCCCCGGTGCCCTGCCGTTTCTGGCGGGGCTTCGCCTTGTGTCCTTGTCTGCCGCTGGGGACGACGGGCACCTGTGGACGTCGGTGTGGTGTGGCGAGCCCGGCTTCATGCGAAGCGCGGATGGTCAACGCGTGAGCTTCCTGCCTTCGTTGATGGCGGCGTCCCCTGACGATCCCGTGCTGCGCCGCCTGACCATCGGGCGAGACCTAGGCATCCTCGCCATCGACTTCTCATCTCGGCGTCGCCTTCGAATTAGCGGAACCGTCGAAGGCATCTCGACGGACGAAATCGCTATCCTCGTCCGCGAAAGCGTTCCCAACTGTCCCAAATACATCCAGCGGCGCCACTCACACGAAGCCTCCACAACGCGATCGAGCCCAAGACCCAGTGAATGGGGACGCACCGTGGATGACGAGCGGCGGGCGCTGGTCGAGCGCGTCGACACGGCTTTCGTCGGAAGCCTTCATCCAGCACGAGGGGTGGATGCCTCACACAGAGGCGGAGCACCAGGATTCATCCAGGTCGTCGACGCGACGACCCTACGCGTTCCTGATTACCCTGGAAACAGCATGTTCATGACGCTGGGCAACTACGAGATCGATTCACGAGCGAGCCTGGCCGCGCTCGATTTCGAGCACGGAACGGTCGTCTCCTTTTCGGGCACGGCGCAGCTCCACTTCGGGGTTGAGGATCCCCAGCACCCGACAGGCGGCACCGGCCGGTACTGGGATTTCGCAGTACGAGAGTGGGTTCAATTCGAGCTACCGTCCGCACTGCGCTGGGAGCTGCTCGATTCCTCACCCTTCAATCCGCTCACGTCGCGGAAATGATAAGGTCGTGTTGAATGCCCGCGCCTCTTCTGACCAAACCCGAAATTCTCGGTCGCCTCATGAATCTCTTCCGTGAGAAGGGATTCGACGGCGCGTCGTTGTCGGACATTTCCGAATCGACAGGTCTTGGAAAGTCGAGCCTGTACCACCACTTCAAGAACGGCAAAGAGGAGATCGCCCTCCAAGTGCTCGCTCATCTTGAGGAGCAGCTCGAGCGGGCACTCTTCGAACCCATGCGATCGACCGAAGCGCCCAGAAAGAAGCTCGGTCGAATGCTCGACACGATCGACACCTTCTATGAGGGCGGGAAGAGGGCGTGTCTGCTCGAGCGCCTGTGTGCCAGCGTCGATTCCAGGCGCTTTCGGCGGCCTCTCGGCCATGCCTTCAACGTATGGATCGATGCCGTCGAAGTGCTCGGCGTCGAGTCCGGATTGCCGCGCGCGGTCGCGCGGCGCCGCGCGGAAGATCTGGTGGTCCGCATCGAAGGCGCTCTCGTCGTGTGTGCAGGCACGGGCAACACGAGCGTCTTCGCACGCGTGATTCGCGACCTCCGTGAGAGCGTCCTGGCGCCGCTGCCGCGGCGGGCCGTTCGCCGTCCGAAGCGCCGCGTTTGAGTTCGCCCCCTCCGTCTTGCTAGTCTTCTGCTGCGACACGATTCCTCGATCCCTGGAGGAATGACGATGCGCACCCTCGCAGCCATCCTGTTTCTCGCCTGCACCGCAATGCCCGCGCACGCGGTCGTGATTCACGTGAAAGCCGATGGATCTGGAGACGTTCCCACGATCGCCGCCGCGTATGCGATCGCGCAGTCCGGGGACGACATCGTGCTCGGGTCCGGTACGTACCACGAACACGACATCGTGATGAAGTCGCTCGTCGATCTCATGAGCGAGTCCGGGAATCCGGAAGACACGATCGTTGATGCGCAGGGATTGGGTCGCTGCCTGGTTGGCCCCGGCGTCACGGGAGCTCCCGACATTCGGGGGATCACGTTCCAGAACGGAGTGCATGCCGTCGAAGGGGGGATTCTCCTCGCCGGCCAGGGCGGGACCGGCGGAGGACACAACGCCGACTATTCCGATTGCATCTTTCGAAACGGATCGGCGCCGAATGGCGGAGCAGTTGTAACGCGTGCAGGAAATGGAAGCGCTCCCCAGTTCGTGCACTGCGTGTTCGAATCGAACGAAGCAACGGCCGGCGACGGCGGAGCTGTGTGGACTCGCGGCGTCGGAACGTTCTCCGTCTGCTCTTTCCGCCAGAACCAGGCGACCGGGCGAGGCGGCGCCGTGTACGCCGAAAAGTCGTTCGACGTCTGGGGACCCGGCTTCCAGGGCACGTTGTTCGAAGAGAACGCCGCCTCAGGGGAAGGAGGAGCCGTCTACAGCACCGGCCCCGGATTTCTATACGGGACGCGGTTGACCTACTGTCGGTTCGAGGAGAACTCCGCCGCGAAGGGAGGCGCCGCGCGGCTGAACGAGTTCGATTTCGTCAAGAACAGCACGTTCATCCACAACGTCGCCGCACAGGATGGAGGAGCGCTGCTCCTCGTGAGCATCGAACCGGACAAGGACAACCTGGGCAACTACGCGGACAACGTGTTCGCGCAGAACCAGGCAGGTGCAAGCGGCGGCGCCATTCACGAGACCGGCTCGCTGTTCTGGCTTGTCCGCTGCACGTTCGCTGCAAACACTGCGCCCTCCGGCGGACATCTCTGGACGAGCGGCTCGCCGACGATTCGGTCTTCGATTCTCGCGTTTGCCAAATCAGGGGCGGCGACGGCCGGCACGGCCACACCCGCGACCAGCTGCACGGACGTTTATGGAAACATCGGGGGCGACTACGTGGGTCCGCTCGTGAATGAAGATCATGATCCGACGAATCTCTCCGCGAATCCGCGCTTCTGCGATCTCGCCGGGCTCGATCTCACGTTGCGTGAGGACTCGCCCTGTCTGCCGCCGCTGCCGCCCACATGCGAATCGGGGGGAGTGGCGCGCATCGGCGCGCTCGGACTTGGATGCGCCGCGGTCAATGCGCCGCCGTCATTCGACAATTCTTCTTGGGGACGAATCAAGTCGGCGTATCGATAGGGGACCTTCACGTTATTTCCGCAACGGAATCGCGTCTCCGAACGCGAATCCGCTAGTACCGGCGGGTCGGAACGATCGACAATTCGGGCGCGATGAAAGATCGTCTGGCGGCACTTACGTTTCTTGCCGTCGCCTGGGGATCTCCGATCTCCACGGCGGCAATCACTTCCGCCGAATTACGCACACAGGTCATCCAACACCTCGCGGCGAATCACGCCGACTCCGCCCTCGCCCTCATTCGCGAAGAACGGTTCGCGACCACCGGCGTGGTCGAAGCGCTCTTGAGAGAGTCGGTGGCGGCGCGCGTCTCAGGAAGCGCGGATTCGGCCGATGTGGCGCTGACGCACGCCAAGACAATCGCGGAGCTTGCGTTCAGGGCCTTCGCGGACTCGCTGACTTTGCGCGAGGTCCGCTTTCATGAAGCGCTCTCTCCCGATCGTGTGAAGGCTGTGTCTCTCGGATGGTCGAATCTCGCGAAAGCTCGCGAGCTCTACGATGCGGGTCGCCAGGGCGATGCCGCAGCCATGCTGGGCGATCTCGATGCTTCGGTCGCTGCCGCCGGCGATCCTTTTCTCTCGATACGCGCGGCTCATGAGGCGGGCCGGTGCCTGCGAGGCGTAGGAAACATCGAAGGCGCACGAGCTCGAATGGAAATTGCGCGAACGCGGGCACACGAAACCGGTGACGGGATCGCCGAAGAACGTGCGAATGCCACGCTGGGGATGTTGCTCTTGGATCAAGATCGCACCCTGGAAGCCACCGACGCCATTCGCGCCGTTCTCGGGAGTGCCCGCGACCTCGGGGATCACGAAATGGTCGTGTGGGCGCACATGATGCTCGGCAACTGCCATCGGCTGCGCGGCGACTTTCCCTCGGCTCGCGACGAATACGAAGATGGCCTCGCTCTGGCGAAAACGCGCGCCATGAACTCATCTCAAGTAAGTCTCCTGGTGAACCTCGGTGCGCTTCGCGATCAAATGGGCGATGGGGAAGGCGCTCTGGCCGATCTCGAGAACGCGCTCCGGCTGGGACGTGAATCCGGGACTCTCGCTCGGCGCACGGAGCTCAACGCGAGTCTCATGATGGCCTCAATCCTCATGAGGTTCGGTCGATACTCCCAAGCTCTCGCTCTTCAGCGCGATGCTCTCGACGCGGCCTCGAAGGCAGGCATCGCCGATCTCGAGGCGGTCTTCCGCACGCAGATCGGCGAGACCTACCTCGCGTTGGGACGCCCCGAAGATGCGATCCCACATTTCGAGAAGGCGGTCGAATCCTTCCGCGCGGCACGGGTCCCGCGCCACGTTGGTGTGGCGCTCAAGGACCTCGCGCAATCCGAGGCGGAGCTGGGGCGGGATCACGATGCGATTCGTCGTCTCGAGGAAGCGCTGGCGGTCATCAAGGGACAAGAGGTCCCTTCTCTTCATGCCGAGCTTCTGGCGAGTTTGGGTCGGCTTCAAGTGAGGGCAGGAGAATCTGCCGCCGCTGAATCGACTCTGCTGAAGGCCCGCGCCGTTGCCGAGTCGAGCGGGAACCCGTTCTTGATCGGCGATGCGGAGCGGGCATTTGCGGGAATGCTCGCCGAGCGCGGCAGCGCCGGCGAGGCGTTGGCGCTTCTTGAAAAGGTGGTCGAGCGGGGGCGGCGCTATCGGTCGCAGTCACTTCTCGTGGACGCGCTCTCGCAGCGCGCGCGATTGCTGCGGGAGGAGGGGCGCAATCGCGAAGCGAATGAGCATCTCACGGAAGCGATTGCGCTCGTGGAAGAGATCCGCGGCCGGCAGAGTGGCGAAGCAATGCGCGCCGGCGTTCTTGCGGCGAGAGCATCCATCTTCAGCGATCGCGTTGCGGTGCTCTATGAGTTGGGCGCCGCGGAGGGGGGAAGTAAACTCCACGAGGAAGCGTTTCGTGTTGCCGAAGCAGGGCGAGCCCGCGCCCTCGTCGATGCTCTCTGCGGACAGCACATCGAAGTGGAGGAGGGGAAGCTTCGCGAGCGAGAGCGGGAGATTTCGGCGCAGCTCGCGGGAATGCAAACCGCTCTATCCCGGGCCGCCTCTGCCGAGAATTGGAGCGAGGCTACGGCCGACTCGCTCGAAGCTCTGGTTGGCAAGACTGGACGCGAGTATCGGGAGCTTCTCGATGAGATCGGTGCGCGCGATCACTCGCACGGTGCGTTGGTTGGGAGCCGGTCGCCGTTGAGCATCGATGAGGCGCGCGCGCGAGTTCTGCGCGGGAATCAGATTCTCCTCGAGTACGTCGTGGGCGAAAAAGAGTCCTTCGTCTTTCTCGTCAGCCAAAAGGATTTTCGGCTTGCACGGCTCGAAGTGGGGCAAGAGCGGCTCACCTCACTCATCGACTCGCTCCGCGCGTCCACCCCGGCCACATCGACGTCGACTGCGCGAGAGCTTTATCGTCTGCTTCTCGAACCCATCGCGGCGCAGATCCCGTCGGGCGCGAGGCTTCTCATCTCGCCCGACGGCCCTCTCCTTCATCTGCCCTTTTCCTTGCTTCACGATGGGGAGCGCTTTCTGGTCGAGCGCGATGCGATCGCCTACGCGCCGTCGGCAGGTTCGCTCGATCGCGAGTTACGCGGTCGGCGCAGATCGCGATCATTGTCGGTGCTCGCCGTGGGGAACCCCACGACCTATCGCGAAGACGCGCTCCTCGCTCGGCAGCGAGATGCCTCGCGCTGGGCCTTCGCCCCGCTTCCCTACGCGGAAGAGGAAGCGCGGCGCGTCGCCTCGCGCTTTCGCAACTCAACCGTGTTGACCGGGGACCAGGCGAGCGAAGAATCAGTGAAGTCGCGCGCTGGACGCGCGTCGCATCTTCACTTCGCGACGCATGGAATCCTGAATGAGCGCGAACCGATGTTGTCCGGGATTCTCCTCGCCCAGGACAACGACCCTGCTGAAGACGGGATCCTGCAAGCTCATGAAGTCTTGGCGATGAAGATCCCGGCGGATCTGGTGACGCTGTCCGCTTGCGAGACGGGCCGTGGACGCATCCTGCGCGGCGAAGGCGTATTGGGCCTTACGAATGCGTTTCTTCATGCGGGAGCGCACGGACTCATGCTTTCCCTTTGGGTGATCAGCGATCGCTCGACGATGGGCCTCATGCAGGCCTTCTATGATTCCTATCTTTCGGAGCGCGCGGCACCGGACGTGGCGCTACAGAAGGCGCAGATCTCCGCGATTCATGCAGGACATCCGCCGCAGGAATGGGCGGGATTCCTCTTTGTCGGGGAAGCAGATCCCATCCCTCAGAGAAACTCTTTTGCATGGCTCTTGGCGTTCGGGCTCATCCTCGGAGCCTCGATCCTCTTCATTGCATACAAGAGACGTAACGTCGCGGTGTGATCGCGAGGATCAGCGCGAGAAGAATACTGTCTTCATTTGAAACGCTGGAGAAGTTGCCCGGCACGCAGCGCATACTCTCCGCGCTTGGTCTCGATCTCTTCAAGAAGCTTCTTCGCCTGCGCATGCTGTCCGGCGCCCAAGTAAGCATTGGCGAGAGCCCACTCGGCGTGCGGGCGAAGCTCATCCGTCGCCAGCTGGCGTGCCCGTTCCAAAGGCAATTGAGCCGCCTCGGGTTGGCCGCGCCAGGCGAGAGTCAATCCCAGAAGGTAGGCGGCCTCGGGATCATCCGGATCCTTTTCGAGCATGGTTCGGAAGGAGCGTTCGGCGGCTTCGTATTTTCCCAAGTCGAAATTGCCGAGCCCCATGTCCAGAAGCTCGCGGCGAGTATCTCGGGAGGCGGGACCGCGAAGCGCGAGAGATGAGGATTCCGGCCGTGGGAATGTCGCGAGATCGCGGAGATCCGAGGAGCTGCGCGGCCACAAGATCACTGCAAGAAGAAGGGCCGCCGCGAACGTGGGGACGGCGAATCGCGGTCGGAGAATCCTTGCGAACCATCGAGAGAAGCGATCGGTCGAGCGCGAGGCCTGTTCGGTGCTTTCTTCATCTTGAAGAATGGAAAGAAAGCGCTCGCTCTGCGCACGCATGACTGCCGCTGCGGCCGCTCCTCTTCCCATGGCCTCGAAGCAGGCGTCGCATTCTATCGCGTGCGCCTCGAGGGCGAGACGTTCCTCCTTGGAAAGAACTCCGAGCTCGCCGATCAGGAGGAGCCGAATGAACCGCTCATGAAGATCCGTTTCTCGCTCGACCACGATATTCCCTCGATGCTGCTCCGGCGCCATCGTGCGGCCTCTCGGGAGCATCATCCTCGAAACGTTCCAAGACTCATATTTCCTATTTCCCGACGGCCGATTTCCATGCGCAGTTTTTTCTTCCCTGCGCAAATTTTTTGTCCGCGTCCCCACTTTCTTTTTCCAAGACGCAAGGTCTCATGCGTCCGGGGAAATAGACTCCATGTCCTTCAACAATCCAAAGGAGTCGCCCCATGCGCCTCGGACCTTGTCTCACCGCGCTGTTCTTCGCGGTCGTCCCAGCGGTTCCCACGGCTCTTCTTGCCGCCGATTTCTTCGTCCCCTCGCTAGCAACGCCCACTCTCCAGGCTGCCATCGCCGCAGCGGGAGGAACCATCGATCTCGAAAACACGATCTACCTCGGGACGTCACCGAGCGTCGGCAATTACACGCTGGGCGGCCTCTTCGACAGCGATCACCACCTCACGATCCGTCCGGACAACGGCGCGGGATACAGGCGCGCGACCATCGTCGGAGCCGTGAACAACGCTCCGGTGATCGTGATGACGGGAGCCCCTGGCAGTGATCAGGGTTATGTCACGCTGCAGGATCTCGACATCCTTCATCATGGGAGCGGCTGCGCAGCCGACGTCGTGAGTGTCATAGGCTACTCCAACACCACGATTGAACGCTGCCGCATTGGGCTCAACTGGACGACCCCCGGCCCTGACGGATGGGTCAACCTGCGCATCCAATATCCGACGGAGATCGTGGTTCGCAATTGCATCATGTTCTCCCTCTGCCCCGCCCAGTTCGATCACGGAATCTACGTGTTCAACATGCCCGAGCCGACGAGCTCTGTCTTCTTGTACAACAATCTCGTCGCCGACTATCAATTCAGCGGAATCCGAGTGAATCCCGTCGGTGGCATCCTGGGCGGGCTCGTGGTTCTGCGCAATAACGTCGCTGTGAACTCCACGGTTGTCGCTCCCGAGCCCCGCGGCTATCGCAGTGAGGTCTGCGCGCCGGTGGAAGTCGCGACTTCCCACAATTTCGTCTATGCCACCGCTGGATTCGGCGAGTCAATCGCTTGTGGAATCTCGATCGCCAATGCCGGGGACGGAACATTCGGCGGATTGCCCAGAGCCGCGGCGCCGCCATCGTTCATGTCGATCATGTGGGCGTTCGCTCCACCTTACGACGCCAATCCGGTTTTCTTCCGGCTCGTCGGCGGGGGCCCGCTTCACGATGGAGCCGCGGATTATGGGCAGGATCTGCCCGTCGATGGAGCGCCGCACCCTCGTGACATCGCCGTCGTGCTGGACATCGATCGCGAAGGTCGTCCGGGCGGACTCCCCGAGCACACCGATCGCGGTCCGGATCAGCTCGAGCCGAACATTCTTACCGGAGTGGATGTGGTGACGCCGGGTCGCGGCGATCTGCGGGCCGCGCCCGAGCAGAATCCGGCGCACGGCGTTCGCGTTCGCTTCTCGACGAAGCAGGCAGGCATGCTTTCGTTCGAGATCTTCGACTTGGCGGGACGCAGAATCCATCGCGAGCTGCGCAACGTCTCTGCGAACGATGCCGGAGTCTTGGAATGGAACACTCCTTCCCAAACCGGACTGATGCTCTATCGAATCCGGCTCGAAGGGAGTGAGTCTTCCGAAGCTCGCGGGAAAATTCTGGTACTGCGATGAATCAGGGCCGATCCAGCGACTCGAGGAACGACAAGAGCTTCTCTCGACAGCGTGAAATGCGGCTGTACGTGGTGCCGGCAGGCTCGTTCCCGAATGCGCTCTGAATCTCGACCCGGTTTGCGCCGGCGAGCAGGAGACGAAAAGTCTTGCGACACTCTGGTGTTGCCCGGCGCAAACCCTTCTCGATCGCGTCAGCCAGGTCGAAGGCTCGAATCGAATTGGAAGTGGATTCATCGCGATCGGCGAATACTCCCGCCCAGTGATCCCGCCGGCGCCGCTTCAATAAATTGCCTACTTTGTGATGGAGAATGGTGAACACCCAGGGGAGAAGCCCATAGGACAGATCGGCCTCGCGGTACTTGGCGAAGGCCGTCGACATCGTGTCCTGAGTGAGATCGCGAGCCGTCTCCTCGTCCCAGATTCGCTTCTTGGCGAGCGCAAGAACTCGCGCGTGGAGATGCTCGAACATCACGCTCTCTGCGGCCAAGTCTCCCGCTCGCGCGCGAACTAGGATTTCCTGGAGATCCATCACCTGCGACGTTTCGACCATCGATCAGATCCTGCCGCCCCGACGTATTCTTGCAAGACCGAAGGGACCGCGGAAGCGTATCAGGAATCATTCCGAGGGCATCATGAAATCGCCCTCATGCTGCACCACCAACGTCATTCGTGCTGCATGAAAAATTGGGCCATCTGATCGAGCACGGGGAAATCGAAGAAGGCGGAAGCGAGTAGACCAGCACCGAGCACGACCCAGAGCCACCCCAATCCTACCGCGTGTGCCCCGTGCCGATCGTCGAACTCGGCATCGACTCGAGCCTCCCGCGTTCGGATTGCGCGGAACCCGAACCAGACGAAAGCGCCTCCGAAGAGACCGATCAACCATTGAGGCCACTGGACAGGCATCGATTCCTCCGTCCAATCGTCTTCGGTCGAATCACCGCAAATTTTGAGCATTGCCCCATGCGAGAAGAGGCTGTCGCGAGTCAGTCTGATCGGATCAGTGTGTCGCAGGAGGTCGCAAGTCGGCTTCGTGAATGTGGGCGTAGTCGGGAGCGAAGATCACAAGACCGCCGTGCAGTTGCACTTTCACATAGCCGGCCGAGATTTGCCGATTGATGTCGGACGGAGAAAAGTCGAACGCATCGCCCGGCTCGGCATCGAAGATTTGCAGATCGGCATCGGTCATGGTCATGCGGCCGAGTCGGATGGTTCCGCCTCGATACTTGATGAAGTGCTCCTTCTTGTTCTCTTCGTGCGATGGGGGAGGAGGCGATCCAAAGCGCATCACGAATCCGTCCGGTTCCAGCGCCACAGAAGTCACTTGTCCCGAAGCTTGCGGCGGCGGCAACAATCGCGAGGGATCGAGGATCATATCGTTTCCGTCGACTTCGATTCCCCGCTCCTTCTTCAAATGGATGATGTCTTCGGCTTCGAGCCCCAAGAAGTCCATCAACCCGGCAATCTTGATGCCGATCGATTGCATGGATCGCGTACGGACACGAATGCGACCATCGGGAGTCACCTCTGGGGTTCCCTCCATCTCGAACGGTATTCCAGCGAGCTTGGCCAAGTGTCCTTTGAGCTCGAGGCGCACTTCCTCCCCTTCATCGTGCTCGCGCTCCGCTCGTAGGTTTTGAATCGGAGCGCCCTTGTACGCGAAAACATGGTCGTTCATCAAGTTGGCAAGATCGGCATAGGCGATCCGACTTTCCGCGGCATCGACGTGGATCTTGTAGGAGGCTGGATCGTCGAGGATCACCGGATCACCGGAGCGAAGTGGTGTTGCCGTACCCGTTAGATAGGGGACCTCCATGACGACTCCCTTCATCATGCGAAGGGAGAGTCCCTTCATTTCCGTGTGCGTGCCGGCGGTTTCTTGGCCGGTTGGCGGAATGCTGTCGAGGACTGCATCGCTCGCGGCCGCGTCGCGTCCCCGTCTGGTATTGGGGCGCTTTTCCCCAGCACGCCCGCATCCCATGAAGAGAAGAGCGAGAGCGAATACGGCGAGCCACGAAAGGATCCCCAAAGGCTTGATAGTTTCGCGATTCATGAATGTCGCCCATTTCCGGGGATGCACCGTCCAACAGTATTGGAGAGCATATCACTGAACTTTGCCCCCGCCGGGGCCGTCTCATCATTGGGCTTCAGAGGGTCTTCCCGTATTGTTGGCTGCTTCCCTGAATTGGAGAATGAGCATGAAATGGTTCGCGAGTGCCTTGCTTCTCCTCGTCACGTCGTCCATCAACGTTGGGCCAGCATCTGCGCAAGACGACACCGAAATCCGCAAAGAGCTCGACGCGCGGTACAAGGAATTGGGCGAAGCCCACGACAAGCGGGATCTCAAAGCGATCCTCGCGCTCAAGACTGCCGACTTTCACGCCATCTTCCCGGACGGGAAGGTTGGGGATTGCAAGACAATGGAGGAGTACTCCAAGCAGTTTCTGGAGAAAAACGAGCCGCCCTACAACATCAAGATCACGATTCAGGAGTTGAGAGTCTCCGAGAATAAGCTCATCGCGATCGCCACGGTGCTGCAAGAGGCGAGTCGATACCGAGACCTGGAAGGCAAGCGGCGCAAGGTGGACACATCCGTGGTCCAAGATGAGACCTGGTCCATGACTGCGGACGGTTGGAAGTTGAAATTAGTGGAAAACGTTCACGACCAGAAGAGATTCGTGGACGGGAAGCGCGTCGATCCGACGAAGCCCTACAACCCAGACGATCCGCCCTACAATCCCGAAGAAGCCGAGAAGAAAACGCCTTAGTGTCGCGTCTCGAAACGCGACCCTAACGCAGCACCACCATGCGATCCGTGGCGACCCACTCGGCAGCCTCGACGCGATAGAAATACACGCCCGGCGAGAGAGGATTCCCGGATTCGTCGCGGCCATCGAAGAGGAATGTCGGGCCGTTGATTTGGCGGCGAACGACGTTGCGTCCCGAGGAATCGAAGACGGTCAAGTTCGCAACGGAACCCGGGACGTTGAAGCTCAACTGCGTCGTTCCACGAAATGGATCTGGAAAGTTTCTCAGCGTGAGTGGCGAACCGGGTGCGATCGACGTATCCGTTGGTCCACCGTTCTCCATGAGAACCACCACGTCGGCAATCTCGTCGGACAAGGCCAGATCGAGATCGCCGTCATTGTCGGAATCATAGAGGACGGCACAGGACGGGTTCGAGGGTGCATCGATCTCTTGATCGAACGTGAAGCTGCCACTGCCGTTGTTCGTGTGGATCCGCCAAAAGCCGCCGCCAAAGCTGGACAACACCAGATCGGCGTCGCCATCGCCGTCCAAGTCGCCCAGCTCGACGGATGGCGTATGCGCGCCGACCGGAATCAGGGATGGACTGCCGAACGTGCCGTTGCCATTGCCCAGGATGATGGCGCAGTTCAGATTGAAGCTGTTCGCCGTCGCTACGTCGAGAATCTCATCTCCGTTCACGTCTTCGAGCACGACCATCCACGTCGCGCCGCCGGAATCTTGCACCGGACCAGCCGGAGTAAAGGTCCCGTTCCCGTTGCCCAGAAGCGTTCGGATGTCCTGGCCATTCTGTCCGCCGGCTACGATATCCGTAATGCCGTCCCCATTCATATCGCCGGCGGCGAGTCCCCATTCTCCGTCGGCGCCGCTGTCGAAAAACGTCGGTGGCCCAAATACGCCGCTGCCGTTGTTGAGAAGAAGCGAGAGATTGTTGCTCACGAAGTTCGCATTGACGATGTCGATGTCGCCATCGCCATCGACGTCCAGGGGAGCAACTCCATGTGCGGCGAGTCCAACCTGAACCTGTTGAATCGAGAAATACGTTCCGTCCCCGGCGCCCAAGAGAATGCACACGGTGCCGCTCTCCGTCGCACCGACACACAGATCGGAGTGCCCGTCGTTGTTGAAATCAGCCGGCTCGTTCGGACTTGCTTCCTCGCCGATGGCTTGCGGGGCAAGAAAGTCATGGAAAAGACCGGATCCGTCGGCACGATTCAAGAAGACGCGGACATCCGCGCTGACTTCATTGATGGTGGCGAGATCCAGGTAGCCATCTTCGTTCAAGTCTGACGCGGACGCGCCGTAGATGCGCGTTTGAATGTTGTTGATGCGATTGGACATGATGTCGACTTCCTGAAACTCGCGCGCGGACGGCGCGACCGCGGTCCGGAAATCCCAGGCATAACCGGCGCTTCGAAGAAACGTAAGGTCAGCGGCCTGGATGTTGTGGGAGAGGTTGATGCGCACGGTCTCACCGGCCGAGAAGGTCCGCCCCGGCGTGAACGTGACGGTCTGGTTTGCATTCGAAAACGTGAACGTGCCCGAGACGGCGCCGCTCCATCGCCCGAACACGCGGAAGCTCGAGGGGGTAATCGTGGAGGTCTGCACAGGATGGTCGAAAGTCACTTGAATGTCGGCGGTGACGGCCGCAGTCGAATGGGAAGCAGGCGAAACGCCGACGACTTTCAAGAGCGCATGAGCCGTCCATGGTGTCCCGAGGCTGAGCATCGCCGCGATGATGATCGAAGGAACGAAGGGGAATCGGGAATGCGGCTGGAAGTGCTTGGACATGCAGCGACCCTCCTCGGTGCGGCGCAGCGGCTCGAAGACAGCGTGAGCGATGAATCCCGTGCGGAACGGCCGCGGGAGAGTACCACGAGAGGCGACGAACACCGCAATTCCCCCAGGCGTTGCGGCAAATTACTCTCGCAACGCAAGCCCCATGCGCACTCCGCTGCTATCCGGCGCGAACGAGCCCTTGTCGGCCACGATGAAAAGACGCGTTGCGCTCATCGAGCTGTCGGCCTTGATCAAGTATCCCTGAACATTGCGCGCGCGATTCAACGGAAGTGCGGACGCTTCATCCGCGACCGGCCGAATGCGTTCGCCCAAGCCCGCGGCCATCGCGTGCAGCCGGCTCTCTTCGGCTGCGATCGCAGTGGAATCCGGCTGTGCTCCCTTCGATGTCTTTTGCGCCGCCTCGAGGCGCTTCTTGAATGCGGCCTCGTAGGCTCGTGCCAGGGATTGGGCGTACACGGCTGGGTCCCAGCCGGCCGGCGCCAGCTTCATCGCCGCCGCGACCGTCGCCGGGTCAACGTCCTTCTCTTTCTTTGACCCGGGCGCGGCGCGCAGCAACGCTTGCAGCTCGCGGTCGAAAAGCGCCGCCGAATCACGCATCGCATCCCCGACTGTCTCGATCTCGAGGTTCACTCCCGGACGTTCCACGAGTCCCTTCACGATGGCATCCAACTTTGGAATCTCGGTCGAATCGATCTCCGCGCTGCCGTAAGCGAAGTGAATGGCCGGCGACGACGACTCGTCATCGCCCCCGAAGATCGCGCCGAAGAGTTTGAAGGGAGACGTGACCGCCTTGGTGACGAGCCCCACCAGCATCTTCCAGATGATCGGCATGATGCTGAACTTCGGGTCGTCGAGATTCCCTTTCACGGGAAGATCAAGGTTGATGTCTCCGTTCTTGTCCTTGAGCAGCGCAATCGCGAACTTCACCGGAAGGTTCGTTGCATCGGGGCTGTCGACCTTGTCTCCCAAGCTCAGTTGGCGCATCAGAATCTTGTTCTCGCCTTGCAGTTGCCGATCCTCGATCACGTACCCCAAATGGAGATCCAGCTTGCCGCGCTCGATCCGGTAGCCCATGAACTTTCCGGAATACGGCGTGAATGCGGTCAGCTCGATGTTCTCCAGATCCATGGCGACATCGGTCTTCCCGCGGCTGTTCAAGGGATTGATCGTTCCCGAAATCGTCACTGGTGCGTGCGGCCCGGTGTTGCCCTTGAGATCGATCGCCGCGTGAGCGGTTTGCACGGACGACAATTCTTTGATCGTGCCGTTCAATTCTTGGATCGCGGCACGAAAGTTCGGCTGCAGAGAAAGATCGGAAAAGTCGAGCGTGCCGTCGGCAACTTGGACGAGATCGATCGTGGTCAAAGGCGGATCGACGGGCGCGGCCGACGAATCGATCGCCGGCTTCCGGAAGGCGAGCGGCTTCTGCTCTTCGGGGACGGCGATTCTCTGGAGATTCGAGATGCGTTCTTCGTCGATGACCATACGCATGAACGGCTGGGTGGCGACGATCGCGCCGATCTGAGTGCGATTCGGTTTGAAGTCGTACTCGAGCTTCTTCAAGTCGAGCTTCTTCCACTTCATCAAGTCGTTGCGGTTCGCGTCGTCGACGACGGCAAAGTTCGAGGACGTCGCCTGCCCGATGAAGCGCACGAGCGGACCTTGCGGGCCATACATGTTGAAGGCGAACCTTCCCTTTGCGCCGACAGTTCCGCTGGTGACGTCGATCCTCGAGAACACTCGTAAGTATTGCTCGATGATCTGAACATCGATCCCAGCCATTTCGACCTGCAAGTCGACTGCGGCGGAAGTGGCGACGAGAATGCCTTCGCCGGAAAGCGTTCCCGCTGCTCTCTGACTTTTCGCGTCCGCAGCTGCCGGTTCCTTCGCGTCTTCTGCCGATGGCTCGTGGCCGGGACCCAATGTGCAGCTCAGCTTGATCTGCGAGGTGTCTCTCTTCGCCGTGCTGAATCCGGAGAGCTCGACTTGCCCGTTCGCAATGTGAATGGCCGCGGCGGGCTTGAGCCGCCGATCCTGATAGTCCAACTCCACTCCGCTGAGCGTCGCATGTTGGATTTCGGTGATGAACGGCGGCGCCGTGGAATCCGCCGCCGGTTTTGCCCAACGCTGGAAATTGATCACGCCCGTGGAATCCATCCACGTCAAGATGCGTGGCGAAGTGAGCGTCACGGTGCCGAGATCGAGATGATGCTTCAGGGGGCGCATGGTTCCGCCCTGCGTCGTCAGCAACTGCGCCGCAATGACATCCTCTCCGCTCGCCCGATCGCGAAGCGCCAAATCCGATGCATTGGCGGCGAGGTCGGTCAGCTCCACGACGGCCGGCACGGTGCGCGCATCGATTCGATACTTCGCCGCGATCCCGAGAGTCCCGCTCGTCAAGATGAAGGGCATCGCTTCACCCAAGAACTCATCGATCGATGTGCCTTTGAAACCCTCGAAGCGCAGCGTTCCTTCGGAAGAGAAAGGCCGTGCTCGAAATCCGCCCTGCCACTCGAGCCGCTCGCCCGTATCGGTCGAGGCGTTGAATGAATAGGCGTTTGCTTCTTCCCGGTGCGTTGTGAAGTCGGTGAGCTCGATATCGATGGGAATGAGCGTCTTCTGATATTGGGGGCGGCGCGAGAGGTCTTCGTAGGACAACGTGCCATCGTTGATGTTCAGGTGCCGGATCATGATCGGTGGTGGGTTGGCTTCCGCGGAATCCGCCGGGGCTTTCGCTGCGGCCGGAGGGTGCGGCTTCAGAAGCTTGCGCAGCCGGAGCGTGCGGTCTTCGAGCACCACGACCGTGATGGCCGGCTTGTCCATGGTCAGCTCGCGCAAGGTCCAGGCCCGGCGAAATGGAGAGAGAGGATCGAACCCGAGGAAGAGGCGATCGAAGGCCACCGCCGTTTGCCCCGCTTCATCGCGCAGCGCGAACCCCTCCAAGGAGAGCGTGAGCTTGATGGGATTCATGCGAACGCGCGCGATGGACGGCTCGGCATTGACGTGCTCGCGCAGCGCGTTCAAGAGCTGCGAGCGAATGATCCGAGGCGCGGCGAAGAACCCGAAGAGCAGGTAAATCACAACCAGGACCAACGCAGTGATCCCGATGATTCGCAACCTTGGGCTCAGGACGAATTGCGATCCGAACATGGCTCCCGAATGTCTGCCGGGGCCAAGGAAAATACATCAATGCGCGCCGAATTGCACCCCACGGGAACTAGGCGCCCGCGGCGGCTCCCCCCAATGCGCCCAGGAGCCAGGCGCGCGCGAACGTCCAGTCGCGTTTGATCGTGCGCGAGGTGACGCCCAACACTTCCGCGGTCTCGTCGACGCTCAGTCCGGCGTAGAAGCGCAGGCGGACCACGGTGGCGCCGCGATCGTCGAGCGCCTGCAGACGTTCGAGTGCACGATCCAGCTCCAGAATCTGCTCGAGGTCGTAATCAATCGCGAGATCGGCCGCGGTCAAGTCGGAGAGCGACACTTTCTGCTGCGGGCGGCCTTCGATTCCCCCGCGCTTTTCCGCGGCCCGGGCTCGCGCGCGATCGATCAGGATGCGTCGCATCGCTTCGGCCGCTGCAGAAAAGAATTGCGCTCGGTTGGCCCACTTCTTCGAGCCTTCCGCCGACAAGCGCAAGTACACCTCGTGCACGAGCTCGGTCGAGCGCAGTGTCCCCGCGCGTTCGTTGCGCAGCCGCGAATGCGCCAGCTCGCGCAGTTGCTCATAGAGCACGCGCAGCATTTCGGAAGTTGGCTCGCCGGGGTTGGTGGGGTGGGCGCGCTCGGCACCGCTCACTTTTTGAGCTCCGCCAGGCGAGTGCGATACGCTGACGCCTCATTCTCTTTTTTTAGTGTCGTCAGCACGTCGACGGTCGCCTGCAACGCATCGCCCTTCCACCGCTGTTGAAATGTGGCATCCGCAAGAAGCGTCTCCACGCTCCCTACGATGAGAGTTTCCGCCGCCGCCGCATTTCCTCCGTGAAGCAACGATTGGCCGAGAAGATTTCGACTCCAAGCCAAGCCGACCGGATCCTGATCGGTCGCTTTCATCTGGCAAGCCAAAGAGCGCTCCATCACTTCTCGCGCTTCCGCGTATTTGCCCTGCCTGAAGAGGACCTGAGTCAGGAACTGGCTGTACACGGCAATGTCCGGATGGCTGGGTTCGAGATGCCTCATGAGGTTGTCCAACGCCTCGCGCTCCAGCTTCTCCGCCTCCGGGTAGTTCTTTCGGGAGTACATCAGACCGGCGAGCATGTGTTGGGTCCGGGCGACGTTGAGATGGTCTTCCCCATAGAGCCGGATGTTCATCGCCATGGCCTCTCGATACATCTTCTCCGCTTCGTCGTAGCGGAGTTGCTTCATGTAGAGAGCGCCGACATTGCTGATCGAGGCAGCCAAATCGGGATGATCGCCCGGAAACATTCTGCGCTGCATTTCCAAGCATTCCAAATAGAGAGGCTCGGCTTCGTCATATCGTTGCAATTGCTTGAGCAGCACAGCGAGATTGTTGATGCCCTTGGCGAGAATCGGGTGACCGTCGCCGAACACGCGCCGTTCGGTGGCAACGGTTTCTCGATAGAGCGACTCCGCTTCCGCATACTTGCGCTGCATCTTCAGAAGTTTTGCCAGATTCGACATGCTCACCAGCACGTCGGGATGGTCGGGTCCCCAGGCTTCCTTGCGAATCGCGAGGGCTTCGCGTTGTGCGGCCTCCGCGTCGGCGAGCTGTCCTTCCTTCTCGAGCGTCACCGACAGCGTGCTGACCGCACCCGCGTAGAGCGTGTCCTGCGCCCCGACGCACTGGCGATACAGCTCGACCGACTCGCGGGCCAACTTCTCGGATTCCGAAAACTTCCCGAGGTCATGGAACGCGACGGCGGAAAGACCCAAGGCACTCGCCATTTGAGGGGAGCCGGACCGCTTGTCTTTCAAGATCGCAGTCGCTTGATCGAGCACGACCAACGCTGAATCGGCGTGGGCTCCATCGATGAGCGCATCGGCCAGCCGATTGAGCGCAGCGGCGGCTTCCAGGCTCTTGGGTCCGTGCAACTGAGTGGCGGATTCCACACGAAGATGAGCGAATCGGGTCGCCTCCGATGACATTCCGAGACCGTCGTACGCTTGTTGCAAAGTTTCCAGCAGGCTATCGCGCACCTTGGGATTGTCGTCGAACTCCGTGGTCACTCGCTTCGCCGCGCGGTCCAAGATGTCGCGCGCCAGAACTTGATCCCCGCGCGCATTGGCGGGATCCGCCGCCGAAAGCATCTCCTGCAAGAATTGATTGATGTGCTCGGCCTTCTGGCGTTCGAGGCGCTGCTGGTTGTACATGACCGACATCGCCACGCCGAAGAAGATGAGCGCAACGACGAGAGTCGCCCCGATCGCCGCGACTCCGCGATGGCGGGCGACCAGCTTTTGAATCTGATATGCGGTGCTCGGCGAGCGCGCGAGAATCGGCAAATTCGCGAGATGTCGTCCCACGTCCTCGGCGAGCGTTGCCGCGCTCGAATAGCGGCGCGACGGCTCCTTCTCGAGCGCTTTGTTCACGATGCTTTCGAGATCGCCGCGCAAACGCCGCACCAGAGAGTGGCGATCCGTGCGGCGGCGCGCGGCAATTTCCGGCGCCGCCGCGCCCAAGGAATCCAGTCGCGTCGTGAGGCGCGGCGGTTCCTTGTCGCGAATGAGCTGCAAGAGTCCCAAGAGATCATCGGTCCCCCGGTCGAACGGCAGCGCACCCACCAAGAGCTCGTACAGCATCACGCCTAACGAATAGACGTCGCTGCGCGTGTCGACGCCGGACGGAGAAAGCGAAGCCTGTTCCGGGCTCATGTATTCCGGCGTACCGATCACGACGCCGGCTTGCGTGTGCATCGTCTCTTGCGTGAGTCGCTCACCAGCCACTGCTTTCGCCACACCGAAGTCGATGACTTTGACGAGTGCTTTGTCGCCGGCGCGCGTCACCAAGACGTTCGAAGGCTTGAGGTCGCGATGGATCACGCCCTTTTGATGCGCGTGCTGCATCCCCTCGCAAAGCTGCTGGAAGAGTCGCAGCCGGTCTTCGACGCCGAGCCGTTCGTCATCGGCATATTTCGTGATGGGCGATCCGGCGACATGCTCCATCACGAAGTACGGATCGCCTTCTTCGGTGACGCCGGCGTCGTACACGACGGCGATGTTCGGATGATCCATCAGCGCGAGGACTTGGCGTTCCGCTTCGAAGCGCGCGAGAACCTGTGCGGAACTGGCGCCCGCGCGCATGAGCTTCAGCGCGACATTGCGCCGAATCGGTTGTTCTTGCCGCGCGAGATAGACCGCTCCGAAACCGCCTTCGCCGATTTTCTCGAGAATCGTGTACGGGCCGATGTGCCGGCCTTCGGGAATGGCCGGGAGCGGTGCGGAGATCGCATCGGGATGCCGCGACGGGAGGAATGAGCCCGCGGCGTCATGAAGTCCGAGCAGACGTTCCGCCTCCGCGCGAAGCTCCGCATCCTGTCCGCATTCTTGATCGAGGAGCTTGCCGCGTTCGCCGGTAGGGAGAGCCGCCGCACGTTCGAGGATGCTCTTGAGGCGGTCGAGAGATCCTCGGTTGTCCACAGGGGCGTCCCGTCCTTCTTGAAGAGGCTTCAAATCATAGCATGTCCCTTCCGGGCCGTCGGTTGCGCGTGAAGGGATAGCGGATTGCGCATCGCCCGGAGCGGCGCATCCCAAAAGAAAATGCGATTCCCTTCACCAGAGGTTTTCCAATGAGCCGCCGCAAAGAAATCGCCATGCTGCTCTTCTCGGGCATCTTGGTAGCGCTTTTCGCACAAGTCCCGGTGAGTCACGCCGGATTGATGGACAAGATCAAGAAGAAGACAGAGGACAAAGCAAAGCAGACTGCCGAAGGCGCGGTGGACCAGAAGACTGGGGAGGTCATCGGGGAAGCGCCCGGCGCAGCGACCGGCGCGGCATCGACGGAAGGTGCGCCGGCTGAGGGCGCGAATGCCAAGCCGGCCGGCAATGAAAAAGTCTCCGAAGTTTCGACGAAGTTCGACTACGTGCCGGGCGACAAGGTGATTCTCTTCGACGACTTCACCCAAGACGAGCTCGGCGAGTTTCCCGCGCAATGGAAGCTGGTGACCGGAACGTTCGAGGTTGCCGAGAAGGACGGCGAACGATGGCTTCGATGCATGAGCAGCGATGCCTTCATTCAAATGAAGGTTCCCGAGACGGAGACTTTGCCGGAATTCTGGACGCTCGAATTCGATTTTTACGGAACGGAACCAATGGAATCCGTGCTCACCGTCAACGCCCTTTCGAAAGAGCGCCAGATCGTCTGGACAACGTCCTTTCCCTCAACCAGGGACATGTTCTTTCGGAGCGACGAAATTGCCTCCTACACTCCGCTCGAGGCAGGAAGCATTCCCGGACGCCATCACGTGATGATCATGGCGCGCGGAAAGGCCTTGAAGGCCTACATCGATCAGGAACGACTGGTGAACGTTCCGGAGATTTCGCTGCGATTCGGCACTCCCGCAACGCTGCAGTTTCGGCTGTGGGCCAACACGAAGCCGATGATCACGAATGTGCGCTATGCGGAAGGATGCCGTCCGCCGAAGGATATGCTCGCGGAAGGAAAGCTTGTGACGTATGGCATTCACTTCGACAGCGGTTCCGACATCGTTCTGCCGGATTCCGCGCCGGTCATGCGCCAGATTGCGGCGTACATGGATGCGAACAAGAACGTGAAGCTCAAGATTGTCGGACACACCGACAACGCGGGCTCGGCACCGAGCAATCTCGACTTGTCGAAGCGCCGCGCCGCATCCGTGGCGAAAGTGTTGGCCGAGCAATTCAAGATTGCCGCCGACCGCTTTGCAACCGACGGCATGGGCGATACGCAGAAGGTCGCCGAAAACTCCACGCCCGCCGGCCGGGCGATGAACCGCCGCGTCGAGTTTGCGAAGATGTAGAAGGCATGTTCACTCTCGGTGCGCTTCACGGAGACCAACGAGCGCACCGAGAGATCCTCCGACGGCTAGGCCGATCAAAGCACCTTCCATCGTGTTGCGGTCCGTATCGCAGCCCAATCCGTCGGTGCACTCCGTTGAGTGAATGGCGTAGCCGGTGAAGCCTCCCACCGCGAGTCCTATCACCGCTCCCACCAGTCCGTACTTGATCCACTTAGGTTCGTTATCGTCGGAGATGGTGACGGTCGCGCCTCGAGTTCCCACGCCGATTTGCCATTCCGTTGTGCTTGGAGTCAGAGCGATGTCCTGCATCCTTGGGGGATCGAAGGCCGGCGCACTCAAGAACATGACCGCCGAAAGAATGGAAAGGGCGAAATCACCCACCATGTCGAGTCCCTGCTGAAGAAGGATCTGGCCTCGACTTCCGCCGTAATCCTACAATGACGCCCGCAAGATCCAAAACTGGCGGTGATGTTTTCAGCCCCATGGAAGAATGAGTGGTGTATTCCGCATGAGCAGAATCCTTGGAATCTCCGGAAGCCTGCGCAAAGGGTCGTTCAACTCCGCGCTCTTGCGTGCCGCGGCGGAAGTCGCACCTCAGGGGACGGAAATCGAGATTGCGTCGATCGCCGGAATTCCTCTCTACAACGGCGATGACGAAGCGGAGCACGGCACTCCCGATGTGGTGACGACGCTGAAAGATCAAATCATCGCGGCGGATGGGCTTCTTCTGGTCACGCCGGAATACAACAACTCGATGCCTGGCGTTTTCAAGAACGCGATCGATTGGGCGACCCGGCCGCCGAAGGACACCGCGCGAGTCTTTGCCAACAAACCGGTCGGACTCATTGGGGCGACGCCGGGAATGGGCGGGACGCGCTTCGCTCAGACGGCCTGGCTGCCGGTGTTTCGAACGCTCGGCATGCGTGCGTGGTTCGGGAAGCAGCTCTATTTGGGCGGAGCAGGCCAAGTGTTCGATGCCGAAGGCAAGCTCGTCGACGAGAAGATCAAAAGGCTGCTGACGGAATACATGGCGGGGTTCGCCGCCTTCGTAGCCGCGAAGGGAAACTAGAGCGAACGAGCGCGGCAGCGAGAGTGCGCCGCCCGCGAGCTACTCCGTTCGCCTCACCACGACCAGCGTGGCGTCGTCCGAACGCGGCACTTCGCCCAAGAATTCGTCCAGCGCCGCGCGAATCCTCTGCACGACATCGGCGGCCGGCAATCCGGCGCAGCTTTGGATCACTTGCGGCAGAGGCCCTTCCGAGAAGAAGGGATCATCGATCGTCTTCGCCGCTTCGCTGATTCCATCGGAAATCACGATCAACGTGGACCCGGCGGGAATGTCGACCGCGCTCATCTCGAACGTGGCGCCAGGACGATCCACGAGACCGACGGGAACATCGGTGGGCCCCAGATCGATGGTCGTGCCGTCGGGGGAGACCAACGTCGCCGCAGGATGCCCTCCGTTCACGTACTCCAGACGATGCAATCGTGGATCGAGCACGCCCAGAAAGAGAGTTGCGTAGTGCATCGGTTCGGTCGTTTGCAAGAGGTGGCGGTCGACTTGCGAAACGAGACGTGAAGGTGAAACGACTTCGCTGCGCAATGCTCGGATGGCACCCAACACGCTCGACATCAAGAGCGCCGCACCCACGCCTTTGCCGCTGACGTCGCCCAAGACGACTTGCAAGCGGCCGTCGGCCAGCATTCCGAAGTCGTACAGATCTCCGCCGACATCTTCACAGGATTCTTGCCACGCGGTCATTTCGTATCCGGTGACCATGGGCACGGTTTGTGGAAGCAGACGGCGTTGAATTGCTCGGGCAGTGTCGATGTCGTGCCTCAAGCGCTCGCGCTCTCGAGCCACTTCCAGAAGCTTCACGTTGGCGAGCTTGGCGCCCATCATTTGGCCCAAGAGAGTGAACACCCGCAAGTCCTGTTCCTCGTACGCGATCTCGGCATCGGCGGAATCCGCGTACAAGACACCCAAGATGTCTTGGTTGTGGAGCAGCGGCACGGCCATCGCCGAATGAATGTTCTGCAAGACGACCGATTGATGATCGCGGAAGCGCTCGTCCGATTGCGCATCCTTGGTCAAGAGCGAGGCGCCGTCCTGCAGCACGGTGTGCACCATCGTTTGACTCAACATGATCGGCGCCGTCGCGCGTCCGCCCTTGAAGCGGCCGGCGCGCTGAACGGGAACTCCGTCTTCGTCCTTCAAGAGAAGAAGAATCCGGTTCGCCGAAATGGATCGGTCCACTTGCTCGAGAATGCGGTCGAACGTTTCCTCGATATCGCCGGGCAACACCAGAAACTGTCCGACGTCGGTGAGCAGCTTCAGAATCTCCGGCTGCGCGGCCTGGCGAAGATCCGCGCTGCCAGTGTCCTCGCGCATCAAGATGACGCTTTGGGAAAGCTGCGCCTCTTCGGCAAAGCGAATTTGGGCGGTCGGAAGATGATCGGTGAACTCGAGCAACACGCTCCCGAATTCCACGCGATCTCCGAAACGCACCGGAGCGGTACCGGTGACCGGGCGCCCGTTGATGCGCGTCCCGTTCCGGCTGCCGAGATCGGAAACGCGCCCACCCGTGCCTTCGACTTCCAAGACGGCGTGATTGCGCGAGACGGTTTGACTCGGCAAGAGAAGGTCGCTCGCCGGGTCGCGTCCCACCTTGCAGGTCGACGACGCAATCTTGTGCGCGATCTTCCTGCCGTGATGTTCGCCGACGAGCCAAATGGGGGTCATGAGATCTTCCCGCCGGCCGGCAGGGCATCGGTGATGATCGCCTCCGCTTCGATCTCGACCATCATGTCCGGATGAATGAACCGGCTCACTTCCATCATGGTGCACGCGGGACGAATCGTTCCGAAGATTGCGCCGTGCGCGCGGCCGATTCCTTCCCACTCGTCGATGTTGGTCACGTAGATGCGCGTGCGCACGACATGCTCCAAACGCGCACCGGCCTTCTCCAGCGCAGTTCGAATGTTTTCGAGCGCCTGCTTCGTCTGCGCCACGACGTCCCCCTTGCCCACGATGTCGCCGCGCTCGTCGAGCCCGGTGGTTCCCGAAACGTGCACGAACGGGCCGACGCGCACGGCACGCGAGTAGCCCACGATCGGTTCCCAGGGGCGTCCGGAGGAGATCTGGATGCGGTCCATATCGCCTAAGGCTATCATGGGTTCCCTTCTTCGGCGCGTTCGAGTTTCGCCATTCTTCCCGAGGAGACTGCCATGATTCTCGTCACCGGATCCACCGGCACCATCGGAACGGCCACGGTTCAAGCGCTGCGCTCGCGGGGCGCCAAGTTCAAGGTTGCAACACGCTCACCGGAAAAGGTGAAGGCTGCGGGCATCGAAGCCGTTCCTTTCGATTGGGACGATTTCTCGACCTATCTTCCCGCGCTTCAGGGAATCGAAAGGATCTTCCTTCTCACGCCGGTTGGCGAACGGCAGCTCGGCTACGTTCTGCAACTGGTCGCCGCCGCCAAGCGCGCCAACATCCGGCACATCGTGAAGCTTTCCGCGATCGGCGCGGAGCTTGAGCCCGGCTTTTCGATTCTGCGCATTCATCGCGCCGCCGAGAGGGAGCTCGAGGACAGCGGGATTGCTTGGACGTTCTTGCGGCCCACGTTCTTCATGCAGAACCTGCCCAACTTCTATGGAGCGACTCCCAAGAAGGACGCGACGATTTATCTGCCGCAAGGAAGCGCGAAGGTGGCGTGGATCGATGGGCGAGACGTGGGCGAGGTGGCGGCAACAGTGCTGACTTCGAACGGGCACGAGAAGAAGGAGTACGCCTTGACCGGGCGCGAAGGACTTTCGACCGGCGAAGCGTTGGCGCTCTTGGGACGGATCTTTGGGCGCAACTTCACGTATGTGGATGTGCCCGAAGACGCGGCGCGACAACACCTCGAAGGAACCGGGCTGGCCTTGTGGATGGTCGATGGATTCTTGGAATTGAGCCGCTTCATCCGCGGCGGGGACGCCGCCCCGCCCACGGACGCGGTGAAGAAGATTCTGGGACGCGAGCCGCGCACCATGGAAGAGTGGGCGAAGGAATACGTTCGCGGCGAGGTCATGAATCCGGCTTGAGCACCATCGGCTCCAGGCCGCGTGCGCGAAGCAGGCGGAGGTCCTCTTCCGACGGAAGTTGGGAGTACGCGGGCGCCGACGTATAGAACATCGCTTCGATGGGATGCTCGACGCCGAACAATACGGAACGGTGACCCTGAAGCTCGGGGCGAAGATTGCGGAATTGCTGCGCCCAAGCGCGATCGCGCGGGTAACCGAGAAGCTTCATGCGCTCCAGTCCGGTGCGCAAGGGAAGCGCGAGAAGCAATACGACGAGCGAGATCGCCGCGGCGCGAAGCGCCGGCCTTTGGGCGAAGCGAGGGAGCTGTTCGCTCAGCTCGACGATGAAAGCAGCGATCATGAGAAACACCGCCGGCGCGGCTGCAGCCACATATCCGGGCATTTTTGTCGCAGCGAATGAAAAGGCGAAATAGGGAACGGCGAACCAAACGAGGACCGGCCATCCCTCAGGGAAACGCCCGCGAAGCACGCGCGTCAGAAACCAAATCACGGGAATGTAGACGAGCTCGCCGAACGCGCGCGCCATTCGCTGAAA